>Ga0214473_10007137_pt1 | contig 13286 bp, 12 predicted proteins | sample RVTome_7_FD_203509 | JGI IMG/M metagenome (GOLD analysis project Ga0214473, IMG submission 203509) | Soil microbial communities from uranium-contaminated site in the Upper Colorado River Basin, Wyoming, United States - RVT98D197 | ecosystem: Environmental > Terrestrial > Soil > Contaminated >...
GGGAATCGGTGAGGGCGGGGTCGGCTTGGACCGGCGGCGCGCCTTGGACGCACCCGGGCCCGCAGCCGGTGGTGGCGAGGTCGGCGGCGTTAGCCAGAAGGACCCCCGCGACGGGCGGCCCCGACGGCTCACAGTCCCACCCGGGCGGCGGCGTGTCGGTACCATCCACCAGCGACGACCCGCCGACCCAGGTGGGACCCCGGGTCGCGAGCGCCGCGGCCAGGGTGATCTCGAGCGGGCGGAGCCGCACCAGCAGACCCACGTGCTGCCGAGCCGCGCTGTCCCCGCTGAACCCCTCCGCCCGTACCAGGAACAACTGCGCGTTCAGGCGCCGCACGTTCCCCCGGTACCAGCCGGCGGCGCCCAGGCTGCCCCCGATGCTGGCGGTCTCCCCGGCCGCGAGCGCGTTGAAGACGTCGGGGCTCCAGTCGGCCACCGTTCGCTGCGCTCCGGCTTCCGCCGCGGCAAACGCCTGCTGCAGCTTCACGCTGTTGCGCCCCACGCCCTGCTCCTGGCGCGCCACGAAGAACGCTCCCGCCACCAGCGCCCCGACCACCACCAGGGCGAACACGGCGAGCGGGAGGGCGATGCCCCGGGTCCCGCGGGGGAGGCGCACCATGGGGCTCAGAACCGGGGATTGTTGCGCAGCGCGACGTGGGTCATCAGCGTCTGCAGGAGGTAGGATTCGCCGCCCGGCCGCTTCACCCGTCGATCGGACCGGCTCTGCACGCTGATCCCGATGCGCGCCACCCGGGCCGCATCGCCCGTGAGGCGGCCGTCGGCGTCGAAGTACTCGAGCGACAGCCCGGCGGCGCTCAACGGCCCCACGATGGGCTGGGTTCCGCTCCAGGTCCCGGTCGCCTTCTGGTAGGTGCGGCCGCCCAGCCATTGCGCGCCCGCGGCGTCCCCGTACAGGAGTACCTGGGCCACTTCGAAGCTCCGGAGCGGCGCCCCACTGGAAACGCCCGCGAGCGCCGCCGGCGTGAGCCCGGCGAGCTGGACCTGGAGGCTGGGTGCGCCGCCGGGACAGTCCGTCCCCGCCATCGCCGCGGCGGCCCCTGCGTGCAGCCAGGCATCGTCCGTCCGGGTAGACGGGTCGTTTTCCGCGAAGACCAGTACCGAATCCTGCGCCGGGTCGAGCCGGCGGAGGCCGTAGAACAGCGTGTTGTCCACCGTGACTCGGGACCCGGCGGCGTCGGGAGGCTGGCACAGGACGTACAGCCCGCGCATGGCCTTGTAGCTCAGCGCGGTCGGGGCCAGCGCGACGATGTCGCTGCCGAGCGGATCCGCCGCATCGAGCTCACGGATTTCGCCGGGGAGCACGGAGATGGCCACCCTGGCGTTCTCGTTGAGCTGAATCCGTTCCGCCTGCTCCCGGTAGACCCGCTGGTTGTTGACCAGGATCTGGTAGAGCGCGGTGCCGACGATCCCAACCAGAACCAGTACCGTGAGCAGCTCGATCAGGGTGAAGCCCCGCCGCCGGGTCACGGGCACACGTGCACCGTGGCGACGGTGTCGGTGCGGGACCCGCGGGCGCGCGGGGAGGTGACGAGCACGGTGAGGCGCCGGGCGCGGCCCGCCGAGTCGCCTTCCACGCGCCAGGCGAGCGAGTGGAGGCCGCGCACCTCCGACCCGCTCCCCGGGGCGGGGCATCCCTGGGACCGGAGAACCTCGATCCGCTCGTTGGCCAGGGTGGCCACCTCGGTGGAGCGCTGACCCTCGCCCACCATCCGCGTGGCGAGCGCCGCCACCCCGACGAGCCCCAGCAGCCCCACCGAGAGCACCATGACCGAAACGACGATCTCAACGATCGTGAACCCGCGCTCGTGCCTCATCGGGTTCCAAGATAAGTCACGAACCATGCCGGGGACCTAACTCTTTTATTGCCGGGAGTTACCGATTCTCGCGCCGATCCGGACCTCTCGCAGCCCAAAAGAGCGCTGCAAGCCCTTGCACTACCCCAGCCCGAGTTGGCGCAGCTTGTAGTAGAGCGTCCGGAGGCTGACGCCGAGGATCCGGGCCGCTTCGCCGCGGTTGCCGCCGGACACCTCCAGGGCGTGGGTTACCGCATCACGCTCGGCGGCGTCAATGGCCTCCTTGAGCGACGCGGGAGCGCGGGCCGGCTCGGCCGCGGCGGGCACGGGGAGATCGAGCCGGCGGGCCGGCTCCAGGAACGCGTCCGCCCCGATCGTTTCGTCGCGGGCGAGCACCACGGCCCGTTCGATGGCGTTCTCCAGCTCGCGCACATTGCCGGCCCAGGGCCGCTGGCGGATCGCGGCCAGCGCCTCGGGCGACAGGCGGGCGCTGCGCCCGGCGCGTCGGGCGGCCCGCGCGAGCAGCACCAGCGACAGCCGGTCGAGATCGTCCGGTCGCTCCCGCAGCGGGGGCAGATGAATCCGCACGACGTTGAGCCGGTAGTACAGATCCTCCCGGAATCGGCCGTCGCGCACCTCGGTCTCGATGTCCCGGGCGGTGGCGGCCAGGAGCCGCACGTCCACCCGCCGCTCGTGGGACTCGCCCACCCGGCGCACGCTCCCCTCCTGCAGCACGCGCAGCAGCTTCACCTGCAGCGGCAGCGGGAGGTCGCCGATCTCGTCGAGCAGCAGGGTGCCGCCCGAGGCGCGCTCGAAGAGTCCCGGCTTGTCGGCCACCGCTCCGGTAAACGCGCCGCGCGCGTGCCCGAACAGCTCCCCCTCGAGCAGGGAGTCCGGAATGGCCCCGCAGTTGATCGCGACGAACGACCGTTCCCGCCGCGGGCTCATCCGGTGGATGGCGCGGGCCACGACCTCCTTGCCGGTTCCGCTTTCGCCGGTGATCAGCACGGTGGTGGGGTGCGGGGCCACGCGCGTGGCCAGGTCGAGCACGTGGCGCATGGCGGCCGACTCGGCCACCATGTCCGCATCGCGGTAGCGCTCGACTTCCGCCTCCAGCTCGGCCACCCGGCCGCGCAGCCGCTCGCGTTCCTCGGCCTTCCGCAGGGTGAGCAGGACCTCGTCCGGCCGGAAGGGCTTGGGGAGATAGTCGTAGGCGCCGTCCTTCATCGCCGCGATCGCCGCGTCGTCGCGGCCGTAGGCGCTCATGACGATCACCAGGGCCTTGCCCCCGGCGCTCCGGTGGCGGCGCAGGAACTCAAGGCCGTCCATGCCCGGCATCCGCACGTCGCACAGCACGACATCGAAGGCCTCGCCCTCGAGTCGCTTCAGCGCGTCCGCGGCGGTGCTCTCCGCGGCGACCGACTGCCCGTCGCCGGTGAGCAGCAGGCCCAGGGACTTGCGCAGGCCCGGATCGTCGTCCACCACCAGGATCTTCATGGCCCCGCCGGCACGAACACCTTGAATGCCGCTCCGCCTCCGCGGGCGTCTTCCACCCAGACGACGCCCCCCATGTCGTCCACCGCCCGCTGCACCAGCGCGAGCCCCAGCCCGATACCGGCGCCGGGCGGCTTGGTGGTGAAGAATGGGTCGAAGATGCGCTCGCGATCGGGCTCGGGCACCCCGGGCCCCCGGTCGGTGACCACCACCAGCACGCCCGGCGCGCCGGTGGCGAGGTCGGGCCGGCTGGGGCGGCGGGCGGCGGGGGATCGGGGTCCCACCCGGCCCTCCCGGTCGGTGCGCCGCCGCGCCAGGGTGCCGCGCGGCGCGTAGCTCGACCGCAGCACCCGCACCGCGATCCGCCCGGAGGGATCCGCATCGAGCGCGTTCAGGAGCAGGTTCACCAGCACGCGCTCGAGCGCGTCGGCCGGCCCGCGCACCGTGGGGAGGGGCTCCTCGAGCTCGACCACGACCGGCGGCTGCGCCAACCGGCCCTGGCGACCGAGCAGGGCCACCACCGCCCGCACCGCGGCGGCCGGTTCGATGGCGTGCGCGGCGGCCGCTTCCGGCCGGGCGTAGTCGAGCAGGCCGCGCACGATCCGGTCGATCCGGTCCACCTCACGGGCCAGGTCCGCGAGGAGATCGGGAGGCACGGTCCCCCGCTGCCCGAGCACCTCCAGGTACGTGCCCAGCGCCGCGAGCGGGTTGCCGATCTCGTGGGCGATCCCCGCCGCCAGCCGCCCGATCCCGGCGAGCTTCTCCGCGCGTACCAACTGGCTCTGAACGTCGAGCAACCCTTCGGTCATCTCGTTCAGCCGCTCCGCCAACCGGGCGAACTCTTCGGTTTCCGCCCCGGGCGCCCGGGCGTCGAGGTCGCCAGCCGCCACGGCGTCCGCCGCCGCGATCAGGCGCTGCACGGGACGCAGGACCAGCCGGCCCACCAGGTACCGCCCAAACGCAACCACGACGGCCAGATCGGCGATGATCAGCGCGACGAGCCCGATGATCGCGACGCGCGGCGGGAGCGCCTGGGCGGCGAGGGTAGTGCCGACGGCGAGCGAGAGGGCTGCCGCACCGAGCAGCCCCAGGTTCCAGAGCAGCTCCCTGGCCAGCGGCGTCCGGGCGACGGCGGCCAGCCTACCGGAGGATCGCATGGACACAAGATATGAAAAACGGGACCGGGGGACCGGAGCTTCGGTCACCCCGTCAGGTGGTAGCGTTGGCCCCTCAGTTGCAGAGCAGCGCGCCCTCGGTCATCCCCGCCAAGGGAGCGACCACACCCGTCCCGAGGAAGAGGGCGCAGGTGCGTCCCGGCGCCTGGGCGTGCTGTGACGTGGCGGCCCAGCCGGCGGGCCCGAAGTCGGTGATCGTAACCGTCACGCCCGAAGACGGGTTGTAGAGCAGCGCCGGACTGGGTACCGCGCCGCCGTAATACCCGATGCCGGGATTGTCGGCGCTGTACGCCTCCTGCGCGGTCGCCAAGTTCCGCAGGTCGGACTTCATCTTCGAGATGTAGGCCTTCTCCTTGGTGGCCGCGAACTTCGGGATCGCGATGGCCGCGAGGATGCCGATGATCACGACCACGATCAGCAACTCGATCAGCGTGAAGCCGCGCTGTCCCCGTCGAATGTCCGTGCGGCGCATGGTCGGTCCCCTTCGCGAGTTTCGATCTTTGGCTGCCACACGAAGGGCGGCGCAGGTCTGGACACCGCCCTTCGGGTTCAGATTGGCAGGCACTGCCGGGTTACCCCAGTAGGGTTACTGACAGGCCGGTTCGCCTTCGACCGTGGCGGGCGCCAACGCGGCCGCCGCACCGATGTAGATGGCACAGGTTCGGGTCGGCGCCTGCGCGTGCACCGCCGACGCGCTCCAGCCGCCCGGGACCTGCGTCGCCGTCACCGTCACACCGCTGGACGGGGCGTAGATCACCGCGCCGCTCGCGTCTACCTGCGGCGCAGCGCTGGTAAAGTTCCCCGCGAAGTACGCTGGCGGGGTTACGTCGGCGAGCCAGCTTTCCTGGGCCGTCGCCAGGTTCCGCAGGTCGGACTTCATGGACGCGAGGTACGCCTTCTCCTTCGTGCTGGCGAACTTCGGGATCGCGATAGCCGCCAGGATGCCGATGATCACCACGACGATCAGCAGCTCGATGAGGGTGAAACCCTTAGCGTTGCGGGTCATCTGGTCCAACTCCTCCGGTTGAGTTGACTGACCCCTCGGGACCATCCCGGGGCTCATGCTCGCCCGCTGAAGGGGCAACCGACATGCCAAACGACGGAGGTGGCTGTCTAACGCATTGCTAGTAAGAAGCTTGAGACGGTCTGCCAAGAGCCCCGCCCCCGCCTCGGAGACCTCCCCCGGACCGGCTTTATGCAAAGGGGGTTGCGGTTCGCCACCCCATTGATTCGGTGACCCGGGTCACCGGTCTCCGCTCGTTGCGTCCCCGAAAGGGGTCATTCCCCGGGGGTGTCGTAGCGGGAGAGCTTCCGGTACAGGGTGGAAGGGTCGATCCCGAGAACCTGGGCCGCCCGGGTCTTGTTGCCCCCCTCGTTCTGGAGCACCCACACAATGTAGGCGCGCTCGACCTGATCCAGCGTGGGGTTCTGGTGCACCCGCTCCCCCACCAGGGGCTCCGCCTTCCGGGCGGTAATCCGTTCCGGCAAGGCTTCGGGCCCGATGACCTCACCCCGCGCCAGGATCGCCGCGTGCTCCAGCGCGTTCTCCAGCTCCCGGACGTTGCCGGGCCAGTCATAGGCCATGATCGCGTCCAGCGCTTCGGGCGCGATGGTGGGGGTCTTGAGCCCACGCGCCTCGCCGATCCGCGTGAGAAAGGCCTCGGCCAGGAGGGGGATGTCCTCCCGCCGGTCCCGCAGGGCCGGGAGCCGGAGGGCGATCACGTTGAGCCGGTAGAACAGGTCCGACCGGAAGGCCCCGCGCCGGAGCTCCTCCTCGAGGTCCTTGTTGGTGGCGGCCACCACCCGGACGTCCACCGGAATCGGCTCGACGCCGCCCACCGGCACCGCCTCCCGCTCCTGGAGGACCCGCAACAGCTTGACCTGGCTCGACGTGGTCATCTCGCCGATCTCATCCAGGAACAGGGTGCCGCCCCGCGCGGCGGCAAAGAGCCCCTGCTTGTCGCGCACCGCGCCGGTAAAGGACCCTTTCACATGCCCGAACAGCTCCGACTCGAGGAGGCTTTCGGGCAGCGCCCCGCAATTGATGGCGTGAAACGGGCCCTCGACCCGGGCGGAGAGCTCGTGGATGTAGCGGGCGATCACCTCTTTCCCGGTCCCGCTCTCACCCTGGATCAGCACCGTGGATTCCGTGGGCGCCACTTGCTCGGCCAGCGTCGTGACTTCCGTGAAGCGCCGCGACTTCCCGATGGGGTTGATTCCGCCCTTCCGCTCGCGACGCCGGATTTCCCGCTTGAGGTGCTGGTTCTCCGACCGCAGGGCGCGGTACTCCGCGGCGCGCCGGCAGATGGCGACCATGTCGTCGTTGGTGAAGGGCTTTTGGATGTAGTAGAAGGCGCCCTGGTTCACCGCCTGGATTGCGGTCTGGAGCGACGCCTGGGCCGTCATGAGGATCACGGGCGTGCCGGGGTCCTGCTGCTTCACCGCGTCCAGGATGTCAATGCCGGTCACCTGGGGCATCCGGACGTCGGTGAGGACGATGTCCGGCATCGCGGTCTTCAGGAGCTCGAGTGCCGCCTTGCCCCCCTGCGCCGTCTCGACCGCGAATCCGGAGTTCTTGAGCAGGATCCGCAGCGTATCCAGAATGCCGGTCTCGTCGTCGATGACCAGCACCGACGGTTGGGTCACCGTCATCAGCGCTCCTGGCGCGCCCGCGCCGGCAGCAGAATCGTGAACGTGGTGCCCCGGCCCGGGCCGGTGTCCACCATCACCACGCCGCGGTGGGCCTGCACCGCGCGGTGCACCACGGCCAGGCCGAGCCCCGAGCCCCCCGCACGCCCGGTCACGAAGGGATTGAACAGGCGGTCCCGGAGCTCCGCGGGGATGCCGGGGCCATCGTCCGTGACCCGCAACAGGACCGCCGGATGCAGGTCCACGACGGGCGGAATCTCATCCCGGCCGGCCTCGCGGATCTCGACCACCACCCGCACCGCGCCGTTGGCCGCCTGCACCGCGTTCAGCACCAGGTTCACCACCACCCGGTGGAGCAGGTCTTCATCGCCCTCGATTGTGGGACCGCTCCCGGTCACGCGAATGTCGGTCTCCGGCGCACAGGCCGGGTGTTGCCGGACGATCTCCACCGCCGCCCGCGCGACCTGCGCCAGGTCCACCGGCTTGGACATCGCCACCCGCACCCGGGCGAACTCCAGAAACTCGTTCAACAGCCGGCTCAGCCGGTCGCTCTCCCGGAGCACCAGCTCGGACAGCAGTCGCTCGTCGTCGCCGCCGCCCGCCCGGCGGCCCAACTGCTCCACCGACGAGCGAATGGAGGCGAGCGGATTCTTGATCTCGTGGGCCAGCGAGGCCGACAGCTCCGCCACGGCCTCCAGCCGTTCGGCCCGGAGGTTCAGCTCCTCGAGCCGCTTCTGGTCGGAGATGTCGGTGAAGATGGCCGTGGCCGATGGCGGCGCCCCGTCCACCGACTGGAGCAGGGTGGTGGTCATGCCGATCGTGAAGCTCCGCCCGTCCACGGTGACCCGGCCCTCCAGTCGGACGCGCCGCCGTTCCTCCTTCTGGGTGGTGGCGATCGCGCCCGCCAGCTCGTGCGACCGCGCGTCCAGCATCCCCAGCACGGGCTGGCCCAGATAGTCGTCGGCCCGGAAGGCCAGGAGACCCTCGGCGGCGGGGTTGGCGTACAACAACCTGCCGGCGGCGTCCACCGTTACGACCCCGCTGCCGATGTTCCGGAGGATGTCTCCCGCTTCGAGCTGGAGGCGGCGCACCTGCCGTTCCAGCGCCTCCCGCTCGCCCCCGATCACCCGGACCCGGCTGGCCACCCAGCCCGTGGCCACCGCGACCAGCACGAACACGCCGATCTGGAGCCAGAGGGCGACGCCGAGCTGCGCGGGGAAGCCGAAGACCACATCCGCGATGAGCACGGCGCTCGCGAGGAACGTGACCAGCAACCCCGACCGGAGCGGCAGCAGCACGGTGGCCACCGCGATCACCAGGATGTAGAGCGGGATGAAGTCGCTCTCGGGCCCGCCGGTCACGTGCACCACCGTGGTGACCAGCGCCAGGTCGAACACCGCCTGGGCGTACACGAACGTGGCGCTGGGGTCCCGCCGCAGGATGTGGGTGTAGAAGACCGATGCCCCGCTCACCACCAGCGAGGCCAGTGCCGCAATGGCCAGCGTGAGCAGGACCTCGGGCGGCACCGCGCGGAAGGAGAACGCCGCCGCCAGAAACACGGCCAGCGCCACCAGCACCCGGCCCACGTAGACCCATTGGAGAAGTCCCAAGGGCCGGGGGAGAGGCGACTCCCGCCGATTTGCGGCCGGCCGCCCCGGGGGCCCGAAGATGTCCATGGAACAGGAAGATGGGGGAGGTCTTGCAGATTGCAATACGCCAACCCGGAGCTAGTCCGGCTCCTCCGCCCGTGGGGCCGGTGCTAACTCGTTTCTCTGCTCCCTTCCGGCTCGAGCCGAAGGGACGCCGAGTTGATGCAGTAGCGGAGCCCGGCGGGGCGAGGCCCGTCGGGGAACACGTGGCCCAGGTGGGCATCGCACCGGGCGCAGTGCACCTCGGTGCGGGACATGCCGTAGCCCGCGTCCGTCTCGGTTTCCACGCTCCCCGGCGCGGCCGGCGCCGTGAAGCTGGGCCACCCGGTGCCCGAGTCGAACTTGGTGTCGGACGCGAACAGCTCGGCGCCGCAGCAGACGCAATGGTAGGTCCCGGGAGTCTTGGTGTTGCAGTAGGCGCCGGTGAAGGCCCGTTCCGTTCCGTGCTTCCGGGTAACTTGGTACTGCTCCGGCGTGAGGCCCGCGGCCCAATCGGCGTCCGACTTCCTGATCTTGTCGGTCATGGATTCTCCGAACGGGAGCTCTGGTGGAAGTGCAAGTCTTCGGGGTCAAGAAATCGGCCGACACGCGCAAGGCGCTCCGGTTTTTCGCCGAGCGCCGCGTGAAGACGCATTTCGTGGATCTCACCGTTCGGCCGGCGTCCCTGGGCGAGCTGCGCCGGTTCGCCCAGAAGTTCGGCGTGCCGGCACTGGTGGATCGTGACTCCCGCCGTTTCGCGGACCTGGGCCTCCGCGCCACCCAGCTCTCCGATGACCGCTGGCTGCAGAAGCTCAGCGAAGAGCCGCTGCTTCTGCGGATGCCCCTGGTGCGCTGGCAACACCAGGTCACCGTGGGGCCGGCCGAGGAAACGTGGCGGAGCTGGACGGCCTGACCGCAGGTCCTAGCCGGCCGGCACCGGCGCCGGGTCCGACATCTTCAGCGAAAAGCTCTCCGCCACCGCTTCGTCACCCTCGTCCCCCAACACCCGCTTCGCCACGTACTCCCCCACCATCGGCCCGAACTTGAACCCCTCGGCCGATCCGCCGCCGGCGATCCACACGTTGTCCATCTGGGGGTGCCGGTCGATGATGAAGTTGCGGGACGCGCTGATCTCGTAGTGGCAGGCGCGGGTCTCCAGCACCGGCGCCCGGCGCAGCAGCGGGAAGCGCTCCTCGAGCAGGCGGCGCGCCTGGCGGTCGTACCGGCGGTCGAAGGCGCGCTGGCTCACGTCGGGATCGAACAGCCGCTCGCCGCGCCACCGCACCCGGAACCCGCGATTGTCCACCGGCAGCGCCGGCCAGCCGGTGACGCCGGGGAAGTTCCAGCTCGGCATGTTCGGGATGGTGAAGCGATCGTCGCCCGGCGGGGTGCCGAAGTAGTGGACGTAGCCCAGGGGCGTGCGGATCCGGTCGCCCATCAGGGCGGGCCAGTACTTGGGGAACCACGGTCCCAGCGCGAAGACGTAGGTGGCGGCCCGCGCGTAGGACGAAGGCGCCGACAGCTGGAGACCGGCCAGCCGATCGCCCTCCCGGTCTTCGCGCACCGCCGTCCCGATCGTGAGCGCGCCGCCCTGCTGGCGGAATGCCTCCGCGACCACCTCGCATGCCCTCCGCGCCCGCACCACCCCGGCGTCCGGCTCGTACAGCACCACGTTGATGTCTTTGAGGGCGATCACGCCGGTGTGGTCGCGCACCACGGCGTCGGGGGAGAGCGCTTGATACGGGATGCCCAGCTTGTCCCACCACTCGCGGGCCCGCTGGGTAAAGGGATCGTCCGCCTGGCGGAATATCAGGTCGCCGGTGGTGAAGTAGAGCTGGACTTTCATGAGCCGGCCCCACTCCTCGTCGAACGCCTTCCACCGGGCCATCGCTTCGCGGGCCCAGCGCACCCACAGCTCGGGATACGCCCGATCGCCGTAGGAACTGCGGACGCCGCGGGTCTCGTCGCCGGAGGTGGCGCGGGAGTTTCCCGGCCCGTAGGCGTCCACCAGCGTCACCCTGGCCCCCAGCTGCCGGAGCCAGAACGCGGTCCAGCCGCCGAACGCCCCCGCGCCGATCACCACCACGTCCGGCGACGCCTGGAGCGGCGCCGCCTTCCCCAGCCCCGATCCTGGCCGCGATCCGAGCAGGGCGCCCGCCCCCGCTCCCGCGACCTTGAGGAAGTCCCGGCGATCCAGGGTCACCGAAACACGCCTTCAGGACGGAACTTCTGGATCCGCTTGTAGATGTCCACTTCGCTGGTGTACACGTTGCCCCGCGAGTCCACCGCGAGGTTGTGCACCCAGCCGAAGTGCCCCGGAGCGCGGCCCCCCCGGCCGAATTCGGCCACGGGCGCGAGCGTCGCGCGCGACAGGACGCGGACCTTGAGGCCGGTGCCGTCCGGCACGAAGACGTAGCGCTGCTCGGGATCGCGACTGAAGGCGATATCCCAGACCGAGCCCCCCACGCTGCCCACCCCGATGGTCGCCGGGGCCACGAACGCCTCCCGCACGAACTCGCCGGTCTTCTGGAAGACCTGAATACGGTCGTTGGTGCGGTCGGCCACGTACACCAGGCCGTCCCGATCGATGCGCACGCCGTGCACCGGGCTCCGGAACTGCCGCGCCGGCGGCGCCGCCGGATCGTAGGCTCCGAGATCCTCGTCGCTGGGGCGGCCGCCGTACGCCCCCCAGTGCCGCCGGTAGCTACCGGTCGTCGCGTCGAACACGATCACCCGGCGGTTCCCGTAGCCGTCCGCGACGTACACCTCGTTGGCCGCCGAGTCCACCGTGATCCCGGCGGGCTGGCCCAGCAGCAGGGTGTCGTTGCTGCCGCCGGTCTCCCCCGGCCGCCCGATCTGCAGCAGCAGGGCTCCGTCCGGGGTGTACTTCTGCACCACCTGATCGCCCCGGCCGTTGCTGCCGATCCAGACGTTGCCCTGGTAATCGACGTAGATGGTGTGCTCGCTGGCCGGCCAGAAGGCGCCGTACCCCGGCCCACCCCACGCCCGCACCACGTTGCCGTCCGGATCGAGCTCCAGGACCGAGGGGGCCGGCACGCAGCACTCGGACAGCGGGGGCTGCTGCACCGCCCCGGCCTCGCGCTCGGTGAGCGTTCTCGGGCGGTGCAGCACCCATACGTGATCGCGCGCGTCCACCGCGATTCCCGATACCTGGCCCAGGATCCACTTGCCGGGCAGCGGCTTGGGCCACGATGGGTCCGCGACGTAGCGCGGCGCGCCCGCCTGACCGCTGGCCAGCGGGGCGGGCAACGGCAGCTGAGCCGCGGCCGGCCCGGCAGACATGACGGCAATGACGGCCGCTGCGCGGGTTGCGCGGCGTAAAGCCGCGGCTCGGCCATCTGCCGCGTGAAGCGGCCCCGCATTCGTCCCCATCATCGCTCCTCCCCTCCGCCGCGGGTGCCACCGGGCAACGCGAGCGCCACCAATTCGGCGGGCAGGTCGGCTCCGGCCACCGCCACGACGATGTACTGCCGCCCGCCATGCCGGAACGTGATGGGGGAGGCATTGGTGGACGCCGGGAGCGCCACCGTCGCCACTTCCTCGCCGGTGCGCTTGTCCACCGCGTGGAAAACGGCGTCTCCTCCCCGACCCTCGCCGTAGAACAGCAGCGCTTTCGTCACCAGCAGGTTGGCGTGTCCGGTCTTGCCGGTTCGCGGGATGGCGATTCCCTGGAGCGCCGGATTGCTCTTGATGTTGTCGGGCGTATCGCCGTTCGGGACCTGGAACACGTGCGCGCCCGTGTTCAGGTCGATCGCGGTGATCCTGCCGTACGGCGGCTTGAGCAGCGGCAGCCCCCGGGGGCCGCGCAGCCCGCCGGGTCCCTGCGACACGTAGCGCATGTCGGACCGCTCGGGGTTGCTCTCCAGCGAGATCCGGCTGTGCCCGCTCTGCGACGCGACGTAGAGGATTCCGGTCTCGGGGTCCACCGCGGCCCCGCCCATGATGTTGGTGCCGCCGTTCGCGCCCGGAATCTGGATCGTGCCCCTGGTGCCGTCCGGCGCGTCCAGCCGGGAGACCGGAGTGTAGAGCGGCCCCAGGCGCCAGCCTCTCACGATCTCGAGCGCTTCGGCTCGAAGCTCCGGGGTAAAGTCGATCAGATCATCCACCGTGATGCCCTGCCGATCGTACGCCGCGGGCCGGGTGGGGAACGGCTGGGTGGGCGCGGTCCATTCGCCGGGCGTGTCGGACTTCGGTACCGGACGCTCTTCGATGGGCCACACCGGCTCGCCGGTCAAACGGTCGAACACGTAGGCCCACGCCTGCTTGGTGGTCTGGGCGATGGCCTTGATGCGCCGGCCGTTCACGGTGAGGTCCACCAGGTTGGGGGCGGTGGGCGTGTCGAGGTCCCAGATGTCGTGATGGATCATCTGGAAGTGCCAGCGACGCCGGCCGGTTTTGACGTCCAGGGCCAGCACGCTCTCGGAGAACAGGTTGTCGCCGGGCCGGTGCCCGCCGTACCAGTCGTTGTGCGGGTGCCCCACGGGGACGTACACCAGGCCCGCTTC
>Ga0214473_10007138_pt1 | contig 13285 bp, 6 predicted proteins | sample RVTome_7_FD_203509 | JGI IMG/M metagenome (GOLD analysis project Ga0214473, IMG submission 203509) | Soil microbial communities from uranium-contaminated site in the Upper Colorado River Basin, Wyoming, United States - RVT98D197 | ecosystem: Environmental > Terrestrial > Soil > Contaminated >...
GTTTTCTTCTAGCGCAACTCGCGAACACCAGGGTTGCAGACGGTTCTGGATTGACGAACAAGGACGCGCTCTACAACTTTCAATCAACCTTTAGCGGAACGCTTTTTGTTTCTCCCCGTTCATTCAGACTGACTAACTAGCAAATCAGATGCCAGATTCACAAATGGCCTTAAGAGAAATGGCCGCGGCATCATTCAAAATTCGGTACTCATTAGCCTCTAGCCGACCATCTCAGGTCCCAAGAGAAATCAAAGCTTTCAGAGTGCAACACAAGTACGCGTCTGCCTAATCATATGTTGATAACAAGAATTCGGCGACTTTTTTTCGATTTCGAGCAAGGTCAAGTAGTCCTTTGCGTCTGTCCTTTATAAACTCCCGCAATCTCTCAGCAGTGCAACCTGCACCAGGTCAATCCAAAACATTGCCTGTGAGCGCAACCTCTCGTGCGCGGGAAAAGCTCCAGATCGCGTTGCCACATAAGGCGGTTGACCTTTTATAAACTGTCACTTACGATCAATTTTCGAGGGGTTCTTACTAACCATATTTCCCTGACATTATCGGTGCATCTTTTGTCAACGGTTAATACCAATCATTAAAAATTTACAGCCATTATGACTCCGAAATACTGGCAACAAGTCGAGGAGATTTTTCAAGCTTCTCTCGATCGTGCTCCTGAAGAGCGGAAGCGGTTCGTATCGGAAGCATGCGCAGCCGACCCGCGGCTAAAGCGCGATGTCGAAATGCGGCTGTCACAACACGAGACCGGTGAGAGTTCTTTGCGGGAAGCTGTTACCGACGAAATGGATCCCGGGGCGCGTGAGTGGGAGGAAGAGCCTGATCCAATGATTGGACGGCGGCTACGAGCATACAGAATCGAACGCCAGTTAGGTCGTGGCGGAATGGGCATTGTCTACGAAGCCGTTAGGGACGACAACGAATTTCGCAAACGCGCGGCCATAAAGCTGGTCAAGCGCGGTATGGACACCGATTTTGTTCTCCGGCGCTTTCGCAAAGAACGGCAGATACTGGCTGCCCTGGATCATCCGAACATCGCTCTATTATTGGACGGTGGCACAACTGACGACGGCTTGCCCTACTTCGTAATGGAGTTTATTGAAGGTCAGCCGTTATACCAATTCTGTGATACGAATAAATTGAGCGTCATCGACCGCCTCAAGCTGTTCGTGTCGATTTGTGATGCTGTTCACTATGCTCATCAGAAGCAGGTTGTTCATCGAGATATAAAGCCGTCAAACGTTTTGGTTACGCGGGACGGGACACCCAAGCTACTGGATTTCGGTATAGCCAAACTACTCAATCCGGAAATGGTCGGAGACATTACTCACGATCCGACGGCTACGGCAATGCGTCTGATGACACCGGAGTATGCATCGCCGGAGCAGGTACAGGGGGCGCCTACATCACCAACAACGGATGTCTACTCGCTCGGCGTACTGCTCTACGAACTATTGACCGGACATCGTCCTTATCGTTTGCGCAACCGCGCACCCTACGAGATTGCGCGCGTCATCTGCGAAGAGGATCCGTTACCGCCCAGTTTCGTCGTCACACACCCTGATGAGCTAGTGCCGAAGCTTTCTTCGGGTGACGAAAGTACAACGCTGCAGCAACTCTATTCCACCAGAAATGCAACGCTCGAGTCGTTGCAGCGCGACCTGACGGGAGACCTGGACACCATAGTGATGCGGGCACTTCGCAAGGATCCTGAACTCCGTTATCAAACAGCTGAGCAATTGCGTAATGATATTTCCAGCTTTCTTAAACGACAGCCGATCTCAGCCTGGCCCGACTCCCCCTTTAACCTGACTAGAAAGCCTGGCGTTACGGGCATGGATAACTCGCTGGCAATACTCCCACTGAAATTGTTGAACACTCCCGAATCAGACTCCAGCACCGACTATCTCGGAATCGGCCTCGCCGACGCTTTGATTACACGCCTCGGAACCACCAGGCGGTTTGCCGTCAGGCCGACAAGCAGCGTACTGCGTTATGGAGCACAGTCTGATCCACTCGTCGCCGGTCGTGAACTAGGGGTTGCTTTTGTCCTTGACGGGCGGATAAGGCGCGGGGGTGGGCGGATTCGCATTACTGTTCAACTGCTCAACGTGCGAGAAGGCTCCGCTGTATGGGCCGCCCAATTTGACGAAGAATCTGCTGACGTCCTGAGCTTGGAAGACACCATCTCTACAAGGGTGGCCGAAGCAATCATTCCCCACTTAACAGGCGACGAGCTCCTACGACTCTCCAAGCGTGGCACTGATAGCCCGCAAGCTCATGAGGCCTATCTTCGCGGGCGCTTTTATTGGAACATGTTCTCGGAAGAGGGATTCGCCAGAGCAATCGTCTGCTACAACCAGGCTATCGCACTTGATCCAAATTATGCTGTGGCCTACGCCGGAGTGGCTGCCTATCACAATTGGCTTGGGTCTTTTTCAGTTCTGCCATTTGCCGAATGCGCGGCTGCGGCGTTTGAAGCGGCATCTACCGCCGTATCGATCGATCCCGCGTTGGCGGAAGGCCACGCAGCATTGGGTGAGGCGATACTGTGTAAGGACTTCGACTGGGCCAGCGCGGAGCGGGAACTTCGAACCGCAATCGACCTTAATCCAAATTATGCAGTTGCGCATATCTGGTACGCCCTACAATTAACGATGGAAGGTCGGTTTAGCGAAGCCATAGAAGAAGCAGATCTGGCCCGCGATCTGGATCCCCTGGCAACAATTTCACGCTTTAGTCTCGCCTGGTGTTCCTATCATTCACGGCGTTTTGAGGAAGCCTATCTTCTGGCTCAGGATACTTTGAAGAGTGAGCCTAACAACCACATGATGCTTCACATGGTCAGTTTTCTCGCGAGTCGCATGGGCCGGCACGATGAGGCTATTGCGGCCGCGAAAAAATCGATTGCATTGATGGGCAAAAGTTCCCCTACTCTCGGTAGATTAGGGTCTGCCTTAGCGGAAGCCGGCAATAGGGACGCCGCTGAGGAGATCCTCCGTGAGATGGGCGAGATTGCCTCCCGCCGCCACATCTCACCTTATCACCAGGCGCTGCTTAATTGCGCCCTGGGCCACGTTGAGCAGACTCTCGACTTATTGGAGCGGGCCTATGAGAGTCGTGACGCGAAGATACTCTGGATCCGGGTTGATCCTGAGTTGGACTCGTTACATCGCCAGCCGCGCTTTGAAGAGTTGATTCGGAAACTAAATCACCCGCTCGGCAGCCGGCCAAGTGAAGACTTATCAACTGTACCTGCGCCGGCTTCCAGAACGCCTGTGCAGCTGTCCGCCAATGACGAGGCCCAACAGCTATATACAGCCGGTAGGTATTACGCTACGCGGCGCACTGCCGAAGGTTTGTGGCGGGCAATTGAAAGGCTCAAGCGTGCGGTGGAACTCGATCCTGAGTTTGCACTTGCTCACTCTGAACTGGCCGACTGCTATTCACTTCTTAACTGGTACGTGGAGCCTCCTCCCGAGGATGCGTGGGATCTCGCGAAGCAGTCGGCGCTGAACGCCGTAAAAGCCGACCCAAAGTTGGCAGAAGCACGAGCCTCACTGGGTTTCGTCAGGCTGCACTACGACCGCGATTGGGAGAGGGCGGAGCGGGAACTGCGCACGGCAATTCAACTAAAACCCGGCGCTCAAGTCGCTCATCGCTGGTACGCCTTCAGTCTCTCGGCGATGGGCCGTCACCAGGAGGCGTTTACGGAAATGGAGCGCGCACGCGAGATTTCGCCTCAGTCGCCCGTGCTGGCTACTGCAGTAGCAAACGTCTTATTCCTCGCCGGCAGGTATGACGAAGCGATCGCGAGTGTTCAAAGAGCAATGGAATTGGATTCGGGAGCCGTGTCGGCCCACACGGTCCTGCGCTGGTGTTATGAGAAGAAAGGCTTGCAGCGTGAAGCTCTGGCCGCGTTCGAGCAGGAACGGGTCTTCGCCGGTGAGACCGCGACAACGCATTTGAAACGAGCGGGTGTGCTGGCGAATGCTGGCAGACCTGAGGAGGCCAGAGCTGTTTTGGCGGAAGTCCTGGAAAGGCGCACTCATCAATGGGTTTCCCCTTACGAAATCGCCATCGTCTACTGCTCGCTTGGCGACTACGACAACGCGTTTCTCTGGCTGGCGCAGGCTGAGCGAGAACACGCGGTGGGATTCACTTTTGTTCGCGTTGACCCGCGCTTGGAGGCATTGCGATCGGATCCCCGCTTCGATGGATTGCTGCGCGGAATAGATAGGACGGTTCCCTGAACTTTGTCGCATGGACTGCGAGACAGATTCGTCGCGGTCTTCTATTGCGAGTGCAGATCTCTCTCAACGATTCAGCTAGCAAACTTGTCGACCTTTAGATCTGCCCCTGAATTCATAGCCTTAACTTCCTTAGTCGAAGAATGAGAGTCGGGGCACAGACGGATGCGATTGTTGTCGGCTCCGGACCTAATGGCTTAACTGCTGCCATCGAATTGGCTCTGTCAGGCAAGCGCGTTCGCGTATATGAGGCCAACGATGAAATCGGAGGCGGCGCGCGCTCCACGCCCTTAACTCTTCCTGGATTCGTACATGATGTTTGCTCGGCGGTTTATCCCCTTGCCGTAGCCTCTCCCGTTTTCCGCAAGTTACCCCTTGGGAGATATGGCTTGGAATTTGTTGAACCATCAGCCGCCCTTGCTCATCCATTCGATGACGGCACTGCGATTCTGCTGAAACGATCGCTAGCTCAAACCAGTTCGCAACTTGGCTCAGATGGTGAGAAGTATCAGAAGCTGATGCAACCTGTGGTCGAGAACTGGCAAAAGCTATCGGGCGATCTACTCGGACCTCTGCGGGTTCCACATCATCCGTTTGCTCTGGCCCGATTTGGTCTATCCGCAATCCGGTCCGCTGAGGCATTGATACGGTCACGTTTCGATGAGGATCGTACGCGCGCGTTTTGGGCCGGGCTGGCCGCCCATTCGTCGCTTTCTCTTGATCAACTCGGCAGCGCTGCATTTGGGCTCGTTCTCGGAGTGCTCGGGCACACTGCCGGTTGGCCGATATTGCGCGGTGGCGCGCAAAGTATTTCAGACGCGCTATCGTCATGTTTAAGAGAACTCGGCGGAGAGATCATCACTGGTGTTCGCATAAGAAGTCTGAGAGATCTTCCACCCGCCCGATGCCTTCTTCTTGATCTAACCCCACGTCAAGTCGTGGAAATCATCGGCGAAGATCTTCCGCGTCGGTTCGCAGCGAAGTTAATGAATTATCGATATGGACCAGGAGCCTTCAAAATGGATTGGGCCTTGAACGGACCAGTTCCGTGGAAGGCAAGAGAATGTCATGAAGCAGCCACAGTGCATTTGGGAGCAACTTTTCAAGAGATTCTCGATTCGGAACGAGCTGTCTGGGGAGCCAGTGTGAATTGCAGACCATTTGTTCTTGTGTGCCAACCGAGCCTGTTCGATTCATCGCGAGCTCCGGCCGGCAAACACACATTGTGGGCCTACTGTCACGTTCCGAATAGCTCCAGTACCGATGTGTCGGATGGCATCGAAGATCAAATAGAAAGATTTGCTCCAGGGTTTCGGCAGCTCGTTCTTGCCAGACATTCGATGTCGCCAAAGCAACTAGAGAATCACAACGCAAACCTGGTAGGCGGCGACATCAATGGTGGTGCACAAAACCTCAGACAGATGTTTACGCGACCTACTATACGAACCTATGCCACGCCGCTTAAGGGAATCTATATCTGTTCTTCGTCAACTCCTCCTGGCGGCGGCGTTCACGGCCTGTGCGGTTATCACGCAGCACGGCTCGCTCTACGCAAATCGTTCTCCTAATAAAGCGGGTTAACGACCATTACGGTAAGATCGACGTGCTCGTAAACAATGCGTCTAAACAGCTTCCGATTGCGAAGAGAAATGAAACTCATTCACCTTAAGCGCCGGAAGTAATCCAGCATTGCCGCCCTGCCCTTCCGAGCTACCCACTCGTTCAGGCTCACCAATCAGGTCTACGTTGCCTGGAGCAAGCAACTCCATCACGCTCTGGTTAAATCGAAAATTCTTAACAGGGTACTGGATCTTGCCGTTCTCGATGTACCAGACTCCATCGCGCGTGAGACCCGTTTGCAACGCCGTTCGTGGATCGACGGAGCGAATGTACCAGAAGCGGCTGATTAGTAGCCCGCGGTCCATCGACTTGATCATCTCTGCCATGGTCACTGGAGATTGAGAACTTTCGATAATGCTGTTTACTGGTCCCGGCGTAGGTTCCTTACCCTTTTGTTTCGCCCAAAAGCGCGAGTAAATCAGATTCTCCAGAACACCGTTGCGGACGAGATGGATCTTCTGCGCAGGAAGGCCGCCCTGAACTGACTGCGAGCCGGGCAGGTCCTCACGCCAGGGATCGCTATAGATATTGAGGCGTTCGTCGAAGATTTTCTGGCCCACCTTCGTCTTTCCGCCGGGAGCCGAAAACGGACTACGTCCTTCTTCGGCGCTACGAGCATCAAAACTAAACGCAAAAAATCCGAGCAAGTCGGCTACTGCCTGAGGCTCGAGAATCGCTCGGTACACGCCTGGTTCGAGAACGCGCGGATTGCGAGCCTCGAGTGCCTTCCGAATCGCCTGATTAACCACTCGAGCGGTATCGAGTTTGGCAACGTCGAAATGGTTTCTGAGTGAGTATCCTGAGCTGGTTCCATCGGGCGTCCTGGCAGTCGTAGACAAACTCACCAGACTGGAACGCTCGTAAGAGAAGTTGCCGTTTTTTGTAGCGGAAGCGCTGGTCAGTCCGCGCGCCTGGTGAAAGCCAGCTCCGATAAGCTTTGAGTTCTCGCAGGCAGCAATTACATCATTAATGGTTTTTGCCCGACTTCCAACGGATATATTCGAAGTTGCTTCTACGTATCCGCTGACGGGTTTATAAGTCTGCCGGCCCAAGGTCGGCACGTATTCGCGGTCAACCGGTGAAAGACGAGCAAGTTGTATGGCGGTCGCAACTGTAGTTTGCAGAGATTCGTCGTCGATCTCATTGGTCGAAGCCGCGCCTCGCTTGTTATCAATCCACACTGTAACTCCAACACTGACGTTTTGGCGCGCTCCACTCGTGGTGAAAGCGTTGGCAGCGAAGCGGAGATGCCCGTAGTTTTCGCTATTCACGGTTACTACTGCATCATCCGCTTTGACATAACTCAGCAACTTTTCGCAGAGTGTGCGCGCCTCTTTTTCAGTAAGCAGCATTTAGCGTCTCCTTCGCCTCATGGTCCCGCATTCCCTGTTCCCCGGTTCCCCCGTTCCCCCGTTCCCCTGTTCCCCCGTTCCCCTGTTCCCCTAACTTCGAGCAGTATTCAGCACGTTGACTTGCCGGAACCGAGCAACAGGACAACCATGACTGACAGCGTTCGATTGGCCGGGTTCGCCTTTGCCATCGTTAAAACTCCCTCCAAGTTCGTAACTAGCCTGTCCGCCCAGACCGTCGCAGGAATTCCAAAAGTCAGTTGTGCGCGACTGATAAGCAACATCCCGCAGCATCTCACCACGCTTACCGTTCTTGATCTCCCAGAATACTTGACCACCAAACTGGAAGTTGTAACGCTGCTGATCGATGGAGTAACTCCCATCTCCGTAGATCAAGATGCCTTTCTCGACACTTCGAATCAGATCATCAAGTGATGTGTTGCCGGCGGCGGGCTGAAGTGAAACGTTGGGCATGCGCGGAAACGAGATATTGCCCCAGCTGTCGCTGTGACTGCACCCGTAAGACTTTTTCTGTCCGGTCATTGCGGCAAGATCGCGGGTGGTTTGCCAATCGACAAATAAGCCGTCTTTGATCAGATGCCAACGCTGTCCGGGAACCCCTTCGTCATCGTAACCGACGGTCGCTAAACCTGCAGGCTGAGTTCTGTCGGCGACAAAGTTCATGATCTTCGATCCAAACTGCAGCTTGCCAATCTTATCCTGTGTAAGAAAACTCGTACCTGCATAGTCGGCCTCCCACCAAAGCGAGCGGTCGAGTTCGGTGGGATGACCCACGGATTCATGAATTGTTAACCACAAGTGGGACGGATGCAGCACCAGATCGTATTTCCCCGGTTCCACCGATTTTGCCTTTAGCTTTGTTACCGCCTCATCACCTGCCTGTTGGGCTTCTCCTTTCCAGTCGTGCTTCTCAATGTATTCGTAACCCATTGCCTGCGGCCCACCGAGGGACGTACGTGTTTGAAAGTCGCCGTTGGCCCGGTTCACTGCCGTCACATTAAAGTTGGGGTTGGCGCGAACTATGTACTGTTCGATTCTCGAGCCATCGGTCGAAGCATAAAATTTCTGCTCGTTTACAAACGCCATTGATGAATTAATAAAACTGACTCCCGTGGTCTTCAACGCGGCGTCGTTAAGCGCCAGGAGAAACTGGATCTTGTCCTCAATGGAAACCTCGAAGGGATCCTTTTCGAAACCGTTTTTCCATGTGGTAACAACCTTATCGACGGGAACGAGTGAAGTGGGCCTTCGCTGGTATACGGAGTTGGCTCGAGCGATTTCTACGGCCTGCTGAGTTATTCGTCTCACATCGTCAGGAGTGACGCTGCGACTCGAGGCGAACCCCCAGGTTCCTTTGAAGAGTACGCGCACGCCGAAGCCAAAATTCTGATTGCGGGAAACGTTTTGCACCTGTTGTTCGCGAGTGATAATGGATTCACTGCGATAGCGATTGATGCGAATGTCGGCATAAGTCACGCCCAGTTTGCGGGCCGTGTTCAACGCAATGTCTGCCAGAGCATTCTTGTCAATTACGGCTGCAGCTGCCTCTTCCGCTTCGACGACATTGCTAATCCACGCTGGTAAGGCAGGCAACGACAGCGCGCCGGCAGCTATTCCTGCCGACTTGAGAAAGTCACGACGAGATGTGGTCATTTCCGAAGGCCTCGGAGGATTGGGATAGAAACGGCGGAATGATCTAATGCGGGCAAGTGTGAAATGTCAACGATAAAAGGCAGTGAATTGGATCAGGGACAATGCTATCATCTCCTCACTTCGGTAGGAGGTATAAGGAACATAACAAAATTAACGAGCTCACTTTGAAAGCGCCGCTTCCCATCATCGAAGGAGTTGGTCCGAGCTGCCAATGGCTTCCCGCCGGCCCATGGAAAACTGTCATGGACTTCTTCAAGGAACAATACCCTCACGTGGACGCCAAGACTTGGAATGCACGGATGGCGAAGGGTCAAGTGATGGATGAAAACGGGCGCCGCGTGGATCCAGAGACTGCTTTTCGAGTTGGCACCTGCATTTTTTATTACCGCGAGCTGGAAAATGAAAAAGCCATACCCTTTGGAGAGCAGGTGCTCTATCAGGATGAACATATCCTGGTTGCAGATAAACCGCATTTCTTGCCGGTGATTCCCTCGGGAAGGTTTCTCCATGAAACGCTGCTGGTAAGGCTGCGAAAGCAACGCGAGACGGAAGCCCTGGCGCCTCTCCATCGTCTGGATCGGGAAACTGCCGGCGTGGTGTTGTTTTCCCTCAACCCGAAAACAAGGGGCCACTACACGGCGCTCTTTCGGAATCGGAGGATTAGAAAGGTATACGAGGCCCTGGCACCAACTCTAGAGGACTCGAGCTTCCCGATTACTCGCCGGAGTCGCATCGTGCGGGGAGAACCTTTCTTTCGCATGAAAGAAGTTCCGGGCGAGGCAAACTCCGAGACCTCCATCAGCTTCCTCAGCCATCTGGGACGCATCGCTCTATATCGGTTGGTTCCCCTCACCGGCAGGAAACACCAGCTTCGTGTCCACCTCGCGGCCTTAGGAATTCCCGTCATCAATGACAAGCTCTATCCCGCGACGACTCCTTCAGACGCTGATGATTTTTCCAGGCCGCTGAAGTTGCTGGCAAAATCTATTTCGTTTCAGGATCCGGTGACCGGGCGACAACACTATTTTGAAAGTTGCAGAAGACTATGAGCACACCTCTCAAACGAGTCAGTATCACCTCGCGGTAGCGGGTGGATCCCCGCACTCACCGACGTGTCAACCGAGTCAGTACCACCTGCGGTAGCGGGTGGATCCCTACACTCACCTCACGTGTGGACCACTTCATTTGACATTGGTCATTTGACATTTGATATTTTTCATTGTCTAAGCCACGTGTCAACCGAGTCAGTACCACCTCGCGGTAGCGGGTGGATCCCTACACTCACCTCACGTGTGGACCACTTCATTTGACATTGGTCATTTGACATTTGATATTTTTCATTGTCTAAGCCACGTGTCAACCGAGTCAGTACCACCTAGCGGTATCCGGTGGATTCCCGCACTCAACACACGTGTCACCGAGTCAGTACCACCACGTAAAGAAAAGCCAGTTTGTTTTCTTCGAAGCAAGATTAAACCTACTCTCTCGCCTTGCCTTCGACCAGGCTGGCTATGACCAACGCTAGTTCGGCCGGCTCGACCGGTTTGGGCACATGGGTATTGAAACCTGCCGCCAATGCGCGCATCCGATCCTCGGTCTTCGCATAGGCGGTCAGGGCCACGGCTGGAACTTTCTTGCCCTGCTCTGGTTTCAACATTCGAATCCTACTAATTAGTTCATAGCCATTTTCGTTTGGCATGCCAATGTCGCTGACCAGCACATCCGGTTGCCCTTTTGCGAGCGCCGTCATTGCCTCCGCGGCAGACGAGACTGCGGTTACGCTCGCTCCGCAACGGCCTAACACCGCGGTTATGATTTCGCGCGCACTGCCCTCATCGTCGACGACCAGCACTTTTACACCATCCAGGCTCGGCAACTGATCAAGCCGTCTTCGGCTCCCGATTGGTTCTGTTTTTGCATTGCTTGTCTCTGACGTCACAGCTCGGAGGGGTATCCTTACCGTAAACGTCGCTCCCTGATTCTCGCCCGCACTCTCCGCTGTAACCGTGCCGCCATGCATCTCAACGAAATTACGCACTATTGCTAAACCTAATCCCAATCCTGCGTATTGTCGCGTGTCCTTGCTATCGGCCTGCCGAAAACGCTCAAACACGTGAGGAAGGAATTCCGTCCTGATGCCTCGGCCAGTATCGGTGACGATAATTTGCACGTTTGAATCGCTGCGCTCAAGACGAATCTCAACGCGTCCACCCCTGGGCGTAAACTTTACGGCGTTGGACAAGAGGTTCCAAACGATTTGTTGTAGGCGAGTCGCATCGCCCATTACCGCCCCAGCCGCTAAATCCAGATCAGCATCGAGTTGGATGGACTTTGCTTGCGCGGCCGGGCGGACTGACTCAAGAGCCGCCTCAATCGGCGACACGAGGTTGAGGGGCTGGTAATCGATGCGGAGATTGCCACTGATGATCCGCGATACATCAAGAAGATCCTCGATCAGTTGGGCCTGTGCCTTGGCACTACGTTCAATAGTCTCAAGGGCTTTGCTGACGGCCTCTCCCTTGAGTTCGCCGATCTTCAACAATCTTGCCCAGCCAAGAATTGCATTAAGCGGAGTCCGAAGTTCGTGGGAAACGGTTGCCAGAAATTCGTCCTTGGCGCGGTTAGCTGCCTCTGCCTCGACCCGGGCGGCTTGTTCGCGACCAAACAACTGGGTTCGTTCTTCCTCCACCCGCTTGCGCTCTGTGATATCTACAATTGAACTCAGAATCAGAGTCTCTCCCTTGAGGTTAATCGGGTTCAACCCAATCTCGATCGACACCTCGGTGCCATCCTTTTTCAAACCGAAGAGATCGCGGCCGCTTCCCATCGGTCTAGCTTTTGGCGCGGCAGCAAAGTCAGCCCGGTAAGCTGGATGTCCGCCGCGAAAGCGATCGGGCACCAGCGTCTCGATTGGTTGTCCAACTAGCTCGTCCCTCGAATATTGGAACAACTTCTCGGCTTGTGTGTTGACGAGAACAATCTGACCCTGTTTATTGACCATCACCATCGCATTGGGTGCCGACTCGACTGCGAGGCGGAATCTTTCCTCGGCCAGGCTACGCTCGGTAATGTCACGAAAGATAAGTACCACCCCAATCAACTCATCTCTGTTTTTGATTGGAGCAGCACTGTCATCAATTGGAATTTCAGTTCCATCCCTGGCAATCAGCCGGGTATGATTCGCCAGGCCCACCACGATGCCTTCTTTAAGAACGCGTTCTACCGGGTTCTGGGCAGCTTTGCGAGTCTGCGCGTTTATGATCCTGAAAACATCGACTAGAGGTTTTCCTTTGGCCTCTTCCTGCTTCCATCCGGTTAAAGATTCAGTGACGGAGTTCATGAACGTAATCCGGCCCGCCGCATCCGTGGCAATAACTGCATCGCCAATGCTTGATAACGTCACCTGTAACCACTCGCGTTGCTCGTTAATGGCTTCAGCGCTGCGCTTGCGTTCAGCAAGTGTGCGAACCGTAACGAAGTAAAAGAGAACAAGGAAAGCAAGAGCAATCCCAGTGGCGATTACAAAAGTCACCGTCCGATAATTGACCAACACTTGTGACTCTTCGGCTCGCCGACTTAATAATAGATTCTCTTCGTTCTCCATTTGTGCAATCAAGCTCCGGACTTCATCCATCTGCCGTTTGCCTTCGCCTGAACCGACATGCCTTCGTATAGCCTCCGAGTCACCCGCCTTTTTCAAATCTATTCCCTTTTTGAGTCGCTCAAGTCTGTCCTCAATCCTCGACCTAAGCGCGCGAATATGCGCCTGATGGCTTGCATTATCCGCTGTCAACCTCGTGAGTTCATTAATGTGATTTTGGATTTCCGCTACGGCGGACTGATAAGGTTCAAGATAGGCTGTGTCCCCTGTAATGATATAACCGCGCTCGCCGGTCTCCGCGTCCTTCATCGTTGACAACGTGGCTTCCAGTTCATTCAAAACTTCGAGCGAATGGGCCACCAATTGCTCATTTGCGATCAATTTATTTCCGCTTCGATATGAAGCCAGAGCGTTGATGATCAGAATGGCTATGCCGAGGAACAACAGTATAGCGAGTCTTTTTTCGATAGCGAACGTCATGCCGGAAATCTCCTGAGCCTTGTTGACCGCTAAAGGGAATCCGCCCCCAGCAATCGGCGTGGGCACACCTTTACTATGCTCCTGAAGAGTTTGGGCAGCAAGTTATTATTTAAAAGGGCGACTTCACAAAACGGTAAGGCGCAAGTCATAAACGTTACAGCTTACGCACGTCGACTGGCGTGGGCCTCGCATCACTTGCACGCGACGCGGAGTTTTACCGCGACTTAAAACTGAAGGAGCTCTACGCCAGGATGAGACTGGTAGGCAAAATGAAGCACGGCTTTCGAGAGGTCTAC
>Ga0214473_10007139_pt1 | contig 13285 bp, 9 predicted proteins | sample RVTome_7_FD_203509 | JGI IMG/M metagenome (GOLD analysis project Ga0214473, IMG submission 203509) | Soil microbial communities from uranium-contaminated site in the Upper Colorado River Basin, Wyoming, United States - RVT98D197 | ecosystem: Environmental > Terrestrial > Soil > Contaminated >...
GAGTCGGTTCCAGGAACGGGGACTCGCCTACCACGATGTGATCGCGGAAGAAGCCGATGTTCAGTCCGCCCAGACGCTCCGCCTCGGATTGGACGCGGCGGTGCAGATTGGCCAGGAGTTCCTGGATGCGCGGGTGGTTTTCGGGATATGTCGACACGCCATGAATCGCCAGCGCGAGGTCGGAAACGACCAGGAAGAGGGCATCCCTTGTCATTTTTTCGCCCCCAGCCTGCCGAGTAGCGACGTGCAATGTTCCCGGACCTTCGCACGGCGGCACTCCGTTCCGCGATGGAGGAGGGCGACCGCCCGCGTGCCGCCGCACCGGAAGATGGCGTTGGCGGCGTCGATCCGGAGAGACTCTTCCCTGGCGGTTTGCAGGAGCGATTCGTGGAAGAGGATTTTCCCGAGAAAGGAGACCGATTCGGGGACCCGGAGCTGTCCGATGGCGAGGATGACCTCCCTCCTCACCCGGAGGTCCTTGTGGTCGAGCAGCCGGACCAGGTCGGGAAGCACGGAAGGGTCGCCGATCTGCCCGAGGATGAGGCAGAGGTTCCGTACGAAATACCAGTGGGGATCGTCGAGCTTCCCCCGGATCGCGGGGGTGGCTTCCGCGTCGAACCGGAAGGCGAGGGAAAGGAGGGTTTTCCGGTTTCCCTGATCCGTTTCCATCAGCAACCGGTCGAGGAAGTCTCCGATCGACACCCCGACGAACGATACGAGGATCTCCTCGACTCGCCCTTTTTCCAGTTTCGAAACGGCGGGCGAAAGGTAGAGGTCGATCATGTGGGCGAAATCCAGCTCGCCGACCACGCGTTCGATCGCGGGCTTCCGGCTTTCCGGGGCGTTCCGATGCATCGATGTCAGGGTGGAGAGCAGGGTCCTCAGGAGGGGGAGCTCCCTCCTCGAAATCAGGTTGGGGAGGATCTTCCGGACCTCCTCGATCAGATCCAGGAACTCACTCTCCGCTTCCTCTTCCGCGAGCAGCTCCAGCAGGACGCCGGCGCCCTTGATGCGGAGGTTCTCCTCCTCGAATTCCGCCGTGACCGCGGGGTCGGCCTGCGGGCTTCCATCGGCCGTCGCGCCCGGCGACGGTTCGAGGTTCGAGAGCCTCTCCAGAAGATGGGAGTGATCCTGACCGAGGTAGGCCGCCTCGGATCGCCGCAGCAGCAGCAGCTCGATCGTTTCCCATGCCTTCTGGGCGTAGTGGTTCTTCGTGCGGACGCTCTCGTGGATCCGCCCCTGGACCGAGGGAAGGAGCGAACCGTCCCGGTTTCGTTCGATCGCGATGACCTCGAAGATCTTCCGGATCCGGCTCCCGCTCTTTCCCTCCGCGGCCAGAAGGGTGGCAAGCAGGTCGAGGAACTCGTCGTCCGAATCGGCTCCCGTCAGCGACCGGACGATGTCGGCGTCCGCGAGACCTCCATCGCTGGCGGCGCCGTCGACCGCATCCCCGGATCCCTCGTCGAGGGATCGGATGACCGCGCCCCTCTGCCCGACCGGGAGCATGTGCAATGCGTCCCCGAGGCGGGCCAGGACACATCGGATCATTTCGGGGGACATCGCGTCGGGGGCGGACTCCGACCCTGCGTCATGGCGGTCCCCTTTGCCGGCGGCGGCGTTGACCCTGCGCAGGATGGCAGGGATCATCTCGGGCGGGATCGGGAGATACCTGGGATGATCCGCGGGATGATCCGCGGGATGATCCGCGCCTCCGTCCCCGGAGGATACGTTCTCCGTGAGGAGCATCCGCCAAAGTTCGTCCTCCCGGTTGGAGGGTGGAGACTCCCCGTCCGGTTGGACGATCTTTCGCGAGAGAACTTCCTTGTAGTTGAAAGGGTAGAGCTCGATTCCCCGCACACCCTCGCCCTTCAGGAGCTCATCGAGCTTCCCCTCCCTTTTTTCAACGCGGAGTCGCCGGAGGGAGAGTAAGAACGCGAGGAGTTCCCGCGGTGTCACCTCCCTCGAGAAGTCGAGGGTCGCGACCTGGTGCAGGAAGAGCTCGGCGGTGAAGCCGCGGACGAGGCTGTTGCTGTTGCCGAGGAACACGTCCCTGTACAGGATCTTGTCCTTGGCGACGCCGAGCAGAAGGTGGCCGGACGGCTCCTCGTTCAGGATTTCCGCGAGGTTCCGGTGGAGCTTCTCCACGCGGCCCGCGAGGGAAGGGTGCCCCTCCTGGTAATGCGAGATCCAGTTGAACGTCAGGGCCATTTCCGCCGCGAGCCGTTCGATCCTGCGGACATCCGGCCCTTGCGTCGTGATTTCCATCGTCCCCCCGGTCCATCGAGGATCCGGAAGATCGTATCGGATGGAAAGGGGCGTATCATTAGTATTATTACAGGGAAGAAATGGACGGCGCAGGCCGTTTCCCTGCAGGAAAATACGTTTCGGGAGGAGCGGTTTCATGAAGGGAAACATCGCGAGGAAGCCGGGGGAGCGCCCCGTTGTATCGTCCGGAAAGGATTGGTCCGGGGAAGAGGGGGGCACGATCCGCTTCGCCGTGGCGCGGACCGACCTCGGATGGGTTCTCGTCGCCGGCACCGTGCGGGGTCTCTGTGCCATCGACATCGGCGAATCCCGGAGGGCCCTGATCGATGCCCTCAAGGCACGGTTCGGCAGGGGGGAGTATTCCGAGGGGGATTTGGATTCCGTCCGTTGGATCCGCCGCGTGACGGAGTCGATCGTGTCGCCGCGGCGCGGTCTGGACCTTCCCCTGGACCTTCGCGGCACGGCCTTCCAGCGGAGGGTATGGCAGGAGCTTCGCCGGATTCCCCCCGGCGCGACGGCGAGTTACGGGGAGGTCGCCCGCCGGATCGGTAAGCCCCGCTCGGCTCGCGCCGTGGCCCGTGCCTGCGCGACGAATCCCCTCCCCCTGGCCGTCCCCTGCCACAGGGTGGTCCGAAGCGATGGGAAGCTGGGCGGTTATCGCGGTGGGGTCGAGCGGAAGCGCGCGTTGCTCGAGAGGGAGGCCCGACCGCCTTCGACGAGCGCCGGAAGGGGATCTGCATAAATAGACGTCGATCCACTTCGCCCGGCGTGGTATCATGTCGCGTGGTTGCTCCAACGGGAGCAAAATCCGCATGGAAAGGAGTGGAGCGATGGACAGCATTTACAAAATCATCGACATCGTGGGCACGAGCAAGACTTCGTGGGAGGAAGCCGCGAAAAACGCGGTGGAGACCGCCGGCAAGTCCCTCGAGGACCTGAGAGTCGGGGAAGTCGTCAAACTGGACATGGCGATCGACAAGGGGAAGGTCGTCGCCTACCGGGCCCGTGTGAACGTCTCCTTCAAGTATCGCGCGTAACGGCAACAAGGTCCTCCGTTTCATCCGCAGGCCGTCCTCCTCTCGAAGGGCGGCCTTTTTCGCATGGGCGCCAGTTCCCTGCAGGGGGGGAACGAGTCGATGACCGTTTCGGCGCCGCGCCGGGAAGAGGGGGCGATGTCGCTCCAGGCAAGGGTGTTCCTTCTGGTGGCCGCGACGTTTTCTACGATCTACCTCACGCAACCCGTGCTCCCGGTCCTGCGGGAGGAGTTCGGGATCGACGCGGCGAAGGCGTCCCTCACGGTATCCGCCGTCATCTTCGGGATCGCGCTGGCGACCTTGCCGTTCGGCCGCCTGGCGGATCGCTTCCCCGCCCGGCCGATCATCCTCTCCGGCGGGACGCTCGCCTCCCTGTGCGGTTTCCTCTGCGCCGCCACGACCAGCTTCCCGCTCCTGGTGGCGGCGAGGTTTCTTCAGGGCGTGTTCGTCCCGTCGCTCACCACGTGCCTCGTGGTGTACCTTGTCCGCCGACTTCCCCCCGATCGCCTGAACGTCGCGATGGGGGCGTACGTTTCCGCCACCGTGGCGGGAGGATTGGGGGGAAGATTGCTCGCAGGATTCCTCCACCCGCCCCTTCACTGGCGCTACGCGTTCGTGACCGCCTCCGCTCTCCTCCTCCTCGCGACCCTCGACGCGGGACGATGGCTCCCCCGGGAGGAGAAGATCCTCGACCCGGGAGGGAAAGACGCCGGTTTCGCGGCGCTGCTCTCACGGAACGACCTGTTGCGGATCTTCTCGGTGGGCGCGGCGTCGTTCGGGGCCTTCTCCTCCGTATTCAACTACCTGCCGTTTCACCTCGCCGGGCCGCCGTTCCTTCTGCCGACGCACCTCATCACGTTGCTGTACCTGTCCTACCTGGTCGGCGTAGCGATCGGCCCGTCGGCGGGACGTCTCGGGAACCGGCTGGGCAACGGGATCGCGATGGCGGTCGGCGGGACCGTATTCGGCGCTTCCGTCCTGCTCACCCTGGTCCCGTTTCTGGCGGCCGTGGCCGCGTCGCTGGCAGGAGTGTGCGCCGGTTTTTTCATCGTGCATACCGCCGCGGTGGGAGCGTTGAACCGGAAGCTGGCGGCGGGCCGCGGGAGGGGAAATTCCCTGTACGTGCTCTTTTACTATCTCGGGGGGACGGCGGGGATCACGGTGAGCGGCCTGGCGTACCGCCATGCGGGGTGGAGCGGCGTGGTCGCCCTGGTGGCGGCCCTCCTGCTGATCCCCGTCGCCGCTGGGATCCTGGAGGCACGGTCGGACCGCCCCGGGCGGGACGGCCACGAGGCGCCATGATTCATGGTACGACGTTGTCCGGGATCCCCGCCTTGATCCTTCGGCGTCAAGGCCCGCTCCCTCCACCGCCCGGAGGGTTCGGTCCCACCCCGGTGAACAGGATCTCCACCCGCAGCGTCGCTCCCCACACCGGCTTCCGGCTCCCGTCCTCCTTCCTCGGCCAGTGGACGTCGGGTTCCCCCTCGAGGAAGAGCCATTTCCGGTAGACGTTCCGCCGGAACCGGGCGAGGACGCGGTAATCCTGTGCGATCCACGCGGGCCGGGTCGACCCCGAGACGCCCCCGGCGACGGTGATCGCGCTTTTCGGGGAGAGCTTCTGGAGGAGGGAGAGGTCCGTCCCCCACGTCCACCCGTTGCTTTTCTCCGCGATCGTAAAGGAGTTGGACCATCGAAGCAGGGTAGGAAGGGCGAGCCAGCGTTCGAGGTCGAGCTGGTTCGATTCGCCGAAACCGTCCCGGGCGTCCCAAAACGCGGTCGCCGTGAACCGGGCGAGAGTGTCGAGCGCGACGGGCCGCGCGTGCTGGAACCGCGTGCGGAAGAAGGCGTCGGGAGGGATCTTCACCCGGACCCCGGCCCCCACGTCGAGGGCGGTGCGCGGAGTCCGATGGAGGTCGTAGACCAGCTCCGTGGAGCCGGTCCGGACCCGGCTTCCCACGTCCAGTCCGGGATTACCGGGATCCTCCGGGGTCACGGCGTTCGGATCGCCCCGGGTTTCCCCCGAGAAGACCAGCTTCCACCGTTTCTTGAGCCTTGGGAGGCGCACGGAGGCGCGAATCGTGCTCCGAAAGGAGAAGCGCTCCTCCTCGTCCCACCGGAAATCGTTCATCCACCGCAGGAACGACTCCGGAGACTCGGCAACCTCCATCCGTTGGTCGCCGAAGAATCGGTCGAACCAGACGACGGTTTCGAACAGGTCCCTCTCGATCCGGGAATGGGTCCGGTCCACCCAGCCGTTGTCGGCGGCGGGGACCGCGCCCTCGGCGTTGTCGGTGGAGGGGACCGCACCCTCGGCGTTGTCGGTGGAGGGGACCGCACCGATGACGTTATCGGTAGCGAAGGGGACCGTACCGATGACGTTGTCGGTAACGCCGGGAGCGGACACGGCCGGCGGACCGGTCGCGTGCGAAACGCCGGGGACCGGGAAAAGGAGGAGCCCCGCCGCCAATGCCGGGAACAACGGCCTGAAGGTGCGCACGCTCCTCCTCGGAGGTTTCATCGTCGCCCGGGGACCCGCTGCCGGTGGAGACGGCGGCCGTTACGGTTTTACGGTCGCCTCCTCGACGATCACCTTGTACTTGTACCCCGCCCCGAAATCCTTGTCCTTGTAAAGGGTCCCCTTCGCCGTCACCACATCCCCGACCTTCGGGGCGTCCTGCGTGGTGGCCACCAGGTTGTTCGTTCCCTTCCCCGGATCGCCGCTGCCGTCGTGAAGGTGGACCCAGTTCTTTCCCATGATCCCCCTGGATACCTTGACGACCTTCCCCCGGACGACGACGGTCTTCTTGTCCAGTGTCCCTGCCTTCTCGTACGTTTCGGACACGGTAAAGGCGTTCGCTCCCTTCGCCTTTTCCACCTTGATCGGGTCGGAGGAGGCGGGCGCCTTCGCCCCTTTGCCCCCGGCGCTTGCGGCGTTCCCCGCCGCCAACGCGTCGCCCCCCGCCGCCAACGCCCCGATGGAAACGCAAAGAGCGACCCATTTGCCGAAACGATTCATTCGAATCCCCTTTCACCGCAATTTCCGGACATTTTACCATCCCCGTCCCCTTGTCGGCTAAACTACGCACGGGGGACGATCTGTCCCGGGACCGACGAAGATCCGGAAGGGGGGGAGGGGTGACGCCTATCTGCGACCCGTTCGGGGGCTCGGGGAGGGCGCGGGGAGCGGGTGCTTCGGGTAGACGATCGTCACACCGGGGTTGTTGAAGTACGTTTCCCCGGGGACGAAGTCGAGGCGGCCGGCGTGGCGGGAGAACAGCTCACGGATCGCCGTCCGCAGATCGCCGCCGCGGCCCGAAGAGCCGTAGCCGTGGATCACGCGGATCGGGCCGGCGTCCCCCGCCCGCAGGCGCGCGTTGTAATGGACGGTGAGGCGGGAGAGCGCTTCCGCGACGGTCAGCCCGTGCAGATCGATCTCCCCGCCCCCCATCTAGTGCGCGGTCAGAACTTGTACGTCATCCGGAACGTGGTCCGGTTCCCCTCGGGGCGGTTCTCCGCGGAGGACTCCCACTGGGTCTTGAGGCCCAGGAAGAAGTTCGGGGAGGCGGCCCAGGAGACCGCCGGCCCGACGGCGAAGACCTGCTCCTTCGTCCCGTTCCCCTTCACGCCGTTCGTCTCATCCTCGGTGATCTGCTTCAGGTAGTACCCCGCCACGGCGCCCCGGAAATTCTTGAAGAACTCGTATTCGAACGAGTAGTTGAAATGGAACGCCTGCCCCGGCTGGAGGTCGTTCGCCACCAGGGCGACGAAGGGATCGTCGTTCTTCGTGTTGTAGGTGTAGTGGATCCGCCAGGAGGTGGAGAACTCCGGAGTGAGGAACCAGGTGAAGGCGTAATACGGCTCGATCGTCCAGAGGTTGGAGCCCGGGTTGATCAGGTGATTGCTGTCGTACTGGCCGGTCGGCAGGGTGAAGTCCAGCTCCAGCCTCTGGAAAAAGGGGCGGCCGAGGAGCTTCGTGTCGAACCACTGGAGGAAGGGGCCGACGACCAGGTCGCCGAGGACCGCGGGGTTGGCCGACACCGGCGGGCCGGGGGAGCCGACGGTTCCCGAGCCGCTGATCGTCACCACCGGCAGGAGGACGTCCGCACCGAGGTGTCCCCCCAGGATCTTGTGCTTGTAGACATGGACGAACTGGTTCATCGAAAGCACGTTGGCGACCTTCGGGTCCCCGGCGATGTCGTTCCCGTCACGGTCCTTGAACGTGTCCGACTGGTACGCCTGGATGTACTCCGTGAAGTAGGTCCCGGGGCCGGGAAGAGCGCCGTCGAGGATGTCCGTCAGGCCGAGGTTCAGCGGCGGCTGGTTGAACGCGAACGACGGGGTGCCGGCGACACCGAGGAGCAGGGCCGCCAGGAGCGGGATGGAGATCGTCTTGCGCATAAGTACCCTCCGAAAGGATGGGATGGTCCCGGATCGCCGAATCGGACTCAACATACATACCCGCAACGCGGCAGGGACGTCAACCGCTTCCTGCCCGCGGAGGGAGCGACGTCTTCAAGGTCCTTTGGGGGGGGGGTGCGGACGGGAGGCCTTCCGCGCCGGAGCGCGGCGCGGAAGGCTCCGTGATCGGGTCACGCCGGTTTCTTGTAGATCTCCACGTCGATGGTGATCTCCACCTCGTCTCCCACCACCACGCCGCCGGTCTCCAGGGGCTTGTTCCAGACCAGGCCGAAATCCTTCCGGTTGATCTTCGTGATCGCCTGCCCGCCCACGCGGGTGTTGCCTCCCGGGTCCTTGATGGCGGAGGTCGGCCCCTCAACGGTCAGGACCACCTCTTTCGTCACGCCCCGGATCGTCAGGTCCCCGGTCATCTTCAGCGACCCGTTCCCGGCTTTTTCGACCCGCTTCGACTTGAAGGAGATCGCGGGGTACTTCGCCACGTCGAGGAAATCGGGGCTGCGCAGGTGCTCGTCGCGTTTCGCCACCCGCGTGTTGATCGATCCCGTATCGATCGTGATGTCGGCCGACGATTTCGTCACGTCCGCCTCGTCGTACACGATCTTCCCGGAGACTTTTTCGAATTCACCCCGAACCGAGGAGATCATCAGGTGACGAACCTTGAAATGCACCCCGGTATGGGCCGGGTCGAACTCCCAGGGAGCCGCATGGAGAAGCCCCGGCGCCGCAAGACACAGGACCGCCGCCGCAAGAATCATCCGTCGCCGCATCTCTACCTCCTTGGATGGCCGATTTTCCGCCGATGACAAAGGAGAGATTCCCGGGGGGAGCGGATGGTTTCGCGAATCAGCGTCCCACGAGGTAGCGGTCCGCCCCCGCCGCCGCCAGCCGTCCGAGGTCGATCGCGCGTACGACGAGGGAAGCCCCCGTCACGGCGTCCCCCGCGCCGAACACGCCGGGGACGTTCGTCATGCAGTTCCCGTCGCCGGCCAGGTTTCCGCGGCTGTCCGTCGCGACGCCCAGCTCCCGGACCAGCGGGCCGTGCTCCACGTGGACGAATCCCATCGCCAGGAGCACGAGGTCCGCCCGCAGTTCGAACGCGGAGCCGGGGATCTCCTTGAACGAACGCCTCCCCGCGGCATCGGGCGCGGACCAGTCGAGCTTCACGCACGAAAGCTTCCGGACCTCTCCCTTTTCGCCGAGGATCTCCTTCGTCTGCAGGCTCCACATCCGCTCGCACCCTTCCTCCTGGGAAGAGGAGGTCCGCAGGATAGCCGGCCACGTGGGCCACGGGTTGGTCGGGAGCCGGTCCTCCGGCGGCTTCGGCAGGAGCTCGATCTGGGTGATCGAGGCGGCCCCCTGCCGGCGGCTGGTGCCGATGCAGTCCGATCCCGTGTCCCCCCCGCCGATGATCACCACGTGCTTCCCCGCCGCGGAGACCGCTTCCCCCCCGGGGATCGCGTCTCCGGCGTTTCGCCGGTTCTGCTGCGTGAGGAACTCCATCGCGAAATGGACCCCCTTGAGGTCCCTCCCGGGGACCGGCAGGTCGCGTGCCGCCGTCGCCCCGGCGGCCAGGACGATCGCATCGAAGGATCGGCGCAGGTATGCCGCGGAGACGTCCACCCCCGCGTTGACGCTCGTCTCGAAGACCACCCCCTCGGCCCGCATCTGGTCGAGGCGCCGGTCGATGACCCACTTCTCGAGCTTGAAGTCGGGGATGCCGTACCGCAGGAGCCCCCCGATCCGGTCCGACTTCTCGAAGACCACCACCTCGTGGCCGCCGCGCGCAAGCTGTTGGGCGGCCGGCAGCCCCGCGGGGCCCGACCCCACGACGGCCACGCGCTTGCCGGTCGAAAACCCCGCCGGCTCCGGCCGGATCCACTCCTCGCGCCAGCCGTGCTCCACGATCTGGAGCTCGAGGTGGCGGATGGTGACCGCGGGGAGGTTGATCGCCAGGGTGCACGCGGTCTCGCACGGGGCGGGACAGACCCGGCCCGTGATCTCCGGGAGGTTGCAGGTGGCGTGCAGCAGGTCGAGCGCCTTCCGCCAGTTCTTCCGGTAGACCATGTCGTTCCAGTCGGGGATCCGGTTCTTCACGGGGCAGCCGAAGGCGTGGCAATACGGGATCCCGCAATCCATGCAGCGCGCCGCCTGGCGGTAGATCCCCTCCTCGGGGAGCAGCTCCTCGACCTCGCGGTAGTCCCCGACCCGCTCGGTCACCGGCCGGTGCGCCGGCTCCTCCCGGTCGTACTCCATGAACCCGGTCGGCTTAACCACGGTAGACCTCCTCGGTGGCGGAGACGCTCTCGGTGTTCATCTCTTCCTCCATGCGCATCCGGTCCAGCGACTTCCGGTACTCGATCGGCATGATCTTGACGAACAGGGGGAGGCGGGACTCCCAGTTTTCCAGGATCTGCGCGGCCCGCTGGCTCCCCGTGTGGCGGAAGTGGCTCTCGATCATGGCGTGGAGGCGCTTTATGTCCTCCTCCTGCCAGACGCTCTCCACGTCGACCATGTCGAGGTTGCACCGTGTGTCGAACAGCTCCGTCTCGTCGTAGACGTAGGCGAGTCCCCCGCTCATCCCGGCGGCGAAGTTGTTCCCCGTCGGTCCCAGCACCACGACGACCCCGCCGGTCATGTACTCGCACCCGTGGTCGCCGACGCCCTCCACGACGGCCTTCCCGCCGCTGTTGCGGACCGCGAACCGCTCCCCGGCGATACCGTGGAAGTACGCCTCGCCGCCCGTGGCGCCGTAGAGCACCACGTTTCCGACGATCACGTTCTTGTGCGGGAGGAAGGTCGCACCCTCCGGGGGGGTGACGACGATCCGTCCCCCCGACATCCCCTTGCCGAGGTAGTCGTTGGCGTCTCCGTGCACGTGCATCGTCACCCCGGGGGCCAGGAACGCGCCGAAGCTCTGCCCCGCGGAGCCGAGGAGGGTGAGGTGGATCGTGTCGTCGGGCAGCCCCGCCGCCCCGTACCGGCGGGTGATCTCGCCGGAGAGCGCGGCGCCGATCGATCGGTGGACGTTCCGGATCGGCAGCTCGATGCGGACCGGCTCCTTCCGGTCCAGGGCGCTCCGGGCGAGCGCCATGATCTCGTAGTCGAGGGCCTTTCCCACCTCGTGCTCCTGCGGACGCACACAGTGCAGCGGGCTGTGCATCCCGTTGTCGGGGGGGAGGAGGACGGCGGAGAAGTCGAGTCCCTTCGCCTTCCAGTGCTCGATCGCCGGCTGGACCTCCAGCAGGTCGACCCTGCCGATCATCTCGTCGAGCGTGCGGAAGCCGAGCTCCGCCATGTATTCGCGCAGCTCCTCGGAAACGAAGCGCAGGTAGCGCACGACGTACTCGGGCGCGCCGCCGAAGCGCGCGCGCAGGACCGGGTCCTGGGTCGCCACTCCCACCGGGCAGGTGTTCAGGTGGCACACCCGCATCATGATGCACCCGAGGGTCACGAGAACCGCCGTGCCGAACCCGAACTCCTCGGCCCCCATCAGCGCCGCGATGGCGAGGTCCCGGCCGGTCTTCAGCTGCCCGTCGACCTGCACCCGGATCCGGTCGCGGAGCCGGTTGTAGATCAGCGCCTGCTGGGTCTCGGCCAGCCCGAGCTCCCACGGGAGCCCCGTGTGCTTGATGGACGTGAGGGGCGAGGCGCCCGTGCCGCCGTCGCTCCCAGCGATGAGCACGAGGTCGGCCTTCGCCTTGGCGACCCCGGCCGCGATCGTCCCGACGCCGACCTCGGAGACGAGCTTGACGGAGACGTTCGCCCGCGGGTTGACCGATTTCAGGTCGTAGATGAGCTGCGCGAGATCCTCGATGGAGTAGATGTCGTGGTGCGGCGGCGGCGAGATGAGCGTCACGTACGGCATCGTGTGGCGGATCCGGGCGATCTCGGGGCTCACCTTGTGGCCGGGGAGCTGTCCTCCCTCGCCGGGCTTGGCCCCCTGCGCCATCTTGATCTGCAGCTCGTCGGCGTTCACCAGGAACTCGGTGGTCGCTCCGAAGCGCCCGGAGGCGACCTGCCGGATCCGGGACCGCCTGTTGTCCCCGTTCGGGAGCGGAATGTTCCGCTCGGGATCCTCGCCCCCTTCCCCGGAGTTGCTCCGGCCGCCGATCCGGTTCATCGCGATGGCGATCGTCTCGTGGGTCTCCTTGCTGATGGAGCCGAACGACATCGCCGCGGTGACGAAGCGCGGCAGGATCTTCTCGATCGGCTCCACCTCGTCGAGGGGGATCGGGGTTCCCTTGCGGAATCGGAACAGCGAGCGCAGCGTGGCGTGCGCGAGCGACTGGTCGTTGATGAGCGCCGCGTACTCCTTGTAGACCCCGTAGTCGTTCAAGCGGGTCGCGCTCTGGAGCTTGTAGACCGACTCCGGGGTCCACAGGTGGCGCTCGCCGCCGACCCTGACCTGGTAGACGCCGCCCACGTCGAGGAGGTTGTCCGCGCTCCGCCAGTGGCCGTCGGCCGGGAAGCCGCGCCGGTGCCGCGCCACGGTTTCCGCGGCGATCTCGGAAAGTCCGATCCCGGCGATGCGGGACGCCGTGTTGGTGAAATAGTTGTCCACCAGCTCCTTCCCCAGCCCCACCGCCTCGAAGATCTGGGAGCCGAGAAAGCTGCGCAAGGTGGAGATCCCCATCCGGCTGAAGGTCTTGAGGAGCCCCTTCTTCACCGAGGTGACGTATTTATCCACCGCTTCGCCTTGCAGCAGCGGAGCCTCCAGCGATTCGCTCTCGACGAGCTCGCGGATCGTGGAGAGGACCGTGTGGGGGCAGATCGCGTTGGCGCCGTACCCGAGGAGGAGCGCGAAGTGGATGATCTCCCGGGGCTCGCCGCTCTCCACGACGATCGACGCCTGCGTCCGCAAGCCCCTGCGGATCAGATGATGGTGCAGCCCCGCGGTGGCGAGAAGCGACGGTATCGGGGCGCGGCCGGCGTTCATGTTCCTGTCGGTGAGGACGAGAAGGGTCGCTCCCCCCCGGATCGCCTTGTCGGCCTGGACGAAGAGCCTGGCCAGCGCCGTCTCGAGGGCCTTGCCGTCCCCGCCCGCCGGGAAGAGCATGTCGAGGTCGGCGGCGGCGAGGTCAGGGTGGTTCGCACCGCGCAGTCGGAGCATGTCCTCCGGAGTGAGGATCGGCTGGATGATCTTCAGCATCCGGCAATGCTCCGGGGTCTCGTCCAGAAGGTTCCGCTCCCTCCCGATGAAGCTGTTCAGCGACATCACCAGCTCTTCGCGGAGCGGATCGATCGGGGGGTTTGTCACCTGTGCGAAGAGCTGCTTGAAGTAGGCGAAAAGCGACTGCGGCAGGTTCGACAGGACCGCCAGCGCCGCGTCGTCCCCCATCGAGCCGACCGCCTCCTGCCCACGGGACGCCATCGGGGTGATGATGAGCTTGATCTCCTCCTCGGTGTAGCCGAAGGCGTGCTGCTTGCGCCGCAGCGTCTCCGGGTCCTCGGCGGGGATCTCGGACGGGACGAACATCCCCCGCAGCTCGATCTTGTTGTCCTTGACCCACTTCCGGTACGGCTTCCGCCGGGAGATGGCCGCCTTGATCTCGTTGTCCGGGACGATC
>Ga0214473_10007140_pt1 | contig 13285 bp, 12 predicted proteins | sample RVTome_7_FD_203509 | JGI IMG/M metagenome (GOLD analysis project Ga0214473, IMG submission 203509) | Soil microbial communities from uranium-contaminated site in the Upper Colorado River Basin, Wyoming, United States - RVT98D197 | ecosystem: Environmental > Terrestrial > Soil > Contaminated >...
TCACCAGCTCGAAGCGCGTGGGCTGCTCCACGGGCAGATCGGCGGGCTTGGCACCCTTCAGGATCTTGTCCACGTAGGTGGCGGCTCGCCGGTGCAGGTCGGGAAAGTTTGGCGCATAGGACATGAGGCCCCCGACGGCCACGAAGGCGCTCTGATGGTACATGGCCGGCAGCCGGGCCTTCGCCACGGCCTCGACGATGCGCGCGCGGTGAGCGACGAAGAAGGCGGATTGCAGATTGGTCAGCGCGCCGGCGCGCCCTTTCTTGGCGGCGGTCAGCGCCGCCTCGAGGTCGTTGATGTCCCGCATCTCCAGGACGTGCAGGTGGAGGCCCAGGGCCCGCGCCGCGGCCTCTGTGAGCCGGAGATCCGTCAGGGGCTGCCTCGGGTCGCGGAGGACGGCCACGCGGGAGAGCGTGGGGAGGGTCTCCTTGAGCATCTCCAAGCGTTTCTGGAACAACTCCGCGGTCATGGAGGACAGGCCCGTGATGTTCCCGCCAGGCCGCGCCAGGCTGGCCACCAGTCCCGCTCCCACGGGATCGGCGTGTACCGCGATGACGATGGGGATCGTGCCGGTGGCCTGTTTGGCGGCGGGGGCGCCGGGCTCCCCCGATGTGACGATCACGTCCACCTTGAGTCGGACCAGTTCCGCCGTAAGCTCGGGGTACCATTCGGGCTTCCCCTCGGCCCATCGATACTCGATGGCGATGGTCCGGCCCTCCACGTAGCCGAGATCGCGGAGCCCTTGAAGGAATGCCTCGGCGAATGGATCCGGAGGCGACCCGGGCCGGATGAGGCCGATCCGCGGGATCTTGGCGGGTTGCTGCGCGGTTGCCGGGGGGAGGGTTGAGCCGAAGACGACAACCAGGAGGAGTGTGAGGGCGATCGGGAAGCGGAGGGTGGGGATGCGGACGGTCCCGTGACCGGAACACGGAGACCTCCACCGGCCAGCGTGGCCGGCGAGAAGGTGACGATGTGGTCCCGGAGACTTGGTCGGGGGCATCGCGGCCTGCCTGAGAGCTGGGTGCCGGATTCCGAGAGTCGGCGGCAGCCTATGTCTGTTGATGTGTGATGTCAAGACACGCGGATCGGGCTGGAGCCATATCTCACGATTGTTTTCTTGTACAGTAGTGACTACCACGATGTCGACATATGAGTAGATGAGATCGTATCGCCATTCGTAGACGATCACGCTAACCGGGGAAGTGGCGAGTGGGGACGGGCGCGCCGGCGACTGCGCGTTGCCCTCAAGGTCCGCCCCTACGTCGTGCCGTGCGAGGACGATCGGGCGAACCGGGAACCGGGAACTGCGAACTGTGAACCGGGAACTCAGATCCCCAGGAGGCGGGTGCGCAGGTCGGGGTCGGCATGGAGGGCGGCGGCGGGGCCGCTGTGGGCCACCATGCCGTTGTTCAGGACGTAGGCGCGGTCGGCGAGAGAGAGGGCCAGCTCGGCGTTCTGCTCCACCAGCACCATGGTGGTCTGGCCCTTCAGCTCTTCCAGCGCCCGGGCCACGCCCTCGATGACGGCGGGGGCGAGGCCCTCGAAGGGCTCGTCCAGCAGCAGGAGGCGAGGGTTGCCCATGAGGGCGCGGGCGATGGCCAGCATCTGGCGCTCGCCGCCGCTCAACTGGTCCCCCTTCGATCCGCGCAGGGTTCCCAGCTTGGGGAAGAGCGCGAACACCTTTTCCGCCGTCCACCGGCCATCGGCGCCGGGACGGGCGGCGATCTCGAGGTTCTCCACCACGGTGAGGTTGGGGAAGATGCGGCGGCCCTGGGGGACGAGGCCGATCCCGTGCCGCGCGATCTCCTCGGGACGGGACCGCGCCAGTTCATCGCCCTGGAAGAGAACCTTCCCCCAGCGGGGCGGCACGGCGCCCATGATGCTGTGCAGGGTCGTCGTCTTCCCCGCCCCGTTCCGCCCCAGCAGCGCCACCAGCTCGCCCTCGTATACTTCCAATGCGACGTCGTGGAGGACGTGGCTCTTGCCGTAGAAGGTGTTGAGCCCCTCCACCTGTAGGAGCGGCCTCCCGGCCGCGCGGGTCACAGCCGCCCGAAGCGCGCCCACGCGGGCGCCGCCCAGGTAGGCCGCCTGGACGTCGGGGTTGTTCTGCACCTCGGCCGGCGTGCCCTCGGCGATCACGCGGCCCTGGTGCAACACCACGATCCGGTCCGAGATCGCCAGGACGCGGTCGATATCGTGCTCGATGAGGACCACGGTGATCCCGTCCGTCAACCGGCGGATCATCTCGGCCACGCGGGTGCGTTCCGCCGGGGCCAGGCCGGCCAGCGGCTCGTCCAGGAGCAGGAGCCTGGGCTCCGTGGCCAGCACGATGCCGATCTCCAGCAGGCGCTGGTCGCCGTGGGAGAGGCTGCTGGCGTGGACCGCCGCCTTCTCGGCCAATCCCACCTGGTCGAGGATCGCCCACGCCCCGTCATTGATGGTCTCCAGCGCCTCCGCCCGGGCGAAGAGCGACCGGCGGGCGGGGCCGCGGGCCTGCACCGCCAGGCGCACATTCTCGTAGGCCGTCAATTCATGGAACACACTCACGATCTGGAACGACCGGGCCATGCCCAGGCGCACCAGCGCGTGCGGCGGCGATCCCGTGATGTTCACGCCGCGGAAGAGCGCCCGGCCCCCGTCGGGCGGATAGAGGCCGGTGAGGGCGTTGAACAGGGTGGTCTTGCCTGCGCCGTTGGGGCCGATGACCGAGAGGAGTTCGCCGGGGCGGACCATGAGGTCCACCCGATCCACGGCCACCAGCGCGCCGAACTGCTTCACGAGACCCCGCACTTCCAGGACCGGGGGGCCGGGATAGCTCTCGGATGGCAGCCGGGGGGGGTGCTCCGCGCGCCGGGAGGTTCCGCCGGCCCCGCCGGGGCGCGCGGGTAAGGCCGCCTCGCCGTCCCGCCGCATCAGCCCCAGCGCCAGGGCCACCCGCTCGCCGATCCCGAAGATCCCCTGCGGCGAGACGACGATGAAGACCATGAACAGGGCGCCGAAGACGACCAGCCAGTTCTCGGTGTAGGCGCTCAGGAAGTCGCGGAAGAAGACGAAGAAGGCGCCCCCCAGGGCCGGGCCCAGGAAGTGGCGCATGCCGCCCACCACCGTCATCGCCAGGATCTCGCCCGAGAAGTCCACGTGCACCGTCTGCGGATACACGAAGCGAATGAGCAGGGCGTAGAGGATGCCGGCCAGCCCGGTGAAGGTGCACGAGAGGACGAAGGCGGCGAACTTGTAGGCCCGGGTGTTGTAGCCCACGAAGCTGGCGCGCTGCTCGTTCTCGCGGATGGCCTGCAGGGTGCGGCCGAAAGGGGAGTGGACGATGCGCCAGGCGAGCGCGGTGCCCGCGACCACGAAGACGAGGACGAAGTGGTAATAGACCATCGCGTTGCCCAGGTCCAGGGCGCCCAGGAGCGGCACCGTGACCGCCGGCCGCTCCACGCCGCCCAGGCCGTTCTCGCCCCCGGTGACGTTCGTCCACCGGTACACGATGGAGAAGATCATCTGGGTGAAGGCCAGCGTGAGCAGCGAGAAATAGACGCCCCGCTTGCGCATCACCAGGAAGCCGATGGCGGCCCCCAGCAGCGCCCCGGCGCCCACCCCCACCAGGATGGGCACGCCCACCCCCTTCACCAGATGGATCTGCACCAGGCTCCCCGCGTAGGCGGCCACGCCGAAGAAGGCCCCGTGGCCGAACGAGGTGAGGCCGGTGTATCCCAGCAGCAGGTTGAACCCGAGCCCCAGCAGGACGAAGATCTCGATCTCCGTGGCCAGGGTGACGGTGGCGCGGGTGAGAGGGAGCACGTGCGGCAGCAGGAGGAGGGCGGCCAGCAGCGGGACCAGGGGATGGGCCAGCGCGCGCCTCACTCGAACTTCTCCCAGCGCTCGCCCAGCAGGCCGCGCGGCCGCACCAGCAGGACCACGGCCATCAGCAGGTACATGGAGGCCTCGGCGGCCGGCGGCCAGAACAGGATGCTGAAACTCACGAGCTCGCCCACCAGGATGCCGGCGATCACCGGCCCCCAGAAGCTCCCCAGGCCCCCGATCACCACCACCACGAAGGCCGCCGTCCCCACCTTGGTGCCCATGGCCGGCTCCACGCCGGCCAGCGGGGCGGAGAGGACGCCGGCGATGGCCGCCAGGGCGATGCCGATGCCAAAGACCGCCGTGAAGACCGGCCGCAGGCTGATCCCCAGCAGGCGCACCATCTCGGGGTCCCGCGTGCCGGCCCGGATGATGGTGCCGACGCGCGTCTTCTCCAGGAACAGCCACAGGCCCACGATGGCCAGGGCCGCGCACAAGATGGTGAAGAGGCGATATCGCGAATAGACGAACCCGCCGAGCTGGACGGAGCCGCGCAGGGCCGCGGGGGCGTCGAAGGGATACCCGCCGGCCCCGGCCACGATGCGGATCACCTGCTCCGTCACCATGGCGAGGCCGAAGGTGAAGAGGAGGCCCAGGAGGGGATCGCCCTTGTAGAGGCGGCGCAGGATGGTGACCTCGATGGCCATGCCCAGCACGGCCACGAGAATCGGCGAGAGGGCCAGCGCCCCGCCGAACCCCGCGGCGTCCTTGAGGGCGAGGGCGGCGTAGGCCCCGAGGGCGAAGAAGGCGCCGTGGGCCAGGTTGATGACGCCGATCATCCCGAAGATGATGGAGAGGCCGAGGGCGAGGATGACGTAATAGGTCCCCACCACCACGCCGTTGGCGAGGTGTTCGAGGAGGACGAGAGGCGTGATGGTCATGGGCGGCGCGCGGGCGCGGGAGGTATCGTGCCCGTGCCCCCGCCCGTGCCCGGCGTTTCGAGAAAGGTCATGTCTGGCCGGGCACGGGCTCGGGCAAGGGCACGGATCAGAACCCGGGCATGGGGCAGGGGTTCTCTTCCCTGGTCGGCTGGATCAGCTCCAGGGACTCGTTGGCCTTGGGCACGGGCTCCACGATCTCGAAGATGTCCCACTGGTCCTTCATCTTGGCCTTGTCCTTCACCTTCACCACGTACATGGTCTGCAGGAGCTGGTGGTCCCAGGCGCGGAAGCTGCCGGGGCGGCCCTTGAGGATGTCGAAGGTGGCGCCGCCCTCCAGGACCTTCACGATGTCCGCGCTCTTGGTGCTCCTGGCCTTGGTGATGGCCTCCAGCAGGATGCGGATGCCCACATACTCGCCCCAGGCCTGGTTGTCCGGCGGCTTGCCGTAGCGCCGGCGGAACGTGGCAGTGAACTCGGGCGATCCCTTCTCCGCCAGCTCGTGGTACCAGAGGCTCTGCCAGTGGCCGCTGAGGGCGTCGATGCCGGCGGCCCAGAAGGGGATGGTGTCCATGACGCCGCCCGCCAGCTCGAAGGGGGAGCCGGCGTCCCGGTACTGCTTCAGGAAGGTGGTCTGGTCGGTCCCGGCCAGGTTCAAGTACAGCAGGTCCGGCTTGATGTTCCGCAGCTTCACGATGTAGCTGCTGTAGTCCTTGGTGTCCGTGGGGACCATGTCGTTTCCCAGGTCCGTGCCGCCGTTCTCCTTCAGGAACCGGCTGGAGACCCGGTACAGGTCATGGCCGAAGGCGTAGTCCGCCGTGAGGAAGTACCACTTGCTGATCTTCCGCTCCCGCAGCAGCCAGCGGCCCACGGTCTTGGTGTACATGGTGTTGCAGCCTTCCACGTGGAACATGTAGCGCCTGCACTTGGCGCCCCGAGCTTCGTCGGTGTTGAACCCGGTGTTCACGTAGACGATCTTGTGCCGCTGGGCCTCCTCCGAGATGGCCAGGCCAGAGGCGGAGGAGATCTCACCGATGAGGACGTCCACCTTGTCCTTCTCGATGAGCTTGATGACCTTCTGCTTGGCCACGCCCGGGTTCTGCGAGTCCTCGGAGATGAGCTCCACCTTGCGCCCCAGGATGCCTTTCTCATTGGCCTCGTCCACCGCCATGCGCGCCGCCATCACGGCGTATTCGCCCAGCGGGGCCAGGAACCCCGTGCGGGGGGTCAGGTGGCCCACGCGGATGGGCCCGGCCTGGGCGCGGAGGACGGCCGGAAACCCGAGGGTCGAGGCCGCCGTGCCGGCCGCGGCCGTCCCCAGGAACTGACGTCGAGTCATGACTGTCTTCATCTCTCCCTCCTTCTCGCTGAGCGGCGGAGCCATGGTGCGGCGTGCCGCCCGATGGCTCCGGACGCGGTGGCGATAGCGGGCCGGAACCTACCCCCGCCTCTCTTCCCGTGTCAAGGGTATGGCGCAGGCAAAAAAACAACGCCCCCGGGGTCCGCGTGGGCCCCCGGGGGCGTCGGATGTACCGTCTGCTCTCCTGCGCGCTTACCCTGCCTTGATGGTGATGAAGCGCTGGTCGTTGCCCCGCCGCACCAGCAGCAGGGTCACCGGACTGGAGGCGCCCTTCTCCAGGGCCTGCTGCGCCTCCCGCAGGTTGCGCACCTTGCCCCGGTTCACCTCGAGGATGACGTCGCCCACCTGCAAGCCGCCCCCATCGGCCGGGCTGCCCGGCTCGATCTGGCTCACCACCACGCCGCCGGGCTCCTTCAGGCCCATGCCCTGGGCCATCTCCGGCGTGATGTCCTGCAGGGCCATGCCCAGCTTGGCGCGGGCGGAGCCGCCGTTGCGGCGGGCGCTGGCCAGGCGCTGATCGTCCAGCACGCCCAGGGTGGCGCGCACCGTCGTCTCCTTCCCGTCCCGGAGCAGCTTCACGGCAACGCCCTTGCCCACCGCCGTGCCGGCCACGATGCGGGGCAGGTCGGTGGAGGACTTGACGGACTTGCCGTCGAACTCCACGATCACGTCGCCCTGCTTGACTCCCGCCTTCTCGGCCGGCGAATCGGCCAGCACGTCCGCCACCAGGGCGCCGCGGGGCTCGGAGAGGCCCAGGGTCTTGGCCAGGTCGGGGGTGACCTGCTGGATGCTCACGCCCAGCCAGGCGCGCGTGACGGTCCCTTTGGCCTGGAGCTGGGGCAGGATCGACTTGGCCAGGTTGATGGGGGTGGCGAAGCCGATGCCCACGGACCCGCCGGTGGGGCTGAAGATGGCCGTGTTGATGCCGACCACCTCGCCCTGCATGTTGATCAGCGGCCCGCCCGAGTTGCCGCGGTTGATGGAGGCGTCGGTCTGGATGAAATCGTCGTAGGGGCCCTCGCCGATCACCCGCCCCTTGGCCGAGACGATGCCGGTGGTCACCGTGGCGTCCAGCCCGAAGGGGTTGCCGATGGCCATCACCGGCTCGCCGACCTCGAGCCTGTCCGAGTCGCCGAAGGGGGCCACGGGCAGGTTCTTGGCGTCGATCTTGATGAGGGCCAGGTCCGTCTTGGGGTCGCGCCCCACGACGGTGGCCTTGAACTCCTTGCCGTCCTCGAGCTTCACGCGGACATCCGTGGCGTTCTCCACCACGTGGTTGTTGGTCACGATGAACCCGTCGGGGTGGATGATGACCCCGGACCCCAGGCTCTGGGCCTGGCGCGGGCGGTTGGGGCCCTCGCCGAAGAAGCGGCGCATGAAATCCTGGAAGGGCTCGTCCTCGCCGCGGGGGCCGCGGAAGGGGGAGGGCCCCCGCCGCTCCTGCGGCACCTGCTGGGTGGTGTTGATGTTGACCACGGCGGGCCGGAGGGCCTTGGCGAGTCGCACCCAGATGCGCGCGTCGGGCATCGCGGCGGCCGCGGGGGCCGCCTTGGACCCTTCGGTCCAGAGCGGGCCGGAGAGCTGGACCCCGTTGCCCTGCGAGAAAGTGTTGGCCGAAAGGGCCCCCAGCACCAGCGAGACGATGGCCACCATGACCAGTGACCGGAGCGTGTACCGCCGTTCCATGGCTCAGCTCTCCTCCCGTGCCCATTCAGATGGGGATGACGGGAATCAGTATAATCGCCCGCTGCCCGGATGTCGAGGGGGGGGGCAGGGGAGCAGGAGAGCCTGGGGGCGAGCCCGCGGGGGCGCAGGGGCTGGGGCCGGGGGCCAGACCGTGGGAGAGGGGCCAGGGCGCTGCGGCGGCGACGGCGGGCGGAGAGGTGCTCAGGGACGGGTAAGTATCGAGAGGAGGGCCATGGCCAGGACGGCGGCGCCGCAGGCCCGGCGCCACGCCAGGGGATGGGCCGCCAGGAAGTCGGCGGTCCGCACGGCCCATCCGAAAGAGACCACGGCCAGCAGGAACGGGAGGCCGGCGCCGGCGCTGAAGGCCGCCGCCAGCGCGGCGGTCCGAAACGGCGAGGGGCCCCCCAGCGCCGCCAGGGGGACGAGCATCGGGCCGCAGCAGGCGGCGCAATAGACGGCGAAGGCCGCGCCCAGGGGCACGGGCGACGTGCCGGGGACGCGGCGCAGGAACCCGAGGGGGCCGGCGCAGGGCCGCCCCGGGAAGGGCAGGGCCCCCAGCAGGGCCAGGCCCAGCAGGCCGAGCGCGGCGATCCCCGCGGCTTCCAGGACGGGGACCACGGACTTCGGCCCCAGCAGCCAGACGCCGAGGCCGAAGATTCCGCTGGCGCCCACCAGGACTCCAAGGTATCCCAGGCCGAAGAGCCCCAGCGCTCCCAGGAGGCGGGGGCGGCCCCTCCGGCGCACGCCCTCGGCGATGTCATCCAGCGGCGCGCCGGCCAGCAGGGCGACGCAGACGGCGCTCATCTGGAGGACGCAGGGCATGGCCATCACCGCCGCGCCCACGGCGAGCGCCGCCAGGGCCGATGCCGCCTCGTGCGCGTGCGCGGAGGGCGCGGGCTGGTTCCGCCCCACCCACCAGAGGCCTACCAGCCACGCCGCGCCGAGCCCCGCCTGCCACGGCACCGCCCACCGGCCCATCCGCCCGGGCGTCGCCTTCTCCGGGGCGTTCACTACGGACGCCATCCGGCTCCCTGTCCTCCCGGCATCCCAGCCTTGCGGCGTTCGAGGTCACGGTCCCGTGTCATCGAAGATGCCGAAGAACGCGCTGCACCCCTGATAGTCCCACGAGATGCCGCCGTCGGAGAAAGTGGCCCGCCGGGCCTTCCCCACCAGGCAATCTTTCAGCAGGTGCATGGAGTTCACGATGCGGGGGGCGGCGGCGTCGGGGTTCTCGCAGTCCAGCGTGTCCAGGGTGAAGTCGAGGATGCCGGGGACGGTGAAGCGCCGCCAGGTGGGGTGGATCTCGAAGTCCATGGGGGCCGGCTTCACCCACAGGAGTTCCTTGATGAGGCGCGTGGGGTACTTGCGCGGGCCGCCGGCCTTGCCGCTGAAGATGGCGCCCAGGGCCTCCTGCTGGGCCGGGGAGGCTTTCGCGTCCACATAGACGCCCACCCGGAAGCCCCCGGACCAGAAGTTGCCCGGCACGATGAGCACCATGACGGCGGACGTGCCTGCCAATGGGACGTCCCCAAAGCGGCCCGTGGTGATCTGCCAGGCCTGCAGCGAATGGCAGTGGCCCATGGTGGGCGGAGACTTGAACACGCAGGGGCAGGCCGATGCGCAACTGCACGCCTCGAAGTACTCCCCCCGGATGTGCCAGGCCGGCGGCGTCTGCATGAGGTTGATCCCTCCTGTGTCCCCGGCGGCCGATCCCGCCGGGTGATGGCTCACCTACCACGGGCGGGACCTTGGCGTCAATGTGATGGATCATGTCACCCAAGGAGGGTTGCCGCCTGGGGGTGGCCGGTATATGCTCACGCAGCGCGGTTGGCCGCCTCCCCGTGCCTCCCGCGGGGCCCCGTTGTGCCGTTGGGGCCAGGGACCAAGGGCGAAGGGCCGGGGGCGGCCCGAGGACGTTTCATGATCGAACGCTCACCAGGGAGGACACACCATGGGCGACGTGATCACCGTTTCGAGGACCAAGATCCACCAGGATAAGCGGCCGGTGCGCCGCGCCTACATCGCGAATTTCAAGGACCCGGTGCGCTACGGCGTGCACGGCGGCATCAAGGACTTCTACAAGATGGAGCCGGAGGAGGAATTGCCCTCCACGCTGGACCACATCGTGTCCGCCGTGGCCGGGTGAATGACGGGCACCCTGGCGGGCGCGCTGGAGGCGCGCGGGATTCCGAGTTCTCCCGAGAAGCTGGTGGCCGACGTGGAGGGGACCATTGAAAACGTCGACGGGCGCCCCTTCATCACGAAGATCAAGGTGAAATACAGCCTGAAGATCCCCAGGGGAAAGCGGGCCGAGGCGGAACGGGCCATCGCCATCCACGACTCGCGCTGTCCCGCGTCGCAGAGCGTGCAACGCGGCATCACGGTGGAGTGGGAAGGCGACATCACTGAGGAATGAAGGCGTTCGACAGTTCGAATGTTCGAACGTTCGGCGGTTCACCGGGCACCATGGTGTGCGACGGCAAGTGCTCCTCGCATGGCGGACAGCTGACCCGGAACCCGGGACCCGGAACCCCGACCCATCAGGGGAGGTGAGGCATGCCGATCATCACGTGTGATATTCGGGAAGGAAGGACCCCCGAGCAGAAGCGGCGCCTGGGGGAGCTGATCACCCGGGCTGTCCACGAGGCCATCGACGCCCCCATCGAGTACATCTACGTCCTGATCCGGGAGACGCCCGGCTCCCATCACATCAAGGCCGGCCAGCCTCTCCCGGACTACAAGCCGCGCTGAGGCGCGGAGGCCATCAGCCATCAGTTGTCGGCTTTGGCGGGTCCGGCGCACGGGCCATCCGGCCACTCTGCGAGAGCAGGGAAGCCTCGGCTGACAACGGACAACTGACGGCTGATGGCCTCCGTATCCGCCCCCCAGGGTCAGGGTTTGGCCAGCGTGTTCACGTCGAGCGGGGCGCCGTTGAGCGTTGTTGCCGTGTTCACCGTGACCGGGTGGAGGAGGGACTGGAGAACGTAGCAACTGTTCTCTCCCACGCGGATCAGGCGGGCGATCTTCTCCGGGGGCTCGGCCGATGTCACCGTGACGCGGCCGTCGAACGCCAGGGCCTTGCTCTGGAGGGTGCCGGCCAGCGCGGAGCCTTCGATGTGGAACCGGGTCGAGACGTGGACCCGGATGTCCTCGATCCGTAGCTGCAGGATCTTCCCGTACCGGGAGAGTTGCGTCAGCAGTCAGAAGGCGATGGACGAGCTGAAGTAGGCCAGTGGCGGGGGGGCCGTGTCGTCGCCGCCCAGCCAGAAGCCTTCGTCGCACGCGATGTCGTAGGTCGCGCCCTTGGCGGGCTCGACGATGGTGACCCGGGCCTCCTTGCGCATGTTCTGCGCCGCCCACGCCTCCACCTCGAGATGGAGATCACGCTTCTGGACCGCCTGCAATCCCACCGGCTCGCTGCTCATGGCTTTCCTCTCATGGTGGACCTCCCGCATCGCTCCCGCCCGGGCGGAAGGCGGGCCCCCGACCTCCCCGCCGGTGACCTCATCCCTACCAGTCCCCGCGGCGGACCGCAACGGGAAACCGTTGCGCCCCCAGCCCCGCTTGAGTAGTATCGGCGCACGGCCCATCCGGGCGCTCCCATTCACTCCATGAGGAGAACGACCATGCCCAAGGATCTGCGCACGTACCTGGACCAGGTCAAGGATCAGACGCTCCACGTCCGGCAGGAAGTGGATGTGATCACACAGGTGCCGGAGCTGTGCTCGCAGAGCAACCAGCCGATCCTGTTCGAGAAGCTGAAGGGATATCCAGGCTGGCGGCTGGTGGATTCGCTCCTCCGGACCAGGGGATTGCAGGGGATCGCCCTGGGGTGCGATCCGAGACAGGTGGTGCAGGAATTCGCCCGGCTCCAGGCCAAGGGTCCCGGCGAGACCCGGATGGTTTCCACCGGGCCGTGCAAGGAAGTCATCCTGAAGGGAGACCAGGCCGACCTCTCGAAGATCCCCATCCCCAAGCATTCGGACATCGACCCCGGGCCGTACATCGGGAGCGGCATGTGCATCACCAAGGACCCCGAGACCGGGATCCGGAACGTGGCCTGCCTCCGCATCCAGGTGAAGGGCGCGCGGCGAACCGGCGTGATGATGGTGCCGCGCCACACCGGCATGCATTACAAGAAATACGAGGACCGGAACAAGCCCATGCCCTTCGCCGTGGCCATCGGGCCGCACCCCTGCCTGGACATCGCCACCAACATCAGCACCGCCTACGGGGTGGACGAGATCGAGCTGGGGGCCACGCTGCTGGGCGAGCCGGTGGACCTGGTGAAGTGCGAAACGGTGGATCTGGAGGTGCCGGCCCATTGTGAACTGGTGATCGAGGGGGTCATGCCGCCCGGCGTGCGCGAGGACGAGGGGCCCTTCGGCGAGTTCACCAACTACATCTCCGGCGAGGGAAAGAACCCCACCTGGGAGGTCACGGCCATCACCATGCGGCGGGACCCGATCTTCCGCCACATCAATTCCACCTCCTTCACGGACCACCAGATCCTGGTCGGCATCCCCATGGAGGCCGGCATCTACAACAAGATCAAGGACCTCCCCGGCATCGAGATCCACGACGTGCACGTCCCGAGCTGGGGCAGCCTGTGGCTGACCGTCCTCCAGATGACCACGCGATACGAGGGCCAGGCACGGGACGTGATGCTGGGCGCCCTCTCCAGTACCTACCTGCACCCCAAGATCGTGGTGGCCGTGGACGCGGACGTGGACATCTACAACGCCCAGGACGTCATGTGGGCCATCTCCACCCGCGTGGACCCCGCCAAGGACGTCTTCACCCTGCCCGACATGCGCATCCACCCCATGGACATTTCCTGCCCCGAGATCAGCCCCCCCGGCGAGACCACCTGGCAGCGGGTCGGCGGCAAGATGGGCATCGACGCCACCAAGCCCTCGCACTTCCGCAAGAAGGACCGCGAGCGCTTCAACCGCTGCAAGCCCATGGGCTGGGGCGAGGTGCTCCTCCGCAACTTCGTGGACAATCCCGAGAGAATCCGCTCGTAGCGGCTTCAAGCGAAGGGGATATCTCATGACCGATGTGGCGATGCGGCTCGGGTTGCTGCTGCCCAATCAGGGGGTGGTTTTCGGGGCCACGACGGTGTCGGAGCTGCTGGAGCTGGCGGACGCCGCGGAGGGATCCGGGGCGTTCGATGGGCTGTGGGTGGGGGACAATCTGCTGGCCAAGCCGCGGCTGGAGTCGGTGACACTGCTTTCGGCGCTGGCGGGGAGGACGCGGCGGTGCCGGCTGGGGACGGCGTGCATGGCCAGCTTTCCGCTGCGGAATCCCATCGTGCTGGCAGCGCAGTGGGGGGCGCTGGACTGCATCGCGGGCGGACGGACCGTGCTGGTGGCGTGCATCGGCGGCGGGCCGTCGGGCGGGCACATCGCGGGGGCGTTTGACTCGGAATATACGGCGATGGGGATCGATCCGGCCGAGCGGGTGGGGCGGTTGGAGGAAGGTATCCAAGTTCTGC
>Ga0214473_10007141_pt1 | contig 13285 bp, 8 predicted proteins | sample RVTome_7_FD_203509 | JGI IMG/M metagenome (GOLD analysis project Ga0214473, IMG submission 203509) | Soil microbial communities from uranium-contaminated site in the Upper Colorado River Basin, Wyoming, United States - RVT98D197 | ecosystem: Environmental > Terrestrial > Soil > Contaminated >...
AGCTCCTCGTCATCCGCGTCGCGGGCCAGCTCACGCTTGAGCAAAGCCCGCGAGTAGGGCGCGTCCTTGGCCATGGTGCGGGCGCGTTCGTATCCGCGACGCAGCGCCTCCAGCTCATCGTCGAAGACGCCGTGGCAAAGCCCGACCTGGTAGGCGCGGTCGGCGGTCATCCCCTGATCGAAAAGCTCGAACACGATAGAGTCGCCCATTCCCAGACGCTTGAGCTCGCTCACGGCTCCGAACCCCGGCAGGATGGCAAAATCCAGTTCCGGCTGGTTGTAGGTATTCTTCTGTCGCCCTTGGGACTCACGCGACAACGTGTCGAATATCAAACCGAAGGCGCGGAGGTCGTAGCGCAGATCGAGGAAATAGGTGAATTCCGCCCCGCCGCCCCATTTCTCACCGAAAACGCCGATGGACGCGACCGGGCTGGTCTGAATCAACCGGAACAGGCTCACCGCGTTGCGACTGGAAGCCGCGGCGTCCGCTTCCGACAACGGGGTATACCCTTTTTCGCGCTCGAACCACCCGCGGTTGAATTCGCGGGCGTCGGCGCCGAGCATCCGCATCCCGCCGCCCGCAGCGGTGAACAGCACGGCGCTGCACCGCCCCTGCTGGTGGAGTTTGAGCACGCGCCCGAAAGCGTGGGCGAGCTGGTCCACCACGGCGCGGTTGAAAACATTGCCTCTGAGCGGGTGGTTGAAGACGATGGACGCCACGCGGTCCTTCGAGGACGGTTCGTGGAATCTCAGGTCGACGTAGGAGGCGCGGTATTCAGACGCGGCAAAGTCAAACTCCGTCACCGGGGTGTGGTAGTAAGGCCCGTAGCCCAGCAAGCGCGAGAGATTGTGGTTGCGCATGTCCAGCAAGAGGCAGGGCCGGCCCTTCCGCGGACCTCGCGCCCCATCCACATCCAGCATGTCGCACGCGCAGGGATCGTCGGCGCTTTCGTCCTGCGCCCGTCGAATCAGCTCGATGAATCCATCGATGGTCAAATGGGCGATGAGCGCGTCCACGAGTTCCATCAGGCCGACTTTGTAGCGAAGGCCTACCCGGGTGGAGATGTTGACCTGACCCGGCGTCGCCACGCCGTCCTGGACCAAATCCAAGGCGTAGAGAACCACCGGCAGAACGTATCGACGAAACGCCCGGCCGCCGGCGTCGTGGGCACAGGCGACATGGACCAAGGATTCGGGACTTTTGATTTTCCCGGCCAGCCGATCGCGTTCCGCCGCTTCATAGTAAGACCAGAATTCTTTCCGCGAGATTTCAGCAAGGGGGACGTAGGCGTCCGAGTCGGGGTCGAGCACCGCGATCCGTTTGGGATTGTCTTCGCCGTCCCATCGAAAGAAACCTTCGTGCCGCGAAGTGTGCAAACCGGTTCGGCCGGAACGCTCAAGCTTGGCAATCCAGTCGGGATAATGCTTTCCCTCGCGAAGATACAGACCGCGCAGACGGTCGTTTTGCGGGAGCGCTTCTCCGAGGTGCCGCGACGACTCCGTGTAGGGCATATGACCGGTCTGATCCAGCACGGCGAAGGGATTCGCGGTGAGCAGTTCCCACACGCCCCCCCTTTCCACCAGGTCGCGCGACGTCCGCACATCCCAGGACACGATCGCCGCCATGGCCTGGAAGATCGGGTCGGTGATATACCCGTGGTGATCCAGGGGAAGGGCGATCACCGTCTTTTCCAGAATCTGATCCGCGAATACGCAACCGAAACGAAAGACCTCCGGGGACGCGTACTTGCCCTTCATCACGTCAATCAGACGGTTGGCCTCGAACGGATAATACCCGTGGAGGGTGAGGAACTTCTCGCGAAACGCTTCGGAGCGAAAGAGGACGGCCAGCTCTTCCGTCGTATGGGATGAGGTGTTGGAAAAAACGGCGGCGACGGCGGCGGGATCGACGAGCCGTTCGATGGACTCGAAGATCTTTGCCTTGACCTCCCTGCGTTCCGTCGCCACCTCCCAAATGAGGTCCGCTCCTTGCAGCCCCTCGTAATCGCGGGTGTAGCGGACGCGAGACTCCCAGGTCGCCGACTCCGCCGGGGGCATGCGCGATGATCGCACCTCGTTCCGCCAGAGGGTCTCGAATCGCCGCCGCGCGCGATTGAGGGCCTCGTCGCTCACGTCCACAAGGACGAGCTGGTAATCCGTCTTCCGCAGCAGATCGAGGGCGATGCCCTGCCCCATGGTGCCCGCCCCGATCACGGCCACCTTCCGCACCTCGTTGACCCGCCGGACCACCGGCTCGATCGACCTGTCGCCGAATGAGAAGGCTTGTTTCATGAAAGCGCTCCGCCTAGCGACCGCCTGATGCTTCCCTCGTGTTGTGGATGACCACCGCCATCCCCTGTCCGCCGCCGATGCAGGCCGCGGCGCAACCGTATCCGACGTCGCGCCGGTCCATCTCGTACATCAGGTCGACGATCATGCGCACCCCGGTCGCGGCCAGGGGATGTCCGATCGCAATGGCACCCCCGTTGACGTTGGTGAGGGCGCGGTCCAGCCCCAGCTCTTTTTCCACACCCAGGTACTGGGCGGCGAAGGCTTCGTTGATTTCCCACAATCCCACGTCCTTTTGCTTGATCCCGGCGCGGGCCAGCGCCTGTTGAATCGAGGGAACCGGACCACGACCCATCACTCGCGGATCGACGCCGCAGACCCCATATGCCGCGATTTCGAACGAACTCGGCCAGCCGCCGGTCACCGCCGTTTCGCGCTCGGCCAGGACGAGGGCGGCGGCGCCGTCGCAGATCTCACTGGCGTTTCCCGCCGACACCAGACCGTTGGGCGTGAGCGCGGGCAGCTTGGCCAGAAGATCGGTCGACGTGACTCGCACGCATTCGTCGCGGGCCAAGTGAACGGGCCGGCCGCCCAGGTCGTGGGCGTCCAGGGCGAACAGGCCGCGAAGGATATCGCCGCCGTTCAGGTGACTGCGACGGTGTGCGGCTCGGGCACGTTCGTGCGACAGGACGGCGAATTCATCGCAGGCCTGTCGGGAAACGCCCATCCGCGAGCCGTATTCATCGGCGGTCAGCATCATGGTGGTGTGCGCCAGATCGTGATTCAGGCCGGCCAAGAGACTATCCTCGACCCTGCCACGTTCGGCGAATTCCCAAAAAGAAGCGGAAGAGCGCTTCGCGCGGATGATCTGCGGCGTGCGCGACATCACCTCGGCCCCGAAACACAACGCCGTTTTGGCGTCATCCACCTCGTCGGGGAGCAGCAGTTGCTGGCAGGCACTCACCACGGTTTGCAGACCGGACCCACAGATGCGTTGGACCATCAGAGCCGGCGTTTCGATCCGCAAGCGGCAACGCAACGCGACGTTTCGGGGAAAATAGATGTCCTGAGCGCCCGGGGCGGTGTATTGGTAGACGTTGGCGCCGACGGCGGCGGCGATCCGCTCGCGCGGCACGCCGCTTCGCTGAACGGCCTCCTCACAGGCGAGGACGGCCAGGTCTTCCGGCGCAAAATCGCTCAACGTACCGCACTTGACGCCGATGGGCGTCCGGGCGGCGCCGCAAATGACGATTCTGGGAAGGCCGTTGCGCGACACGTCTACACCCTCTGTAGTTCAGCCCGCTCCAGGTCAATCACGGCATCGTCGGGCCGCGACGAAAACAGGCCGGCGACCTTGTCCTTGTGGTGATCCAACACCGCCCGGCGAACGAGTTTTCCCGTGGCCGTCAGTTCCCCGTTGCTCAACGACGGCTCCCGGTCGATGAGCATGGCGCGGCGAACGCGCTGGAACTTGATCTCGACCAGACGATTGACCCGCGCGATCTCGTCGGCAAACAGGTTCACGACCGCAGGATGGCGAAGGAGATCCTCTTCGGGAATGCCGTTCTCGCCAGCCCAGGTTCGCAGACCGTTCATCTCCGGATAGATCAGCACCGCGACGAAGTTCTGGCCGCTGCCCACGGCGACCGCCTGATGGATGAATCCGGACTCATTCACCAGCACCATCTCGATGCGCTGGGGGTGTACCTTCTCCCCGGTGGTGAGCTTGAACGCCCCGTCCTTGCGTCCCAGGATGCGCAGCCCCTCCTTGGTGAATTCGCCGAGATCGCCGGTTCGAAACCAGCCTTCGGCGTCGAGCACGTGAGCCGTGGCCTCTTCGTCATCCAGGTAGCCGAGCATGACGTTGGGTCCCTTGACGAGAATTTCCTGATCCGCGTCAAGCCGCACGGCCACACCGGGGATGGGGAATCCCACGTACCCGCTCTTCCAACCGTGGTCGCGATTGGTCAGTGTTACCGACGGCGAGGTTTCGGTGAGTCCCCACCCTTCCAGAACCGGGATTCCGTGCAGTCGATAGGCGGCCTCGACCGGCGCCGGCAACGACGCCCCGGCGGTGAAGACGAATCGCAGACGTCCGCCAAACAGCACGCGCTCGGCCTGGGCGTCCTCGCGGCAGCGAGAAACAAGCAGATCATGAACGCGCGGCACGCTGAAGAAGATGGTGGGATCGAACTCCCGCCAGTTCTCCAGCATGCGATCGAGGTCCCGGCCTCGGGAGTCGTCCAAGCCCAGTTCGCAACCGTGGTAGAGGGTCAGGAACACCTCGAAAATCCCGCCGAAGCTGTGATGCCAGGGCAGGTAGTTCATCACCACGTCCTTTTCCGAGACGTCCCAAAGCAACTGGATCGCCCTCTGCTGGGAGAGGATGTTGCGATGGCAGAGACGAACGCCCTTGGGCGGCCCCGTCGTGCCGGAGGTGTACATGATCAGGCATACGTCGTCGGGTTGAACGTCCCTCATCCGTTCGTCCACGTCGGCCTGGGGGGCGCCATCCGCGCGGGTTAGTTCCGCAAAGTCGATGGCTCCCCATTGGCGGCCATCGTCGTCGAAGTCCATGCAGAAGAACTTCTTGACCCAGGGGTGACTCTCGCGATCGATCTTCTGGAGTTGATGCTTCCCGGAGACGATGACGAACTTCGGTCGCGCGTGGGCCAGGACGTAGCCGATCTGCCGAGGCAGATCTCCGGCGAACACCGGCAAGGCCACGCATCCCATCGCCATGACCGCCAGTTCGGTGATCCACATGTCGGCGCGATTCTCGGAGAGCAGCATCACCCGTTCGCCCGGCCGAAGCCCCAGATCAAGCAGATGCCGGGCGATGGTCTGGACGCGGTCGTAGAACTCGCGGCGCGTCAGTTGGTGCGGTGCGTCGCCCTCCCGCCAGCGCAGGTAGACGCGATCCGCCCACCGCGTCGTCCGATCGGCCAGCAGCCGGCCGATCGTCGATTCATACTCCCCCAGGGCGATGGGGCTGCGATGCTCCTCGTTGATCCGCCGGATGCCGATGTGTTCATCAAGTCCCTGCGGCGTCGTCTGGCAGTACGCCAGGCACGAGTCGCGGAGGAGCTCCTTGGTTAAGACGAAACGTTCCTCGGGTGACTTGTGAATGAACTCGAGTCCCAGCGGCTCGACGCCCGCGCGGCGGCGGACGAGATAGGCGGCGACGAAATAGACGATGTTCGTCGCCAGTTCCTTGATGTGCGAACAGCCCACTTTCCCGCCGACTCGCCGCGTGATTTCGTTGAGTACGCCGCGCTCAATCCGCAGTCCCACCAATCGCTCGGCGACGGATTCCACTTCCCGGCAGACGGGAAAGGGAACGCGGATCATGTTGAGGCGGCTGCGCGTGATCTGCTCGTCGGGCAGATAGAGGGTCATTTCGAGTTTGATGAGATGCTCGTTGTCCAACAGGGTGCCGACCAGCACCACGTTGTCCCTGCCCGACTCGAACAGCTCGATCCCGATGTTTCGTTGTGCGGCCAGATTCATGGTTGTTGCTCCGCAGCCCGTGGAGTCGCCGTTTCGATCCCGATGCTGAATGGCCCGGGCCATCGCCGCCTGGACCTCGTGCTTGAGCGACCGGAAAAGACTTTCTTCCTCGTTCAGACCCGCCTTGGCCGCGTAACGGCCCAGCGGCGTCAGAATCCATTCCTCATTCGAAAACAATGTGACGCTCGCGAGACCGGCGGCGAGGGCGTCGCGGAAGGACTTCACCGAACTGGTGACGTGATCCGCGTGCGCCAGGATGGTCGCGCGGTGTTTTTCCCACACGGCGTCGTAGGAGGCCTCGCGGGGATACGCACGGCAGGATTGGCCCACGTCGAACACGGCGCGGGTGATGCGATGGACGAACGAGGCCTTGGTCGGGTCCTTGCACAAATCGCCCATCCGCAGATCGATCAACTCCCCGCCGGGGCGGACCATATGAATCAGGCCGCCGACGTTGAGTACGATCGAGATCATGGCCTTGTCGAATTCGACGCGTGTGCCGGGCACCCCCTGCGCGTGGGTGAAGGGGTAGTGGTAGTGACTCAGAATGGTCTCCATGCGCATTCGCTCGAAGTCTCCCCCGCCCGCGAACACCAACGAACCTTTCCGCTCCAGGATGTACTGCGAGTCCTTCCCGCTCCCTTTGCGACCGCCGGCCTGCAAAGAGACGCCGCGAACGCAACGATCCACCAAGGCCTGCACCATGGCATCCGATACGCGAGGCAGGCGGCCCATCAAGCGCGATTCGTTGATTTGTTCCTGATAGGTTTCGAGCGTCTGTTCGGCGAGAATGCCGTTGGGCAGGATCAACAGAATCGGCACGCGCCGGCGCACGTCCTCCACGGACTCCAGATGGTTGCGCTCGGCGAGGTTTTCCAGGAATCGGGTCAGTTCCGCCGTGGTGAGACCGAGTTGATCCGGGTTGCAACACACGAGAAGCAGTTCCGGCATGCGATCGAGGGCCTCGGCTTCGAGCAGGTTGGCGAAGATCCGCCCGTTCAAGGCGATGTTCCGCACCCGCCCGCCGTCCAGCAAGTTGAGCGAACCGGTCTTTTTGAGCAGATGGGTGATGCCGTCGCCGCCGCGGCCGACCAAACAATCCGCGTTGGCGTGGATGAAGAACGCCACGCCCAGGGCTCCCGGCGGATGGACTCCCAGTTTACCCCCTTGCAGCATCGGCTCTTACGCTCCTCTCGCGGCTGACGGATTCGATCGCCAACAAGGCGGCACCATACGCTCCGGCATGTTGGGGCATGGGCGGCAGCAGGACTTCGGTCTCGAACACTTCCTCCAGGGCGCGCACCATCGCCCGGCTATGCGCCACCACCCCGCCCGTCGCCCCGACGACGCCGTCTCGAACGGAGAGCATCTCGCTGACTCGCCGGGCAATTGACCGGTAGAGCCCCATGCAGATGTCTTCCCGACGCTCTCCGTCCCGAATGCGCTCGATCACTTCCGTTCCGGTGAACACCGTGCAGTAACTGTTCATCACCGTCTTGCCCATCGATCGCATTGCCAATTCATCCAGTTCCGCGGGCGAGACGCGCAGCTTGACCGCGGTCGCCTCCAGGAATGTCCCGGTGCCCGCGGCGCACTTGGCGTTCATGCGATAGTCGAGCATACGCCCGTCCTCGGCGAGGCGGATCACCTTGGTGTCCTGTCCGCCAATGTCAATGATGTTGCGCACCTGGGGATACCATTCCCGCGCTCCGCGGGCGTGGCAGGTAATCTCCGTGAGCCGTCGGTCGGCTCCGGCGACGTTCTGCCTTCCGTAGCCCGTCGCCACGCAGCCTGCCACGTCCGCGCGGTCGCCGTCGGCCATCAGCAAAGCGCGGGCCAGGGCCGTCTCCGCCGACTCCTTGAAATCAAAGCCTGAGGCGATGACGTGATGTCCCACCAACACCCCGTCGCCGCCCAGGATCACGCACTTGGTGGCCGAGGAACCGACATCGATACCCAGGTAGAGCGAACCACTCATCGAGGAACGCCCTCCAGTTGCTCGATGAACGCCTCGATGTTGGTCATCGTCTGCGCCGTCGAAAAGAACCGCGGATCACTGAGGTCGCCGTCGATCACCAAAGCCGGGATACCGGCCTGCTCACGCAATCGTTGCGGCATCCCAAAACGGGAATTGGTGTTATTGGGACAGGTGCGGGCGTTGTGGAAGATGACTCCGTCGATCGAAAACCGCTCGAACATCTCCATCAGAAACGACTGCTTCCAGTTTTCGTCGCGGTTGATGAAGATTTCCGTGCCCGTTTTCGCCATCCACCACAACGGGTCGCCGCCGTCGTATTCCTCAAAGGCCCAGGAGTTGCAATAGGTGCTCGCCGCCACGACGGCGGAAAGTTCGAAGAACTTCTCGGAGAGTTCGCGGAGCTTGGGCCAGATCGGCATCCCCTCCCAGTAGATCCGATGGCGTTCGTCGGGGACCGCGGGCACGCCGTTGCGGATGCGCCTCTCCAACTCCGCGAGCAGGATTTGGTAGTAATGGACCGCCTCCCTCGAGCCGCGCAGGAGGATCACCGGGGCCATGTGAATCACGCCGTCGAAGAACGTCAGCGGGGCGGGCCTGGACCGGGCCGTGTCCAACACCTCGTGCCATAACCGGCTCGCCCGGCTGGACAGAGCCACCACCTCGCGGAGCTTTTCGTCATCCATCCGTAATCGAAAGCGCGACTCAATCTCGTCAATCAGTGATTGAAGCCGGCCGCGCACGAACTTGACATGATCCGGCGTCACCTCGCCCAGGTGCGCGGGTGGGCACACGCCCAGCACGGGAGTACCGTCGCGCCGAGCGTAGAAGTTCCACCAATCCTGCACCTCGCGGCATTGGTTGGTGCTATAGACGAGCAAGTCCGGCTTGGGCGGGCCTGGGATCCCGTACAGCTCAAAGAGCGGACTTCGGCCGGCCAACGCCGATCCCACGTCGCTGGTCAGGTAGGAGCAGGACTCGGCACAATACCCGGCCGCCACCGCCCGGGGGATCAGATCCTGACTGATCTTTTTTGCGCCCAAGAGTGCGCCGTGGTTTTCCGGAAAGAACACCTCGAATCCCAGGGCGGTGAGAATCTCGCACGGGCCGACCGACGTACACCACGCCACTCGTCGACTCGCATCGCGGGCCGCGGCGTCGAGCCTCAGGAAGTGTTCGCGCAGCAGATCCTTCAGTTGCGTCTGCGCCGCGATCGGAACACGCTTGACCACACCGGCCATCGGATTCAGCCTCTAGGGAATCACAATCGAGCGTAGCGAGACGCCCTCGTGCATGACCTCGAACGCCTTGGGCAACTCATCAAGCTTGAAGCGGTGGGTGACGAGCCGTTTGATTTCAATCGTCCCCTGCTCCACCAGACGAATCAGCGGTCGATAATCCAGCGGCCGGCAACCCAGCGAACCGACGATCTCCAGCTCCTTGAACATGATTTTTCCCGCCACGATCGACATGGCTTCCTTCGTATAGCCCACGACGCAAAGCCGTCCGCCGATGCGCACGCACTCCAAGGCCTCTTCGATCGTGCGCGGATTTCCGATCACTTCGATGGCGATGTCCGCTCCTCCGCCGGTCAGCTTCTTGACCTCCTTGCTGACCCGCTCGACCTGGGAGGCGTTGATCGTATGGGCGGCGCCGAAGGATCGCGCCCATTCCAGCTTGCGCTCATGAACGTCGACGGCGATCACCCAACCGCCCGCGACTGCGGCCAACTGCACGGCGTTGATCCCCACCCCCCCGCATCCGAACACGACCACGGTGTCGCCCGGTCGCACGCGGGCGCGGTTTTTCACCGCGTGATAGGGAGTCGAAACCGCATCGGCGATGATGCACGCTTCCTGCAGGGGAATCGTCGCCGGAAGCTCGAGGACGTCTTTCGCGGGAACCGCGACGTACTCCGCGTAGGCCCCGTCGATGTGATTGCCCAGCATCACCATATTGGCGCAGATGTTTTCCCGGCCCATTCGACAGAACACGCAGTGTCCGCACGTCAACACCGCCGGAATCAGCACCGATTGCCCGCGTTTGAACGTCGTCACCCCCGCGCCCACATCCGCCACCACGCCCGACGCTTCGTGTCCCAGGATGATCGGCGGGGTCTTGAACGTCGGCACGCCGTGCTCGATGTAGTGCAGGTCGGTGTGGCAGACGCCGCACGCCGCCACCTTCACCACGATTTGATCCCGCCCCGCACTGGGTACGGCGACCTCCTCGATCCGCAAACCGACCTTCGGGCCGTGAAAAACCGCCGCTTTCATGACTAGCCGTGCCTCCATTGCGGGGCGCGCTTCGCGACAAACGCGGCGATCCCCTCGTGCGCGTCCGCCAGATTCATGAGTTCATTCAGATACAGACTCTCGGCCCGCTCCAGATGGGACAGCATCTGCTCCCGGGCCATCATCGTCGTGGCCTTCTTGGCCAGGCGCACTACCGGTCGCGACAGCTTTTTGATCCCGGCCAGGAAGCCGTTTACGCGCATATCGAATTCTTCCGCTGCAAAGACGTGATTGACCAGCCCCAACCGCCAGGCCTCCGCCGCGTCGATCGTCGTCCCCAGGGTGGTCAACTCGATCGCCTTCTTGATCCCGATCAGCGGCGGCAGCGCACACGCCGCCACCGGCGGGAATACGCCGACCTGAACTTCCGGCTGGCCGAACTTGGCCTTGTCCGATGCCAGAACTATGTCGCAAAAACAGGCTAATTCGCAGCCCCCGCCCAGCGCCGCGCCCTGAACCGCCGCGATCGTCAACGAGTCGGTTGACGCCAGCTTACGGAAGATACCGTGAAACAGACGGATCATCTCCCGCACTTTGTCCGCCGCGTGATCCCCGACGTCCACTCCGGCGCTGAACGCCTTTCCCACGGCCCGGATCACGACGGCCGCGTGGCTCTCGTCCGCGACGACTGATTCCAAGAGCCGGTTGAACTCTTCCATCATCGGGTTGTGCAGAATGTTCAGCGGCGGACGGTTCATGGTGACCGTCGCCAGCCCCTCGCCGATATCCACCTGAAAGAACTTGTAGTCGCTCATCCTTGCCTTACCCTAACTTGAAGCCGCCCGTCACGAGCTCCGCATGGAATCACATTCCTTCTTCTTCTTTCGCCATCCGGCATTCAAATGTACTGCCCACCGTCCACACGAATGATCTCGCCGGTAATGAACCGGGCGCGGTCGCTGCACAAAAACGCCACCGTCTCTGCGACATCCTCCACCTGCCCCGCCCGGCCCAAAAGAATCTCCGCCAGCGACTGCCGTCGAACGTCCTCGGGAAGCGAACGAGTGGCCTCCGTTTCAATAAGTCCCGGCGCCACCGCATTGACCGTGACGTTGAATCGCGCCACTTCCCGCGCCAGGGCCTTGGTCAACCCGATCACCCCGGCCTTGGCCGCGGAGTAATTGGTCTGCCCGAATTTGCCTCGCAGACCGTTGATGCTGGATACGTTCACCACCGCTCCCCAACCATTCCGCCGCATCACCGGCGTCACCGCGCGGCAGAAATGAAATACGCCGGTCAGATCCACGTCGATCACTTCCCGCCACTGTTCATCGGTGAGTTTCCAGATGACCTCGTCGCGGAACACGCCCGCGTTGTTGATGAGGATGTCGATTCCGCCCCAGTGCGAGGCCAGCGTCTCAACGGCCTCATTGACCTGCCTGGAATCGCGGACGTCGCCCACTCGCATCCACGTGCGTCGATCCAGGGATTCGATCCGGTCCAGAACCGCCCGCCCTTCGCCTTCCTCACCTGCGTAGAAGATCGCCACGTCGCAACCGTCGCGGGCCAGCGTCTCCGCAATCCCGCGACCAATGCCGCGACTTCCGCCGGTGACCAATGCTCGTCGCGCGCTGCTCATCCGCGCACTCCCCGCTCCGCATCAGGTGGCCGATGTGGGAACTTCGGCCTTCAAGGCCGCGCCACACTTCCCGCAGAACTCGAAATCGCGGGGGATACCCTTCGCCCGGCATTCCGGACAATCCTTACAGTAAGGTCCCCAAACGAATTCACTGGAACCGTCCGGATCCGCCGCCCGGCGCCGCAAACCGACGTAGTCGGCCTTGCGCTTCTCCACGAATGCGGCCATACCTTCGTGAGGTTCAAGACACGTGTAATGGGTTGCCAGCCAGTCGCGGGCGTGCGGCGTCGTTGTGTGCCAGGCAAGGTCTTTCCAGAAATTGACCTGCGCCTTGGTGTATCGCGTACACTCGAAAAACTTATGGACGAGCTGCGTGCTTAAGTCGTCGATAGCGGCATCCAAGCGGGAAAGATCGATGCGATACCCCGCTTCGCCCGCCTGCGCCTTTTTAATTTCTTCGGTCCCGGCCCGCCGCTCGAAGGGCTGATCCCACGGATCGGTGTTCCAGTCACAGAGAAAGGTCCGCCCGTCCGTGAATCGAGTGACAAACTCCCCATCCGGCCCGCGGACCGTCGGGACCACCATATTGACGAGGCCCATCGCCAACGAGGTGTAGGCCGGATACCGCTGATTGAGAAAGAGAATCCCTCGCGCCCGGCGGTCCCCGACATGAATCGGAAGCCATTGCGTGGAACCCCCGCAGGCTACCGATCCGACGCTCGTTCCTACCTGCGCGAGGTAGGCGTGTTCGCTCATGACCGCCAAATCGCACGCCAGTTGGCTTTCGTTTCCCCCGCCCACCGCCATTCCGTTCAAACGAGCGACCACTGGTTTGGCGCAATTCGTGATCGACTCGATATAGGCCTTGAAGCACGTCATGTACTTCCAATAATCCCGCGGTTTTTGCGTATACTCTTTGTGGTATTCCTTGACATCTCCCCCCGTGCAGAAGGCCCGATCGCCCTCTCCCGTGAACACCACGACGGCGACGCGGTCGTCCCAGGAGGCATCCTGAAACGCAGCCGTCAACTCCTGCAGGGCTTCCGTGCTATACGCATTGTAGTTGTGCGGGCGGTTGATCCCGATTCGGGCAATCCACCCTTCTTTTTTGTAGAGCACGTCACGAAAACGAAAGGATTCCGCACTACGCGGGGCAAACTTGGCCATGACTCGAGCTCCCCGAAACAACGGTCCTGCGTGATCGTCCACTCACCGGCCTTAGAATACGAACGAACGTTCGTTCGTTTATATCAAAGAGAAACAATCGAGCCTAACGGCCCGCATCGGCTCAGCTAGCTTCATTCTGTCGAATTTATTCTCCTTGTCAAGCGATTTTTTGTACTTTTCGCACTTGACAGGGGATCGGCTTGAGGACATACTTGCCTTGAACGAACGTTCGTACCATTAACCAGGTATTCAATTGAGAATGATTCGCCATAACCCATCGTCATCACATTCAGCGAGGGCGAAAAAAAAGGCCCAACGCGGAGATAACGAGGAATCGTTCGGGAGACGATTAGACCATATTCTGGCTGCCGCAACGGAGCTGATTGCGCGGGAGGGATACGAGAAAGCCTCTATGCGCGCTGTCGCTTCCGCGGCGAACGTTAGTTTGGCAGGTATCTACCATTACTTCGAT
>Ga0214473_10007142_pt1 | contig 13285 bp, 10 predicted proteins | sample RVTome_7_FD_203509 | JGI IMG/M metagenome (GOLD analysis project Ga0214473, IMG submission 203509) | Soil microbial communities from uranium-contaminated site in the Upper Colorado River Basin, Wyoming, United States - RVT98D197 | ecosystem: Environmental > Terrestrial > Soil > Contaminated >...
GAATTCGTGGCCACAGCTACATTTCACGATCTTGTCGGCCCCCTTTTCCACAACGTAGAGATGCTCACCGATAGGCACCAGGATCTTTTCGTGCCATCCGACCTTCTCCCGCTCGACTGCCAGGATCGCCTCGAAGCGATCGTCTTCTTTGGCGCTCCGTTGCATCTCCAACAGAACATCGAGGTCGAGCTTCCCGTCGCTGAGATCGCGAAGGACGTCTTTAGACCAAGCGGTCTTGCGTATCGCCATCTTCTTTTCCTCCCTCTCCTTCTTAGAAGCCCACGAAGGTCTCGGGCAGATCCCAGAACTCTCGGTATTCCTTCAAGAAGCGAGGAGAGTTCTGGAAGCTGTCGTTGTACATCTCCTTGACCACGGGTACGAAATTCCCCTCGACTACATCCTTTCTCGCCTTGGCCAAATACTCACCAGTAGAAACGGCCCTTTTCAGGCGCGCTTTCCTTATCTCGGCTCTCAGTTCGGCCGTCTTCTCCGCATCCAGAACGAAGGGGCCGTCTTCAGAAGCCTTCGCTGCCACCACGCCGTAGACCTTCTCGGCCGTGTTCGCGAAGGTGAGACCTTCATTCAGTTCCTGAACCACTCTCTGTGGGGATCGCTCGAGCGGGTCTCCCCAGCCACCACCCCCGCCCGACGTCTGATGGATCACGTCGTACCGGTTGAACTGGACGCTCGCGCTCTGACCCGGCGTTCTCTTCAATCTTCCTTTGAGGAGACGGACGAAGTCGGGGTTGGCAGGATCGCCTTCCTCGTGGGGAAGCGGCAATTGTTGTTGGGCCACTTCGGCGAAGTTCGTATCCACGAGCGTGTAGCGGTACCGTGTAGGGGCCGGATAGCCGCCCATGGTCCCCGGTGACACGAATACTTGGTCACCGGACTGAAAGCAGCCTGACTCGATGAACTTGACTGGAGGTTCGATCACGTATAGGGAAGCGATCGTCGCCCCTCCCCGGTGCCTGCCATACCCGCCACCGTCGGTCTGCACCCCTCTCCCCAGCCACTTCAGCGGCCAGATCGGCTCGAAGGGCTCGATATCGGAGAGGTTGGCTTCGGGGTTCCAGACAGAATTCGCGGCATCCAGTCCGTCCTTGTTGCTCCCCGCCGCGGCGCCGGAGGAGTTCATTTCGAAGTTGGCGACTGAGAACATCCTGTCGTTCTCGTCCACCCCACCGGCGAACACCGAACAGGTCATGGCCTTACTGGCGAACCCCTCTTCCCTAAAGCCCTTGGCAAAGTAAGCTCTCGAGAGCGCGCGCTGGAAGCTACCTCCCGCCGCTGTCATCGCAGTGGCCCAGCAGGAACACGCGTACTGGATGCCCGGGTTGAGCACCGAATTCTCCGGGAAGTTGGTCTTCAATCCCTGGATGACACCGGCATTGAACATACCGTCGTAGAGCACTTCCTGGAGAAGTTGATAGATGTGCAGCCCCGTGGCGCAGATGAGGGAGGCATTATTGGCGTGATAGCCGGGGGAACTGAGGCCGTCGTAGTCGATCGTCAGTTCTCCATCGCTTGTGACCGTCATCTCGAGGGGTTCGTGAACGTAGAAGTTCTTCTGGAACCGCACCGGCTGCTCGGCGTTGAGAACGTCGTAGAAGTTGACGGTACGGTACGTGCCGGGGAACAATACAGTCTTGATCTTGTTGATCGCGAATCTTCTTCCCTCCTCGATCATCTCGTAGATGGCCTTTTCGTAGTAGTCGATCCCATACTCATCGATCAGGTCGACGAGGGCCTTCTTCATCTTCGTGCAGCCCCCCAATTTGGCCAGATCGTCGATGATCCACCAACTGCCGTCCCGGGTGTTACGGCTCACGTTGACGTGGTAGCCCTTATAGAACTTGTCGTTCTCCCCGACCTTCTGAGCCGGGATCATCAGGCCGTCATCGTACCGGCTCAGCGCAGAGGGTGAGGTCCCACCCGGTTCGGTGCCACCCACTTCCATGACGTGGGTGAGTCCCCCGACCCAGGCAACGAGCCTGCCCTTGTAGAACACGGGCTGGATGGTGGCGACATCGGCGGAATGGGCGCCTCCGATCTGCGGGTCGTTGTTGCAGAAGATGTCCCCCTCTTTGATCCCCGGATCGTCTTCGTAGTCGTTGTCGAGCATCCATCTGACGGTGGCTTGGAAGCTGGCGAAGTGAAGAAGGATGCCCCGCGAAAACGCCACACAGTCCCCTTCGGGACTGAATATGCAAAAGACGCATTCACCGAATTCCCGTACGGTGGGTGAGGCGCTGATCAGACGGCCCGTCTCCCTTCCTTCCTGCACGATACCGAGCAGGCGTGTGTAAAGGACCTCCCACTTGATAGTGTCCGCCTCATGGAGTTCAAGCGAGGGGAACCTGCCCTCCGCCAAGTCTTTCTGCCTCTTCAGCATGCGATCTTTCAGTTCACCCATCGCCTACGCCCTCCTTAGGAAGAGCATTCCATACTGATCCACATCCACATGACAGTCGGGCGGAACCACGACGGTAGTATCGATGTGCTCGATGATCGCCGGTCCCTGCACCTGCTGTCCTGGTGACAGCTGGGACATCTCATAAATTGGCGTGTCGTCCATGGGTATCCGGTCGAATACCGCCGTCCTGGTACCTTTGAAGCCGGGGTTGTCGGATGAGGCGGCGGCCTTACGGGCGATCACCGGCTTGGGCTTGACGACCTTGGCAACCAGGCCGACGTGGAGGGTGAGGTAGCCTGCCTGGGGATACTTGCCCACGGCGGTAAAGACGCTTGAGTACTCAGTCTCGAAGGCATCCACGAAGTCATCGAGCGCCCTGACATCCTTTAGTCTCGCATGGGGCGATCTGAAGACGATCTCGTCGAGCTGCCCCCCGTAGCGGGTGAAGGCCAGGTGCTCGAACTCCATTTCTTTAAGGTTGAAGCCGGCTGCCGCCATTTCCTCTTTAGCCACCGCCTCCAGTTCGGCCCACAGCTCACTCAAGCTCTGCGCGCATCTCTTCTTCGTCTCCTCATCGGCCAGGTAGGGGATGAAGACTCGGGTAGCCCGCAGGTACTGGCGGCTGTAGTCCGCCGTGGCTCCGCCGAAGGCGCAAAAGACCGAGGCAAAGGGGGTGATGATGACTTCTTTGTACTTGGTGTTCTTGGTGTAGCCGGCCACATGGGTGGGGCCGGCGCCACCGAAGGCAAGGAGCACGTAATCCTCTACCGCGTATCCCCGGGTGCTGATGAGGCTGCGGCAGTAGTTCTCCATCTCCGCGTCGATGATCTCCTTGATCCCCGTAGCCGCCTCTATAACGCTTAGACCCAAGGGATCGGCGATCTTCTCTTTGATGGCCTTCTCAGCCAGGGTCCTGTCCAGCTTCATGCGGCCGCCCAGGAAGTAGTCGGGATCGATGTATCCCAGCACCAGGTCGGCATCGGTCACTGTGGGGTTCTCCCCGCCTTTTCCGTAGCAGGCCGGACCAGGAACCGATCCTGCGCTCTGCGGGCCGACCTTAAGTCTATTGGTGAAGGGATCAAGATAGGCGATCGTCCCGCCGCCGGCGCCGATGGAGGTGACTTCCGCGCAGGGAGCAGCGAGAATGAACCGGGCCACGATGGGCTCGGTCTTTATGTTGACCCTGCCCCCGGTGATGAGGCCCACATCGAAGCTGGTGCCACCCACATCGCTCGTGATGATGTTCTTGTAGCCGTACACATCACCCAGGTACTTGCCCCCAAGGAGGCCCCCGGCCGGGCCTGACATGGCGGTATCGACCATGTGAGCATGGGCGGCCGGCATCAGACCTCCGTGGGAAAGGGTGGCCTGCAACCTGGTCTTGGCCCCGAGCTTCATCAGACGCTCTTCCGACTTGGCCAGGGATCTCCTCGCGATGTCCCCGGCGTAGGCTTCCACGGCGAGGGTGTTAAACCGGCTCACTTCCTTCATGGTCGGGCTGACTTCGTAGCTCGTGAAGACCCGGATATCGCTTCCTCTCTCCTTGATGATTTCTTCCGCGATCGCCTTTGCCCGGAGCTCATGGCTCGGGTCCATATAGGAATAAAGGAAGCAGATGATGATCGACTCGACCCTCTTGTCGATGAGCTTGTTGACCGCCTCTCTCACTTCGTGTTCGTACAGAGGGATGAAGGCTTTCCCATTGCCGTCGATCCTCTCGGTGACGCCTAAGATGTCCTGGTAGGCGACAAGATCGGGCAAGTGGCGGTGGGTTGCCGAATGCAGGATATCGCTCCAGCTGTACTCGCTGTAGTTCTGAGACGCCCTCCCGATAGCAGGGATCCTTTCGAAGCCCTTCGTGGTAATCGCCCCCACTCTCGCGCCCGATCGCTGCACGATGGTGTTGATGATGGCGGTGGTGCCGAAAGCGATTACTTCTGCCCGGGAAAGCAGCTGTTCCATGCTGAGGCCGAGCCCAGTCACAGCGGCTTCGATAGAGCTAATATGCCCCTCGTCAAGCGACTCAGGGGTGGTCGGCGCTTTGCCGCTCCACATGCTGCCTTGCTGGTCTATGAGCAGCGTATCGGTGAAAGTGCCCCCTGCGTCTGTATAACAGTAGTAGCGATCCCCCGGTTCATTTGGCATCGAGAACCTCCCTGGTCCTTGGATCAGATCTTTAGCTCAAATCCCCAGGAATGCTTCCCTGATGTGGTCGTTGCCCACGAGTTCTGAGCTCTTGCCCTCGAGTGTCACTTTCCCCGTCTCCATTACATAGACCCGGTCGGAAAAGGCCAGGGCGTGATGAACGTTCTGTTCGGCTAACAAGATACTGATGTTGCGCTTCCTCAGTTTCTCCAGAGTCCTAAACACCTCCAAGGCCATCCTTGGGGACAGTCCTTGTGATGGTTCATCCAATATGAGGAGTTGGGGACCCGCCATCATGCTTCGGGCTATGGCCAGCATTCTTTGCTCGCCGCCACTGAGTGTGACGGCCGATTGCTTCTCTCTCTTCTTACAGACCGGGAATACCTCGTAGACGCTCTGAAGCAAAGCATGGGTGTCGTGTTTCTTCCTCGACCTGTATGCCCCCAGAACCAAGTTTTCGCGCACCGAGCAGTTTCCGAAGAGCTTCCGGTCCTCGGGAACGAACGATATGCCGACATCCACGTGTTTGTAGGTGGGTAGGTCGGTGATGTCAGTCTCGTTGAAGAACACTTGCCCAGACGAGGGCTTCAACAAGCCGACCAGACTACTAAGAAACGTAGTCTTGCCCGCTCCATTAGAGCCGATCAGAGCCACGATCTCGTTCTCCCCTACTTCCATGGACACGTCCCAGACGATCTGCAGTCTCCCTCGACTTACGTCCAGATTCTTAACCTGCAACATAAGGCTCTCCCAGATAGGCTTCGACGACGCGGCAGTCTTTACAAACCTCCTCAGGCTTCCCGTCGGCTATCTTCATGCCCTGGTCGAGCACCATGACCCGGTCGGAGACGCCCATGGTGGCACGCATGTTGTGCTCGATCATGAGGATCGTGATCCCTTCCTGCCGCAAGCGGCGAACGATGTGGCTGATCTCCCTCGTTTCCTTGGGATTCAATCCGGCCATAACCTCATCCAGCAACAGCAGCCGCGGCTGGGTCACCAACGCTCTCGCTATTTCCAGCATTCGGAGTTCGAAGACCGCCAGCTCCGAACCCAGAGCATTCTTCTTTTCCGCCAAGCCGAACTGCTCCATCACTTCGCCGACCTGGCGCCTCTCATGATGATCGCGTCGATTCTTGTCGCAGCCGAAAGCCGAGACCGCCAGGATGTTGTGATACACGTCCATGGTGGGAAACGGCTTGGGTATCTGAAACGTTCGTGCTATTCCCAGCCTGCAGATCTTGTGCGGTTTTAGACCTGTGATCTGCTTTCCCGCGAACTTGATCGTGCCGGACGTGGGAGGAAACGTACCGGCTATCACGTTGAACAGCGTGGTCTTTCCCGCCCCGTTCGGACCGAGCAGGCCGACGATTTCCCCCTCGAGGATGTCGAAATCCACATCCTGGAGAGCGACGAGCCCGCCAAAACGCTTTGTGATGCCCCTGGCCTCGAGTAGCTCCATGATCACACGCCTCGTTTCGCGCGCTTCACGAACAAAGGTCTTCTAGTGAGCAGCTTCCCGGTCATGCCCTGTGGCAGCGCTAGGATAACGATGACCAATATTCCCCCGAGGATTATCATGAAGTAGTCTTTAAATGTAGTCAGTAGGTATTCCTGTAATAGTGATATAACCACTGCCCCTACTATAGGGCCTATAATCCATCCGGCTCCACCAAATAGAGTCATTATTGCTGGCATGAATGAATACAACGGATTGAATGCCATACTTGAATCTATATACCCCCACCTGGGGGCAAACGCCGCGCCTAATAACCCCATGAACATGCTGCTGGTGGCAAATCCCAATACCTTATAGAGCGTAGTGCTGACCCCGAAGTGTCTGGCGGCCTCTTCGCTTTCACCTATCATCCGCAGTCCGAGACCTAGTTTGGTCCTTCGCAGTGCCAGGATAACCACAAGCAATATGAACGTGATTCCGAGGATCGGATAATACACGTCGATGGAGACTACAAACCTCCCCCGTGTTCCGCTTACCTGGTTCTCCCAAAAGAGGATGGCATTGCTCAGCAGTTCCGCGAGCCCAAAGGTGAGAATGGCGAAGTAGATCCCTTTCAGCCGGAGAGCAACGACGCCCACCCCGGCCGCGAAGACGAAACTGATCGCGGCGGCGATGAGCAGCACCACCGGAAAGGGCAACGACATGCCGAAGATGGCAGTGATATAGACCCCTATCCCGAAAAAGGCCGCCGTACCTAAGGAGACGTACTTGGTCGTACCGCTGAAGAAGTGCCAACTCACGGCCAGGCCGATCCAGCACAAAACACTCGTGAGGAGAGCGGTGTAGTAATCCCCGGCGAATGACGGGACGAACGCTAATGCCACAAAAGCCCCAAATGGGCTGTATTTGCCGATCCCCGTTAGCCTAATCCTATTCATACAGATAGTCTACCTCGCGATGATTTCCGCTGCTATCTAGCGAAAAGGCCCCTGGGTCTAATGAGCAGTATAAGAATAAGCACCGCATAAACCACTACCAGGGTTAACGAGGGATCTATAACCCTCAACGTTATGTATGACAAGTATCCGATTACGAACCCACCAACGACGTTTCCCTTGAAGCTCCCAATACCGGCCATTATCACCAGGACCAGGGCGATGATGGTATAGGGGGCCCCCATAAATGGGTTTATCGTGGGGGAAATGATACTGAGCAAAATGCCCGCCCAGGCCGTCAACAGTATTCCGAGGCTGAAGGAAATGGCGCAGATGGTCGCCGTGTTGATGCCGACGAGCTGGGAGCCCACCGGCTGATCTACCGTAGCTCTCATCGCGACACCCGCCCGCGAAAACCGCAAGAACAAGTATAGTGCCACATTTATCCCTATGGATATCAAGGCGATGACGATCCTGTTCATCTCAAAATCCACACCGCCAATGGTAAGCAAACCCAGCGACTTCACCTCATAGCTCTTATAGTTTGCTGTCCATAAAGCCAGGGCTACATTCTGGATCACAAACGATAGACCAAAAAAGAGAAGGAGGGAGCGGAATTCGAGCTCTTCTCCTGATTTGGACGACCTGACCATACGTCGTAACAGCACGCTATATATCAGATATCCAACAATGAACATGCTTGGGCCAATAATGATGATCGAGAAATATGGATTCAGATGTATAAGCGTAAAACTAAAGTACGCAAGATATGCTCCGATCATCAGAAAGTCGCCATGCGCCACATTGAGTATCCGGGTGACGCCGTATTGAAGGTTGAGGCCGACGGCAACCAGCGAGTACACAGCGCCCAGGATGGCGCCGCCTATGACGATGTCTATCAGCAAGTGTGCGCTCATTGGTTTGCTCCGCGATTCACGCCAGGCTTTACATCAACGCAGCCGCGTGGCTGGGTTGATTCGGAAAGGTACAAGCTTCGGTCGTGCCGCTCATACTCGTGTATTGACGTGGTACTCCACAGCCGGGGCTGTGGAGTACCACGTCACCCGATAACCCCGAAAACGCTTCTATGGCCACGCAGGCTTCGGAATCCAGGGAGCGCTGGCCCTATCCGGTGGCCAGATTGTCTTCAGATATTCGCCGCCCTGCCACTGGGTAAGGAATCCGGCTTTAGCAGTATCGAGGTACACGTCGGTCCAGTTCCATTTCGCCGGCCCGACCACCGTGTCAAATGTGTCGGTTTTGAGGGTATCCCGTACCTTGGTCCTGTCGAGGCCCACTTTTTCAACAGCCTCGAACTGGCATTGATTGCACACGTAGGAGGCTATGGTATTGGGGCCCGGAGTGCCGCCGGCCACCGTCTTATATTTGCCGGCAAGCGCCAGCAAGTCCGGAGAAGTCTCAAAGTCGACCTCGAACCCGTGATATTCCATGATCCCGGTCATAGCCGCGGCCCCGAAAGCCGGCAGCATGATCAAGGGATACTGAGACCCCGGGCCCATGAACATTATCCTCGGAGAGAACTTGAGCTCCATACACTGTTTTACCAGCAGAACGCCGTCTGCCGGATAGGTCGACGCCCAAAGGCAGTCCACCTGCGCTTCCTGGAGCTTTTTGATGATGGGAGACAGATCCGCGACTGTTAACGGGTACAACTCAGGACCGACCACAGCCGGCATGTTTCTTGCAGCCAGCTCGGACTGCACCCGCCCGGTCCACTCGATGCCGTGCAGGTCGTTGATACCGATGATGCCTATCTTGGTCGGCTTGGCCGCCTGCTCCAAGAAGTCCGCCGTATACTTAGCTCCGAAAGGCGGCTGACATATCACGGGGAAGGCCCACGTCGCTCCACCACCTTGTATGAGCTCGACGATCTGGCCACTGCCCATGGCAGACGGAATGAACGGGTACTCATGCTTCTCATAGAGTGGATAAACCGCGAAGTTCTGAGACGTTCCCCAGGGGGCAAACATCAAGTCGACCTTGTCTTCGGTCATGCATTTCTCAGTCAGCCTGATCAGTGTTTCGGTGTCGCTTGCTGAGTCGTACTTGACAACCTCAATCGGCACTTTCTTGCCGTCAACGCTCAGGCCGCCATTTGCGTTGTAGTCGGCGACAAGCGTGTCCAGCCAGATAGACTGAAACAGCAGCGGACCCGGCGCGTAGATCCCCGTATCCGCGTCCACGTACCCTATTCTTATCTTGTCTTTTGCCGCCCCACCGGCCGTCGTAGTCACCCCACCGGCCGTCGTAGTCACCCCACCAGCCGTCGTGGTCACCCCACCAGCCGTCGTGGTCACCCCACCGCCTGTGGTAGTAGTCTCGCCGCCCTCGCCACAGGCCGCCAGGAAGCCGCCAAGACCGGCGCCGACCGCAATGGTGGCACCGGCGATACCCGCTACCTTCAAGAATTCACGGCGAGAGAGGCACTTGCTCGTAAGCGGGCCGTCATCCCCCGGCTGGTCGCTTTCACGCACGTCGTCCATCACGCTTCCCCCCGTTCGAGGCCGCACAAGCAGCCTCATCGTGCTCTACACGGTCTCCCGAGCACCGCCACGGTCGCGCTCTTCGCCCCCGCTTTGTGACCTCGTCATCTCCGAGGGCAATGACTAGCCCCACTGCAACGCGAATACCGGCACCAGCCCAGGATCAGCGCTTTCCTTATTGCAAGCCCCCTTTCTCACCCTCTTCGGTGGGTCCGAACGGGGCGACCGAGTTACCTCGGCCGTACTACGTCAAAACCTTACCAGATTGGTCATCTTTGGAGCAAACGGTCTTTCTTTGCAAACAATCGGGTCAGGTCAAGCTGCTTGGCACCAGCCTTAGTTATCTAGCGCGATGGTTTGACAACAACCTTGCCTTTCGCAGGCTCGCCGACAAGCTGCTGCTGAAGTGCTGGTAGTCCTTAGTACCTATCCAATCCCCGCCCCATTTCCAGCCGATGGAGGCGAAGGCCCGAACGACCACATCCCCGGAGTGGATCAATCCCGGCGCATCCAGTGAGCGATCGATGTAGGACCGACCGGCAGCGGGACGTACATCCTCCCCCGAGACCCAAGGGTTCTCAATGGGGTTGATGTCGATAGCCGATCCATATGCATGCATGCTCCATACGGTCGTACCGCGCACGTATCTACCGTTGTAGGCCGAGGTGTTATCCGCGGCCATCGATTGCTCGTCGGAGGCGGAGTAGTCATCGATCGGCTTCATGCTGCGAATGGGAAAACGGGCATCGTAGAGCTTCTGAAAGACCGTCTCGAGGTCATCCGCCCAGGCGCCATGAACCACGATACTCCCTGTGTGCGCTCTGCCATCGAACCCCCAGAAACTGACACGAAGAAGCCTTAAGTCCTCCAGCGGCACAGGGACAGCGGCACTCCAGGACCCACTAGCCAGCATTGAGGCCTTCACCACGTCATCCAGTTGCTGAATAGAAGACTGGAACACGGGAACCTCGGGCAGTAATCGCATCATGTTGTAGAGGACCTGCGCCACCTCGCCCCGAGGCATCGGCGCCCGAGGGTCTTTAGCGACGCCGGAGAGATCCAGTCCGTCGAGCAAACCGTTGGAGAAAGCGAGGGTGGCGTGATCTCGCTGCTCGCCGTACAGATCGCCCCAATCATCCTCCAGGGGCCAACCCAGCCGGGGCGCCTCGAGAGCGCTTGGATAGATCCTCTCCAATGCCCTGATGAGCATCGTAACCACGTGGATGCGCTCAATGGCGATATACGGCCCGAAGGTGCCGTCCGCGTAGCCCCGAGCAATACCGTTGGCCGCGGCAACTGCGACGAAGTGGTCCGGGTAGAGGTCTTCGCCCCGGCTTAGAGCCACATCAGAGAACCGGCACAGGTCGGCGGTCCTTGTCGGGAGCCCCAGGGCGCACACGATCATCTTGGCGAACTGCTGGCGGGTGACCGGGTCGGCGGGCCGAAAGGTGCCGTCGAGGAAGCCGCTGATGACGTCTTTGGAAGCCAGGCTTCCGATGGCCGTTTTGTAAGGAGACGAGTCGATGTCGCTGAAGCCATCCGAGGCCGCGTGGAAGTCAAAGTTGGAGCCCAGTTCACGCAACGTCCGCCAGGTGCTCGCCTCTGCCGACCGAGATGAAACCACAAGAAGAATAGCGGAACACAGGAACACCAAGATGCCGAATCCGAGCCTTTGCAGGGAGACCACCCCTCTCGGTGTCCGTGTGATGCAAGTGCCCCGTCGCGGACTCACCGTATCATGAACCAATCTCTGCTTGGACCAAGGCACTCGCTAAAGAGAACCTCGCCTCCGGCCGAAACCATGCCTCGGACGCGTCGGATGAGATGGGTTCTATCCAGCACGTGGCAATACATACCAATCAAACGGAGGGGATGATGAAGCGGAGGGGATTCGTAGTCGGCATCGCGGTCTGCGTAGTCTTGCTTGTAGTGGTTTTGGCGGGCTGCGGGGGCACCGCGACCAACCCCACAACCACGAGTCCATCGGGTACGACTGCTACCACAGCCGCGGCGGCAAGCAGCAGCGCCACTACCGTCGCGGCGAGTACCGACGCACTCGCCAAGTACAAAGACGACATGAAGGCTTGGGTCGACAAATACGATGCTGAATTGACCACGAAGGTTGCTGTACTCGGGACCATCACCGACCCTATGAACGCTACAAAGGACCAGATCAAGGGCGCCAAGGACTTCCAAAGCCTCGTGGCCGAAGCCGCCTCCGAGTTACAGGGCATCCAGCCGCCGGCGGATTTGGCCTCTGAGCACAAAGCCTATGCGGACGGGGTGAACGGGATGTCCATCGGTCTTACGAAGTACATCAAGGCGATGGAGGAGGCGAGCACCTCCGGGTTGGCGGATGCCATGGCTTCCATGTCCGTGACTAGCCAGATCGATCAGGCGGAGACGACTCTGGAGCAAGCTCTCGGCTTCAAACTGAGTTCGGACTGAAAAACAGTAGCGGCGCATCCGCCCCCGGTTTTCACCGGGGGCGGGTTTGGGGCTAAGGGAATGACCGGCCCCAAGACTAGCCACACTATGCAAGGATGGTGCGCTCCGTAGTAGTGGACGATCCCATGTTTCTTGGAGAACTCGCGCATCTGCGCCACCAGGCCGGCCGACTTGATGTCCTTGTTCGGCGTGAAGTGGTCGGGAATGAGCCCGATCCTCTCGGGATCGAACACGTGATCAAACCCGGCCTTCTCGAACTCGTCGATGGCCACCCCAGCGGTGACATCGTTGCCGAGGCACAGGTCGAGTCTCGCCATCATGAGATCGCCCGGAACGACTGACTCTTTGCCGGCCGCTCGGGCCAGGATCTTCTCGGCATTGGTCATAGCCGCGTGAGGCCGGAGCGAGCTACTCACGACACTGAGGGCGGCGCCATCGCCGGCGTTGCCCTCAGTGTCGCGTTCTGTCTACTTGCGGTTACATGGCCCTCAGTATGAGCACCGCTGCCTGGGCCCGCGTCAGGTTCGACAAGGGCATGAGATACGTGTTGCCCCCTGAGGAGCTTCCCCAGACCACTCCGTGATAGACCAGGTAGGCGGTGAAGGGCGCGTGCTCATCAGCTAGCTGCGATGCATCCGCGAACGGCGCGAGAAGAGCTGCTCCCTCCGCAGCAAACCAATCGGAGACCGAGGCGTAGCTGCCAAGCCCACCCTGTATCGAACCCGCGTCGGCTAACTCCTCCTGCGAGAGGTACCGGCCCAGGATGCTGTTGGCCTGTTGCCTGGCGATGCCTTCAGACGGTCTGAAGGTGCCGTTGGGATAGCCGGTCGCAATGTTGGCTCCAGCCGCCCCTTCTATCCATTCATAGAAGAAGTGAGTGCTGAGGACGTCGCTGAAGCTGGGGACTATCGGAGAGAGCTTCGGCAACCCGAAACCATCCACGACCATCTTGGCGAATTGAGCCCGGATTATCGATAGCGACGGCTGAAACGTACCGTCGTCATATCCTTCGGCCACGGTCGCCGCTTCGTCGGCGGTTACACCGTAGATGTCCACCCACTCCTGATTGCTGATGTCACTCCAGCGGTCAGCGAAGGTGGCGACAATACTGTGAGGGGCCTGGACGTTGGTGAAGTTGTAGCTGCTCGCTGCCCCCACCGATGCACTGTCCACCGTGACATCGGCGACGAGGTAGCCGGTCTCCGGGGTGATGATGAATGTCTGGCTACCCCCGTAGGGCACTCCTACCGCGCCGGAAGGGCTGATGGTGCCGTGGGCCCCGGCCAAGGCGGTAATGGTGAAGGTGTTGATGGCGAAGGTGGCGGTCACGCTGTGGTCGGCCGTCACGTTGGTGTCGGTGCGGCTGGCGGTCAGAACC
>Ga0214473_10007143_pt1 | contig 13284 bp, 9 predicted proteins | sample RVTome_7_FD_203509 | JGI IMG/M metagenome (GOLD analysis project Ga0214473, IMG submission 203509) | Soil microbial communities from uranium-contaminated site in the Upper Colorado River Basin, Wyoming, United States - RVT98D197 | ecosystem: Environmental > Terrestrial > Soil > Contaminated >...
TTGCCAAGTCCAGCGGGACCCCGTCTATATGAATGCGAAATAGCTGATTGAGCCGGGTATCCTTGTGACTGGCCAATGCCAGGGGCGCCAGGAAATGTTGACAGAACTGCCTGTAGGCGACCCAGGGGCGCCCCTCGCGGTATTTCTCAAAAGAGAGTGTATCGATAAAAATAGGTTTGCTGTTTCTAAATTGGATGTTGTAAGCACTGCAATCTTTGAGCGACATTCCAAACTCAAGCGACTTTTTCTGAATTGCCAGTGTGGTCAGGGCCGCATCCTTTAGTTGACTGAAGCACCACTCATACGGATACGATATGAACGGTATTAGCTCCGGCCTGATTATTTTGTACGCTTCCTCAGGCTTTGGGCATTTGACATCGACTTCTTCATGAGAGACCAGGAGCTGCGAATCCACAAGAGCCTGATACAATCCGGAATTCATCAGCTTGTCGTAGTCGTCCTTGTAGATGGTGTTTACCTGGCGGTAAATCGAACCGTCGCACTGAAAGAGAAAGCCACTCGGATCCCGGAAAGAGCTTGGGATGTTTGTGCTAGTCATTGTCCTGCTCATCCTTCTGGGCACCCGAGAAGGAACTGGCGATGTAACTTCTGATGTTTTTCCAGAAAACTTTGGCTGCAAATAGGATCCCGACAAAAGCTCCGATGACGAGCTGAAGAACATAGCTGCCCGTACCGGGATCGAGATAAGCGTGCGCCCATTGGGGAGCCATCAGATAGAAGAGAGAAAGCAAAGCAACCAACTTGACCAAAATCCTAACGTGTTTCATGGTGGATCCCTTCTTCCTAAATTGTATGAAAGTGAATTGCCGGATGCGACAGCCATCCCCTTTGTTCTTCCATTAATTCTATCCAAAAAATTTTCTATCTCAAGAGCACTTTGAGTTTTTGCCGGTTACTCGGAACCTTTTTTCTTTGACTCATCCAGTTCCAGAGCAACGGAATTTATGCAGTATCTCTTGCCGGTCGGCCGGGGACCGTCGGCAAAAACGTGACCAAGATGTGCTCCGCACCGATCGCATACCACCTCTGTTCTTTGCATTCCATGACTACTGTCGGCTTCGCTTCTGACTTTGCCGGAATCGACAGGTTCGCAGAAACTTGGCCAGCCGGTTCCCGAATCAAACTTGGCACCGGAACTGAATAACTCATTGCCGCAGCAGACACAACGATAAATGCCCTCTTTAGTACAATGGCTGTATTCTCCGGAAAACGGCCTCTCAGTCTCTTTTCTCCTGGTCGCGCGATATTGTTCAGGAGTCAGCTGCTTTTTCCATTCTTGCTCGGATTTTTCAACTCTATCCTTGCTCATTTTCAAAACCTCTTCTCTTATCCTTCATTTAGTTTTGCGCGTCCGTCATTTTTTCGTCTTCTTACTCTTTGGAGGCATTTCAGAGACGTACGCAAGCGATTTCTCAATCCATTCCTCAAGTTCAATCGGTTCCTCAAGCAACCAGATAGGTACCACAACATACTCCTTCATGGGACGTCCGGGCATCGGCTCGAAGAGACGTGCCTCATTCAATTTCAGAAACTCAGCGCGGTCTTGCTCCGGCAGACGAATGAAGATATTTTGCTGATGAACGCCCATGAACATGTTGCCGTTGACAAACCTGCAAGGATAGCCGAACATTTTGCGCTTTTCGACAATCGGCGAATCGGGCACGATGCGATTGAATGTCTCGACGACCTCGCCGGACGGCTTTTCCCATTCCATACGGTTCCCCCTCTAGTCTGTGAGCGTTATCAAGAGTTTTACAGGTAAAATACTCAAAGCTCATGATTAAGCGGTATGTTCTTTTAGATTAACTTGCCTCTCCGTACCATAGCAGGACAGGCGTCCCGCCTGTCTATGAACTATTGTTGCCTAGCCTGTCCCACTGGTTGATCCTGACCCGCTGTTTTATTTTCTATTTTCATATCTATTGCTCTTTTTTTCATATAGTTCTGCGCTACCTCGGTGGACAAAACAAGGAGCTCCCGTAGCAAGAATCAAGTACATTTACCGGTATGCCGGCGGTTCCGGCTCAGCTATGATTATAACAATTGGTTGTGGAACGGCAAGGACCCTGAGACGATAGCCCAAGCATAGTCAGGCGAAATGGAGAGAAACTCATGGAAAACCTTATACCGCCGATAGACAGAGACCAGCCGGTCAGAGCTGAAACAGCGACTTTTGCCCTGGGATGATTCTGGGGCCCCGACTCCCGGTTCGGGAGTACTCCGGGTGTTGTTCGTACTCGCGTCGGATACGCAGGAGGCACAACAGAAAACCCGACCTACGATAACCTGGGCGATCATACCGAATCCATACAAATCGATTACGATCCGGATCGGATTTCCTATCGGAAGCTGCTGGACCTTTTTTGGAGCAGCCATAATCCGGTGGCAAGACCCTGGTCTATACAGTACAAGTCCATAATCTTCTATCATAACGACGAGCAGAAGCGCTTAGCGGTTCAAACAAAAACCGCCGAGGAGGCTCGTGTAGGAAGTAGGGTGCGTACCGAGATCGTCCCCTTTTCGCGCTTTTACCCGGCGGAAGATTACCACCAAAAATACCGGCTCCAGCAAGTTCCGGAGCTTATCAGGGAATTCCGCCGGATATATCCTTCTCCAAAAGATCTTGTGGACTCAACGGCGGCAGCCCGGGTCAACGGATACCTGGGCGGGAAAGGAAACTGCGAGACGCTCCGAAAAGAACTTCCTGACTTGGGGTTGTCGTCAAGTGCAAGTGAGCAGTTGTGGGAGCTGGCTTGCGCCAGAAACGGCAAGAAGATGCCATCCAAGCTTGAAGTGTGAGAGGTTTGACGTGTGACCCGGCCTCACGGCTTCAGATTTCATTCAACGCTGACTAGTTCAACTCTTTCCTTGCCTTTGACGGCTTTCTCCAGGACCACAAAGCCGATATCAGGGCTATAGTATTTGTACTCATTGAGACTTTTCTCGATTTTGCTCCAGTCTCTTGTTTGCAGGCAATTCTCAAATGTTCCGTACTTTACCGTGACTTTCCGGTCCAAGGCGACGATATCTCCCATGTCTTCCGCTTCCCCTTTGAAATATTCTTGCCGGTACGAATCCCCCACTTTTGGACTTGCCGGCATCACAATTCCCGGTTTGGCATCGTCGACGCCGGCCTCCCAGGAACCCTTTGTACTTACAACCTTGTTCTTTTCATACTCTTTCGTCTCTTCGCCGAAATACCACACATTCCCCTCTTTGTCTTGGGCAAACCAGTCCTTGGTATCCTCAATAAGCTCTCCTTCCAACCATGCCGTATCTCGTACGACAGTGGCTGTTACGCCCATGACTCTCTTGCTCTCATCCGTGACAATAACTTCGATCCGCTCGGTTCCGGCGCTCGTTTTGCCTTCATAGATGAACTTTCTTCCAGGTGCTAAAGTAAAGTATTTATTATCGATTTTTGAAACAAAATCCTTTGGATCGATTTTCGGATTGTATTCCGCTTCCTTTGGCTTTCCGCTCTTTGATGTTTTCTTCACGGCGCCGCCGGAGCACCCGCTTGGGATGCTTAATAGGAGAAGCGCGATCAAGACCATTGAAGCCTTAACGGCATTTTTTGCTTTCAATACCTAACCTCCGTGGAATCAACCCATAAAGAACCCGGTATTCTCATATTCTATTCATATTCATTGGGGCGGATCAGGCGACTTGGGAGAAACAGAGCGGTTGGGCGGGACCCGGGCTTTTTCAACTTATCGTACTTCTATTCATGAACCGGTATTTTTGTCTCTTTCGGAATCGCTTCTTTTACTTTGGGAAGCGAAATTGTCAAGACGCCTTCTTTAAAAGTGGCATCTATCTGCTCTTTTCTCACGTCCACAGGAAGTTCGATCATCCGCCGGAATGAGCCGTAACTGCGCTCCATTCGATAGAAATTCTCATCCCTGACTTCCTCTTCCAGCTTTCTCTCTCCTTTGATCGAGAGCACGTGGTCTTTGACGGAGATATCGAGGTCTCGTGCAGTCATTCCGGGCAAGTCAACCTTGATCCTTATATCCTTATCCGTCTCGTAGACGTCGATCGACGGAACCCACATGCCGATCATCCTGCTAAGTGGCTCTCCCGTCTCGATGCCGAAAATCCGATCCCAAAGTGATCTCATTTCCTGCTGTAGCGACATCATTTCCCTTGATGGCGACCATCTGGTAATTGCCATTGCTCATCTCTCCTTTCAAGTTAATCCAGCCCCTTCCCAACCGTACTGTTCTCAGTCCGGTCCCTTCGCACATATCCTACCGCCAAACAAACCCGCTCGATACTGGGAAAAGTGCTGGTTTCAGTCAAGTTAGAGCCACTGATTTTGTTTGGGACAATGAGCGGGCTCAACAGGTAACAGGATCGGTGTGATCCGATGACCCATTGCTGTCAGATACTGCGAAGGCTCATCTACTGGTCTCATGCGCAGCTGAACAGCGGTTTGATCCAGCGGCTTTTTCGGCAAAAAACTCCGCGTACACGATATAGTATGGAGCAGCAAACATTCCCCATCTCCCCAAGATCTGAATCGCAGCATTAAAGACCAGTTTGACACTCTTCTTTAGCAGCGATTTAGATGTATTGTAGCGGCCAGCCAATATTTTTACCGAAAAGCCTTCATTTTCGAGAATTTGTTCGAGCCATCCAAAATCCAATAAATGCTCGCACCAATTTCCAGTGTATGGATCACACGTGTTTGTGGGGTGGCCGGGATGATAAGTAATGCGCCCCTGTCGGCGATATTCGTCGACGCATTTTTCGATGTCTCGCTGAATGAGTCCTCTGGTCGAACAAGCTAGCTGTTCAACCTGCTCAGAACTCAAGTTCGGTGCGTAGGAGGAGATCATTTTCTTTCTCGCGCCCAAGTAGGCTTGAAGGCTGTCACGTCCTTTTTGGCCTGGCCTCTTCTCTCTGTCCTTGTATTCAACTTCGATCTGTCTTTTTCTTACTGAATGTACGTATAGTAGGTTCGCTATATTCGCGCCTGAGCCATATACAATCCGAAATTGACTGCCGGAGAGGGAAGCTAGCTTTTTAAAATGTGATTCAACATCATAGATATGTTCAAGTACATCGTAGGAAGTGATGGAGTTGATGAAAATCGAGTTTTCGCCAAGATACAAAATGAGTTCGTCCACATCCCCGCAAACGACGTGATCTAGAGTCAAACCTAGGACCTTAGACAGACGACGAACATCTGCGCAGGAAACATCATAGATGTCGTTGTATATAACGGTTCCTACGCCCATCTCTAATGCCAGGAATGAGATGAGACCACTGCCTCCTCCGTAGTCAACCAAAACAAAGTTTTCCGGCGAAACCGGGCTGTTGTTTAGAGAAAGGTAGAGAAGTCTACCATACAGTTGCAACATGTCGTTGATGCCGGCAATTTTGCTTTCCAAATAGCGCTGATTATACTCTGAGATGTCTAACGATTCTATATTAAGGTGAATAAGCTTGTCACAAAGACGACTCCGGGCAGACGCTACCCGGTCTAACAACTGCTTGCTTTCAGTACCGGAGGCCTGATTCCTTTTTTCCATCACAATTTTCCCTTCAATGTTGCCGAAGGTTCTGCGCTGAGCCGTCCACCAGGCCAATCCATTTGCACCGACTGTTAGGCTGGTCATCGGGCGGCGCAGCGATCGACTCTTTGAGTCGCCGGAGTTCCATGCTGACAGCCGTCTTCTAGTTCCACAGGTCCTTGCACATCACCGTCGCCGGCTTGCGTTGACTTAGACTTGAAATTCCTCGGTCATACCTAAGATGACAAAGCTGGTTAGCTGACCACTAATCTACCTTCTCCAACGGGGCGTAGTCGAGTAACAACGTTTTTTCGCCTTCGGTCGGGAAGGCGACGGTTACCTGGCCGGCGCCTTTCATTGCCACCACTTTTCCTTTGCCGAATTTTTTGTGCATGACTTCGTCGCCGACTGCGAGCTCAACGTGAGGTTGGCGCGCAAAACTCTCTCTCCTCCCGCCGGTTCCGGCACCGACTGCGGCAGCCGAGTAGTCGGGCAATTTGGCGGCGCAAGGCTCTTTCTCTTCATAGGCCGATCTTAAGAATTCGCCGGGTATTTCTTTTAAGAACCGGGACTTAATGTTATAGTTCGTGCCACCCCACAAGCTGCGGCACAAAGCGTGTGTCAAATAAAGCCTCTCTCGTGCCCGCGTGATACCCACATACGCGAGGCGTCTCTCTTCCTCCAGTTCATCTACGCTGTTGAGAGAGCGGACATGAGGAAAGACGCCGTCTTCCATTCCAACAATGAAGACTACCGGAAATTCCAGTCCTTTGGCGTTATGCAAAGTCATCAAAGTAGCAGCCGTTTCTCCCTCATCATAGCTGTCGATGTCCGTAATAAGAGATATCTGCTCCAGAAACTCAGCCAAACCGCCTTCGGGATTGGCGCGCTCAAATTCCAGCATGACCGATATGAACTCTCTGACGTTCTCAATGCGCCCCATCGATTCGACTGTTCTCTCGCCTTCAAGAGCTTTGATGTAACCGGACTTATCCAAAAGCTCTTGAGTGAAGAGGGAAATACTCTTTTCAGTAAGCGAAACCGCCAGCTCCTCCAGCATCTTCACAAAGTTCTCGATCTCTTTTTGCGCCCGCGCCGAGAGAAAGTGGTTCTCGCCGGACCTCTTGAGCGCGTCATAGAAACTGATGTTCTCTTTCCGGGCAAACCTGTCGACATGCTCAACCGAAGTCTTCCCGATCGCTCGTTTAGGGACGTTGATTATCCTCTTAAGACCCACTTCATCGGTTTGGTTCGAGACGGATCGCAGGTACGCCAGGACATCTTTGATCTCGGCCCTCTCATAGAACTTGACGCCGCCGACAATCTTGTAGGGCAGACCGTAGCGCATAAAAACTTCCTCCAGAACACGGGACTGGGCATTCGTGCGGTAAAAGATCGCAAAGTCACGATATTCCCGCTTTTCCAGAGCCTTTATGCGCTCGATTTCGGAGGCGACAAAGGACGCTTCATCGTGTTCGTTCTCAGCTTGATACCTGGTTACAGCCTCACCCTTGGCATTAGTGGTCCAGAGAGTCTTCGGTTTTCTGCCCTGGTTGTTCTTGATAACATAGTTTGCCGCCTCCAGGATTGTCTGAGTCGAGCGATAGTTCTGCTCTAGTCTGACCACGTTGGCTTCGGGATAATCATTTTCAAACTCTAAAATATTTCGAATATCCGCCCCGCGGAACCTAAAAATGCTTTGGTCATCGTCGCCAACGACGGCCAGGTTTTTCTTTTCGCCTGCCAGGAGATTTACCAGACGGTATTGAGCATGGTTTGTATCCTGATATTCGTCGACGAGAATATAGTCGAATCGCTCCTGATATCGCTGCAAAATCGTGGGGAAAAGATTAAAGATGTCTATGGTCAGTACTATGATGTCATCAAAATCCAGCGCATTGCTTTGATAGAGCTTTTGCTGATAGAGTTTGTAGACCTCGGCAACGGTCCGCTCTTGGTAAGTCTCGGTTCTTGAAGCAAAGCTCTCGGCATCAACTAGTTCTTCTTTGGCGGCTGAGATAGCCCTGGCGATGCCTGACGCCGGATGCCGTTTGGGATCCAAGTCCAGCTCTTTAAGGCATATGTTTATGAGCCGGTTGCTGTCGGCATCGTCGTATATCACGAAATTTCTCTTGTAGCCGAGGCGATGGATTTCCTTTCGTAGTATCCGGGCGCAAGCCGAGTGGAACGTCATAATCCACATATTCTCCGCGACGTTGCCGAGAAGCCGGGTTATCCGCTCCCTCATTTCCCCGGCTGCTTTATTGGTAAAGGTGATGGCGAGAATGCTGTAGGGATTGACTCCCAATTCATGAATGAGGTAGGCGACTTTGTATGTCAAGACGCGGGTCTTTCCACTGCCGGCTCCGGCGAGAATCAGAAGCGGACCCTCATTATAAGTAACAGCATCTCTTTGAACTGGGTTTAAGTCTTGAAGTAAGTCCATAGCAAAGTAAATTATAGGGTTTACGGGGGTGAAAGTCGAGAAGAATTGAGGGGTCAGGTGTCCGAAGTCCGGAGTCCGATGTCCGAGGTCGTAGAAGCCGTTCAGACGACAAACATTGATGGACAAAAAAGGGGGGTCTTGGGTCCTGGGTCTTGGGTCTAAATGTAGAAACAGACCTTCAGGTCTGTTGTCTTAACAGGTCCAAAGAAACTGTTGACAAAGTCCAAGAGTGCGCTGTTTCGTCATCGCGCCCTGCCTGCCGGCAGGCAGGAGGAGGCTTCAGACCAACGCGGCGATCTCATTACCAGCAAGAGATTGCTTCGCTATGCTCACAATGACGTTCATGAAACAGTTTGTCAACAGTCCCTAAAGACCTGTTGCTACGGTGAAACAAACAAAAGGTCAGACCTCCAATTGGTTATGGAGGTCTGACCGGGCATAAAACTTACTAACTTATGCAACCGCTAGTTAAACTACGGTCCATATCCGATTGTGTTATGTCCGCCTTGCCATTTATTCTGATAGTTAAAGTACATAGGACGCTCAGCAACAATGGATAGGTTGGAGTCAACCTTAATAGAGACCTCTTTGCCTGAACCCACATCCGCGTTTACATCAACTGTTTCTCTGGAGTTGGCGGCAATAGTGATGTCTCTGGTGGTAGAGGCTGCTCCTCCCCGAAACATGTAGGTAATGGTAGCTGTTGCTGCGCTGGAATTGGGGTTCTGCAGGGTAAGCCACTCTTCAAAGCCTGAACCGGTATATCCTTCTGCAAAGAACCACTGATTGACAAGATTTGTAACACCTACTGTATTGTCTCCTCCGCCCCACTTGTTCTGATAATCAAAATACATAGGGCGCTCAGCAACAATGGATCGGTTGGAGTCAACCTTAATTGAGACCTCTTTGTTTGAGCCCACATCTGCGTTTACATCAACAGTTTCTCTAGAGTTGGCGGCAATAGTGATGTCTCTGGTAGTAGGGGCTGCTCCTCCCCGGTACATGTAGGTAATAGTAGCTGTTGCCGCACTGCTATTTGGATTCTGCAGGGTAAGCCAGTTTTCAAAACCTGAGCCGGTATAGCCTTCTGCAAAGTACCAGGAAGAAGTTGTTTCAGTAGCTCCGATAGTATTATGACCACCGTTTACCTGATTTTGATAATTGAAGTAGATGGGGCGTTCTGCTACAAGAGGCTGGTTGGAGTCAACCTTGATGGAGACTTCTTTGTTGGAGCCAACGTCTCCGTTTACATCAATAGTTTCTCTGGAGTTGGCGGCAATAGTGATATTTTTGGTAGTAGGGGCTGCTCCTCCTCGGTACATGTAGGTGATGGTAGCCGTTGCCGCGCTGGAGTTGGGATTCTGCAGGGTAAGCCACTCTTCAAAGCCTGATCCGGTATATCCTTCTGCAAAGTACCAGGTACTGCTAGGCGAAGTTGTACCTATAGTATTGTGGCCCCCTTGCCACTTATTCTGATAGTTAAAGTACATAGGACGTTCTGCTACAAGGGGCTGGTTGGAGTCAACCTTGATAGAGACCTCTTTTCCCGAGCCCACATCTCCATTGACATCAACAGTTTCCCTGGAGTTTCCGGGAATAGTGATATTTCTGGTGGTAGGGGCTGCTCCTCCCCGGTACATGTAGGTAATGGTAGCTGTTGCTATGCTGCTATTTGGATTCTGCAGGGTAAGCCACTCTTCAAAACCGGAACCGGTATATCCTTCCGCAAAGTACCAGGTACTGCTTCCGGCTTTGTATAGGTCGTTGCCGGCAAGAAACGAGTCTGATGCAGCATTGGTGTCCCCGTCTACCAGGTTGGATGCAAGAGATTCAAAAGCGACGTAGCGCCCACTGGAGGAGATATCTGGATCATAGCTGTTATCGTTTCCTTCAGTTCCTGTTGAGGAGGTAGAAAGCCGGGTTGTCTGGTTGGTCTGAGTGTCTTTCACAAAAATGTCTTCTTTTGCGTTGGTGTCCCCATCTACCAGGTTGGTTGCATTTGATTCAAAAGCAACATAACGCCCGTTAGAAGAAATGGACATATCGTAGCTGTCATTGTTTCCTTCAGTTCCTGCTGAGGAGGTGGAGATCCGGGTTGTCTGATTGGTCTGGGTATCTTTGATAAAAACGTCTTCTTTCGCATTGGTGTCCCCGTCTACCAAGTTGGCCGCAGTTGATTGAAAGGCGACGTAACGCCCACTGGAGGAGATTGATGGATCGGCGCTGTCATTGTTTCCTTCAGTTCCTGCTGAGGAGGTAGAGACCCGGGTTGTCTGATTGGTCTGGGTATCTTTGATAAAAATGTCTGATTTTGCGTTCGTGTCCCCGTCTACCAGGTTGGACGCATCTGATTCAAAAGCAACGTAACGCCCGTTGGATGAAATGGACATATCATAACTGCCACTGTTTCCTTCAGTTCCTGTTGAGGAGGTAGAAATCCGGGTTGTCTGATTGGTTTGGATATCTTTTACAAAAACATCTCGTACCGCATTGGTGTCCCCGCCTACCAGGTTGGTTGCATTTGATTCAAAAGCAACGTAGCGCCCGTTAGCTGACATAGATGGATCATAGCAGTCATCGTTTCCTTCAGTTCCTGTTGAGGAGGTCGAGAGCCGGGTTGTCTGATTGGTCTGAGTATCTTTGACAAAAACGTCTTCTTTTGCGTTAGTGTCCCCATCTACCAGGTTGGTTGCATTTGATTCAAAAGCGACGTAGCGTCCATTGGATGAAATGGACATATCGTAGCTGCCACTGTTTCCTTCAGTTCCTGTTGAGGACGTAGAGAGCCGGGTCGTCTGATTGGTCTGAGTATCTTTGACAAAAACGTCACTGATCGCATTGGTGTCCCCGTCTACCAGGTTGGATGCAGTTGATTCAAAAGCAACGTAGCGCCCGTCAGGCGAGATGGATACATCATAGCTGGCACCGTTTCCTTCAGTCCCTGTTGAGGACGTAGAGACTCTCATTGAGACTCCCGCTCCCAACGCACTGGTAATCAACAAGTCCGTCATGCACAGACTATTGATGAGCGCAAGGCAAAGCAGGAACACCAAAAGCCGCACTTTTCTTGATTTCATCACGTTGAACCCCCTTTTAAAAGAATAAACTACGAACAATATCAAATTTCTCAATGTCTAGTATTTTCTTCGGAACTTTCTGATCTCACCTCCCTATGACGTTCAAGTATCTGGAATCTGATGCTCCCGCCAAATCTAGGTTTTCGAGTTTTTCCATTCTCACCCCTTTTCTATTCTCTACTATATAACTCAAAAAGGAAGCAGAAATTACCGTATTTCAAAAGAATCATCCAGAATTGACCACATTCCCGACAAGGACGAAAAGAAAGCAGAGAACGAACCTGCGCGAGAAGAAAAGAGCTCAGACCTCCAATCGGTTATGGGGGTCTGAACTTGATCAGTTACTTTGTTTTCCTATTTAGCGCAAACTACGGTCCGTATCCGATTGTGTTATGTCCGCCTTGCCACTTGTTCTGATAGTTGAAGTACATGGGACGTTCGGCGACAATGGATAGGTTGGAGTCTACCTTTATCGAAACCTCTTTGCCTGAACCCACATCCGCGTTTACATCAACGGTTTCCCTGGAGTTTGCAGGAATAGTAATGTTTCTTGTGGTAGGAGCTGCTCCTCCACGGTACATGTAGGTAATGGTAGCCGTTGCTGCGCTGGAATTGGGGTTCTGCAGGGTAAGCCACTCTTCAAAGCCGGAGCCGGTATAGCCTTCTGCAAAGAACCACTGATTGACAAGATTTGCAACACCTATTGTGTTATCTCCCCCACCCCACTTGTTCTGATAGTTAAAATACATAGGACGCTCGGCAACAATGGATCGGTTGGAGTCAACCTTAATTGAGACCTCTTTGCCTAAACCCACATCTGCGTTTACATCAACGGTTTCTCTGGAGTTTGCAGGAATAGTAATGTTTCTTGTGGTGGAAGCTGCTCCTCCCCGGTACATGTAGGTAATAGTGACCGTTGCTGCGCTGGAATTGGGGTTCTGCAGGGTAAGCCAGTCTTCAAAGCCGGAGCCGGTATATCCTTCCGCAAAGTACCAGGAATTAATTGTTTCAGTAGTTCCGATAGTATTTTAGCCACCGTTGAACTTATTCTGGTAATTGAAGTAAATGGGGCGTTCCGCTACAAGAGGCTGGTTGGAGTCAACCTTAATTGAGACCTCTTTGTTGGAGCCAACATCTCCATTTACATCAATAGTTTCTCTGGAGTTTGCGGGAATAGTAATATTTCTGGTAGTAGGAGCTGCTCCTCCTCGGTACATGTAGGTAATGGTAACTGTTGCTATGCTGCTATTTGGATTCTGCAGGGTAAGCCACTCTTCAAAGCCCGTGCCGGTGTAGCCTTCTGCAAAGTACCAGGTGACACTGGGTGAAGTAGCGCCGATAGTATTATGACCTCCTTGCCATTTGTTCTGATAGTTGAAGTACATCGGACGTTCTGCTACAAGGGGCTGGTTGGAGTCTACCTTTATTGAAACTTCCTTCCCCGAACCCACATCTCCATTGACATCAACAGTCTCCCTAGAGTTTCCGGGAATAGTGATATTTCTTGTGCTGGGAGCTGCTCCTCCCCGGTACATGTAGGTAATGGTGACCGTTGCTATACTGCTATTCGGATTCTGCAGGGTAAGCCACTCTTCAAAGCCGGAACCGGTATATCCTTCCGCAAAGTACCAGGTACTGCTTCCGGCCTTGTATAGGTCGTTGCCGGCAAGAAACGAGTCTGATGCAGCATTGGTGTCACCATCTACCAGGTTGGATGCATCTGATTCAAAAGCAACGTAACGCCCACTGAAGGAGATGGACGGATTGGAGCTGTAACTGTTTCCTTCAGTTCCTGTTGCGGAGGTAGAGAGCCGGGTCGTCTGATTGGTCTGCGTGTCTTTTACAAAAATATCTTGTATTGCATTGGTGTCCCCGTCCACCAAGTTGGAGGCATCAGATTCAAAAGCAATGTAGCGCCCGTTGGATGAAATGGATGGATTATAGCTGTAATCGTTTCCTTCAGTTCCTGTTGCCGAGGTAGAGAGCCGGGTTGTCTGATTGGTCTGAGTGTCTTTCACAAAAATGTCTTGTTTTGCTTCGGTGTCACCGTCTACTAGGTTGGATGCATATGATTCAAAAGCAACGTAGCAGCCATCGGGTGAGATAGATGGATCATAGCTGTTATCGTTTCCTTCAGTCCCCGTTGAGGAGGTAGAAAGCCGGGTTATCTGGTTGGTCTGAGTGTCTTTCACAAAAATGTCTTCTTTTGCGTTGGTGT
>Ga0214473_10007144_pt1 | contig 13283 bp, 10 predicted proteins | sample RVTome_7_FD_203509 | JGI IMG/M metagenome (GOLD analysis project Ga0214473, IMG submission 203509) | Soil microbial communities from uranium-contaminated site in the Upper Colorado River Basin, Wyoming, United States - RVT98D197 | ecosystem: Environmental > Terrestrial > Soil > Contaminated >...
TTGTTAATCAAATTATGCTGGTCAACAAAGATCTCCCGGTGAAGACCTTACCGGAATTGGTTGCCTACGCGAAGAAGAACCCGAAGACATTGTCCTACGGTACGGCAGGAGTGGGGTCGCTTCCTCACCTGGTTATGGAACTGTTCAATTCCCAGGCTCAGACCGACATACAACACATCCCTTACACTTCAGAACTTCAGGCTGTTACCGCTCTGGTGGGGAACCACGTCCAGGTCAGTGTTCTCGCCTTTACGACGAGTTTGCCCCACGTCAAATCGAATGCGATTCGACCCCTGGCCACTCTTGCTGAAAAACGGGACCCGCGTCTTCCGGATGCGCCGACTTCGGTTGAACAAGGGTTTCCGGAGTTGCTCGCATCCATATCGAACCTGATTCTCGCTCCGGCCAAAACCCCTTCTCCCATCTTGAAAAAGCTTGAAGGAATCCTTGAAAAAACCCTTCGGGATAATGAAGTGAGAGAGAAACTCGAAAAGATGGAGTATAAGATTGATTTCCTGAACGGGCGGGATACTCAAACATTTCTCGAAAACGAGGTCAAGAGATGGTCGCCCGTAGTGAAGAAAGCCAACATCGTCATTAAATAGAGAGCTTTGAAGAACGACTACACGCTCTCTTGATTACACAGATTTCAAAAGAGGATTGCACAGATTTTCATGATTCTTCAACGTGCTTCTAATCGGTGTAATCGTTCCATAATCGGTGTAATCAGAGATTTCTGGAATTTTTCAGAAATCTCAAATAAGGGAGGCGAGGAGCGATGAAGATTGATATTTATACTCACGTGGTTCCCCCGAAATACAAAAAGACCCTGGGGAAAGTGGCTCCCCATCTTGAGAATCACGTGAGCCCGATGACAACGCTTTACGATATGGACCAGAGGTTCCAGATCATGGATAAGTATCCGGAGCTGAGGCAGGTGTTGACCCTGGGCCTGACCGCCGCTTTGATCTTCGATGATCCGAAGTGGGCCGTGGATTATGCAAAATTGGCCAACGATGAGATGGCCGAAATGGTCACAAAATATCCCACCAGGTTTGCGGCGGGCGTTGCATCCCTGCCCATGATCGATAAGGATGCTGCGGTCAAAGAACTCGATCGAGCCATTCAAGGACTGGGGCTCAAAGGAGTACAGCTCCTGACCTCGGTAAGCGGAAAGCCTTTTAACTTGCAGGAGTGGATCGTTCTTTTTGAGAAGATGTCCGAATATGATCTGCCGGTATGGATCCACCCGGTGAAGCCTATCGATCGTGGCGATTACGAAAAGTACTTCGTCGATCATGTCTTTGGATGGCCCTATGAGTCAACGGTGGTGATGACCCATCTTGTGATGAACGGTCTATTTGAGCGATGTCCCGGGATAAAGATCATCATCCATCATTGCGGGGCCCTGGTGCCTTTTTTCGGTGAAAGAATTACGGAGGCCTACAATGCCTCGGGCAGGATTCACGGGATGGAAGGCGAAATGCGCAGACCTCCGGTTGAGTCCTTTAAGAAGTTCTATACCGATACCGCACTCAGCGGCAGCACTGCGGGTCTCATGTGTGGCTATTCATTCTTCGGAGCGGACCATCTCCTGTTTGGAACGGATATGCCTTATGATTCAGAGTTTGGGGACCGGAATACCAGAGAAACCATCCGATCGGTTGAGCGGATGACGATCCGTGATTCAGAAAAGAAGATGATTTTTGGTGATAACGCCAAAAAGATACTGAAGTTGTAATCAGGCCAGGAGGGGGGAAGAAAATGTCAGAAACAGAAGATCGCTACAGGACAATGCCGCTGGATCCCAAAAGGACCGCTTTGGTCATCGTAGACATGGAGAACGATTTCTGTAAACCCGGGGGAAAGCTTTACCATCCCGACGGGGTCGATGAAGTGATCCCGAAGCTGAAAGGGCTTCTCGAAAGATGCCGTGCCGTTGGAGCGCAGGTCATTTTTATTCAGTCCGTGCGTTCTGCGGATTCACCGGAATTCGCCCGGTTCGGCCATGTTCCCTTTATTCTGAAAGGGACCTGGGGCTCTGCCTACATCGAAGAGGTTGCGCCCCGGGAAGGGGAGCCGGTGATCGAGAAGAACACCCATGATTGTTTTTACAAGACGCGGCTGGACGACCTTCTCGATCAGCTCAGGATTCTTCCGGAAACTCATACCATTATCGTCACGGGTGTGGCAGCCAATGTCTGTGTCTATCATGCCGCGATCGGGTTTCACGTCAGACACTACGAAGTCGTCGTTCCTATCGACTGCTGTGCGGGATGGCCCGAGGGCCGGAAGATCCTCGAAACTCAGATGTCGGGTGAGGCTTACAACTACAATGTCACGGTGACAGAGTCGGATTCGATAGAGTTCATCTGAAAACGCAAAATCTCCCCTCCCCTCGGTGGGAGGGGAGCCGTGGAAAAATCCAAGACTGAGAGACCGGATGGGGGGATATCGGAGAAAACGTAGAGCGGCTACCTTTTCAGTTTCACACACAAGGCCACGAATACCATGGAAATAGATGATCTAGAGAGACTCATTGCCATTAGATTAAACGTCCGCATTCTACGTTTTTGGAGGTATTCCCCCGTCCGGTCTCCTGTCCCCGAATAATTTCACAGCTTCAGGGGATGAAGGGGAGGGGGGACCCAAAAGGGAGGAGATATGCCCAAGGATTTGAGAACCTTTCTCGAAAGGTATGAGAAGGATCGTCCTGAAGATGTAATCCATATTGAAAAGGAACTGAACACAGCATACGAATGCTCGGCCATTGCCCGTCACTTTGAGAACCTGAACAAGTTTCCATTGATCTTTTTTGAAAATGTGATCACGGCAAGTCGAGAGCGATCAGAATTCAGATGCATGATTAACCTTTTGGGTGACAGGAGAAAGCTTGCCTATGCCATCGACTCTACCTTTGAGGATGTGGCAATCGAATGGCGGAGAAGAGCCGAAGAATGCAAGATCAAACCCGTCGTCATTTCAAAAAAGGAGGCCCCCTGTAAGGAGAATGTTTTGACAGGTCAGCGTGTGAACTTATTAAAGTTCCCTGCCCTCAGACATCATGCGATGGATCCCGGCCATTACATCACTGCAGGAATGTTTACCTGCTACGACCCGGACACCTGGATCGATAACACGGGCCTTCACCGAGGATTTGTCAGTGGTCCGAGAGAAATCCGTTGTCTTCTCACCCCTTTTACCCACGCTGCCTTCAACTTAAAAAAATACGAAGGACGCGGGGAGATCATGAAGGTGGCCTATTGGATCGGCCATCACCCGGCCGTCTTGATGGGGGCCCAGACGAGAATGGGCTACCCGGAAAGCCATTATGAAACCGCGGGAGGATTGACGCAGGAACCTCTGCGCCTGGTTTCCTCGGAAACCCTCGGCGAGGATTTTTGGGTCCCAGCAGATGCGGAGATTGTGATTGAGGGTGTCATTCAGCCCGGGCATCGTGATTTGGAGGGGCCCTTTGGCGAATACACGAGATATTCCGGCCCCCAGCAGATGGGGCCCGTCATCGATGTGACCGCCGTGACCTGTCGAAACGATGCTATCTGGCACTCTTTGATGGTGGGCATGAACAATAGCTTCGGTGGAACTCAAGAAGAAGGGACCGTCTATTCCATCGTTAAAAAGGTGGTGCCCCAGGTCCAGCGAATCTATTGTCCCCTCTCCGGGTCAGGAAGATTCCACGCCTACATCCAGATACGGAAGACCCATGAAGGCCAGCCCAGAGAGGCCATCCTTGCAGCCCTGACCGCTTCCGAGATGATGAAGCATGTCATCGTGGTGGATGAAGACATCGACATCTACGATGATCGTTGGGTCCTGTGGGCGGTGGCGACCCGGAGCCAATGGGATAAGGATTTAATCGTCATTCCGGGATGTCGAGGTGGTAAACTTGATCCCTCCATAGAAGGTGCGACCACCACCAAAGGGGGGATCGACGCCACCAAGCCGGCTCCTCCGGCTCGGTATTCTCAAAAACTTTATGTCCCTGGAGAGGTTATGGAAAGGATTCGCTTAACAGATTTCATCGACTCAAACAAGATTCATTCAGCACCCACCATTCTGGATCGTTAAGCCTTGGTGAGATAGATCGTACTCAAAATGGGAGCAAATGTCGACTACGGAGGAGGAAGCACCAAATTCTAAGCACCAAATGCCAAACAAGCACCAAGGACCGAATCTCCAAATTCAAAACGGTTTGGGTCATTGGAAGTTGGAACTTGAAATTTATTTGTAATTTGGTGCTTGGAATTTGTGATTTTATCGCGATTTGGATATAGGGATTTCAGCCCTGTTGGGTTCCTTCTGTGTCAAGGAGGATGAGGGGAGTAGCAGATGGCCAAGGAGATTTGGTTCAAGTGTACGAAATGCGGGAAGGAAGCGTATTGTGATGTCTATTTTGAGAAAATCCCGGAGGCAGAGGTGATGTGTCCCTTTTGTCTGCATCGGATGAAACTTGAAGAGGCGAGGATTCCAGCGGCTTAGAGTTTGCCTCGAACCTTCAATAACTTTTCATTTCTGCGATGTCACGCTGTGCGCTATGCGCTATGCGATTTTTTAACCAAGGAGGAGGTTCAAATGAATTCGAGAACCGTTAGGCTGCAAACCTATTTCTTCATTTCATGGATGACTTTCATTCTTTTTGCCTTTCCCCGTATAGGAGTCTCTCAGGACGTATACCCGAGCAGGCCCATCACGTTCATCGATCCATTCACTCCGGGAGGGAGTGGCGATCTGGCCATGCGGGCCCTGGCAAAGGAGGCAGAGAAATATCTCGGTCACCCCATTGTCATTGTCAATAAGCCCGGCGGAGGAGGAAGTGTCGGTGTTTCAGCGATCGCGGCTGCGAAACCGGACGGATACACGATCGGCCAGAGTGTTGGCGGGGCACCCCTGTTTGTCTTGCCCTTCATGCAAAAACTTCCCTACCATCCCGTGAAGGACTTAAGATACATCATCCAGTATTCCGCTCCCAGTTTTGGGATCATCGTGAAAGGCGACTCTCCCTTCAAGGAATTCAAGGATCTGATTGCTTATGCCCGCCAGAATCCCAAAAAAATGACCTATGGCACCAATGCCCCGAATAGTATCTCAAATCTCATCATGGAATGGGTGGCGAGAAAAGAAGGAGTTCAATTTAACCATATTCCCTTTAAGGCAAGTCCTGAATACCAGACAGCGCTGTTAGGGGGACATGTCCTTTTTACAGCGGGTGATTTCAACCATGCTTTGCTGGAGTCGGGAGAGACCAGAATCCTCCTCTACCTGAGTGATAAACGCTCCGAAGCATATCCTGATGGCCCGATCTTAAAAGATTTGGGCTATGATATCTCCGTTCCTGTGATGATTAATGTTGCAGGCCCTAAGGACCTGCCTGAAGAGATTGTGAGAAAACTGGAAGACGCATTTACCAGAGGGATCAAAGAGCCGGCCTTTCTGAAAGTGATGAAGGAACTTCATCTCACAATTATCTACCGTAACAGCAAAGAATTTACCGATTATGTGGCCCGTAATTACGAAACCTACGGAAAGCTCCTGCGGGAGATGGGGTTAGCGAAATGACCGGGGGCCAAAGGGCCCGCGAAGCCCTCATCGACTCTCCCGAAAGGAAGGGGAACAGATGAAGCACCGTGACCTGATTAGCGGAGTGTTTTGGCTTGCCATCGGCATGATCCTTTCTATCTGGTCATCCGGTTACGAAATCGGCAGTCTCGTGCAGCCTGGACCCGGCTTTCTGCCCCTGGGTCTGGGAATCCTCCTGATCCTTCTTTCTCTTATCGTACTGCTTGAAGCAAAGAAGTCTTCTGCCACGGGGCAGGCCGCATCTCTTCCTTCCACAGCCGGCGGATGGAAAAGGGTCGCTTACACGGTCTTGGTGCTGATCCTTACTGCTTCTTTCTATGAAAAGGCAGGTTATTTGCTGACTTTCTTCCTGTTGATGATGCTTCTTATGGCAGGTGCAGGCGGGCAGAGCTGGAAAAGAATTCTTCTGGTGGCTTTATTCTCCACGTTAGGTGTTCATCTCGTCTTCGTTTTGCTCTTGGGGCAGCCGCTTCCACGCGGCATTCTGAGGTTATAGCCATGGATGTTCTTCAACATTTGATCATGGGTTTCAGCGTTGCCCTGACGTTAAATAATCTTTTGTTCTGTTTCATAGGAGTATTTATCGGTACTCTAATCGGGGTCCTTCCTGGGATCGGGCCAGTTGCAACCATCTCACTGCTGTTGCCTGTCACTTTTGGCATGAATCCGGTGACTTCCATTATCATGCTCGCCGGAATCTATTACGGAGCTCAGTACGGCGGTTCCACCACCTCGATCCTGGTGAATATTCCTGGCGAGGCTTCTTCGATCATAACCTGTCTGGACGGTTACAAGATGGCGCGCCAGGGTCGTGCCGGCCCGGCACTGGGGATAGCTGCTTTTGGATCCTTCATCGGGGGCACTGCAAGTATTGTGGGCCTGATGCTTCTCGCCCCTATTCTTGCAAGGGCCGCACTTAAGTTCGGGCCGCCGGAATACTTCAGCCTTATGCTCTTCGGCCTCACCATGGTCACCTATCTCTGCACGGGTTCCGTAGCCAAGGGATTAATCATGGCAGTGGGGGGCATCGCCCTTTCCACGATAGGGCAGGATCCGGTGAGTGGCATCACCCGTTTTACCCTGGGGAGTATTACACTGATGGATGGGATTGGACTTGTGCCTGCAGCCATGGGGATATTCGGGGTGGGTGAGGTATTGACAAACATCGAGGAAAGCATCAAACAGGAGGTTTTCTCTGCAAAGCTCAGCGGCCTCTTTCCCACAGTGAAGGACTGGCTCGACTGCAAGTGGCCGATCGTCCGGGGGACCTTATTCGGTTTTTTCCTTGGGATCTTACCGGGGGCAGGCGTCGTCATTCCCACCTTCATGTCCTATGCCGTGGAAAAACGCCTTTCCAAGCATCCGGAAAAGTTCGGAAAGGGCGCGATCGAAGGGGTGGCTGGTCCGGAGACCGCCAACAATGCTGCGACCGGCGGCTCGATGGTGACGCTCCTTTCCCTGGGAATTCCGCCCAATGTGGGGATGGCGATACTTTTGGGGGCTTTTATCATTCACGGCATTCAACCGGGTCCTCTTTTACTCACGAAACATCCCCAGCTCTTCTGGGGGACCATTGCCAGCATGTATATAGGGAACGTCATGCTCGTTGTCTTAAACCTGCCGATGATCGGCATCTGGGTTAAACTTTTGAAGGTCCCTTATAATATCCTATTTCCTCTGATTCTCCTCTTCTGTTTCCTGGGAGTCTACAGCCTGAATAACAATATCTATGAAATCCTGATTATGGTTGGCTTCGGGGTCTTCGGATATTTGATGCGGAAATTCGGTTTCGAAGGAGCCCCCTTTCTTTTGGCCATGGTCTTGGGGCCCATGCTTGAGATCGCCTTCCGCCAGTCATTGCTTTACGGCGACCCGTTCATCTTTTTCAAACGCCCCATCTCTGGGGTCCTTCTGGTGATCAGCTTCATCCTGCTGATCACTCCACTCTTTCCGAAAATCTTTCGCAAGCGTAAAGAACTTGCTGAAGCATCGAAAGACTGATGAGGCCTTTGGAGAATGCTTCACAGCCGTCAACTATGATCGGGAACAACGGGAGGAAATAGAATGAAAACGCATCGGTTCATGTCAAAAATAACTTTTTCCTTATGTGTTCTCCTCGCCCTTATCCTATTCCTAAAAGGACCGGGATATGCCCAGGAAGATGTGGCGAAGTTTCCCAGCCGGCCCATTACCTTTATCATCCCGATTCCCCCGGGTGGTGCAAGTGATGCTTCATGCCGCTTGATTTCTAAAGAAGCTGAAAAGTTTCTGGGCCAGCCGATTGTATGCGTCAATAAGCCCGGAGGTTCCTTTGCCATTGCGATTGCGGCGATTGCCTCTTCAAACCCTGACGGGTACACCATCGGATATGCGGGACACCCCGGCCTCTTTGTGACACCCCTGACAGGGAAAGTCCCCTACCATCCCGTAAAGGATTTGAAGCAGATCATGCAGTTCGGATATCTGAATATCGCTGTCACCCTGAAGGGCGATTCTCCTTTTAAGAAATTCGAGGATATCGTTGCTTACGCACGGCAGAATCCGAAAAAGCTGACTTACGGAAGCGCCGGGGTGGGCAGTTTCGGACATCTTAGTATGGAAGAGATTGCGAGGAGAGAGAAAGTGCAGTTTACACACATCCCCTTCAAGGGGTCTCCGGAGACCCAGGCCGCCCTCTTGGGAGGACACATCCTTCTTGCAACAGGTGATTTCAACTATTCTCAGCTCGAGGCAGGGGAGATTAGACTCCTGTTTCTTATTGCTGAAGAACGATCTCCGGAATATCCTAAAGCGCCTATCCTGAAAGACCTGGGCTATGATATCCCTGCGCCGACCTTTCTCAATGTCGCTGGGCCGAAGGGCCTCCACGAGGGAATCGTCAAGAAGCTGGAAGATGCTTTTACGAAGGCCATGAAAGAACCAGCCTTTGTCAAAGGGATGAAAGACCTCCGGCTCACCATCGCTTATCGGAATAATAAGGAGATGGATGATTATGTTGCTCGCAACTTCGAGGCTTTTTCAAAGCTTTTGAAAGAGATCGGGCTCATTAAATAGCCGGCCTTGTGGCACGATAAGGAAGCGGACATGGCGAGATACTATCGAGACCTCAGAGAATTCATGGGGCTTTTGGAAGCCCGCGGGAAACTGCAAAAGATCGAGAGGGAGATCAACAAGGATACCGAATTGATGCCCTTGGTAAGGTGGCAATTTCGGGGCCTGCCGGAGGAGATGAGGAAAGCCTTTCTCTTTACAAAAGTCACCGATGTGAAAGGAAAACGATATGACGGATCCGTTTTGGTAGGAGCCCATGCAGCCTCACGGGAAATCTATGCATTGGCGATGGCTTGCAAACCTGAAGAGATCATGGATAAGTGGAACAAGGCAAGGCTCCATCCCATCAAGCCCGGGGTGATTTCTCATGGCCCAGCCCAGGAGGAGATCCATCAAGGGGAGCATTTGTTGGACCATGGAGGGCTTGAGGAGTTTCCAATACCGATCTCCACGCCCGGGTTTGACAATGCTCCATATTTCTCAGCGGGCAACTGGGTGGCAAAGGATCCCGAGACCGGAGTTTACAATGTGGGGAACTACCGCGGGATGGTCAAAGATCCCCTCAGGATGGGCTGCGACTGCCGGGGCCAACAGCATATGCGGCTCTTCTGGGAGAAATACCGGAAACTGGGAATTCCAATGCCCGCCGCAGTCGTGGTTGGCCCAACGCCCAATATTGGAATGGTGGCCGTATCCAAGTTCCCTTTTGGAGTCGACGAATATGATATTGCCGGAGGTATCGCGGGCGAGCCAGTGGAACTGATCAAGTGTCAGACGATCGATCTCGATGTGCCTGCCACTGCGGAAGTCATCATCGAAGGTCTGATTCCCACGGATACGTTGGAAGAAGAGGGGCCCTTCGGAGAGTATACGGGGTATATGGGTCTTCGGACGATCAATCTATTTTTCAACGTTCAGTGCATTACCCACCGCAGAAATCCGATATGGAACTCTTTCCTTAGCCAGTTTCCCCCGAGCGAGAGCAGTCTGATCAAAGCCGTGGGCATGGAGGCCACATACTTTAAGTTTCTTAAATACGACCTGGGCATCCAAACCCTGGTCGATGTGGCCCTCCATCAAGAGAGCGGAACGCAGCAGTTCTGTGTCGTGAGTCTCAAAAGGACCGATCACACGCTGCCGTGGAAGGCATTGAATGGAGCGGTGGCCTTTGCCCCTGGCTACCTCAAATGGATTATCGTCGTGGACGAGGATATCGATCCCCGGGACCCCGATTCTTTTCTCTGGGCCCTGTGCTGGCGGGTCCAGCCGGACCGGGATATTCGCATCACACCGGGCAAGACCGCTCACCTCGACCCCTCGGCCCTTCCACCCTCGAAGCTTTCAGGGATGGCTGAATATCCTCCGACCACCTCCATCCTCATCGATGCCACCCGAAAATGGGACTATCCGCCCACGTCGCTTCCCAGGAAGGATTTCATGGAGCGGGCGCGGAAGATATGGGAAGAGGAGGGGCTGCCCCCACTGACTCCGAAGGTCCCGTGGTATGGGTACTCTTTAGGACACTGGACAGAAGAGGATGAAGAGGAAGCGGAGCTTGCCCTCAAAGGCGAGCACTACAGGACCGGAGAAAAGACTGCCCGGAAACGCAAAAAAATATAAGATGGACGAAAGGACGAAAAAGAAAACGATGGACGATAGGACGATGGACGATGGACGAAAGGTACAAGGGTCGTCCAAAAGAGTTACCAAATGGAAAGAAAGCCTAAATCAAAAATCGAGAATCTGAGTGTTTAAATCGTCCTTCGTCCTAACGAACGAAGTAAGTGGTCGTCCTAGTTCCGCGCTTCGCGGGACGGTCGTCCCTCGGGCTTCATGGACTTTATCCACACTGACAACAATTATTCAGGGAGGTCAAACATGGCGAGACCGAAAATGGACGATCTGAGAGACTGGATCAACTATCTGGAAGCGGAGGGCCAACTGAAACGGATTACGGCTCAAGTGGACTGGAATGAAGAAATTGGTGCCATCGTCAGAAAAGTCTCGAGTCAAGGAGGGCCGGCCCTCCTTTTTGAGAATATTAAAGGCTACCCGAAATCGAAAGACACTGTGTGCAGTAGACTTTTTACAAATGGGATGGGGTCCCGTCCGAGAGTGGCCATGGCCCTGGGCTTGCCTCTTGATTCGGATGACCGGACGATCACCCATACCCTTAAAGAACGCTATAAGAACCGGGTGGAGCCCCAAAAAGTGAAATCCGGACCCGTGAAGGAGAACATCCTCAAGGGGAAGCAGATCGATCTTTTTAAGATTCCCGTCCCCCGGTGGAACTTCTTGGATGGAGGAAGGTATATCAACACCCATGCCAGCATTGTGACAATGGATCCGGAGACGGGGATCATGAATATTGGGACCTATCGCGGGATGGTGGGCAAAAGGAATACGATCCCCATCCTGTTGGCGGCGAGCCAGCACTGGGGTTACCACTTCTCCAAGTATAAAGCGATGGGGAAGGAGATGCCGGTTGCCGTGGTCTATGGTTGGGATCCAACCCTGCTTATCACCTCCACTGCACCTTTGACCCATTACGGTTATTCCGAGTACGAGATCACGGGAGCCTTGAGAGAAGAACCCGTGGAGCTCGTCAAGTGCGAGACCTCGGATTTATGGGTGCCTGCTTCAGCAGAGATCGTTGTGGAAGGAAAGATATCTGATGATCCTTCGACCTTTGAGATGGAAGGGCCTTTCGCGGAGTACGTCGGATATTATGGAGGTCAGGCTTCCCGCAAGCCTGTGATCCGGGTCGAGTGCATTACCCACCGGAACGACCCCATCTATCGGGGAGGTTTAGAGGGAGCAACGCCCGGCCAGTGGGCGGAGCCCTACTACTGGATGACGCACAGCAAATGTGCGGTGGCGTGGAACTATTTGGAATCGATCGACCTGCCCAACATTTTAGGCGTCTGGAGCTCACCCATTACCCGGGCCACGACCATTCGCGTGCAAATTCGGAAGATCTACCGGGGCCATGCAAAGCAGGTGGCCCATGCGATATGGGGCTCCCATCTGATGAATTATACGGGCAAGCTTGTGATCGTGGTGGATGAAGATATCGATGTCTTCGATGACGAAGCGGTGGAATGGGCCTTGGCCTATCGGGTAAATGCCGAAGCGAATGATGTCCAGATCGCCCACGGGTGCATTGGGAGCATGCTCGACCCGAGCATCCCCTTTGCGTCCCGCAACATCGTCAAGTACGGGCAGGGGAAATGGTCCCCTGTATTCATCGACGCTACCATCGATTGGGAATTGGAGCCCCAGGAGCAGTACGGGGGTGAAAGGTTCCCGCCGTGGGCCACCGTAGTTTCACCGAAGGCAGAGGCGCTGGTGAAGAAGAGGTGGAAGGAATATGGTTTGTGAGCAGCAAGATCACAAAATACGATGGTTTCGTAAAAAGCGTCTCACCGGTGAAAACCGGTGCACAGTGTTTTCATAATTATCTAAAATCACTGGATTCCGGCTTTCGCCGGAATGACGATCAGTAGCCTCTTTCGACTCTTTACGAGTACATCAACCATGACCGAAAGGAAACTGAAATGAGAGTTTTATTGAGATTAAGCCTTTCGATAGTCTTACCCCTTCTTCTTGCCTTTATGTGGGAAGGATCGGGATTCTCTCAGGAGAGCGACATCACGAAGTATCCCAGCCGGCCCATAACATTGATCGTCCCAATGCCTCCGGGAGGGGGGACAGATGTGGCCTGCCGTTTGCTTGCCAAGGAGATGGAGAAGTTCCTTGGCCAATCCGTAGTCGTACTGAACAAGCCCGGAGGGTCCCAAACGATTGCCACGGCCGCCGTGGTTGCAGCCAAACCCGACGGCCATACGATCGGATACACGTCACACCTCGGCTTGTTTCTGGCGCCCCTGATGGAAAAGGTCCCTTACCATCCCGTTAAGGACTTAAGGCAGATTATCCAGTTCGGGGCTACCAACATCTCTGTGACCGTCAAGGGCGATTGTGCCTTTAAACGTTTTGAAGACCTCATTCCCTATGCCCGCCAGAATCCGAAGAAATTGACCTATGGGAGTGCCGGGTCAGGGACCTTGGGTCATCTCGTCATGGAGCAGATTGCGAAGAGAGAAAAGGTCCAGTTCACCCACATCCCCTTTAAGGGGTCTGCGGAGACGCAGGCCGCCCTATTAGGAGGGCATGTCCTTGCTGGGACGGGAGATTTTAACTATTCCCTCCTTGAAGCAGGGCAGATCAGACTTCTCCTGCTCATTGCCGATCACCCTTCTGTCGAATATGCTCAGACCCCCATTCTGAAAGATCTGGGATATGATATCCCTGCCCCGACTCTGATGAGCATCGCCACTCCGAAGGGCACGGCCAATGAGATTGTCAAGAAGTTGGAAGAAGTCATCACCAAGACCACCCGGGAACCTTCCTTCATCAAGGGGATGAAAGAGATCCGCTATACCATCGTTCGGCGAAGTGGAAAGGAGTTGGAGGATTATGTCTCTTTCAATTATGGGGCTTATGCAAAACTCTTAAGGGAGATGGGCTTCGCAAAGAACTAAAGATCATTGCACAATGATCAATTACCAATTAGCAATTAGCGACAATAAGCCATCTACCCCACCCCCACCCCCTGAATCCCGCCATCGGCG
>Ga0214473_10007145_pt1 | contig 13282 bp, 9 predicted proteins | sample RVTome_7_FD_203509 | JGI IMG/M metagenome (GOLD analysis project Ga0214473, IMG submission 203509) | Soil microbial communities from uranium-contaminated site in the Upper Colorado River Basin, Wyoming, United States - RVT98D197 | ecosystem: Environmental > Terrestrial > Soil > Contaminated >...
CCGCGCGCCACCACCTCCGGCCGCCCCCCGGCAAGGTCGACCCGTGTGATCGTGGCGTGGAGGGGACCCGGCGGCACGCACACATTGCACGGGGCGCCGACGGGAACGTAGAGGCGGCCGTCCGGGCCGAAGGCGATGAACTTCCAGCCGTGGTGGGTGTCGGATGGGTAGAGGTCGGTGACGACCTCGGGCGCCGGCGGGCGCCGCAGGTCCCGCGCGACGTCCCGGAGGCGCAGGATCCGGTTGACCGCCCCGACGTAGAGGGCGCCGTCCCGGTAGGCGACACCGCTCGGCATGGCGAGGCCGCTCGCCAGCACGTGGACCTCGTCGGCGCGGTAGTCGCCGTCCCGATCCACCACCGCGTAGACCTTGCCCTCGCCGCGCGAGCCCACGAAGACGATGCCCGGCGGCCCGAGCGCCATCTGCCGGGCATTCGGCACGTCGGCCGCGTAGACGGCGATGCGGAACCCCGGGGGCAGCGCAATGTCGCCGACGTCGGCGGCGGCGCTGGGGAAGATGCCGGCGAGGTAGCCGCGGTACGCGCAGCCGACGGCGACCACGGTCGCGAGGAGGACGAGGAGAAGCCCGAGCTTCAGGTGGCGGCGGCGCACGGGTCCATTGTGCCCCGGGACGCCGTTCTCGGCCACCGTCGTCGTCGCCGGGGAAGGCCTCCGGTCATCGCGCGGGAACGATCGCGGCCTCGGGCGCGAGATCGTAGAGCCGCATCCCTCCCGAGCGGCCCCGTTGCCCGTCCTGGACGCCGGAGCGCCACAGGGTCGGATCCACGAGCTTGCCGTTCGCCCGGATCCAATCGGCGACGGGCCTGCCCGCCTCCTCGGCGCCCATCCTTCGACTGATGATCGACAGGTCGCCCAGCATCACGAATCGGATCTGTCTGGCCTCGACCATCCGGGCGAGGCCCTCGGGCGTCAGGATGGGATCCAGTCCATGAAAGCCGCCTCTGGCGATGGCCGCGCCGCCGGTGTCGACGATGATCGGTGCGGCAAGCGTGGCGCTCGATGTCCCCAGCAGATAGCGTTCACCCCGGCGGTTGGCCTCGAGGAACTCGACCAGCTTCCGGGTGTCCAGGGGGCCCGTGGATCGACCGCGGCCGCGCGCACCGCCCGCGGCCTCCGCGGAGATCAGCCGGGCCACGTCGGCCGACGGAACGATCGCGATCCCTTTCACCAGGACGCTGCTCAGCGCCCACGCCATCGGGGTCACGAGCAGCGCGAGGAGGCCCACCCCCAGCGCACCCGCAGCCAGCGGGCGCACCGGCCGGCTCCAGGACTCGCGAGAGGACATGAGGAGCAGCCCCGCGGCGGCGACCAGGGTTCCGGCAATGAGTGCGATCGACATCCAGATCAGCGAAGCGCCTGATCCATCGTCGGGCTTCCAGCCGATGGCGTCGGGCTTCCAGCCGATGGCGTCGGGCTTCCAGCCGATGGCACTCGACTCGATGTGGATCTGCCACGCGGCCGTCAGGAGGAGCGCGGCGGGAAGGAGGATGGCGCGCCAACCTCGGCGCAGGTACCAGCTCCACAGGCCCACGACGCCGATGCCGGCCAGCGCCGCGAGCGGAGGCGCCATGGTGGCCAGGTAGTAGAAGTGAAAGATCCCGCCCGCGTAACTGTAGACGATGCCGTAGGCGAGCGCCCAGCCCGCCCACAGGACGAGGGCCAGGTGCGCCGGGCCGACGGGCCGCTGGCGGCGCGCGTGGAGGGCGCCGGCCGCCAGGCCCATCACCGCCAGAGGGAAGAGCCAGCCCACCTGGCCGGCGAGCTGGCCGTCGGCGAGGCGCAGCGGCCCGACCGGGACACGCACGAGGATTCTGGCCCACCCGCTGCGGGGCCCGGCGGGCTGAGCCGGCTCGGCGCCCGCGGCCGATCGCGTCTCCACCGTCGGTGGCTGCGCGATTCCCGGATCGGCTCCGCCGGGCCGCGCCGGTCTCGTGAAGCGGGCGAACCGTCCGATGCCGTTGTGACCGATCGCCAGGTCCACCATCGAGTTCTGCTGGCTGCTGCCGGCGAACGGCCGCTTGTCCGATGGGGTCAGGTCGTAGGCGACCACCCAGGGCAGGGAAACCGCGGCAAGAACGAGGGCGCCCAGCGCCCCGTCCACGAGCCGTCGCCGCCACGGAACGGGCGCTCCCAGGAGGTAGACGAGCGCGAAGGCCGGGAGCACGACGAAGGCGGCCAGCATCTTGACGTTGAACGCGAGGCCGACGAGAGCCATCGACAGCAGCAGAAGCCGCCGGCAGCCTGCTTCGGCCGCCCGCGTCAGCGCCCAGGCTCCCAGGAGGAGAACCAGCACGAGGCAGGTGTCGGTATTGCTCGAGCGGTCGATCGCGACACTCACCGGCGTCACGGCGAGGAAGAGGCCGGCGAGGAGACCGGCCGCGGCGCCGAACGGGCGCTGGACGAGGTGGTAGAGGAGCCACACGGTGGCCAGGCCCTCGAGGACCTGGGGCAGGAGGATGCTGAGCTCGTGGAAGCCGAACAGCTTCACGCTGGCGACTTGCACCCACAGCGCGGCCGGGGGTTTGTCCACGGACACGAACCCGGCCGGGTCGAACGAGTTGTAGAGGAAGTTGTGCCAGTTGTCCGCCATGCTCCGGACGGCGGCGCTGTAGTACTGGTTGTCATAGCCGTTCTGATCGAGGCGCCACAGCCGCAGCGCCGCCGCCAGCAGCAGGACGGCCATGACCCCGATGTTCGCCGCGCTCACATCACCCGATGCTACGGAAGCCTCACGACCTTCAATGTGCTGTTCGGAGCGGAGGGCAGCCGGATCCAGGGCAGCGGCGAGCGCGGCGCCGACTAGCCGTTGTAGAAGGGGCGGTGGTGGTTGCGCAGCCAGAGGCGCACCAGGTGGCGCTTGCGCTCGGGCTCCGGCCAGTCGCGGAAGGCGGTCCGCTTGTGGGCGATCCGGCGGTTGTCGACGAACTGGATCTGACCCGCCTCGAAGTGAAAGTCGAGGGCCATCTCCGGACGGCCCATGACCGCATCGAGCGCCTCCAGGGCGGCCTCGCCTTCGGTGTCCAGAGCAATCCCCGCCAGCGCGTGTCCGTTGCGGACCTGGTAGCGCGACAACCGGCCGGTGAGCCGTCCACCCTCCACCTCGAACACAGGATGGTGGGTGACCATGAGGTCGTCCGGAGCATGCTCGCGCTGCCGGTCGAAATAGAAGGGCTGATACAGGCGGGACAGAAGGGTGGGATGCCCTCGGCGCATCTCGTTGTGCGCCGAGACGAGGCTGACGACGCGACTCACGCCGCCCTCCATCGCCCCGTGGAGGCAGAGGAGGCCCACATGCTCGGGCGGGCAGAGGTTATAGCTGTTGTCGGTGTGAAAGCTCTGCTCGGCATTGGTGATGTCGGGCCTGATCCCATTGCCGGGCGGCCGGCCGAGGTCGCGCACGTCGTAGACCATGGTGCCGTCCCACTTCTGCGCCACCGGCCGCGCGAGCAGCGAGGCCAGGAGCCAGAAGAGGGAGACGGCCTCGTCGCGGCCCAGGCGCTCGAGAGGCAGGCGGTCCACGATGGCGAAGCCCGCGCCGTGCTCGAGCGTGGATTGCACCCTCGCCATGACTCGGCGGCAGTGGGGAAGCTCGAAGTCGCCGGGGCGGAGCGCGAGCACCGGCAGGGGATTGCGACGAAGTGTGGCCGCGGCGCCGTCGAGCTCGGCCAGGCAGCCGGGGTCGAGGCGTTCCCATCCGTCGCCGGGCGCGAGGATCCCGCGCGTCCATGCGATGGGCCCGTCGAGCTCCCGGTCGATCATCTCGATGCTCACCGCTCCGCCTCCTGTGCGGTCATCGCCCCGACGGCCCGTCTTGCAGAGGACTTCCGACTGCGCCGCGTCCCGTTCCTCGCGTTCCGCATGCCGATCCCCGGCGCCGCGACGGGCGCCCACCTTCACGTCGGGCAGGCCTCGGCTCCTCTCGTGCCGATCGGCGCCATCGGTCGATGATGCCCTCGCCCGTTCCGACCCGCAGTCGGCGGGCTCAGGACGGCTGAGCCTGCCCGGCCGGGCTGCGGTACCGTTGCGGCACCGTTTCCCAGTTATCCGTCAGGTGAAGCACGCCCTGCTCGTCGATCCAGCGGTAGAGTGTGCTGGGCCGCGGCGGTGGCGCGCTGTCGCTCGCGGCCGGCGCCCGTGCCGGAGGCGCGGCTGACGGCGGGGCGGGCGGCGGGTCCGGGATCCACACCCACGTGTACGGCATCGTGATTCCGTCGCCGCGGAGCTCGTACCGTCCCGTCGGGTACTGGACCACGGTCGGTGTCGGCGGCGCCGGGGGCGCGCCCGACACCGCGCCGCCCCTCGGCGCGTAATAGACCGCAGGCGGGTCGACGTAGCTGGGCGCGTCATAGTAGGCGGCAGGCCCGGGGAGCGCGGGCGCGTAGATGACGACGGGAGATGCGGCCGCGGCGAAGGGTATGAAGGGGTGGAACGCGCGGTGATGGGGGAACGGACGATGCGTGAAGCGGGGCGGGGCGACATGGCGCCCGCCGACCGTCACGTGGCTTCGCGCCATTCCTCGGTCGAAGGGATCGGCGACGACGGCGCTCGGCGCGAGCGCGACGCTCTCCGCCAGGGCGATGGACACGGCGACGACGATCGGGCCCCTCATCACGGCATTGCCCTTTCCCGCGCGGATGATGGTCGGAGTCTGAGCGCCCGTCCCGGGCTTGTCAAGGAGAGCCGGCCGCCGGCCGGCGACCATGTGTTCACGGCTTGACAGAAGCCGGATCAGTAACAATACTGCCCGTCGCGGGGCGGGTGGGGCCCGGCGGAGGCTTTGCCCTCCTCAAGGACCCGCGGCACGTCAGCCTGGCCGAGGTGTATCCGGCCGTGGGAGGCAAGCCGCTGATCACGGTTCACGAGCGGCCAAATCCCTCCTGCCCGGTCGGGAAGAACGTGGGCGGTGTGCTCGAAGGCGTCTCGCGCCGTGTTGAGCGGGCCATGCTCGGCTCGCTGGCCGGCCTGACGCTCGCGAGGGTGGTGACCCAGGTGAGGACCAGGGCGGGCGCCGCCGTGGCCGCCGCGTCTCGCCGGTAGCTGACCTGTGGTGATGGTCGTGCGCGAGGCGGAGGGCGGCAAGCGCGCTCGATTCGACTTCGTCCTGGACGCCGGAGCGCCGGAGAGACGGCGCTCAGCGGGATGAGCGGTGGTCATGCCGTCGAGCCGTCAACCCGAAGCACGAAAGGAGCGCACATGAAGCGATCGATCCGCACGCTCGTCGGCGTCCTGAGCCTCTCCCTGGCCGTCCCCGCGCTCGCCGTGGCCGAGACCTGGGTCATCGACACCGCGCACACGGTGTCGGGCTTCACCGTCCGTCACATGATGATCACCAATGTCACCGGGGTCTTCGAGGCGACCAAGGGCACCATCGAGTACACGCCGGGCGACCCGGGCTCGGTCAAGGCGGACATCGCCATCGAGACGAAGAGCGTCAACACCCGCATCAGCCGGCGCGATGATGACCTGCGATCCAACAACTTCTTCAACGCCGAGAAGCATCCCGCCATCACCTTCAAGTCGAAGCGGGTGCAGAACGCGAGGCCCGAGGGCTTCGAGCTGGTGGGGGACCTGACCATCCGCGACGTCACGAGAGAGGTCGTGCTCAAGGTGGAGGGCCCGACCCCGCCGATCCGGGACCCCCAGGGCAATCGCCGGGTGGGGGCCAACGCGACCACGACCATCAACCGGAAGGACTTCGGCGTGAACTGGCACCGCGCCATCGAGGCGGGCGGCGTAATCGTGAGCGACGAGGTGAAGATCAATATCGAGATCGAGGCGGTGGAGAAGAAGGGCTAGCGCTCCCCGTCCCGCGCGTGCCGACAAAGCGCCGGGCGGGGCGGGGGGCCCTCTCTGCGGAACACGCTCACTCGCGACCCGTTGCCTGCACTCGCAGGGGACCACGAGATCGTGGCGTGTGCCTCCGGCAGCGCGCAGAAGCCACGGTTCCGCAGAGAGGGCCCCCCGCCCCGCCCGGCGCCGCCCCGACGACGGGACCCGCCCGCCTCGCGCGTCGTGGATTCGCGCGCGATGTGGCGGGCGCGCCGCGCCGGATCAGCGCCGGATCAGAGGAGGGTGCAGGCCTCGTCGAAGTCGAGGCGCGGCAGCTTGGGGAGCACCTTCGCGGGGTCGCCATGCCCCAGGTTGCACAGGAAGTTGGACTTGACGCGCCCCCCGGGGAAGAATGCCGCGTCGACCTTGGCGTTGTCGAATCCCGACATCCCGCCGACGTCGAGACCGACGGCGCGCGCCGCGAGCATGAAGTACGCGCCCTGGAGCGTGCCGTTGCGGAAGGCCGTCGTCTCGGTGAGGGGCGGGTTGTTCTTGAAGGTATCGGCCATCTCCGGCCGGTGCGGGAAGAGCTTCGGCATGAGCTCGAAGAAGTGGGTGTCGTAGCCGATGATCGCCGTCACCGGCGCCGCCTTGGTCTTGTCCACATTGCCCGGGAAGAGCGCGGGCAGGAGCCTCGCCTTCGCCTCCGGCGTCCGGAGGAACACGATCCGCGCGGGGCAACAGTTGGCGCTGGTCGGGCCGGCCCGCATGATCTGGTAGATGGCCCGGAGCTCTGCGTCCGAGACGGGCGTGTCCAGCCAGCCGTTCTGGGTCCGGGCGATGCGAAAGAGAAGGTCGAGCCCCGCGTCGTCGAGCGTTCCGTGCACGTCGCTCCTCCCGGGTAGGTGTTCACCGCGTGGCGCCGGCGTCCTGGATCGCGCGCCAGACGCGCTCGCTCGTCGCCGGCATGTCGAGCTCCCGGACGCCGAGGGGCGCGAGGGCGCTCATGACCGCGTTGATGACGACGGGTAGCGCGCCGACCGTGCCCGCCTCGCCGGCGCCCTTGGCGCCGAGCGGGTTGAGCTTCGTCGGCACCGGGTTGCTCTCGATGGCCATGTCGCAGAACGTGTCGGCGCGGGGCAGCGCATACTCCATGAAAGAGGCGGTCAGGAGCTGCCCCGACTCCCGGTCGTAGATGATCTGTTCCATCAGGGCCTGGCCGACGCCCTGCGCCACCCCGCCGTGGATCTGGCCCTTGAGGGTCACGGGGTTGATCACGGTGCCCACGTCGTCGACGATCACGTAGCTGGCGAGCGTGACCGCGCCGGTGTCGGGGTCGACCTCGACCTCGCAGACGTGGCAGCCGTTGGGCCAGGTGTCCTGCCGGGGGGCGAACGTGCCCGTCTCGTAGAAGCCCGGCTCGAGCCCGGGCGGGAGCTGCGCCGGCTGGAACGCCGCGCGGGCGACCTCCTTGATGGCGACGCCGCGGTCGGTGCCCGTCACCGTGAACCGGCCGTCGGCGAACACGATGTCCGCCTCGCCCGCCTCGAGCATCTTCGCGGCGATCTTCCTGCCCTTGGCGATCATCTTGTCGGCGGCCGTCCACACCGCGGTACCGCCGATGACCGTCGACCGCGAGCCCATGGTGCCCATGCCGAACGCCACCCGGTCCGTGTCCCCGTCGATGTAGCGCACCTCGGCGGGGTCGAGGCCGAGCCGCTCGTGAAGGATCTGCTTGAACGTCGTCTCGTGATTCTGGCCCTGGCTCTTGGTGCCCATGAAGAGCGTGGCGCTCCCGCTCGGGGAGAAGCGGATCTCGGCGAACTCGGGCTGCGCCCCCGCCGCCCGCTCGATGGCATTGACGACGGCGATGCCGCGGAGCTTCCCGCGCGCCCGCGACGCCGCGCTGCGCGCGGGGAAGCCCCCCACGTCGCCGAGCCTGAGGGCGTCGGCCATGCTCTTGACGAAATCCCCGCAGTCATAGGTCACGCCGAGCGGCGTCTTGTACGGCATCGACGACGCCGGGATGAGGTTCGTCTGCCGCAGCGCCACCGGGTCCAGGTGAAGCTCGCGGGCGGCGTCGTCGATCAGCCGCTCGAGGACGTAGGTCGCCTCCGGCCGGCCCGCGCCCCGGTACGGAGCCGTCGAGTTGGTATTGGTGAGGACGCTCGTGACCTCGACGTGCGCGGTCGGGAACGCGTAGACGCCGACGAGCGTCACCACATTGCTGAAGGTGGCGAGCAGGTTCCTGTCCGAGGAGACGTAGGCGCCCACGTTGGCGAGCGTGCGGACGCGCAGGCCGAGGAAGCGGCCGTGGGCGTCGAGCGCCAGCTCCGCTTCGGTGACATTGTCCCGCGCGTGCTCGTCGGCGGGGATGGCCTCGCGGCGCTCGCACGCCCACTTGACGGGCCGGCGGAGCTTGCGCGCCGCCCACAGCACGAGGCGGTGCTCCGGGTACTGCCAGCCCTTCGTCCCGAAGCCGCCCCCGACGTCGCCGGCGATGACGCGGATCTTGTGCTCGGGGATCTTGAAGATATTGCTCGCGAGGGCGTTGCGCACCCGGTGCGGGTACTGGACGTCGGCATAGAGGGTGTAGCGGTCCTCGCCGGGGTCGTAGACGCCGAGAGCGCCCCGGGGCTCCATGAACTGGGCGTGGACCCGGGTGATGACGTAGCGGCGGCGAATCACCCGTGGCGCCCCGGCGAGGGCGGCGTCGGTGGCCGTCCGGTCGCCCGCCTCGAAGACGTTCGAGACATTGTCGGGGCACTCGTCCCAGACCGGGGCGCCGCCGACGGCCTCCGCCGTCGAGGTCACCGAGGGCAGCGGCTCGTACTCGACCTGGACCAGCTCGGCCCCGTCCTCGGCCTGGGCGAGTGTCCCGGCGACCACGACGGCCACGGGGTCACCCACGTACCGGACCCGGTCCTGGGCGAGGCCGCGGTGCGGCGGCGCGAACATCGGCGCGCCATCGGGACGCTTGCGCTTGAGCGTCATCTGCATCGTGCCGAGACCGTCCCGCGCCACGTCGGCGCCCGTGAGCACCGCGAGGACGCCGGGAGCTCCCAGCGCCTTCGAGGTATCGATCGATCGGATCCGCGCGTGGGAGTGCACCGATCGGACGATGACGGCATAGGCTTGGCCGGGGAGATTGACGTCATTGTTGAAGCGGCCCTCGCCCCGAAGGAGGCGCTGGTCCTCGAAGCGCTTGATCCCCTGTCCGATTCCGAACTGCCCCATGTACGAGCACCTCCACGGTCAGTGTGAGACTCCATCATGCCTGTTCACGCATCCTCATGCGAGGCGTCGCGCAGGCCGAGATAGGCCTCCTGGATGCGCGATTGCGCGAGGAGGACCAGGTCCTCGCCGTAGTTGTTCGGCCCGTCGAAGTGGAATGACCGGGCCGGCTAGATCATCGAAGGGGGCGTCGACGGCCCCCTCCGAGCCTCCCCCAGAACGGGTTGCGCCGGCGAAGCCGGCGCTCGAACAGCGGTTACTCCGACACGCTCCTAGCGGCGGGGGCGCGCGTCGGGCCAGAAGCGGATGCCGGGCCGGGCGTAGCCGCCGCCGAGGCCGATCGGCGTGCCGTCGGCCCGCCAGCACGCGGCGCCGGTGAGGGTGCCGTCGGGCTCCCACCCGACCGCGCACATGCCGCCCGCCACGTGGGCCACCGGGACCACGTCGTGGCCCCGCGCCGCGAGCTGGGATCGCACGCGCTCCGGCACCGCCTGCTCGACTTCCAGCTCCTGCCCCTGCGTGAAGACGCGCGGGGCCTCCACCGCTTCCTGGAGCGACATGCCATGGTCGATCAGGTTCAGGAGCGCCTGGAGGACGGAGGCGAAGATGCGCACACCGCCGGGCAACCCGAGCGCGGCCCGGGGCCGGCCGTCGCGGAGCACGATGGTCGGCGCCATCGAGCTCGTCATGCGCTTGCCCGGGGCGACCGACAGGGCATGGCCGGGATGCGGGTCGAACAGCGCCATGGTGTTATTGAGGAGGAGGCCGGTGCCCGGGACCATGGCCTTGGAGCCGAAGAGGCTGTTGATCGTCTGGGTGGCGGCGACGACATTGCCGTCGCCGTCGGCCACCGTCAGGTGCGTGGTGTGCGGCGAGCCCGCGGCGGGGATGCCCGCGGGGTGAGCGCCGGCCCTGGCCATGTCGATCTCGTCCCGCCGCGCCGCCGCATAGTCCCTGGCGACGAGGCGGGCCACGGGCACGTCCACGAAGGCCGGGTCGCCGGTGGCGGCCGCGCGGTCGGCGAAGGCGATCTTGAGCGCCTCGGCGACGAGGTGGACGCCGTCCGCCGTGCCGTAGCCCAGCCCGGTCACGTCGTACCCCTCCAGGATATTGAGGATCTGGACGAGGTGGATGCCGCCTCCCGTCGGCGGCGCGGCGCCGATCACCTCGAAGCCGCGGTAGCTTCCGCGCACCGGCGCGCGCTCCACCGTGCGGTAGCGCGCGAGGTCGTCGAGGGCGATGAGCCCGCCCTCCCGCTCCATGTGCTCGACCAGTCGCTTGCCCAGAGTGCCCCCGTAGAGCGCCTCCGCCCCCTCGGCGGCGATGGTCCGGAGCGTGGCCGCATGGTCGCGCTGGACGAGGACCTCGCCGCGGCGCAGCGGCCGGCCGCCGGGAAGAAAGACGCGCGCGCTCTCCGGGAACCGCGCGAGGTCGGGAGCGGCCTCGGTGATGCACTCGGCGAGATAGCCCGTCACCCGGAAGCCGCGCTCGGCATGGCGGATGGCCGGCTCGAGCACGGTCGCGAGCGGGAGCGTTCCGAAGCGGGCGAGCATCTCGCACCAGCCCCGGAGCGCTCCCGGCACGCCCACGGACCGGAGACCGACGCTGTTGTCCCGTCCCTCCGCCTCCATGTAATCCGGCCACCCGTCGGCGACCGGGCGGTACATGTCCGGCCGGGCCGCCGCGGGCGCGGTCGCATAACTGTCGATGACGGTGTGGGTGCCGTCGGCGCGGCGGAGGAGGGCGTGACCGGCGCCCAGGCACCCCACCATCATGGGCTCCGCGACGCCGAGGGCGAAGAGCGCGGCCACGGCCGCGTCGATCGCATTGCCGCCGCCGGCCAGCATCTCGGCGCCGGCGGCGGAGGCCAGCGGGTGGTTGGTCACGACCATGCCCCGCGACCCGTGGGCGGGCCGCTTCTCCGTCTCGAACAGGGTGCCTGCACGCGCGCGCCAGCTCGTCGGGTTCATGGCTCACGAGTATAGCTCGCGGCTTCCCCCGCGGTGAGGAATCGACTAGACTGCGGGAGCCGGAGACTTCCGCGCGCCGCGAACCCTGTCCGTCTGGAGGGCCAGGCATGACCATGAAGCCGTTCGTTCTCGCCGCCGTTCTCACTGCCCTCACGCTGCCGCCCGCGGCGCCCGCCCAGGAGACGCCGCGCATGGGCGGCGTCCTCAAGGTCGCCTCCATCGGCGAGCCGCCGACGCTCGACATGCCGACGAGCACCGCCGTCATCGTGTACGAGGTCATGTGGCACGTCAACGAGTCGCTCTTCACCTACGACAAGGCCTTCAACCCGGTTCCCTTGCTCGCCGAGTCGCTCGCGGTGAGCGACAAGGGCCTCCGCTACACGATCACCCTTCGCAAGGGGGTGAAGTTCCACAACGGCAAGGAGATGACCTCGGCCGACGTGGTCCCGTCCCTCAAGCGCTGGGGGCGGGTCGCCTCGGTCGGGAAGCTGTTGTGGAAGTACGTGGAGAGCGCCGAGGCCAAGGACCCGTACACCGTCGTGATCAGCATGAAGCAGCCCTCGGCCTCCCTCATCTACGGGCTCTCGGAGGCCCACGCCGCCGTCTACCCGAAGGAGAGCATCGAGGCCGCGGGTGACGGCCAGCTCAAGGAGTTCATCGGGACCGGCCCGTACCGCTTCGTGGAGCACCGGCCCGACCGCCACATCAAGCTCGCGCGCTTCAAGGACTACAGCGCCCGCGCGGAGCCGCCCAGCGGATTCGGCGGGAAGCGGACGGCCTGGCTCGACGAGATCCTCTTCCTCACGGTGCCGGACACGGCGGTGCGCCTGGCCGGGGTCGAGACCGGCGAGTACCACCACGCCATGTTCGTCAAGCAGGATTCCTACGACCGCATCAAGGTCCTGCCCGTCATCGAGTCCCGGATCGTCAAGCCGCGCGGCTGGGCGGTCGCCGTGCTGAACCACAAGGCCGGTCTGATGACGCAGAAGAAGATCCGCCAGGCCTTCCAGGCCGCTCTGGACATGGAGCCGATCATGGCCGCGGGCTTCGGCTCGCGGGAGTTCTACCGGCTCGATCCCGGTCTGTTCTTTCCGGAGCAGCCCTGGCATTCGACGGTCGCCGGCCAGCTCTACAACCAGCGGGACAAGGACAAGGCGCGCCGCCTCCTCAAGGAGGCGGGCTCCGCCGGGCCGCCGATCCGGTGGGTGACCACCCGCGAGTACGAGTTCATGTACAAGAACGCGCTCGTGGCCAAGCAGCAGCTCGAGGAGGCCGGCTTCGCCGTGGACCTCCAGGTGGTGGACTGGGCCACGCTCAACCAGCGCACCCAGAAGCCCGAGCTCTGGGACGTCTTCTCGACCGGCTTCGTGTTCTCCGCCGACCCGGCGAACCACGTCGCCCTCCGCTGCACCTTCCAGGGCTGGTGGTGCAACGAGGAGAAGGAGCGGCTCCTGGCCGAGCTCCAGGTCGAGAGCGACGTGAAGAAGCGCAAGGCCATCATCGACCGCATCCAGACCGTCTTCTACGAGGACGTGGGCAGCGTCAAGCTGGGCGACTACTTCACCCTGGACGTGGCGCGCCGTGATCTGCGGGGCGAGTTCCGCACGGCGCCGCGGTTGTACTTCTGGAATAGCTGGCTGGCGCGGTAGAAGAGTTCACGCGCGCCGGCTTCGCCGGCGCAAGCCGTTTGGGGGGGGGCTCGGAGGGGGCCGTCGAGGCCCCCTCCGATGATCTAGTGCATCACGAGGCCGCCGTCGACGCTGATCGCCTGGCCGGTCATGTATCCCGCCCGGCTCGAGGCGAGGAAGCCGATCACGCCGGCCACGTCCTCCGCGCGCTCCATGCGCCCGAGCGGTACCTGGGCGGCGCGCTGGCGCGTGAACTCCTCGGGGGGAAGGCCCATCAGGGCGCCCTGCTCGCGCGCCACGGCCGTCCACATATCGGTCTCGACGAAGCCGGGGCAGACGCAGTTGACCCGGATCCCATCGGCGGCGTGGGCGAGGGCGAGGCTCTTGGTCATGCTGATCACCGCGGCCTTGCTCGCATTGTAGGGGAGATTGTTGCGGCTGCCGATCTTGCCCGCCATCGACGCGAGGTTGACGATGCTGCCCCGCTTCTGCGCGATCATCACGGGCAGCACCGCCTGGGCGGCGAAGAAGACCGCCCTGGCGTTGATCTTCATCACCGCATCCCAGTGCTCCTCGGTGACGTCGAGGGGCGCGGCCGCGCGGTAGATGCCGGCATTGTTGACGAGGATGTCGATCCGCCCGAGCTCGCCGCGCGCGCGCT
>Ga0214473_10007146_pt1 | contig 13281 bp, 20 predicted proteins | sample RVTome_7_FD_203509 | JGI IMG/M metagenome (GOLD analysis project Ga0214473, IMG submission 203509) | Soil microbial communities from uranium-contaminated site in the Upper Colorado River Basin, Wyoming, United States - RVT98D197 | ecosystem: Environmental > Terrestrial > Soil > Contaminated >...
GCTGCCTCGTCGCCATCGTGCATCCTGCGCACGGAGACCACGGGCACGTCTCGCTTGGGACGAACTCCATGCCGGCCGACGTGCTCTCGCGCATGTGCCGCGTGATCGCCGACCACTACGACTCGCAAGCACGGGCAGCGGGGAAGCCAGGAGGCAACAGTGCGAATTGAGATCCCGATCGACCTGGCCGCCTTCGCTCGCAGCGTCGGCGCCTTCACGACGCCCAAGCGCCGCCAGTCCGGCTTCGCCGACAAGGACGCCTCGACCCGCGGTCGCGGCGACTACCTCGACCTACTCGGCTCGCTCGTTGTCTTCTGGCAGTTCGGGGTCGCGGGCGTCGTCTCGCGCATCGAGCTGACCTCGGGCGCCGGAGACGAGGCTGACGTCCGCCTGCGCTACCAGAACACCTGGACCACCGTGAACGTCAAGACGAGCGAGTTCGCTCCGTTCAATGACCACCTCCACCTCTACGTCAAGGAGGAGGAGATCGCCAAGCCGATGGACGTGTACCTCCAGGTGTTCGTCCACGTCGGCGAGGAGGGCGACGAGGCCCCGCACGTCCACCTCGCGGGATGGACGACGACGCAGCGACCGCCGTGGACCCGCTACGCCGGCAAGCTCGTCGAGATCCCGAACACCGGCGGCCACCGCGGGGTCGCCATCCCCGTCTCCGAGCTGCGGCCGTTCACGGGGCTGCTCGCGCTGGGGGACAAGAAGTTCTGAACCGCTCAGCACCACCACGACACCAAGGGAGACACCGCCATGACAATCGCCAAGTACCCGCCACCGCCGCCTGCGCCCAAAGGATGCGAGTGGAAGATTTGCGCGCCACCCGACGGCGCCACCACCCACGGCATTCCCGACCTCCACGACTGGGCGCTCTACTGCGCCGGCGCCCTGATCGGCAAGGTCATGCTCGACCAAGACGGCAAGACCTGGCGGACATGGTTCTGGAACCCAAAGACCGGCCTGGAGGGTATCGGCGGCAAGTGGCGCGACCTGGACGGCAGCCAGACTCTGATCCAGGTCCGCAACGAGGCGGCCGAGGACCTCTGCAAGCGGTTCAAGGACATCGTCGCTGAGCTGGACGGACAGACCGTGGGCGTCTCACACAAGGACGAGCTGGATCTGGAGCCGCGGCGGGCCAAGTTGTTGCCGGTCGCCGGGGCTCTGCCTGCACCGCGAACCGAGGGGGCGTCGCGGGGGGTCCACTCGACGGCCTTGGAGGTCGTAGAGGCGACGCTGCTCGCTGAAATCAAACGCAACACCTCCCGGATCAAGTGGATCGTCGCGCTGACCCTGCTTTCGCTCGCCGTAAATGTCGCAACCCTACTACGGCACCTGCTTTAGCCCCAGGCGGAGAAAAGACATGACCCAGATCACCAGCGTCCGCGAAACCATCGAACGCGCCAAGAAGCTCCTCCGCGACAACGAGAAGGAGCTGGTTCGCGCCCTGCCCGCCCACCTCGACAAGAGCCGCATGATGCGCGTCTACCTGACCGCGCTCAACACGACGCCGCGCCTCGGCGAGTGCGACGCGCTCTCGATCGTGGCCTGCGTCTTTCAGGCCGCCCAGTTCGGTCTCTCGATCGACACGATCATGGGCGAGGCGTTCCTCGTGCCCCGCTGGAACAAGAACCGCGGCTGCAACGTCGCGCAGTTCCAGCTTGGCTACAAGGGCTACGTGAAGCTCGCGCGCAACGCCGACAGCGAGCTGCGGGACATCTTCGCCCACGTCGCTCACGAGAACGACGAGTTCACGTGGGAGCTTGGCATGGAGCCCAAGATCATCAAGCACGTCCCCGCTCTCAGGGACCGCGGCGCGCTGAAGGCCACCTACGCCGTGGGCGTCTGGAAGGACGGCTACAAGCGGATCGTGCTCGTTGGGCCCGAGGAGATCGAGAAGGTCAAGCAGTCGTCCGACTCGTACAAGCGCGACGTCAAGAACGGCACCAAGGACAGCCCCTGGTTCAAGTGGGAGGACCAGATGTGGCGCAAGACCGCGCTCCGTCGCTTCGGTGGCAGCGTGCCCATCTCCGGTGACTCCGACTTCGCCAAGGCCATGGAGGCCGAGACGATCGACGGCTCGTCCTGGTATGACCGCGAGGGCAAGGAGCTGATCGAGACGACGGGACTCGCACAGGTGCCAGCGAACGCTCCGGTGGACGAGAAGCCGGCGGCTGCGCCCACGGCAGCGCCGGCCACGGCCACGGCCACGCGACAGCCCGCGGGGAGGAAGCATAGCAACGGCCTCCGCTCTAGCGAGATGCCCGCGCCCGTGCCCGCTGCCACCGACGCAGCCCCGGCCCGCAGCGCGCTCGACGAGGCCGCCGACGAGTTCGAGGCGGCTGCGAACGGCAACGGCAACGAAGTCGCGACGGCGCCCACGGAGCGTGCTCCCGAGGCCGCGCCGGCCGCGCCGGCCGCCGAGGAGCCGAAGGCCGCTTCCCCGGAGGCGCCCGCGCCTTCGGCCGCTGCTCCCGCGCAACGGACCACACGCGCCCGGCGTCGCAACGCGGCTCCAGCCGATCCGCCGCCCGCGGATCCCGCGCCGCCACCGGTGCCACCACCCGCCGCGCCTGCGCAGGGCACGACCCCGAGCGGCGACCCTCGGTACCCCGAGAGCGCGCTCGCGGACTCGGAGCCGCTCACCGAGGGCGACGACTCCGAAGTGTTCGACTGAGCCAGAAGCGCCCAACCCCGCGAAACCACTGCCTTGGGGCCGCCTATGGCCATCCTAGCCCTGCCATAGACTTGACGCGGAGGGCCGAAGAGGGATACGGACAAAGATCCCGGAGGACGCCGTGGCAGAAACCGACACAGCACCAAAAACGAAGCCGCTGTTCGTAGAGCTGGACGCCGAGGATCGACAACAGCTCGACGAACTCTCGGAACTGGAGAAGCTCACCAAGGCCGACGTCGTTCGTCGGCTCATCCGAGCCGAACACCGCAGAGCAACACGGGCGCGCAACACCGCCGCGTAGGCGAGGGAACGCCCCGTGCGATTTGAAGACGAGCGCTACGTGCGTCTCTACACGAGGGATACGGCCACCTGGCTCCGGGTCGGCTGGGAGGGGGACACCGTGCTGGCCTTGCTGATCCGCAAGGTGGACCGGTTGGGCCTGTTCGAGCTGGGTGGTAGCGAGCCCGCATGGGCCGTACACCAGGCGATCCGGGTACCTCTTGAAATCTGCAAGATGGGGCTCGACGCCTTGATGGCCGGCGGGAGCGACGCGGTCGTTCGGCACCTGCCAGATGCGGGGGCTCTCTGGCTACCAAAGTTCAAGGACGCTCAGTCGGCCGCGCAGAGCGACCGAGCCCGCCAGCGAGCCGCCCGCGAGAGAGCCCACGCTCACCTTCGGGCCAACGGCCGGCTCCCGGGGTGTGAGCTGGAGCCCGAACCAAAAGACGACGCTGCTGCTGTCACGGAACGTGACGGCCAGCCGAAGCCCACGCCGGCTGTACGTCGCCGAAGACCCCCTCAGTCCGTCACGGAACGTGACGCCGCGGCGCCAGAATGTGGCTCGGTTGGGCTTGCACAAGTACCATCAGGCAACGACGGGCAAATGGTCACGACCTGTGACAAAACCTCACGAACCGCAACCAACGGTTGCGATCCGTGCCGCGGGGTCACGACGCTAGCTGAGCTAGGCTCTGCTGAGCCTAGCTCAGCTCAGATTCCCGCTATTGGTGATCAAGAGCGAGAGAGCGAGAGACGCGCGGGTGCGCGAGCAGAGCCTCCTGGGGGAGGAAGAGCAGACCAGCCGCCCGTTCGGACCCAGCAACGCTCCACCGGCCACCCAGACGATTTCTTCGACGACGGCGCCGAGATCAGCCGGGACGAGTACCAGCCATCCGAGTGGGTGGTGAAACTGATGGACGAGTGCGCGCTCGACCAGGCGCAGCGACACGAGCTGCTGGAGCGGTACCGGCGAGAGGGTCGAGTCGAGGTGGCGAAGCGGATGACCCACAACAACGCGTTCGCGGCGTGGGTGAGAGCGACGAAGAAGCCGAAGGTCGAGGGACAGAAGCGTGGAGGCAACCATGGGCATGGATCCGTTGGGACGAGTGCTGGAGCCGGAGGACTTCCTGGCGCTGTCGAAGCAGGAGCTGCAGGACAGGCAGGACCGACTGCGGGCGGGGGGAGTGGAGTTGTGGGAGCTGGTCCGCGACACGCCGCCGCACTTGCTCGGAGTAAGCGAGAAATTTCTGCAGCTCGCGAGGCTGCCGCCCGAGCTAACCGCGGGTGAGTTTTTGAACGGTACCACCGAAGAGTCCGCGATGGACGGCAGCGAGCGCATTGCGCTCTGCCTCACCTGTCCGCCTAGTGGAGGCCGCTGCAAGGAGCTGCTGCACGAAGGCGAGGTCGCACTCTGGCACCGCGACAGCAAACTACTACGCTGGGTCGGCTGCCGCCGGTGGGACCGGTACACGCTCGACCAGCGCATGCTCCGCTGGGGCTTTCCCGCTCGGCTGCTCCACTGCACGCTGGAGGACTTTCGGACCGAGACGCCGGCGCAGAGTGAAGCGAAGCAGAGTGTGCTCGTGTACCTGGCGCAGTTCGAGGGCGGGTGGGCGAGCTACTGGCGCGGGCTCGCACTCTACGGCAACGTCGGAGTCGGCAAGACGCACCTCGTCGTCGCGGTCTGCCGCCGGCTCCTGGAGAAGGCGAGGATCCGATCGGCGCGCTTCTGGAACGTCTCGCGGCTACTCACGGCGCTGCGCTACCAGGACCGCGACGACCTGAAGCGCGAGATCCTGGAGTCGTGTATGGAGTGCGACGTGCTGGTGCTGGACGACCTCTGCGCGCAGAAGACGACCAAGTGGGTCGCCGAGCAGATCGGCGCCATCGTGGACCACCGGTGGAGCAACGACCTGCCGATGCTGGTGACGAGCAACACGGCGCTCGACGTGGCAGCCTCGGCCCTCGGCGAGCGGACAGCGTCCCGACTCGAAGGCGCCTCGCTCCAGTTCGACGTCGAGGGCTACGACCACCGGCGCGGCGAGCCAGAGCAGTCCACCGACGAGGAGACGACGAGTGGCGGCTAAGCCGAAGACCAGCGAGTCCAAGCGGCCGCCAGTCGAGCGGCTGCCTCCGAACCACGACCCTGCGGCCGAGATAGCGGTGGTCGGCGCGGTCGCCACCGACGGCACTGGAGCGCTCGTGGACGAGCTGCGCCAGATCGTGAAGCCCGAACACTTCTTCATCGTCGCCAACCGGCTGCTGTACGAGGCGATGCTGGACCTCCACGACCAGCTGAAGCCGGTGGACGTGGTGACGCTCGCGAACCACCTCCAAGCCAACGGCAGCTGGAGTCGGGTCGGCTCGGTCCACGTCGCCAGGGCGCTCGATGAGACGCCCGCGATCGATCAGAAGTCCGTGCTCGCGTACGCCGAGATCGTCAAGGACAAGGCCCGGCTGCGTGCGCTGACGGCGGAGGCTCAGCGCATCGAAGCGACGGCCCGGACCATGTCCGCGTCGCAGCCCGAGGACGTCCAGGAGTTTCTGGAGCAGAGCGAGGCGTCGCTCGGCGAGCTAGCACACGCGGACCACCCGGCGCGTCTCGTGGACATTGCGAGCGTGCTGAAGGTCGTGTTCGGGCAGCTCCAGGTCGCGGCCCAGCAGCGGAGCGCGATCGTTGGCGTGCCGAGCGGCTACAACCTGCTCGACCGGCTCACGACCGGGCTGCACGACGGAGAGCTGACCCTGATCGCCGGGAGACCCGGCACGGGCAAGACCGCGTTCGCTCTGTCCACGGCGCGCAACGTCGCCGGTGACGGCTACGCGGTGCCGGTGTTCTCGCTGGAGGTGCCGGCTGAGCAGCTCGGTCTCCGGTTGCTCGCTGCCGAGGCGCGCATCGACATGAACCTCTTGCGGGCCGGCAAGCTCGAAGGGCAGCACTGGTCGAGGCTGACCGACGCGCTGACGAAGCTCTGCGACCTCCCCCTCTACATCAACGACGACCCCTCGCTCGGTCTGCTCGACCTGCGCGCCTGCGTGCGGCGGCTGAACCGCGAGATCGCGGCAGGCATGCACAAGAAGTGCACCAAGCACCGGATCGGCGTCGCGGTGATCGACTACCTCCAGCTCATGGGCAGTCACGAGCGCGGCAGGTCGCGCGAGGAGGAGGTCGCGGCGCTCGGGCGCGGGCTGAAGCAGCAGGCCAAGGCGCAGGGCGTGCCGTACATCGCGGTCTGCGGTCTGAACCGCGAGAGCGAGAAGCGCCCAGACCACCACCCGCGGCTGTCGGACCTCCGAGAGAGCGGCGCGCTCGACTACGACGCCGACAACGTGATTTTCGTCCACCGGCCGAGCATGTACGACAAGGAGGACGAGGAGGACCCGAAGCACAAGGGCATCGCTGAACTCATCCTCGCCAAGCAGCGCAACGGACCAACCGGGCTCGTGAGGGTGGCGTTCATGGAGAAGTACACGCGCTTCGACAACCTGTACGAGGGAGACAACAGGTACGAGTACGACAGCGGCCGCGAGGATCCGTGGGACGGAGTCGCGCCGCAGGGAGACAACCGCTATGGCGACTGAAGCAAAGCATGGAGAGGCGCAGCACGGCGTTGGCTACAGCGCCGGCATCATCGAGGGGCTGCTAGTGGACTCGCAATGGTACCGCGTGGTCATCGTGCCACTCGGGCCGTCGTATCGAGACGGGTTCAAAGCGATGCTCACGCACAACCCCGAGGACGCGAACGAGGACAGCGCGGTGATGGCGACCGGCGAGGGCGACACGGTCTTCGAGGCGCTGCAGCGTCTGGAGGAGAACGCGGTTGAGCTGGAGCCGCCCGAGGGCGAGGCGCTTACGAACGTGGAGTAGAGGAGCGGGCCATGTGCGACAAGCATTGCGGCACTTGCGAGTTCTACATACCGGCCAGGCAACGCTGCGAGGTGTGTTCCGGCTGCCGGTCCGCCAGCCTCCACAACCGAACGACCCGGGGCCCCCACGCGGCTCGTCACCCGTGCCGGTTCCGTTGTGGGGGACCACAGCCGTATCGTCACGTGCTGGAGTGGGTGCCAATCGATCCACGTGGTCGCGTCTGGCGCGCGCTGCGCGGGGCAGTGGTGATCGCTCACGCCTGGAGCCACGGCCCCCGAGAGATCGGCGCCGAGCGCTACGGCTATGGGAAAAGAACGATAGGCGATACCATGGCTGACGCCGTGCGGGCGCTGGGGGAGTTGCGGTGACCGGCCCCCTCCGCCCGCCGTTTGCTCGCGCGCTCGTGGCGATGGCCATGCTCGGGCTGGAGGGACCGGGAGCAGACGAGTGCCCCGAGCACCAACCGAGGCGACGCAGAGTGACAGCACCGCCGCTGCCTGAAGCTCGTCGGGTCCCCACGGCAGAACCACCTGCGCACCTCTGCAGCGTCCGCTGGCACGGCAAGCGTGGCTACTGCTGGGGCTGCGGGCGCGTGTACCACCGCGAGGCTCGCTCGTGATCGCGCTCGGCGTCATCGCCGCCGTCGCTGCCGTCACTGGCGTCTTCCTGCTCGGCTACCACTGCGGGTGGCGCGACTGCTGCCGTCATGGTCGCCGGAAGGACGATCCGTGAGCTGGGCCCTGCTCCCCCGAGTGGTTCTCGACGACCGCGTGCGCGACCTGTGCCCGCGCCCGTACGCGGGCCACCCAAAGGGCTGCCCGAATTTCGGCAAGCGAGCGAGCTGCCCGCCGCGAGCACCCAGGTTCGAGAGGTGCTTCAGTACCTCGCGAGCATGGTGCATCTGGAACGAGTTCGACTTCGGAGCCCATATTGCACGAATGCGCGAGAAGCATCCGGAGTGGTCGGAGCGGCAGCTGGCGTGCTGCCTCTACTGGCAAGCGGGAGCGCGCAAGCAACTGGAGTCCGAGATCCAGAAGTTCTACCGGGAGCACCCGGGCCTGTGGCTTGTCCGCTGCCCCGAGGCGATGGGGGTTGACGTCACCGGCACGATGCGGTTGGTCGGCGTCGAACTGGAGTGGCCGCCGCGAGAGCGCGCGCTCCAGGTAGCGCTTGCGTGCGCCCGAGTGGGAGACTCAGCGCCATGCTCATGACGTCCGTCTATAGCAACGGCGTCCCGTTGCCGCGGGCTCCGACCGTGACGGTGACGACCTGGCCGATTACCACCAACTTCGCGTTCGCAGATGAGACGATCAGGTGGGAGTCGGATCAGTTGCCTCCTCCGTCGAGCGACCTCCTCATCGAGTGGACCCGCGCCAAGGCGCACTGGGCGGCGGTCCGCCGCACTCGCCTGGAGCAGGTTGCCGAGTTGCGCCGGTCGCTCCTGCTCTGCCGCAAGCTGCCGCCGGAGCGGCCCGTGCTCGCGTGGCCGTGCCCGCAGCAGGTCCACCGCGAGCGAGCGCACCGGCGCGCGAACCCGGTGCCGGGGCACCCGCGCGCGGCGCGACGTCCCGAGGAGAGGCGGGCGCCGTGACCCGTCACCACGACACCATGACCGCCGACGAGGTGCTCACGGTCCTCCGCGAGAAGCTCTGGACCGAACGCGCTCACGGGTGGCTCTACAACGTCGGCAATGCGACGGGTTGGGCCTCGGGCCGTCAGTTCGCGGACGCGCTGGTGGTGAGTCTCTGGCCGTCGCGCGGCATCTGGTGCGCGGGCGTCGAGGTCAAGGTCTATCGGTCGGACTGGAAGCGCGAGCTGGAGAAGCCGCGCAAGAGCGCCGAGATCCAGAGCTACTGCGAACGCTGGTGGGTAGCCGCGCCGGTCGGCGTTGTGGAGCTGGGCGAACTCCCGGATACGTGGGGTCTCGTTGAGATCGATGGCGGCAAGCCGCGTGTCGCCAAGGAGGCTCCCAAGCTGGAGGCCAAGCCGCCGACGTGGGGGTTCGTTGCCGCCTGCCTACGGCGTGAGGCGAACTCGCAGGCGAGCCAGCTGCGCGCCGCGGAGGAGCGCGGGTGGGCGAAGGCGGCCAAGGAGTACGACGCTGACGCGGTACAGGCGACGCGGGCGGAGCTGTCCGAGCTGAAGCGCAAGGTGCAGTGGGCCGAGCGCGACCGGGACCACGCGGTGGAGACCGACAAGAAACTGCGCGAGGCCGTGCAACGCTACTACGACGCCACGGGCATCGACCTGTTCTGCCAGCGCCACCAAGACGTGCTGTCTGGAGCCGTGGCGCTCACACGAGCCGTGCAGCGGTTGATGAGCATGCCGCATCTGGCGGACGACATGGAGCGCGCGGCACAGGCGCTGCGCGCCGTTGGGGAGGCGACGAAGGATCCGCCGGAGCAGGGCGCACATGATTGACGAGAAGCACCTACTGGAACGGTTTGGGCCATCGGCTGACATTGAGAACGCGCTCTACGTATCGGTGGAGCGCCACTGGCCCGTGCTCGGTACCGGAGCGGCGTTTGCGGCCGAGCTACGGGACTGCAAAGCCAGGTTGGCGCGCGACTGGATACAGGCTCTGCGCCCGGACGGATTGCTTGCGCGCCTCTGGTTCGGTTTCAGGTTGGCGTTGTGGAGTTTCACGTTCCGTGGGCGTTGACCGGACAAGCGCGCAGCCCTACACCCGCCGCGAGCGGATCGGCGGCGTGCGGGTCGCCATCGACTCCTCGCTAGCTCTCTTGCGCGACGCCAAGGACGAGCTGTCCGCCTTGATCGACGAGACGCGCGACCTGCCGGCGCACGAGCTGCCGGTGAAGGAAGACTGGGCGCGGTCCGACTTGAACGAAGCGTGCGACAAACTGCAGGCCGCTGCCGAGCGGCTGAAGGAGACAACCTCGTGAGCCCGACTTGCCAACGGTTGGGTAAGGCGCTAGGGTCCGCCGCGGAGGACGAAGGTGGGTGAGCAGCAGAGCATGTCCCCGGACTACGTCGAGCCGCCGGGGTTCGCGCCCGACGAGTTCGTGGAGGGTGAGACGGTGCGCTGGAAGACGTGCGGCGCCTTGCTGCGCGTCTGGAAGCGCTCGCAGAATAGCGTGACCATGCTCGGCGAGCAGTCCCCGCTCCGGATCGTCGTCTATCCGACCCCGCAGGCCCGGGCCCTCTTCGAGCGCGTGGGGTGGGGCGGGACGCGGGAGCCCCCCGAAGCTTCGCGGGATTTGGCCGGCGCGACAGACTCGGACCTGCCCCCTAGACAGGCCGCTGGGTAGGTGGTTCAATACCTGACGTGGGCACGCACTCCGTTGGGCTCGGCTGGATCAAGGACCTCCTCGACAAGCGGGACTTCACCGCCGCTGCCCTGAACCTGCCCACGACCCCGCCGCCGACCTCGGACGACCGGAAGTGGATCGCGGCGATCCTCGACCAGGACGGACTCGGGTCGTGCGTCGCGCAGGCGACGTGTCAGGCGATACGCGCGCGCCAGTGGTTTCAGACCGGCGGCGCGACTGCGCCCGAGCTGACCTCGCGCTTCTACGTCTGGTGGCATTGCCGCAACCAGACCGGCGACGCAGCTCGCAACGCCGGCACGTACATCCGTACCGCCTTCAAACTGATGAATGGCACGCCGGGCCGTCCGCCGGAGCGGCTGTGGCCGCAGGTGCTCACGGACATCGACCTGCCGCGGCCGACGTACGCGCGCAAGCCGCCGCCGAGTGTGCTCGCCGCGGGCTTCGACAAGCGCAAGGCGGAGTACAACCGCGTCACCGAGATCGGCGCCGCGCGCATCCCGGTGATCAAGCAGCTCATCGCCGACCACCGCTTCCCGGTCTTCGGGACGATGGTGGACATCCCCTTCACGTACGCCGACGGGCCCGACTACCACATCATGCCGCCGACCGGGATCGTGTTCGCGGGCGGCCACGCCATGCTGGGCGCGGCGTACGACGCGGAGGGCGTGTGGGTGCCGAACTCGTGGGGCAAGGGCTGGCGACGCGGCGGCTGGGCGCACCTGGCATGGGAGTACTTCGCATGGGACCAAACCGACGACATCTGGGGCGTGAAGCTGATCGGCTGAGCGTCGCCGCCGTGCTGGCGCTGGTGGGGCCGCTCTTGACGGTGTGCTCGTGCTCGCCGCCGCCGACGCCGCAGCCCCCTGGCCCGGTCTTCGACGCGGGCCCGAGCGACGCGAGCGTAGACGACCAGTGCGCGGCCGCGTGCGCCAACATGGCCGCCGTGAACGAGCGCGACCCGTGCCCGGGGTACGAGGGCGCACCGTCGCCCGACGGCGTGCCGTGCGTGACGCTGTGCGTGTCCACGGAGCTGGGTGGCGTCGCGCGGTTCTGCCCGGTCGAGATGGCGCAGGCAACCAACTGCCTGGAGATGCAGCAGGCGTGGGGGAGCTGCGAGTGAAGCTCACGCGCGAAGAGCGCGCAGTCGAGAGGGAACGCATTCTGGCGCACTGGGACGCGATCATCGAGCGCGCCTACACGAGCGATGTTCCACCCACCGCCTGCAACGCAATAGGACGTGCGAACGCGGCCCGCTTTGCGCGACGGGCGATGCGTGCCGGATTGTTCGTGGGCGAGATCGTGGGCACGCTCTTGAACGTGGCTCTGATGGTCGCGTCGCATCTGCCTTTCGTTGGAGCGTTCTTCGGTAAGGTGCGCCGCAACTGGACAGCGTTCGGCATGGAGGTGGGGAAGACCTATCTGGGCGGCGACGGTCCGCAGCCGCCCCAGGTGCTACACTGAGGCCGGTATGTCCACCGACGACCGCGACTCCGCCCCGAACGCCAAGGCGCCCAGCGAGGACGCCATGCGGCTGCTGGGGTCGTTCGCGAAGTTCGTGCGCGACCACGAGCCCGAGCTGGCGCCGAAGTTCGCGGCGCTGGCTATGCGGTGGTCCGTCCAGGAGGGCGTGCCGCTGCACCTTCTGGCCCGGGCAATGGAGGACTGAGCGATGCTGCTGATGGCCTGGTGGGACTGGTGGCGAGCAACCCCGAAGTACTGGTACACCCTCCGGGTCGCGCGGCCCGACACGGGCGCCATCTACCTGGGCCCCCGGCAGCTCACTGAGACCGCCGCCCTGAACTGGCAGCTCGACGAGCAGGAGAACCAGTGGGACGCCCAGGTCAACCGGTACCGGTGGACGGGGTACGGCTGGGCGGCCACGTAGGAGCAGAAATGGCGAGACTCGTGAACGTGGTGGTCCCAGAAACCCCACCGAAGCCAAGGAAGCGGCTGCCGAGCCCCAAGAGTTCACTGACCATTGACCTAGCCACCGCCAAGCTGGTTCGCCAGGCCCAGAGGGCCGAGCGCGTGGACCTTACGACGTTGGTGGATGGCATGCTTCAGGCGTACATCCGGCGGGCACACCCGGAGTGGAAGACCGTCGTGGCAGGCCAGCCGGCGGGGGCGGGCCGGCGGAGCCGTCGCCCCGGCTAGGAGCCCTAGCAAGAGGGGCTTGACGGCCGGGAGCGGGGGTGGCAGGGTCGAGGGCATGTCCGACTTCCCCGAGCCCGGCGCGAAGGCAAAGGACCGAAACCTGTCTGACGTGCTGAGGGGCATCCTGCAGATCATTCCCACGGAGGGGTACGAGGACCTGCGCTCCACCCTGGAGCACATGGCGGACACCGTGGACTTCCAACCGCCCGAGTCCTACCCGGAGTGGTGGCAGAGGGCGGGCCGCGCACCGCACAAGGGACTAGGCGACCCGACCAAGGACTCCCCGCGGTGGCTACAGAGGGCCGTGCGGGTGTTTGCGGGGCTGCCGGAGGAACCCCCTGACAAGTGGGAGGCGTGGTACGAACTCGAAGACCGTGCCTTCGCCGCCGAGCGCGAGCTTGCCGAGCTGAAGCACGAGCGAGAGCAGGCGCTCTCCGCGGCGTTGAACAACACTGCAGTCCGCGACGAGTTCGTTGGCCGTCTGGTCGCTGAACGCGAGCAGGCGCTTGCCTCCGCCAAGGAGGTGTCGGGGATGCTGGGGGAATGCGAACGGCAACGCAACGAGTGGCGAGAGCGGGCCCGCGTCACCCTCGACAAGCTTCGCGCTGCTACGAACGAGGACGGCGACTACAACAGCGCGGCTGTGGGGCAGGTCGAATGCGACCTAGCTGCTGCACTCGCTGCGGGCCAGCCGCCGCAGGTGGTGCAAGCCGTGAAAGTCGAGGTCCACGCCTGCCCGCCAGACGCCGAAGTGGTGCTCACCGTGGACCCCAAGGGCGGAGAGCCCACCGCAGTTCCTCCGGTGGAGTTCTGCAAGGCGTTGCTGGAACACGTCGATGCGGTACGCGCAATGACGCTGCACGGCTGGCGAGAGGAAGTTCTGCGGTACCGGGAGACTCAGGGCGTGGTTCTCGACTGGGCCACGGACGCTGCCGAGCGAGCCCGCATCGCCGAGGAGCGGGTACAATGCGCCGTGAAGTGGCTCACGGCGCTGGAGCTGCGTGCTA
>Ga0214473_10007147_pt1 | contig 13280 bp, 4 predicted proteins | sample RVTome_7_FD_203509 | JGI IMG/M metagenome (GOLD analysis project Ga0214473, IMG submission 203509) | Soil microbial communities from uranium-contaminated site in the Upper Colorado River Basin, Wyoming, United States - RVT98D197 | ecosystem: Environmental > Terrestrial > Soil > Contaminated >...
GGCTTCCTTCTGGCCACTCAGTCCACCGATGCCAGTCCGCCGGTTTCAACGATCACCTCGCCTGCCTACGGAGCGACCCTGAGCGTGGGAGTGCCGGTCACGATCACGGGGACGGCATCGGATTCGGGAGGCGGGATCATCGGCGGGGTTGAAGTCTCCATGGATGGCGGACAAACCTGGCATCCAGCCAGCGGCCGGGCAAGCTGGACCTATCCGTTCACGCCGACCAATATTGGGCCTGCGACGCTGATGAGTCGGGCCGTCGATGACAGCGGCAATATCGAGACTCCTGGACCTGGAATCTCGGTGACAGTGCCAGGGGCCCCCGGTACGACGTACAGCCTTTCGGGGACGATTTCCCCGACGGCGAACGGCAGCGGCGCTACGGTGACCCTGAGAGGGGACGCCAGTGCCACCACAACGGCGGACGGCTCGGGCAACTACACCTTCAGCGGCCTGGCCAATGGCAGCTATACGCTCACGCCCAGCAAGAGCGGCCTTATGTTCAGCCCTGCGAATGCGCCCGCAACGGTGAACAATGCCAACGTGACGGGAATCAATTTCACCGCGACGGGCCAGACTCTATTCACCGCGCAAACCCCTGCGGTGTCCAACGAAAGTGATGGCTCCGCGGTGAACTACGAACTGGGTACAGCCTTCACCAGCGTTACTGCCGGCCAGATTGCCGCCGTCCGTTTCTGGAAGGGCAGCAGCGAAACCAGAACGCACACCGGCCGCATCTGGTCCAGCACAGGCCAATTGCTGGCGTCGGTGATCTTTGCCAATGAGACCGCTTCCGGCTGGCAGCAGCAAGCGCTGGCTGCTCCGCTGTCCATCGCCGCCAACACCACTTACGTGGTCAGCGTCAACACCGGCAACAGCTTCTATGTGTTCACTCAGGGTGGACTAGCTTCGCAGGTAATCAACGGGAACTTGCGCTCGGTCGTGGGCAGTAACGGCCGGTACGGATCCACCGGGCAATTCCCGGCCACCAGTAGTTTCTTTAGCTCGAATTACTTCCGGGACATCGTCTTTGTTGTTGGCGGTGCAACCTACAGCGTCTCGGGATCCATCTCGCCCTCGGCCAGCGGCGCCGGCGCCACGGTGACCCTGAGCGGCGCGGGCAGTGCCACCACGACGGCGGACGCCTCGGGCAACTACACCTTCGCCGGACTGACCAACGGCAGCTATACGGTCACGCCCAGCAAGAGCGGCTTTACGTTCGGCCCGACCAGCGCAGCGGCGACGGTGAACAACGGCAACGTAACCGCGCTCAACTTTACGATTGCGCCGGTGCCTACCTACAGCATCTCCGGGACGATCAACCCTGCGGCGGACGGCAGCGGCGCCACGGTGACCCTGAGCGGGGCGGGCAGTGCCACCACAACAGCGAATGGCTCGGGCAACTACACCTTCAGCGGGCTGGCCAACGGCGGCTACACGGTCGCGCCCAGCAAGAGCGGCTTTACGTTTAGCCCTGCGAATGCGCCCGCAACGGTGAACAATGCCAACGTGACGGGAATCAATTTCACCGCGACGGCCATCCCGACAGGTCAGACAGGTCAGACGCTGTTCACCACGCAAACCCCTGTGGTGACCAATGCCAGTGATGGCGCCGCAGTGAACTACGAATTGGGTACAGCCTTCACCAGCGTTACTGCTGGCCAGATTACGGCTGTCCGTTTCTGGAAGGGCAGCAGCGAAACCGGCACGCACACCGGCCGCATCTGGTCCAGTACAGGCCAGTTGCTGGCCTCGGTGATCTTTGCCAATGAGACCGCCTCCGGCTGGCAGCAGCAAGCGCTGGCTGCTCCGCTGTCCATCGCCGCCAACACCACCTACGTGGTCAGCGTCAACACCGGTAACAGCTTCTATGTCTTCACCCAGGGTGGACTGGCCTCGCAGGTAATCAACGGGAACTTGCGCTCGGTCGTAGGCAGTAACGGCCGATATGGATCCACCGGGCAATTCCCGACCACCAGTAGTTACTACAGCTCGAATTACTTCCGGGATGTCGTCTTTGTTGACGGCGCCACCTACAGCGTCTCGGGATCCATCTCTCCCTCGGCCAGCGGCGCCGGCGCCACGGTGACCCTGAGCGGGGCCTCCAGTGCCACCACAACCGCGAATGGCTCGGGCAACTACACGTTCACCGGGTTGGTCAATGGCAGCTACACGGTCACACCCAGCAAGACCGGCTTTACCTTCAGCCCGACCAGTGCGCCGGCGACGGTGAACAACGGCAACGTAACCGCGCTGAATTTCACGATTGCGGCCGTGCCCACGATCATTGGTGTGTCGCCGAGCACCGGCCCGACGACCGGTGGGACGGCGGTGACGATCATAGGCACGAATTTTGCGGCGGGGGCGACGGTGAGCGTAGGCGGCAGCACGGCGACCGGCATCACCGTCGTCAATAGCACGACGATCACGGCCACCACACCGGCCCACACGGCTGGCACTGTGAGCGTGACGGTGACCAATACGGACAGCCAGAGCGGCACGCTCGCCAGCGGGTTCACCTACGCCGCCGCCGGAGCTCAGAATCCTGTCGTCATTGAGAACCAGCAACCCGGATCGATCGGGTGGGAGCCTGATCTCGGCCACGTGGGGACGGACGCCGTGGGCCAGATCAAGGGTTATGCGTCCGCGGTCAGCGTCAACAAGGGCCAGGACATCACTTTCTATGTGAGCGTCAACCCTGCGCAGACCTTCACCATCGACATCTATCGGATCGGTTGGTACCAAGGAGTCGGCGGACGCCTCATGCAGCATATAGGCCCGCTCAACGGTGTACAACAATCCACCTGCCCTGTGGATCCGACGATGGGAACAATCGAATGCCACTGGGCGCCAAGCTACACCTTGACCACGCCAACCTCCTGGACCAGTGGAATCTATATCGTCGCCCTGACGAACGCGCAAGGGTACAAGAACCGCATGACATTTGTCGTCCGCGACGACAGCCGAGTCGCATCCCTGCTCTACCAACAGCCAGTGACAACCTATCAGGCCAACAACAACTATCCAAATGACGGCCTCACGGGAAAAAGCCTGTACGACTACGCCAGCTATGGCCCGATTACAGCGACTGGATTAAGGTCCGCAGCGAAGGTCTCGTTCGACCGGCCGTACGCGGATACAGGCACCCCCGATGTGATCCTCTATGATACTGCGGAGCTCAATTTCATCCGTTGGATGGAGCGGTCCGGATATGACGTGACGTACGCGACCGACGTCGATACACATGCCGATGGCGACCGCCTCTTGAACTACCGCGGCTTCCTCTCTGTCGGGCACGATGAATACTGGTCCAGGCAAATGTATGACGCCGTGGCCGCCGCTCGCGACACGGGGGTCCACCTCGGCTTTTTTGGCGGCAACGCGATCTACTGGCAGATACGGTTCGAGTCTTCGAGCGGCGGCGTGCCGAACCGCGTGATCGTTTGCTATAAGGATGTCTTCCGCGACCCGGTCGCCGATCCGAGCCTGGAAACCATCAGATGGCGTGACGCGCCGGTCAACCGTCCGGAGCAGACGCTGATGGGCGTTCAGTACACCGTCAGCACACCCCGACAGGATAGCCAAGGCTTCTTCCCCTCGTTCGTGGTGAACAACAGCTCTCACTGGGTGTACGCCGGGACAGGGTTTCAGGACAGCGACACCGTGAGAGGGCTCGTCGGATACGAAACTGATCGCTTCTTTAGCCAGTATCCCGCTCCGAACGCGGTACCTGGCACGTACACGCTGCTGTCACACTCGGCCTGGGGCACCGGTCCGGATGACTTCTCTAACTCTTCCATCTATCAAGCGCCGAGCGGAGCCTGGGTATACGCGACTGGAGCGATGGATTGGAACTTGGGATTGGACAGCTACGTGCACGGATACAACGTCGTCGACGCGCGCATCCAGCGGACAGCGGCGAACGTCCTCGATCGCTTTGTCCAGCCCCCACCCACTGTGAGCAGCGTGACCCCCACGAGCGGCTCGACTGCCGGCGGCAGCGTCATCACGATTCAAGGCTCGAACTACCTTGCCGGCGCCACGGTGAACGTCGGCGGCACGGCGGCCACGGGCGTCACGGTCGTCAACAGCACCACGATCACGGCCCCAACACCGGCCCACGCCGCCGGCGCGGTCAGCGTCACGGTGACCAACACGGACAGCCAGAGCGGCACGCTCGCCAGCGGGTTCACGTACGTCGTGCCGACCTACAGCATCTCCGGAACAATCAGTCCCGCCGCGAACGGCAGCGGCGCCACGGTGACCCTGAGCGGGGCCGCCAGCGCCACTACAACGGCAGACGCCTCGGGCAACTACACCTTCACCGGGCGGGCCAACGGCAGCTATACGGTTACGCCCACCAAGAGCGGCTTTACCTTCAGCCCTGCGAATGCGCCCGCAACGGTGGACAATGCCAACCTGACCGGAATCAATTTCACCGCGACGGCCATCCCAGCGGGCCAGACGCTATTCACCACGCAAACCCCCGCGGTGTCCAACGAAAGTGATGGCGCCGCAGTGAACTACGAGCTGGGTACAGCCTTCACAAGCGTTACGGCCGGCCAGATTACGGCGGTCCGTTTCTGGAAGGGCAGCAGCGAAACCGGCACGCACACCGGCCGCATCTGGTCCAGCACAGGACAGTTGCTGGCCTCGATGATCTTTACCAATGAGACCGCTTCCGGCTGGCAACAGCAAGCGCTGGCTGCTCCGCTGTCCATCGCCGCCAACACCACCTACGTGGTCAGCGTCAACACCGGTAACAGCTTCTATGTCTTCACCCAGGGTGGACTGGCCTCGCAGGTAATCAACGGGAACTTGCGTTCGGTCGTAGGCAGTAACGGCCGGTACGGATCCACCGGGCAATTCCCGACCACCAGTAGTTACTACAGCTCGAATTACTTCCGGGATATCGTCTTTGTTGATGCGACCTACAGCATCTCCGGAACGATCAGCCCCGCGGCGAACGGCAGCGGCGCCACGGTGACCCTGAGCGGGGCCGCGAGTGCCACTACAACGGCGGACGCCTCGGGCAACTACACCTTCACCGGGCGGGCCAACGGCAGCTATACGGTTACGCCCAGCAAGACCGGCTTTACCTTCAGCCCGACCAGTGCAGCGGCGACGGTGAACAACGGCAACGTGACCGCAGTGAATTTCACGATTGCGGCCGTGCCGACCTACAGCATCTCCGGGACGATCAGCCCTGCGGTGGACGGGAACGGCGCTACGGTGACCCTCAGCGGGGCGGCCAGTGCCACCACAACGGCCGACGCCTCGGGCAACTACACCTTCACCGGGCGGGCTAACGGCAGCTATACGGTCACGCCCAGCAAGACCGGCTTTACGTTCAGCCCGACGAGTGCAGCGGCGACGGTGAACAACGGCAACGTGACCGCGCTGAACTTCACGATTGCGGCCGTGCCGACCTACAGCATCTCCGGAACGATCAGCCCTGCCGCGAACGGCAGCAGCGCTACGGTGACCCTGAGCGGGGCGGCCAGTGCCACCACAACGGCGGACGCCTCGGGCAACTACACCTTCAGCGGCCTGGCCAATGGCAGCTACACACTCACGCCCAGCAAGAGCGGCTTTACGTTCAGCCCTGCGAATGCGCCCGCGACGGTGAACAATGCCAACGTGGCGGGGATCAATTTCACCGCGACGGCTATCCCGACGGGCCAGACGCTGTTCACCACGCAAACCCCTGTGGTGACCGACGCCAGTGGTGGCGCCGGGGTGAACTACGAATTGGGTATGGCTTTCACCAGCATCGCGGCCGGCCAGATTACCGCCGTCCGTTTCTGGAAGAGTAGCAGCGAAACCGGAACGCACACCGGCCGCATCTGGTCCGGCACAGGACAGTTGCTGGCGTCGGTGATCTTTGCCAATGAGACCGCCTCCGGCTGGCAACAGCAAGCTCTGGCTGCTCCGCTGTCCATCGCCGCCAACACCACCTACGTGGTCAGCGTCAACACCGGCAACACCTTCTATGTGTTCACCCAAGGTGGACTAGCCTCGCAGGTAATCAACGGGAACTTGCGCTCGGTCGTGGGCAATAATGGCCGGTACGGATCCACCGGGCAATTCCCGACCACCGGTAGTTTCTATAGCTCGAACTACTTCCGGGACATCGTCTTTGTTGACGGTGAGAACTGAAGCAGCGAAGAAGCTTGAGACCTACAACGCGCAACTAGCCGCCGAGATGATCCAAAAGCGGTCTGGGGTCCCTGAAATTCCTACTACAGTGAACTGAGAGCAATAACAATGGAAACGCGCAACTCATTGAGAAGATTGGTCGGGGCGCGCGGATTTGAACCGCGGACCTCCTGCGCCCAAGGCAGGCGCGCTACCAGGCTGCGCTACGCCCCGACAGGCACTGCCCTCTGATTCTAGAGCAGCTTCGAACTCGGATGCTACTCCCGCTGATAAACCGTTGCTGACACGGCCGTCCGAATGGGTGGATAATATGCGCATGAAGCATGCCCGGCCGGCCGGCACGCGCTCCGTGAGCCTTTCGCGGATTATCGTGCCCGTACTCCTGCTCTCGGTCCTGAGTTCCGGCCTGCTCGCGTTTCAAGGCGGCGGGATCAAAATTTTCCAGGAAGACGAAGAGAGCCGTATTCTTCCCACCGACACCGGGGAGAAGGACGAATGGGTTTTCGCGCGATACCGTTACAACAGCGGTTTCGGCGCCGACGACTTCGGCGGGTTCCGCGGCTTCCGCCGCTGGGCGGCCGACTACCCCAAATCCGACCGGCAGTTGGTCCTGGGCGTGCGCCGTCTTACGCGCATCGCCACCCAGCCCATCGAACACGTCGTGGACGCGGATGATGAAGACGTGTTCGACTGGCCCTGGATTTTCGTCGAGGACCCCGGCCAGTGGCGCATCACCGATTCCACAGCCCAGCGGCTGCGCGAATATCTCGGCCGCGGCGGCTTCCTGGTCCTGGACGATACCCACGGCGATTTCGAGTGGGCCAATGAGGTCGAGGGAATCCGCAAGATTCTTCCCGACGCTGAGATTGAAGATTTGGCCAACGACGATGAAATCTTTCACGTCCTATATGATTTGAACGACCGTTTCCAGATACCCGGCACCCGCTATATCTGGGGAAACCGGCGCTACACTCCCGATAGCGCGGTGCCCCAGTGGCGAGCTGTCCGCGACCACACCGGGCGCATCATCGTGGCTATCTGGCACAACAGCGATGTCGGGGACGCCTGGGAATGGGCCGACAGCCCGCAGTATCCGGAGCGCGCCACTTCACTGGCCTATCGCCTGGCCATCAATTACATCATCTACTCCATGACCCACTGATGACCGGCGCGGGCCGCTGAGGCTCCAGCCGCACCCTGCCGCTGTTTCTGTGACCCTCTGCAACCCGTCCCGCGCGGTTCGCACTGCCGGCAGCGCGCGAGGCGCACCGAGTGTATTCATCCTTTGGCCATGGGACCCGCGCTTGGCACTTGCGCGTCGTTCGGCCAAGTGAGAAAGTGCGAGCGTAGTCCCCGGCCTCCAGGCTCGTTACGGGACGAGCCAGGCGGCATCCCCCTCCTGTAGTCGTTCGCACCACACTGCAAGGGTTCGTACTGGGAGAGTGATTCATGTTTTCAGCCGATACCGTGCTGGCCGGCACGTACGACTATCGCCTCGTAGCGCTGTCCGTGATTATCGCGATTTGTGCGTCTTACACCGCCCTCGACCTCACCGGCCGGGTAATGGCGACCCAGGGCCGGTCTCGGAGTTCTTGGCTGGCCGGCGGTGCCTCGGTCATGGGCTTGGGCATCTGGTCCATGCACTACATTGGGATGCTGGCCTTCAGCCTGCCGATTCCCGTGCAATATGACTGGCCGACTGTTTTGGCGTCCCTTCTGGCCGCTATTTTCGCATCCGCCGTGGCCTTGTACGTCGTGAGCAGGAAACGAATGGGTCTCGCAAGCGCCGCCATCGGAAGCATGATCATGGGCGTCGGCATCGCGGCCATGCACTACATCGGAATGGAGGCCATGCGCTTGGCCGGCATGTGTCACTACAGCACTCCCATCGTGGCAGTGTCGGTCGTCCTGGCGATCGTCATTTCGTTTGTGGGGCTTTGGCTGCTCTTCCATGTTCGAGATGACACCCAGTCCAATGCCTGGAGAAAGGTGATCAGCGCCGCGGTGATGGGTGCTGCCATTCCCGTGATGCACTATACCGGCATGGCCGCATCCACGTTCACGCCTTCCACGGAGGTTCCGGATCTGTCGAACGCTGTGAGCGTATCTGCGCTCGGAACAGCGGCCATCACCACTGTGACTCTTACGGTGCTCGGTCTAGCTGTCCTCGGTTCGATTTTTGACCGGAGATATTCGGCTCGATCCCGCGAGTTGGAGGCCGCAGAGAAGCGATACCGGTTGCTGTTCGAACGCAGCTTGGCCGGGGTCCTCCGCACCAGTCTGGACGGGCGTGTTCTGGATTGCAACGAAGCCTGCGCCCGTATCTTCGGTTTCACTTCGCGCGAGGAATTCATGGCCACTTCCATGGGCGAACGATACGCGCATCCTGACGATCGAAAAGCCTTCCTGGCCCGGCTAGAGGCAGCGCAGAATTTGACCAACTACGAGCATTGCCTGCGGCGCAAGGACGGAAGCGCGGTGTGGCTCCTGGCCAGCACCACGTTGGTCCTGGACAAAGACGGAACGCCCAACGCCACCGAAGGAACCCTGATTGACATTACCGAACGGAAGCGCGCCGAGGAAGAATTGAAGCAAGCCAAGGAAGCAGCGGAAACCGCCAGCCGCGCCAAAAGCGAGTTTCTGGCCAACATGAGCCATGAGATTCGCACCCCGATGAATGGAATCATCGGCATGACCGAGCTTACCTTGGACACCAGTCTGACCGAGGAGCAGCGGGAATATCTGAGCATGGTCAAGCTGTCCGCGGACTCTCTATTAGCTGTAATCAACGACATTTTGGACTTCTCCAAAATTGAGGCCGGAAAGATGGAATTGGACAGCGCGGTCTTCAGTATTCGCGAAATTTTGGAGGAAACCATACGAAGCTTTGGCGTTACGGCCGGCGAAAAGCATTTGGAGCTCGTCTGCGATATTCATACCGACGTTCCCCAGGTGGTCGCAGGTGATCCCATGCGCTTGCGCCAGGTGGTCGTCAATCTGCTCGGAAATGCCATCAAGTTTACCGATCAAGGCGAGATCGTCCTCCAAGCCGACGTCCAACAGTTGCACGACTCCAGCGTCGAAATTCACTTCACCGTTCGCGACACGGGCGTCGGCATACCCAAGGACAAACAGGCGCTTATTTTCGAGGCCTTCGCCCAAGCCGATGGTTCCTCCAGGCGCAAGTACGGAGGAACCGGGCTGGGCCTGACGATTTCCACTCGTCTGGTGGCCATGATGGGAGGGCGAACCTGGCTGGAGAGCGAGCCCGGCCAGGGAAGTACTTTTCATTTCACCGCCAGGTTTGAATTGGCGCAGGCCGCTTCGGAAAAGTCTGACCTCGAAGGCCATGGCAGCCTTGTGGGCATTCCGGTCCTCATCGTGGATGATAATCCAACCAACCGGCGCATTCTGGAGATGACGCTCCGTCAATGGGGAATGAAACCCACGCTGGTCTCCAGCGGGTGGGCCGCCCTCGCTGAATTGCGCCGCGCGCAGGAAGGAGGACAGCCCCCGCCGTTGGTGCTCCTGGATGCCCAAATGCCCCAACTGGACGGCTTCGCCACGGCGGCCAAGATCAAGCAGGACCCGGACCTGCCCACCGCCACCATCATGATGCTCACCTCCGGCGGCCAGCGCGGCGACGCCGACCGTTGCCGTCAGTTGGGCATTTCAGCCTATCTCAGCAAACCTGTCCGTCAATGGGAGCTGCGAGAGGCTGTCTTGCGAGTACTCGGTCTAAGGCCCCAGCGAGGCGAAAGTTCCAGATTGGTCACACGCCATTCTCTGCAGGAAACACCGAAGCGCCTGCGCATCCTGCTGGCGGAAGATAACGCCGTCAACCGTGAACTGACCCTGCGCATCCTCTCCAAACGGGGCCACTCCGTCCACGTGGTCGTAAATGGGAGACTGGCCATCGAGGCGCTTGAAACCCAGGCCTTCGATGTGATCCTGATGGACGTGCAGATGCCCGAAATGGATGGTTTTGAGGCCACCGCCGCTATCCGCAAGAGTGAAGCCGCCACCGGCACGCGTATTCCCATCATCGCCATGACCGCTCATGCCATGAAGGGCGATCGCGAGCGTTGTCTCGGCGCGGGGATGGATGGATACATCTCCAAGCCCGTGCAGGCACAGGAACTCCTCAAGATCACCGAGGCCCTCGCGGCCGACGACGGCCCCATCGACACTGTTGATGACACGGCACACGCTGTTATGGACCGGAATCTGGCGCTGGCCCGCGTGGATGGCGACCAAGCTCTCCTCGCCGATCTCGCCAAGCTGTTCTGCGAGGAAAGCCCCAAGATGTTGGCCGCGGTTAAAGAGGCACTGTCCGCAAAGGATGCGGAGCGGCTTCAGAGGGCCGCGCATTCCTTGAAGGGCGCGGTATCCACACTGGCCGCTCAAAAGGCATTCGACGCCGCCCTCAGGTTGGAGAGGCTGGGGCGCGCCGGGGACCTGGGAGAGGCGGATAAGGCGTACGCAGCACTCGAATCGCAAATCGAACGGCTTCGAGCCGTGCTGGAAAACCTTGGCGCTGGAAAAGAGCGGGCCCCAGAGGTCGAAACTTTGTAGGCCGGTCGCGAAGGCTGCGCTCATGTTCGAAGACGTCCTGATTGCCGATGATGATCCCGTCTCCCGCCGTCTGCTCCAGGTTTCCCTGGGCCATGCAGGCTATCGAGTAGTGACGGCTGCCGACGGCGCCGAGGCTCTCCGTGTATTGAATGAACAAGATTGTCCGCGCCTGGCCGTGCTGGACTGGATGATGCCCGCCGCGGACGGTGTGGAGGTCTGCCGGGCCATCCGCGGCTCTGCCCGCGAACCTTACCTTTACATCATCTTGCTCACCGCCAAAGGCCACCAGACGGAAATCATTGAGGGCCTGGAAGCCGGCGCCGACGACTACATCACCAAGCCATTCGATCTTCAGGAACTAAAAGCCCGCCTGCGCGCCGGCAAGCGCATCCTCGAGCTTCAGGAGCAACTCGTCAGTGCTCGCGAGCAGTTGCGAATCCGGGCCACCCACGATTCACTCACCGGGCTCTTCAACCGCATGGCCATTCTGGAGGCCTTGGACCGGGAAGTAACCCGATCCAATCGCGAAAACACACCGCTCGCGGTCATCATGGCCGATCTCGACCACTTCAAAGTCATCAACGATACGCACGGCCACCAGGCCGGCGATACCGTGCTCCAAGAGACGGCCCGGCGAATGTTGGTGTCGCTTCGTACCTACGACTTCGTGGGACGCTATGGCGGAGAGGAATTTCTGGTGGTCGTCCCTGGATCCGACTTGGCTGCGGCCGCCGAGTTGGCGGAGCGCCTCCGCCTGAGCGTCTCCGCTCAGCCCGTCTGCGTGGCCGGCGACATGATTTCTACCACCGTGAGCCTCGGCCTGGCCGTTTCGGCGGGCCGGCTCAATCGGCCCGAGCAGCTCTTGCACCAAGCCGACGAGGCCCTGTACGCCGCCAAGAGCGCCGGTCGGAACAGGGTTGAAACAGGGCCGAGACTAGAACTGAGCTCTCCATCGGCCGCGCTCCCGCAAGCCCGCTGATGGGATGACTCTCGCTGAGCCGAAGCGCCGCGTAGTGCTCAGACCGCCCCGACGGAGTCCCGGCTCGCCGGGACGGATTCGGGGGCCCGGAGCCTGTAGATTAGGCTCCCGCTGCACGTCCGCTGTGATGTCGCTCGGTCCTCGTGCATTGTATCGAGCGCGTGTATAATATTGGGCCCGGCCGGAAGCAAGTTCGGCAAACTCCAACAGAAGTGAGGATGCTATGGATCGTATGCCCTTTTCCAGACTGACCACGAGGCGGGAGATGCTGCGCGCGACCGGTGCCGTCGCCGGTGGCGTGCTCTTGGCGCGATACCTTCCGGGGAAGTTGCTCGCAGGCGCGGCCCGGCCGATGGCCAATCCCCAGCAGGCGGGCGCCGCGCCGGTCGACCCGGTGGCGGCGACGCGGGCGCAGATGGGCGCCACGCCACTTGAGACAGTCAAGCTTAGTGACAACCTCGCCATGCTTTCCGGCCCGGGCGGTAACGTCGTGGTGCTCAACGGTCCCGACGGCAAGGTGGTGGTGGACTCATTCGTCCAGACCGTCTGGGCCAAGCTCAAGCAGTCGCTGGACGGCATGGGCAACGCCCCCATCCGGGTTCTGATTGACACCCACTGGCATTTCGACCACACCGACAATAACTCCAATTTCCGCGCCGCCGGCGCCCAGATTCTGGCGCACGAAAACACCAAGAAGCGCCTCTCGGAGCCGCACGACCTGCTGGGCATGCATTTTGCGCCCTCGCCGGCCAGCGCCCTGCCCACCCAGACCTTCACTACCGCCACGCACCGCTTGCAAGTCAATGGCGAGAATCTGCTGCTGGGCTATATCCCACCGGCGCACACCGACACCGACATCTACATCCAGTACCCGCGGGCCAATGTCATCCACCTGGGCGATACGTTTTTCAATGGGATGTATCCCTTCATTGACGCCGGCACCGGCGGCAATATCAATGGCATGATCGCCGCCGCCAACCGATCCCTGGCCATGGTGGACAGCAGCACCAAGATCGTTCCCGGCCATGGCCCGATGGGCGACCGCGCCGCTTTGACACGTTACCGGGACGTGCTGGTGACGGTGCGCGACCGCGTGCAGATAGAAAAATCCGCCGGCAAGAAAGTCGAGGAAGTCGTCGCTGCCAAGCCCACGGCGGAGTTCGATGCCGCCTGGGGCATGGGTTTCATGCAGCCCGACGTTTTCGTCGCCATTGTTTACAATACTCTGTGAGGCGCGAGAGCGCGAGGCGCTTTCGGTTATGCGGCGGGGTAGGGATCGGGCCAGAATTCGGGCACAGGTCGTGAGAATTCCACAGCCACTTGCGCCAAGCCGCCGTAAGGCGAGCCTAGACGGGAAACCCGGCCCTCCTGCTCCTGCTGAGTTTCCGGCTTCATGAGGACGAGGGTCTGTCCGAGCATGACCTTGGTGGCCAGCAACACCAGCGCTCCGTGGGCGCTGACGGAAATGGTGAAGGTTTCCTCCCGGAACGGCTGTCGCTCGGCGGATTCTCCGCGAACGATCAGGGGCACGTCCAAGAGGCGTCGCGGGCTGCGTCGGCGTTCC
>Ga0214473_10007148_pt1 | contig 13280 bp, 11 predicted proteins | sample RVTome_7_FD_203509 | JGI IMG/M metagenome (GOLD analysis project Ga0214473, IMG submission 203509) | Soil microbial communities from uranium-contaminated site in the Upper Colorado River Basin, Wyoming, United States - RVT98D197 | ecosystem: Environmental > Terrestrial > Soil > Contaminated >...
CGAGACTCGACGCTATGGATCCGGTACAGGATCACCGCTCTTACCCCAAGATCGGAAGCAATTCTGTTACCCATGTTTGTTGACAGGACAGCCCGATTCTCCTGCCAACCCTTTCGTCCACCGGCTCGCAGTCCAAGTTCATTCCTTTGGGCTCCACGGACTTCCAGCCCGCTCTCAGTTTCGCAGGGCCACGTTTCCAGTGCCCCTGTAACAGGCTTCGGCATGGGGTTTCTTTAGGGGATTTAATGGCGGTGGCCACCGTTAGATCCCGATCCGATGGCCGCGGGTTTTTGCCGTTCACCCTACGTCAGACGATGACAAACACTCTGGAGGGCGTGCCCATTCAGGTCCCTTTGCTCAGGCCCGCCTAAGGGTTCCAAAGATACATGAACTGTACCCCTGAAAAAAGCGCGAGCTCCTCCGCATTTATGGAGATGAGGTTTATGACCTGGGGACCCCGGAGAGGCATTTCGGAAGATTCAGAATATATGTTCGCCTTGAAGGTCCTGGGGCGGACGTAAGTTACCACCCGAGCCTGCTCGAGATGGAGAGCCTTTTTCATCGAATCAATGGTCTCGTCCAGATAGGAGACCTGATCGATGAGCCTTGCCTCCAGGGCTTCGCCCGCGGTGAGGATCCGCCCATCGGCCAGGGCTTTGACCTCCCGCTCGCTGAGGACCTTCTGCCTGTTGCCGTAGACCACCTCGACGAAGCGGGCGTAGAATTTATCGATGATGTCCTGGAGCATCTTCTTCTCCTCCGGCGTGCTCGCGCGGAAGGGTGACCAGAAGTCCTTTTTTGGGCCTGACCTGTACGTCTCTTCGGAAACCCCAATCTTCGAGAGAAGCCCCTCCATGTTGAACCTCATGGCGACGACGCCGATGCTGCCCGTGACCGCAGTGGGGCTGGCGATGATTCGATCGGAGGCAGAGGCGACGTAAAAGCCTCCCGAGGCGCCCAGCTCCATGATGTGGGCGTAAACGGGTATTTTCTTTTTCTGCTTGAAGCTCATGATCTCATGGTATATCGTATCGCTGGCGGCAGCGGTCCCGCCGGGTGAGTTGATCCTCACGATCACCCCGGCGACGTCGGAGTCCGCCTCTGCTTTGTGGAGCGCCTCTCTGAAAAAGGCGACTTTCGAAGGCGTTGTCCGAAGCTTCAGCCCGTCCGTTTCCCCCTTGAAGGAGATCACGCCGTCCAGGTCAACAAGGAGTATCTTGGGCGTACCCTTGCCTTCCAGCACATGTTCCTCCAGCGGCTTGGTCGGGGGCAAAAGCGATACGTTCAAGCCGGTGCATCCTGAAAGGGCCAGCAAAGAAGCTACAAACAGAAGAGCCCTTATTTTCATCTCGACCTCCTTGTGGCAAGACGTTCCCTACCCTCCACAGATTCTTATCAAAAAACAAGAAGCGAAAGTACCTAAGACACGAAGACGACGGCCCGCATGCATCGGGAAGGTTCCCGGGCCGTTTCGACGGCTTTTCCCCAATCCGGCAGAGAAAACCGGTGGGAAATGAGATGCTCCACCTTTATGACCCCGCTCGCCAGCAGCTCCTGAGCGATGATGCAGGTGTTAACGGAGGAAAAGCTGCCAATTACCTGAAGGTCCTTGCGGCAGATGTCAAAGGGGTTCACCCTGGCGTTCTGGTCGGGAGGCACAATGCCATAAAGGATAATTTTTCCCCCGGGAGCAACAAATTTAAAAGCTCGTTCGACAATGGGCACGGCCCCGGTGGTTTCGAAGACTGCATCGAATCCCCTGGGGGCGATACGGCGGAGGGTCTCTTCCTGATGGTCATCCGCCAAAACGATTTCATCGATCCCCATTCTAGAAGCTACCTCGAGCCGGCTCTTCGTTCTTCCGGTGACGACAACGGTCGACGCCCCTGTCTTTTTCGAAAGCTCGGCCAGGATCAATCCATTGGCCCCCGTTCCGAAAACCAGGACATTCATCCCGGGCTGAAGTTCGGTCCGCCGGATCGCGTATACGATTGTCCCCAGGTTGGCGATGAAAGATCCGGCCTCGAAAGAGACCTGATCGGCCAGCGGGATGAGATTTCTCGCCGGCACCACAACCTGTTCGGAGAACCCGCCGTCGAGCTTCATGACCGTGGATTTGGTATGGCCGAGCACCATTCCGTTCAGACAATGGTTGGTCTTCCCGGCTTTACAGAAAAAGCAGTACCCGCAGGCAATGAAGGGTTCAACAGCAACCCGGGATCCGGGTCTGACATGGGTCACCTTGGCGCCGACCTCCCTTACCGTCCCGGAAAATTCGTGGCCCGGGATCAAAGGATAGTTCGCCCCTTTGAACTCCCCGTCGAGAAGATGAATATCTGTCCCGCAAACACAACAAACCTTCATGTCGAGGGTAACCTCGCCTTCGCCGGGACGGAGATCGGGCAATTCTTTGATTTTGAAGGAGCCGGGTTTTTCAATTACGACTGCTTTCATCTGCTACACCTCCTTGGCCTGTGGATCTTTGCGGCAAAAAGAATGTCATAGAGTGCAATCCAAAGATCCGAAACAGTTTAGCCCAAAAAAGGAAAAAGAATAATAGACAAAAATATTAGAAACTTATTTGCCACAGAGGTCACCGAGGCCACAGAGGGATTTACGTTCAAAAACCCAAACGAAAAGGCGAACGCTTGGGGAATCTGTTTTGACGGTGCAGGGTCAAATTCTTTTTCATTCTCTGCTTCCATATCTCTGCGCTCTCTGTGACCTCTGTGACCTCTGTGGCTAAACAATTTCAAAGATCCTTCATTACCAAAACTCCGGGTATTCGTCAATCCCTTCGGATCGGGGAATCGGCTCTACCCCTTGAGGTATTTGTCGAACCAGGCCACGCAACGCCGCCAGCCGTCCTTGGCCGCCTCGGGGCGATAACTGGGCCTGTAATCCGCAAAAAAGGCGTGCGGCGCCCCGGGGTAGAGCACGAACTCGGCCGCCTTCCTCGCTGCCTTGAGGGCGGCCTCCATCTCCTTGACGTCGGCCACGGGGATGCCCAGGTCTGCCTCACCATACAGACCCAGGACGGGCGCGTTAATCTGCGCGGCGAGGTCGAGCGGGCCGGCCGTGCGGACACCCGGTGTTTTCACCGGCCGGAGTTGACCGTACCAGGAGACGGCGGCATTCATCTCACGGCTATGGGCGGCGAAGAGAAGGGTGTACATCCCGCCCCGGCAGAATCCCGTCACGCCGATCCGATCGGGACGCGCCGCGGGCTGTTTTTTTGCATAGGCGACGAGGGCGTCCAGGTCGCCCATAACACGGGCATCGGGAACTGGATCAACCACCTTCCGTACGGCTTCGATGTTGGGCAGATTCAGCACGCCTCCTTCGCGCGCATAAGGCTCAAAGGTGATACTCAGAAATCCTTCCCTGGCAAAGCGGCGGGTGATGTGCTTGATGTGCTCGTGCATCCCAAAAACTTCGGGGATGACCAGCACGACCGGATACTTCCCGGCAGTGGCGGGGCGGGACTGGTAGATCGGGATCTGGAAATCCCCCGAGGCCACCTTGCCGTCAGCCACCTCGAGGCCATCGGCAGAGGTGGTAAGGACCTCGCCGGCCACCGGATTCGCAGCGAGCGCGAATCCTGCCAGACCGGCATTCGTAGCGGTCATCCTTGCCAGAAACTGCCGCCGCGACATCCCCTCGTATGCGTTGGCGATCCAATCTTCGGTCATCATTGCCTCCTTTTAAGCGACTGGCGATCAAAATGGTAATAATTTACATTCGCTATAATAATTGTAGAACTCGAAGCTCGCAAATCGCAAGCCGAAACTGAGTAATTTAATTGTATAGGAAATTGCTTTTTGGGCCGGATGAATTCGGATTATCAGGATAGGCGAAAGAAAATGATTATCTGTGTTCATCTGCGAAAATCTGCGTCCTATTAAATTTATGGATCACGGAACGCCGCAAAGGGCCCAGAGGACCTTATCCTTCGAAGAAGCACTGGGTTTATGGCCGTAATGCGAAAAGATCCTTGGCCCCCGACTCCTCGACATCCAGTTGGCGTAACGAAATGCCTATTTCAGCGCTTTTTCTTTCTTATTTTTTATAACGGGTTCGGCACCCGCGAATCCCGGTCGCGCCATAAGGAGAGAAAATTCCCCCCGGCCCCTCATTGGGAAAGGGGGATCGGGGGTATTTGAATGCCATTTTCGATGTAAATTCAAGTTATTCTGATCAAAACCCCAAAAAAATGACATGGGAGCGGTCTTGATGATATTCTGGAAAATAAAATAAAATCAATAAATTAAAGATGATGGTTTCGTAAAAAGTCCTCACTCCGGTGGAAACCGGAGTCCAGAGCTTGGAAAATTTTTGACCCCTCACCCCCCCGTGATCCGCTCCAAGCTTAAGTAAGGAGGTGAATTGGTCGATAAAATGAGTGGAAAATCAAGGTATTGTCATCCATGAGGGATCAGCGTAGGGGACAAAGGAAATTGCCAGACGCTTTCTTATGAGGAAACAGATTTTCTGACGAGACGCCTTTATCGTAAAAAGGCAGGCCGATAAACTATGAGCTTACTGGAGATTCCCGTACAGGAAGTTAAAATCGGAATGTTCATCCACCTTGACCTACGCTGGTGGAAACATCCCTTTCTCCTCAATTCCTTTATGATTCGATCCGGTAAAGAGATTGAGCAAATCAAGAAATCTGGATTGAAGTCAATTAAATATGACCCGGAGAAGAGCCTGGCGGAGGGAGCTGTTTCAGAGGAAGTAGCCTCAGCAGAGAAGACCCCTGCACCCGCCCCCGCATCTGCCAGCGTCCAAGATGCAGCCCCCGAGACAGAAGCCACCGCCGAGCAGAAAAAGAGGCGAATTGAGTTTCTACAGGAACGGCGGAAAAACCTGGCCAAGCGGGACGAAGAATATAAAACCGCCTGCTCCCAGGTGTCGAGTATCATAAAAACCTTTGAAGCTGATAGAGCATCGGGGATCGCTTCGGCCCAGGCAGTCGTAGAAAAAGTAGTCGACGATTTGCTGCAAGATTCAGAAATTATAGTGCACCTGGTCAACCTGAAGGAAGAAGACAGTCTCACCTATTTTCACCCCATGAATGTAAGTATTCTAAGCTTGATCTTGGGGAAAGGCCTTGAACTTCCCAAAGCCGACCTGGACGAACTGGGGGTGGCCGCGCTATTCCATGATATCGGGAAACAAAGAATTCCCAAACAGATCTGGATGAAAAAACCCCCCTTTAGCAAGTCGGAAAAAGAATACCTTGAACTTCATCCCAAATATGGCGTACAGATGCTCGCAGAAAGTGAAAATGTAACCCAAAGAGTGCGGGACGCCATTTATCAACACCATGAGAGATGCAATGGGCAAGGTTACCCCCAGAGGTTGACCGGGGATTCGATCTCCTATTTTGCCAAAATCATTGCGGTCATGGACAGCTACGATAATCTAACGAACCAATCCACCCGGGGAGACTCATTCACTCCTCACGAGGCCCTGTCTTTCATGTACACACGGCATCAATCGGAGCTCGCGGGTGATATCGTCATCGCTCTGATCAAAAACTTGGGTGTCTATCCTCCCGGAACGCTCGTGGAACTTTCGGATGGAAGGCGGGGAATCGTGATTCGAGCCGAGCGGAATAACAGCATGCGTCCCACCCTCATTCTCTACGATGAAAAAGCTCCTCGTGAGGAAGCCCCGATCATCCACCTGCCTGAAGAAGAGAAGTTAAATATCACCCGAAGCCTTCGCCCTTGCGAGGTCGCTCCTGAGGTGATGGCCTACCTGCTGCCGGGCAGGACGACTGGATTCTTCGTCGGACCCCGCACCTTTTCACTTCCTTCGCCGTCTGCTACGAAGGCTTGGTTCGAGCGTTAGCGGGGTCCGGCCTCCCCGAAGGCCACTTTCCATCCGGGGTGCAGGATGAATTCATGGGCTCACTCTAAACTATTCTTGATCTCCTGGGCCAGCAGAGCAGGCGTAGGATCGCGTGCACCCATAAGAATGACCACGTCCCCCGTGATCCGCTCCAGGCTTAAGTAAGGAGGTGAATTGGTCGATAAAATGAGTGGAAAATCAAGGTTTTGCCATCCAGGGGGGATCAGGGTAGGGGACAAAGGAATTTGCCAGATGCTTTCTTATGAGGAAACAGATTTTCCGAGGAAAAGTCTTTATCGTAAAAAGGTAGGCCGATAAACGATGAGCCTTGTGGAGATTCCTTTACAGGAAGTTAGAATCGGGATGTTCATCCAGCTTGACCTACGCTGGTGGAAACATCCCTTTCTCCGCAATTCCTTTATGATTCGATCCGGTAAAGAGATTGAGCAAATCAAGAAATCCGGATTGAAGGCAATTAAATATGATCCGGAGAAGAGCCTGGCGGAGGGAGCTGTTTCAGAGGATGTAGCTTCAGCAGAGAAGACCCCTGCACCCGCCCCCGCATCTGCCAGCGTCCAAGATGTGGGTCCAGCGACAGAGGCCACCACCGACCAGAAAAAGAGGCGAATTGAGTTTCTACATGAGCGGCGGAAAAGCCTGGTCAGGCGGGAGGAAGAATACAGAGACGCCTGTTCCCAGGTGTCGAGTATCATAAATACCTTTGAAGCCGATAAAGCATCGGGGATCGCATCGGCCCGGGGGCTCCTCGAAAATGTATTGGACAACCTGCTGCAAGATTCAGAAACGATCGTGCACCTGATGAGCCTGAAGGACGAAGATAGTATCAGCTATTTTCATTCTTTAAACGTATGTATCCTAAGTTTGCTCTTGGGGAAAGACCTTGAAGTTCCCAAAGCCGATCTCAGCGAACTGGGGATGGCCGGGCTATTTCATGATATCGGGAAACAGAAGATTCCCAAACAGGTCTGGATGAAGAAGCCACCCCTTACCAAGGCGGAAAAGGAGTTTTTAGAACTTCATCCCAAATACGGCATCCAGATGCTCGCCGGGAGTGAACATGTGTCTCCCAGAGTGCTGGAGGCCATTTACCAACACCATGAGAAATGCAATGGGCAAGGATATCCCCAGAGGTTGACGGCAGATTCGATCACCTATTTTGCCAAGATCATTGGGGTGGTGGATAGCTACGATAATTTAACGAACCAATCCCCAGAGGGAGGCCCATTCACCCCTCACGAGGCCCTGTCTTTCATGTACACGCGGCTTCAATCGCAGCTCGCGGGTGATATCATTATCGCTCTGATCAAAAATCTGGGGGTGTACCCTCCCGGAACCCTCGTGGAACTTTCGGATGGAAATTTAGGAATGGTAATTCGGGCAGATCGGGATAAGAGCATGCATCCCACCCTTATTCTCTATGATAAAACCATACCCAGAGAGGAAGCGGCGATCATCCACCTGGCTGAAGAAGAGGGGCTGAATATCGTCCGGAGCCTTCTCCCTTCCGAAGTCACTGCGGAGGTGCGAGCCTATCTGCAGCCCGGCCGGATGGTTGGTTTCTTTGTTGGGAGCCCCACCTTTGCACCCCTGACGAAGCCTCGTCCGAAGTCTTGATGATTTGACCCCGGCGCTTTCGCGCTCCTGCGCTTCACTCTAAACTATTCTTGATCTCCTGGGCCAGCAGAGCAAGCGTAGGATCGCGTGCCCCCATAAGAATGACCACATCCCCCGGCTTTACGCGACGTTTCAGGCCCGCAATCAGACCGTCGCGGTTTTGAGGCGCATAGGCGATGACGCCACGCCTGTGGACCTGGTCCGCTAAATCCGCGGCAGAAACATCTTTCCGGGTTGTGCCGCCGGCGTAATAAATGGGCAGAAAATAAATTTCGTCGGTATCCCGAATCAGCCCGGAAAAGGTATCCACCAATTCATCCCTCAGGAAACGGGTCGGGCCGTATCCGTGTGGCTGAAACACCGCAAATAGCCGTGCTCCAAAATCGCGGGCCGTAAGAATTGCGGCCCTTATTTTTTGGGGATTGTGGGCATAATCATCAATCACGCTTGTGCCCTTGGGCGTTCGCCAAACCGAAAACCTCCGCATGACCCCCCGAAATTTCCGCAACGGTTCGACCATTTCTTCCAGGTTACAGCCTTCGCTCTCGCATACGCACAAAGCGGCGAGTGCGTTGGAGAGGTTGTGGATACCGGCCAGCGGCAATTCAAAATCGATCCCCTTCCGGGTGAACCGCACAAACGGGGTTACCGCTTTTACGGCTTCCGGCCGGCAAGCCGCGCGGTCCGAAAGGCCGAATGTATGTGCGGCGTGAATCGAAAGAAGCCCTGGATCATCTTCATTCTTAATCACCGAAGGGGTTTGACCGGAAAGCCGGTTGAAAAGCTCCAGAGTCACAGAGACCGGATGGTGATCTTTGGAAATATTCAAGAACACGGCCTTCTCGGGGCGGTATTTCACCAGGGTGCCGTCGCTTTCATCCGCTTCCATTACGAGAATCCCGGAGTCACCCTTGAAGGCATTGCCGAGCAATCCTTCTTCGTTCAGCCGCAGGAGGTTGGCCCCCGCCAGGACTGAAGGATCTTGGCCGCATCCCCGCAGGATCTCAAATATCATTGCGGTTACCGTTGACTTGCCGCTGGTGCCGCATACGGCAATGGTGCGGTGGGAGGCGACGATGGCCGCGAGCAGATCGGAACGATGCAAGATCGGGATGGACCGCTTACGGGCCGCGGCGATATCGGGGTTATCATCTTCGATCGCGGTAGAAATGACCAGGGCCTCGGTGGCGGCGGTAACGCCGATGCCGTCTTGGGGAAATATCCGGCAGCCGCACCGCTCGAGTTTTTCTTTGCAGTCTTTCATTTCGTCCGTAAAGGCGATCCGGTCGGAGCCGGTGATGGTCTGCCCGCTCCAGGCAAGGTATTGGGCAATCGCGCTCATGCCCGAGCCCATGATTCCCGCAAAATGCAGCGATGAAAAATTCTGTCCGTCAATCGATAAGGACAAACATTCCCTCCCGCGTGTGACCCAAAAGCGAGATCACGTCGGCGTTATTCAGGCCAAGGCCACCGGACCATCAGGGCGGACCCATCCCTATGTTCGTTGCTCGTACCGTGGATCGCAAGTTACCATTCAAAGGTATCGATGCCGGGTTTCCGCTTCAGGCCGAGAGGAAGAATTCAGTAGGCTGGAATTCAAAAATCCCGCCGTATCCCTTGCTTTTATGCCTTATACCATGGGAATCCTGGGGACACAATGCTAATCTTCATGGACCGTTTACTCTGGAAAGAGGGATGCCCTTTGGGCTTGCCCATCCAGTATTTTGGGCAGAATTCATGGGATGGAGTATTTCCCGGGTCAAACGAGTCGATTCGATGTGCCTGTTTTCGTCGAACCCCTGCGGTAAGTCGGCCTCAAAATACGATCTTCCTCATAACAAAATACATACTTCACCCGATTTCGTATTGATTTTCTTTCCAGTAGTCTTACATAATTACAATAAGAATAATCCATCGAAAAAAGTCCAAACTTCCCCTGAAAAAGGGGCGAGAGGCGGCGGAACTTTGAAGAAGGGAGGGTGGAATGGACCGAAGGAGAAAAAAATGGTTTGTATGGGTCGCCATCGCTTTGGGTATGATCCTGTGGTTTGGAACAGACGTTTATGCACAGGGTGGGGGGCCCTGTGCAGAGGACATCGCTAAATTCTGCAAGGATGTTCAGCCCGGCGGGGGACGCCTCGTCAAATGCATGAGGGAACATCAAAAAGATTTATCCCCCGCTTGCCAGCAAGAGATCCGTGAAGGGGAGAAACGCTGGCGGGAAACGGCCCAGGCCTGCCATGACGATGCCCTGAGATTCTGTAAGGATGTCAAGCCCGGCGGGGGACGCCTCGTCCAGTGCTTGAAGGAGCACCCGGACGAGATCTCGGCCGAATGTAAGGAAAGATTGGCCCAGCCGAGAAAGAACCGCTAGGGGTGTTGCACGTATATACCGCCATGGTCGGATTCTCTTCCGGCCGTGTTGTTCGTGCTGGCGATCACTACCGAAATATAGCGATAATTGCGTCTGATGCTCTCGGGTCTCTTATTGCGAAAAGGGCCGGTAAAGGGTAATGGCCTATGGACGAGATAGACTTCAAAGGTAAGACGGTCCTGGTGGTGGGGGCGCATCCTGACGACAACGACTTTGGGGCCGGCGCCACGGTGGCCAAGGCCGCCCAAAAGGGGGCGGAAGTCATATACCTCATCGCCACTACGGGTCAGAGGGGAAGCTCGCAAGAAACCATGACCCCGGAGAGACTCTCGGATATCCGCCAGAAGGAGCAGGAAGCTGCGGCCAGGGTGCTGGGGGTTCGCGAGGTGCATTTCTTAAGGTATGTGGATGGGGAGCTGGTTCCGGATATCCGACTTAAAGAACAGGTGGTGATCCATATCCGGCGCTTCAAGCCCGATGTGGTCTTCACGATGGACCCCAGTTTCTTTTACTTCAAGGAATTCGGTTTCGTGAACCATTCTGACCACCGGGCCATCGGGGAGGCTACATTGGACGCATGCTACCCGCTGGCCCGCGACCTGCTGTCCTTTCCCGAGCACGTCAAGGCAGGCTTGAGCCCCCACAAGGTCAAAGAAATCCTCCTCCACAGTTTCGTCCCGGAGAACGCCAACTTCTATGTGGACGTGACGGATACGTATGACATCAAAATCAGGGCCCTCGCCCTTCACCATTCACAGGTATCGGACATACAGAGCCTGGAGAAGAGGATCCGGGACCGTGCCGAGGCTGCGGGCAGGTTGGCCGGATGCAGATTCGCAGAGGCCTTCGTGCGTCTCCACCTGCCCGAGTAGATGGATTCTGTCGAAACCATGCCCTCCCCAAGGCTCGTTTTTTCCCTGCCCCGTAACAGTTTAGGGTTTTGAAAATCCCTCCCATCCTCCCTTTTACAAAGGGAGGAGAAGATGGTTTCCCCCTTTGAAAAAGGGGGATCAAGGGGGATTTTACGGTGATTCTTTTGATTTCTTGGCTTTTGAAATTCATTTTTTCAAAAGGCTAAAGTGTTACCCAGCCCCTAATTTTTTATGGGATGGGGACTGGCCAGGTGAAGAACGACGTAGGCCGCGCTCTTCCCGGTCATCCCTCCGGCAACCACGATCTGAATGTCCTCCGGCCTGGAGTAGAGGGGGATCATGGCCTGAGCATCCATCGCTCCCAACCATTTTCTCTGCACGGGATGGCGGCTATATGCCGACTGCCGAAATTCTTCGGCAGGGAACTTACAGACATTAAAGAGGTAGTGCCGCATATCATGCTTGGTCCAACCATCCCGGGCAAGAACGGTCGCGTGGTCGGGAGACAGGAGAATGATCGGTTTCAAAGCGGTAAAGGTCGTTCCTGCGATGCCGGTGAGATGTCGGGCAAAGCCTTTCATCAAGTCTTTCGCCGTTTCGCTCTTCATGTCATCCATCTCACTCAGGGAGTGCCCATAAAAACAGGTTACCGTGCTCTCCTCCGGCCCGAATCCCTGCTCGACATGATAGGGCTCCCAGGGATTGGCTCTCTCATTTTCTGCGAGCACCATACTGAATTTCGCCGGCGATCCAATGGTGTCCTGATCCATGATGCCGGGATAGGCATTCCCCACATTCATCAGGATTAATCTCACGGCCCGCCCGATGACCACGTTGGGGAAAGACAATCTCTCGGGGCCGGCCGGTCCGAGGGCGCACAATCCAGAATTGATCCGCAGCGTCTTAGCCAGAGGACCATTGACCACAAAGAAGGGCGCATGGGGACCGGTGGACATCGTAACCACCCGCAATTCAATGGCGGGATCATGCATGGCCTTCACGGCCGCGATGATCACGGGCAGAAATTCCGGCCTGCACCCGGCCATCACGGCATTGATGGCAATATTCTTCACGGTCGCCGGCGCCATCCCCGGGACAAAATTCTCGACAACCAAATCATCGGGACGGAGCGTTGTCCCGCCCAGCATCCTCTTCACTTTTTCTTCGGTGGCAGGCATTACAGGAAAACCGTCGCCCCAGCCCCAGTCCAGGAACGCATCGTTCATCTCATCGAAGCACCGCAGGAGATCTTCCCCTTTAAATTCTAAGATATCGTCCTTCGGTCCCCGGGTGGTAATGCGTTGAACCACACTTCCCGCAGGCTCTGGCAGGGGCCGGGTCAACCCGGTGATAATTTGATCGATGATCGCGTCCACCGCCTGACGAGTCTGTGGGCCATTCAGGCTGGTGAAGCAATGGGGGGTTACGGCCAAGGGTGGATCCAGGAATCTGTAGGCCTCGCCGGTTGCTTTGGCGTCGGGCACAAACTCTTCTTGAACGATCGATACGCCTGGAATCCCCAGCTCTTCTAAACCGATGTGGTTACGGACCAACCACGATGTGCAAGACCCTCAGTCTCCGGTAGAAGCCACGATTCCGTCGATTCCTCTTTTCTTTATCTTCTCAAACCATTCTTTTGATGCTTCCACCGAAATAAATGTCTCAAACCATTCAAAGGTGATCCCTTCATACCGCTCAGAGAGGAGTTCTTGGACTCGGTCGAGGGCGACATTCCCCCGGGCTTTATGGTTCCAATACAAACCGATCTTCTTATTCTTCAAGTCTGGCAATCGCCGGGCAGGCGATAGGGGTGTAAATTTGTGGATCGCGACCGGATTGAACACCCGCAGGGAGCAGGGTTCTTTCCCCTTATGGGTAAAATTGCCTGAAGTCATACTTCTGCCTCCTTATTGTTTTTCTCGTATCGTCAAAAGTTACTGCCCTCTCCCCTTGGGGGAGAGGGTCAGGGTGAGGGGTAAGAAGGGCATCTCGAATGGTATCCAAAACGCCTTCTAGGTTGCTGAATATCTGATCGTCCCAAAATCGCAGCACCTTATACCCTTCAGCCCGGAGCCATTCATCACGAATCTTATCGGCTGGATCGAGTGCGTGCTGCCCTCCATCCAGTTCTATGACCACTTTCTTCTCGAGATTCACAAAATCCACAACATACCTGCCAACTGGTTGTTCGCGACGAAACTTAAAACCTTCTATTTGTCTGCTTCTGAGATGTCTCCACAAATGGCGCTCTGTATCCGTAGGGTCTTTCCTAAGTCTTTTTGCTATGCCCGTCAGTCCTTTCACCCCCACCCTCTTCCCTCCCCCCTCAAGGGGGAGGGTTTCCCTTGTCTTTCCGTATTCTTCAGAATGGTTTTCCATGACTTTTTTGACATTACCGCTTTTCTTGAGCCGCTATGTGCAAGATCCCCATTCTTGGGGCCTCTGACCCTAAGAGTAAGTTGGAATTCTATAAGGTTGGCAGGGGAATGTCAAAATATTTTCAAGTTTCGGATCTTCTGACCATATTCCCTACCGATGGA
>Ga0214473_10007149_pt1 | contig 13279 bp, 13 predicted proteins | sample RVTome_7_FD_203509 | JGI IMG/M metagenome (GOLD analysis project Ga0214473, IMG submission 203509) | Soil microbial communities from uranium-contaminated site in the Upper Colorado River Basin, Wyoming, United States - RVT98D197 | ecosystem: Environmental > Terrestrial > Soil > Contaminated >...
AAAGGCAAAGGCCGGCGAGGAGGAGAAACTCTTCGGCTCGATAACTTCCATGGATATTGCAGATGCGCTTAAAAATGAAGGCATTGAAATAGACAGAAAAAAAATAGTGCTTGAAGAGCCGATTAAAAGACTCGGCTCTTACACTGTCGGCGTCAAGATTTACCCTGAGATGACAGCCCAATTAAATATTACAGTAGCTTCAGAATGAAAAATACTGACAGACCCACAGACAAGCTGCCTCCGCAAAATCTTGAGGCGGAGCAGTCTGTCCTCGGCTCAATCATGATCGAAAATGATGCTATTTCAAAGGCGATCGAGATCCTTCCAACCGGTGGAGATTTCTACAAGGAGGCTCACAGAAAAATTTATAATGTGATGCTCGATTTCTACGATAAAAACGAGCCTATTGACCTTATAACGGTAGCAGAAGAACTGAAGAAAAGAAATGAGATTGATTCCATAGGAGGAGAAGCATATCTTTCAACATTGGCAAGCCAGGTTCCCACTGCCGCCAATATAAGCTACCACGCAAAAATAATCCGCGAAAAATCTCTTTTGAGGGCCCTGATAAAATCAGCCTCAGAGATTGCGGGCAAAGTTTATGAGGAGAATCTCGACGCCGACGAACTGGTTGACCAGGCAGAAAGAATAATTTTTGAGATATCCGACAAACGCATCAAGGCATCTTTCAGCAGCCTTAAAGACCTTTTAAAAGGAAGTTTTGAAACTATCGAACACCTCTATGATAAAAAGAGCGCCATAACAGGCATAGCCTCGGGGTTCACATATTTAGATGAGTTGACTTCAGGGTTCCAGAGGGGAGACCTCGTTGTAATCGGCGGAAGACCCTCCATGGGGAAAACAGCATTCAGTCTGGACATAGCCCGCCACGTCGGTGTTGAATTAAAAGAGCCTGTTGCAATCTTCAGCCTTGAGATGTCAAAAGAGCAGCTTGCAATGAGAATGCTCTGTTCAGAGGCAAAGGTTGACTCTAACAGTGTAAGAAGAGGTTATATAAGGAAAGAAGACTGGAGCAAGCTTACAAATGCCGCAGGCAAACTTACAGAGGCCCCCGTATTCATAGATGATTCCTCAAGCATAACCGTCCTTGAGATGAGGGCAAAGGCAAGACGACTTAAAATGAACAACAAAGGACTCAGCCTCGTCGTTGTAGACTATCTGCAGCTCATGAGAAGCAGAGGTGGTTTTGAGAAAAGCAGAGAACAGGAGATATCCGAAATATCACGCTCCCTTAAAGCGCTGGCCAAGGAACTGGAAATTCCGGTAGTCGCACTCAGCCAGTTAAACAGGGGAGTAGAGCAGAGAAACGACAAGAGGCCCAACCTCTCAGACCTGAGGGAATCAGGCGCAATTGAGCAGGATGCAGACGTTATAATCTTTCTTTACAGAGACGAATTCTACAACAAAGACTCGCAGGACAGGGGCAAAGCAGAGATCAATGTTGCAAAACAGAGAAACGGCCCGACCAAGACAATTCATCTGACATTCTTCCCGAACTATACAAGATTTGAAAATTACAGTGACAGGGAATATCAGGAACCTGAAGAGGTCTTTTAAATTCATAATTCCCTCCTGTAAGATTTTCTTTAAAAGGCGTAAAATATATTTAAAGAAATATGTCATTGCGAGGAGCTACAGCGACGAGGCAATCTAAAAAGCGAGATTGTTTCGCTATGCTCGCAATGACATTATGAAGGCAGGAAACATGAGAAGAACACCGGCAGTTGCAGGTCAGTTCTACCAAGGCACAGAAGAAAAGCTGAACCAGCAGGTTAAACAATATATAAATACCAACCTCATAAAAGAACATGCAATAGGCATTCTGTCCCCGCATGCCGGGCTTATATATTCAGGTTCTGTTGCAGGCCGGGTATATTCCACCATTGAGTTCCCGAAGACATTTGTCCTTATCGGCCCAAACCATACAGGCCTCGGTGAAAAAATTTCAATGATGGCATCAGGTGAGTGGGAAATACCTACAGGTGTTTTTTCTATCGATGAAAAACTGGCTCAAAAAATTGCTTCGAATATCCCCATAGTCTCAAAAGATTCAAAGGCGCATACATTCGAACATTCTCTTGAAGTGCAGCTGCCGTTCATAGCATTTTTTTCCAAAGAACCAAAGATTGTGCCCATGACCATCATGTCAGCCACTGTTGAGGAATGCCACCAGCTCGGAACCGGAATTGCAAAATCAATAAAAGAAGTTGGTTATGAAACTATTATAGTTGCGAGCTCTGATATGAGCCATTATGTGCCCGAAAACACTGCAAGGCAGAAAGACAAAAAGGCAATAGCAATGATTGAAGCGCTCAATCCCGAAGGGCTTTATAATGTTGTGGTCAAAGAGAGAATCACCATGTGCGGCTACCTGCCGGCAGTTGTAATGCTTTTTGCAGCTAAAGCCCTGGGTGCTATTGAGGCAAGGCTTGTTAAATATACGACATCGGGAGAGGTCAGCGGTGATTATGACCAGGTCGTTGGTTATGCTGGAATGATAGTGAAATAATACGGCCTGTCAAAAGACATACCCGCAAGCAGGATCACGCTTACTGAGCGAATTTGCAATAAAATACGCCCTGCCCCTGCATCCGCCCATACATCCATTCAGCTCTGTGCAGCCGATACATCTTTCAGGGGGATTTGCTATGCTTTTTCTTAGTTCTTTTTTTTGAGTTGATGAGAGTATCTCTTTCAGCCCTCCTTTTAAAACACGCCCAAGATTTAAAGGCATGGAAGGGCATGGATAAACGTCACCATGGGGAGAGAGATATATCATGCTGTTTGCAGCCTGACAGCCGCCTTCCGGAAACCGGACTGACGGATAAAATACTCTCCACAAAAATGGGTCATGGATTATTACAGATTTAATATCCTTATAATCTATTCCCTTTAAATCCAATCCGACTTTCTCTCTCTTATCCCTGTCAAGAAAAAAACATTCCGTTCCCGGCGCGAGCCTCTGCATGGGAAAAGCAAGATTACTTATTCCATTATCCAGGCAAAACCGGAGAACATCAGGAATACTTTTATAATTATTTTCCGTAACATTGAAAGAGATGCCAACGGGCAATGTTGCATTCATAACCTGTTTTATATTATCAACTTGCAGCGTCAATTCATGATGCGAAGAAGTTTCTATAAGGAGCATCTTGATATTCATGTTACGTAAAAACGTTACTGCCGAAGAGTTTATATCGGAAAATGACAGGGCAAGAGATACAGCAATATTTTCGCCCTTCAATCTTTTGAGTACTTTGATACATGCATTACTTGACGAGCCCCCTGCATCTCTCAAATTAAGGATTAAAACCTTAAGCCCCAAAATCTCCTCGCATATCATAAGATAATCGATATCAGAACAAGGAGGAAGAGGGGTTAAATCCCAGTAAACCCTGACAGGAAAGTTTAATTCTTTAAGATTCATTCTGCCAACAATGAGGGTCAGGATTATTTATATCTCCGGTCAAAGCCAGCGCCCTTGCAGTGCACCCGCCGAGACAATCAGCATAATTACCGCATTTCAGGCATTTACCCTTAGGCTTTTTATTTCTCAGCCTGGCCAGAACAGGAGAGTTATTCCATATATCCATAAGGTCATCATTGCAGAGGTTTCCGATTACGAGAGGGATAAATCCGCAGGGAGTTACATCCCCATTTGATTTTATATTAAGAGAGAGCTTGCCGCAGACACTGCCCTTCACAAGAGAATCTCCGTTTTTATGCCCAAGCAAGGCTATAATCGGGTCTTCAAGAGATATGTGTAAATTCTTGACCCTGTTCTTATGTTCTGCTGCGCATATATAAAACTCTTTCCATTCTTCAGGTCTCAGATCAAGGTCATCCTTGTTCGTAAACCCCAGGCCTGAACACTTAAAATTATGGAAATTGAGATTGCCGGCACCAGAAGAAATAGCCTGTTCTATCAGCCCCTCAATGTCATTGATATTAATCCTGCATATTACTGAAGAAATTGACGTCTCGATTCCAGCCTCTTTTAAATGCATGAGAGCGGCTATTGCTTTTCTGTGACTTCCCTCAACTCCTCTGAATTCATCGTGAACTTCCTGCTTCGGGCTGTCAATGCTTATCCCGACTTTTTGGAATCCGGCCTGCTTTAATCTTTGCGCGACATCCCTGTCTATTAAAAAACCATTACTGTTCATTGAAACAGAAAGGCCGAGGTTCGATGCAGCCTGCGCAATTTTAAGGATATCTTTTCTCAAAAGCGGCTCACCGCCTCCGAAATTGATATTAAAAACTTTTGCCTGAGCAATCTTTTCGAGAAGATTGCATACTGTGTCAAAATCAAGCTCCTGGCTGGCATCAGTCCTGCTGTAACAATGCCTGCATTTGAAATTGCATCTGTTTGTAACCGCCCAGTTTATTGTTACAGGCGCTGTTGCAAACCAATCACTCTTCATAAACCAGCCCAAGCTCTTTCATGTCTTTTAAAAATGAATTTATATCCTTTTTCAAAACAGCCGGGTCAACTTCAAAGCTTTTCTCAAGTTCAGAGACAAGCTCCTCCAGAGTCTTTCCATCGCAAAGCTTCCATATCTCGGTGCCGAGCATGTTGAGCGCATGCAGCTTCCCGTGAGACAAGATAATTGAAGTGCCTATATCGGAAATGTCTTCACCTGTTTCAAGGCCCTTTTCAACAAGTTCTTTCGACATGTCCTCTTCTCTCCACATTGCATCAGGATTTCTATAAAATCTCGGCATATCAGTCACCTGCAGCCGTAATAGAAGCTATTACAAGATTTTCCTTTGTAGCATTGCGTATCCCGTGGTCCACAAGTGCCGGCACAATAACGATTTTGCCGCTATCAATTACCTGTGTCTCACCTGCAGACACGAATTCTCCCCTCCCCTCCATGACTATCCAGATATGGTTTCCGTGATGGGTGTGGGTTATAATCTCCTGGCCCGGCTTCATGCAGATGAGGTTTATTCTTCCCTGTTCCTCCTCCCATATGGTTTCCTTGTAATACTTTCCATCGTTAAACTTCTTCAGCTTCTGAACATCCAGTATCAATGTTTTCATAATTCCCCTCTCTATTCTTGTCATTCCCGTGAAAACGGGAATCCAGTGTTTTCAATCCCGAATGCTTTCGGGACTAGATACCCGCTTTCGCGGGTATGACGGATAAACCGAGTTTTTAAACAAACGCTGATATCAACACTACACTGTAAAACGACCATGTTATGCCTTATGCACAAACTTCAAAATCCTCCTGAGAGTCTCTGACGTTCTATTCAAAAAATGAGACGCCGTAGATGCAGGGAGTTCATCTTTATTTTCAACAAATCCTGAAAACAAAACCCCATACCGCGAGGACAGCTGATTTGCTGCAGCCAAATCATTTGTGCCGTCCCGATGTTTCCCCGCAACAATCAACATGCCTTTTCCAGTCCCGGTAAACTTTAAAATAGTCTCCAGCTCAGCATCGGAAAAATATCGTCCTTGACCTGCCTCCCCAAATAGTATCCAGAGCTGACCATATCCACCAAGCATTCGTTCAGAGACGTAAGGGGTTTCTCGTCTGTCTGTTATAGTGACGGCGAATCCTTTTTTCTCCAGAACAGTAAGGGCACTCTTACTGAAGGCATTTTGGTCCAGTCCTGATTTCATGAACGTATCATAGATGAGAATGCTTTTCTTCTCTGACGAATTGTTGTTTTGTTCCAGCCATTCCGCAATATTATTTATATACTTCCGGTTATCGTACTTGTCTGCTGAAGCATTCAGGAACCTCTCGAAACCGGAATCAAAGACAATGCCCCCCTGTCCCTCCAGGTCATTGGTATAGGTTGCGATCGTGCTTTTATTTTCCGGGTCCATAACAATCCTCACTTGCTTATTTTGCTTATTCATAACAGTTGAACTTCCTCCGGATATTGACCTGATATCTTTTAACAATAGATTGCCCATATCCACATAGGGAACAAACACAAGGGACTGGAATGCATAGGCGATGATTATCGTGCCCGCGATACAGACAAACATATAGAGGAAAAAAACCCTTTTTTTGAATATCGTCCAGAACATCACCATGGTGGGCATCGCTGTCACCGGCCCGCCAATCATGAAAGCAAGCCCTGCCCCTCCGTCCAGCGTACCGTGGAGAGAGCTTTTGATGTGGTATAGAATACTCGATGCGCTGATCTGATGCAAAAATATGGGGACGGATCCGAGCGTGACCCATACGATGCTCAACGCACCCTTTTGTCCGAACAGCTTGTAGATCCATTCGTAAGGCATGTATCTCTCGACAATGGCGCCTATCGCTACTCCTACAAGGACATATTTACCCACCAGCCAAAGCATCTCCGATGACTTTGCCAGGAAAACGACAAACATATTTTTTGTTCTTGCGGAAACCCGGTTGCCGAACTTCTCTTTACAGTTGCACCTGAGACGTTCGTCGGGATAGGCTTCATCATGAAAGTCGCCCCGCGGTATGCCCCCTTCAATAAAAATGTTTTTTGTTTGAAAGCCCCTGTCCCTGAGCAGATGGGTCACAACTCCTGCGAACATGCCCATTGAGAATGCTGCAACAGTTCTGATTACTGTCCATTCCGGCCCCAGGTCGTTAAGGGTCAGCAGATATGTTGAGGGGCTTAACAGCGGGGAAGTAACGAGAAGGGCCATAACCGGAGCCAGGGGCAGACCGGCAAACAACAGGCTCACCGCCGTAGTCAAGGTTCCGCATGCGCACAGAGGCGTTATCATGCCCACCAGCGATGCCAGAAAAATGCTTAATAAACCATGCCTTCTGAAAGAGGCTTGAAGCTTGACAGCAATCTTGTACGTGCGAATGTAGCCGGCCAGGAGTATCCCGGCTATAAAGTAGGGGAGAATATCCCATAACTCCGCAATGATCCCATGTCGATTAAATAGTAAATCCCATATCTCACTTCCCAGAAGCATGGGAAACGGTCTCTGAAATAATTCCGGTTTTATCGTCTGCTTAGTTGGTCCGTAGACCCATACATGCCAGATGATCAGCGACAAAGAGGCCAGTATCATGAACAGAAGCGTTTTATTTACTGCCTTGCGGGGCGTTCCATGAATTTCGCATACATCATTTTGTTTATCACTTTTCGTTTTCAACAGCATCCGGGCTGTCTCCTAATCCAATTTTTTGCACTCAAATCTTAATCAAGTCCTTCCTGAAATTCAGGGGCCATGGTGGACTCCCTTCGTCTGTAAATAATCCCTGTAACAAATAACACGCATATGCCAATTAAGACGGCAACCTGGCCTTCATAAGGCGTCCCGGCAGTATTTCCTCCGAGCCCCCAGTTCTGCACCAATGCTGCACCGGCAAACATGCCGAGCACAGCAACGCCAGCATCGCTGTCGCCCTGACCGGATAATACGAGCTGCCTGAAAGGACATCCCTTTATAAGTACAGAACCGAAACCTACCATGAGCATGCCAAGAAAATTCCAGATATAGCTTTCATTAGAACTCGGCTGTCCATGAAAACCTAATGAAAATTGTCCTGTAAGAAGGCTCGCAAATAAGGCAATAAAGAAAAAGGATATTATTCCCATTAAAAGCCCTGTGGATTTTGGACATCCCTTTATTTCTTTTGGTCCCCATAGAAACAGCCGCGCAATGCCTCCAGTAATGCAAAAGCCTGTCCTTTGTGCCAGAGCACCGGCAAAAAGACCGGCTGCGAGGGAAAGATAAAGCGGCGCATATTGTGCACCGGCGCCCTTACTGCTTAGAGAAATAAAAGCAGGTTTCCATAATAAAAAAAGAAGGAGAAGAAACATCAGGCCGGGAATCAGAAAACCATTCCCTGCAGGCAATTGCATCGGCTTTCCAAGAGTAAATCCTCCTTCTACGAATTTAAGGCCGATATAAACGCCTGCTGCCAGTCCGAACAGTCCAACAACAGCAGTAAGGTCTCCGGCAGAAATCCTCAGTATCATTTTTATAGGACAGCCCATAAAGACAGAGCAACCCACAATAAGGAGAATCCCTACAAAAAATCGCAGCAAAGGAGAACTCCCGGCGGTTGCCCGAAACTCTTTTCTGTAAAGAGAAATAAAAAATGAACCGAGGACAAAACCTATTATCTCCGGCCTTATATATTGCATTCTTATATTCCCGTGCAGTCCGAGAGAGCCTGCGATGTTTTCCATAAAACATGAAACGCAGAAACCGGTATTGGGCGGATTTCCATAAAAAGAGAGGATTACCCCTGCGAGTCCAATGAAACTTCCTGCCAATATAAAATTAACCACAGCTTCCCGCAATCCTCCTCTGAAGATAATAAATAACCTTCCTGTTCTGCCTCATTGCTTCGTCATCATTATTTGCCTTTATCTTCTTTTCTATCTCATCCAAGGCCTCTTTAACAGCTCCCTTAAGTTTTTTCCCCTGGAATAAAGGAGTTTTTTTATCGAGATAATCAGGATTAAGATCTACTGCTTCTTTATATTCAAGAACAGCCTTAATCAATTCCTGCCTTCTGATATATATATCACCCATCAACATTCTCGGTTCTCCCTCGTAAGGGTATCTTTGTATTACTTCTCTTACAAACACCTCGGCTTTGCCTAAATTGCCGCCTTCGATTATATTCCTTATAACCTTGCATTTACCTTCTACTTCGCTATTGGCAGCACTGGTGACAGCCGTCACTCTCTGCTGGCCATTCCGCACAGGTCTTGCTTCGCCAAGATGATAGCTTATGAGCGCAAAAGAGCTTATCAAAAGAATAACTATCGCCCATATTGAAAATCTGTCGAGTCTATCCATGCTGTTTGAATTCTCCATTGAGATAACCTGAAAATAGACAGGGTATAGTGTTTTTTTGCCGATAGAAAGAGAATGTCCGCCCCAGCGGATTCGCCGAGGCGAAAGCGAAAATACTATCTCCTGTCTTTATACTCATACCTTTACCTAATATTTTTGATAAGGGGGCATATTCGTCCTCTTTGCCATTTCCCTTACAACATCAAAATCTTTATCCTTAATATCTTCATAGCCGTCAATCTGTGCCCTGTCAAGAACCTTCACAATTTCTCCGTCTATTCCTATGGTGTCATCTTTCTTTATATCGAGAAGCGCTTTTTTAAACTTCCTTGAGATAAAATCGTCAACCTTCTGCGTAACGCCGAAATTGCAATAGGGGATAATATCCCCTTCTGCTAATATGATAAAGTCCTGCTGTTCAATCCTGCCATCCTTTGCCATCCGCTCGAAATCAAGCAGCGGTACTGCCCCTGCATCGTACTTCCCAAACAGCACGCCATAGATAACCTTTTCATGCTTATAGGTGCCTGACGGGATTGAATATAAAGCAAGGTCGTTATCCGGGTCCATCCCGTTTTTCAGCATAATATCCAGCTGTGTCATATAAGCTGTCGGCCCGAGCATGGGGCCAAAAACCATGGTCTTACCTCTCAGGTCTTTAAGATTTTTTATGTCGCTTTTTTTCAATGCAACAATAGCGCCTTTCGACCTGGCGCCCAGCGAACCAGCCTTCTCTGCGGCTAGTATCTCCACCCCGTGATTTCTATTCATGATTATATAGAGCAGTGAATTCGTATGGGTAAAATCCAGCTTATCAGCCTCTTTGGTAAAATCAACGGTATCTATGGCCACAGCCTCAAGATTAACCCCCAGTTTTTTGCCCAGGTATGCTGTTAAGGGTCTGAACCGATGGAGGGTCTCGTATTCGCTGTTACATATCATGTAGCCGATCCTGTAAGTTCGTTTGTTCTCCACTGAAGAATGCTCGCTGCAGGAGACAGCGAAAAAAATGATAAGGATCGCAAGAAACAGTTTCTTCATTTTTTGCCTGCTTTTCTCATTTAATTTTTTCGTGGTTTTTCCGGCTAAATCCATAATCTCCTCACCGTATAAAGCATCACTCCAATACCTGTTATGCAAAAGCCAAAATAAACAAAGGGCTTTCCCGGGTCTTTTGTTATCTGAATACCGGCAAAAGGCATTCCATAACGGTCTCTCTCACTTTTTACATAAAAAAAATTAAACCCTTTCCATATAAACGGCCTGTTCACTTCAGAAGTTCCCTCTGCTATTATTGTCGAGTTTTTGGAAAGCATTAAATCCACCCACGACCTCTTCAAAGAAGGATTCTTGTATGCCACGAGAACAAATTGATAATGGAAATCATCGGGGAGATTGTTTTCTCCGGATGTGTCGGCAGAACCAATAAAATGGCCTTGATTAAAAACGCTGAGTTTCAGATTCTCCGAAGGAAATTCAAGCTCATCAACCCTGACGCTGTAATTCTTAAGATTAAAGGTTTCTCCTGTTTTAAGCGTAAAAAGCCCGTCCTTTTCCCCTTTTTTAAGTATCCCCACCTTAACGGAAATGGGGTAATATTCAAAGTTTATTTTTTTCACGGTCAAATCCATTCCCATGGAAACATCATCTCTAATGTCCCATCTGTAAACCTTCTCCGCTGCTGTTCCCTCATAGATATTTACAGTCGCCATAAAACCAAGAGAACTTACCACGCTGCCTGCAAGGGTAAAGATTACCCCGCTGTGCATTATAAGCACTGGCTTCGAAAGGGTCTTTATTCTCTGAAGCGTGCATAAGAGCAGATTCAGCCCTATCAATCCGACCAGTGTTTTGAATACAGGACTTGAATAAATCTCCCTCTTCTCTGCAAATGTTCCAGGGATGGCATACAGACAAATGACAATGAAAAGACCTGTAGCCAGTTCCCTTGATGACAAGAACCGGTTTAGCCATTTCAGTCCTTTCCTCATAATTCCCGGCCTGCACCTTTATCCGGTTTTATATAAGCCTCTTTGCCTTCAGAAAATCTCTTGCTATCTTTCGCGGCTTTTCTCCGGATTTAACAGTTTTAATCATTCGTGAAAATATTTCTTCATCCATGATTCCACCAAGCTTATTAATCAACCTCGGAAGTGCAGGAAAATTGTTTAAGACATCCGCAGTGATTACAGGAGAATAATAACGCTGCCCTTTACCTTCAGCACCGGTTAAAGACCCGAAGGGATTAAGCCATACAAGATTTAAATTCCTGCTGAATTCTTCCTTGGCAATTTCATAAGCCTTCCTGATATCATTTGGTCTTTGCCTGCCCAATATCTCCATCGCCCGGTCGGTATTCTCAATAAGCATGCCCACCTCTCCCTTTTTTATTGCACTGTAAAGGTCTTTCGGATCTTTATAATATTTTATATTTACAGCAGTTCCGGTCCGCTCGTTTATCAGGACAGAAAGTATTTCAGCAGAAATCTGTTCATCAGGTGAATTAAGGATGCCTATCGACAGCACCTTGCCAACGCATGCCTCTGCATGCAGGCTGAAAGCTAAAAATATTATTATCAACAAAACAGTAATTGTTTTTCTCAATTTATCCTCTCGCACTATAACCCATTCACTCTTTTTCTTTATTCGTTTCCATGTTGTCAATAACGAAATCCAGACCTGTCATGCTGTCAGTGAATACTATTTCCCTGTTAAACCCATAGCTTTTGCCGGGAGGAAATGCAGAGGCATACCCTACGTAATACCTCCCGCGCGGAATATGAAGAGTGTAATTACCATCGTCATCAGTCCACCCTGAAATATAATCAGGCACAACAGAGAATTCCTTATCCCTGTTTGCAATTGCATAAGCCGTTTTGACAGGCGCACCATTCTTATCAGTAATCCGCCCTCTTATTTTAATATAATCTCCGCCGGTTTTTTTTGTGCTCATGTTTGCAGCCTCCTGGAGATCCGCAATCATGAAATTCAGCTGATGTTCTCCGGACGAAAACTCAATCTCAGCAGGCTCACCGGAATGTTTGTCTCCGGGCATAAGCGGGCCGTACCTCGAATCGTTTTTTCTAAATCTTGCTACCGCCCAATACTTCCCCGCCGGAAGAACCATCCGGTATCCTCCGTCTTTATCTGTTTTAGCCGATATAAAATCAGCCGGCCTCCTGATATTAGAACTGCCATAAATAAATACTTCGGCTCCCTCTACCGCCTTCCTGCTAATATTAAGAACATTGCCTTTAAAAATGAAAGTTTGCGAACTAAAGGCAGCTATCGGATATAAGCCTGAACACACAAGAGGAAATACCAGCAATAGAAAGGCAAGACAGCGGTTCATCTTTTTGTACACCCGTGTCATAGCAAATCCTTTTTCCTTTCCAGCTTAAAAGGCTCTGTTGCATAAGGGGCAAAATGAACCCTGCCTATACCCGGTTCTCTCCTGTCATCAAAAATAGTCTCAGCCGGATCTCCGTCACCCCAGTAATTTTCCCGCGCATTTACATCCTCATTGTTAAAATCACCTATCCTTAAATTATAGTTGCCGTTTACAAAAATATTATTCCTCTTTATGGTCAGCCCCCCGCCTTTTTCCCTGATAAAAATGCCTGTCTCGTTCCCTGTGAAGACATTCTCTGTTATTACTGCAATGCCTCTAAAAGATCTCAGGCCAATAGTGTTCCCTTCAAATAATGAATGACTTATTTCCACCGGACCGCTTTGAAAGCGTATGCCTCCGTAGTTTTTCCTGAAATCGCATCCTGCTACGACAAGATTCGTAAAATGGCTGTGTATGCCCCATGTGGCATATTCAAAATTGCAATTAGAAAATATGCTGTCCGTTGCATGGTCCAGCAGTATCTCGTCCCAGTCAGAAGGGCCTTTCTCTTTTAAGGACGTAAACTTAACCCTCGATTCTTTTTCTCCCTTCGCAATTATCTTTCCGTTTATCTTAAGCCCTGCCTTTTCTGAAAATATCACCTTTGTATCAGGCGTCAAAGTCAGAGTTGCACCAGGAAGCACCTGGACAGTATTCCGGATATTAATATCGCCGTACCATACTGTATCTGTACTTATGGTTTTTAAAGGCCATGAATATGGTATCGGAGTTTCCCTCGCAGGTTTATACTCAACCATTCCTCTTCCGGGCTCATCACTCCTGTCATAAATCACATCTTCAATTGCATTGTTCCCCCACCAGTTCATAGGAGAGGAAATGTTAATTTTACCATCAAGACCAATAGCATAAGTTCCATTCTTAATAAAATTATTCCCTGTTATAATGCCGTCAAAAGATACAATCCCTATGCCCCGTTCTCCGTTTCCTGAAATATTATTGCCCTTTATCATGGCCCTGGAATCCTGGATATTTATTCCGTTAATACCATTCCCCTGAATAAAATTTTCGCTAACCTCAATATTATCAGTATGCTTGAATAACATACCCGCTTCCAGATTATTAGTAACAAC
>Ga0214473_10007150_pt1 | contig 13276 bp, 9 predicted proteins | sample RVTome_7_FD_203509 | JGI IMG/M metagenome (GOLD analysis project Ga0214473, IMG submission 203509) | Soil microbial communities from uranium-contaminated site in the Upper Colorado River Basin, Wyoming, United States - RVT98D197 | ecosystem: Environmental > Terrestrial > Soil > Contaminated >...
GTCGTCTATCCGGGTCCGGCCATCGACGGAACCACGAACGACGTCCTGCGCGATTGGGCCACCATCCTGGCCCTCGCCGAGTTCCCGGTCTACTACGACACGTCCTTCGAGCAGCGGCTGATCATCTTCAAGCTGAGCTCGGGCGAGGGCTGGGGGCTGCCGAATGTGCAGCCCGACGGCACTCCGACGTGCGCCTTCGGCAACATCAAGATCCACCCGTCCCACGAGACCGTCACCGCGGACACCTGCGGCGACCCGGACTACGTGGTGTTCGAGTCCGACCGCTTCCATACCTCGTACATCGCCGTCAAGGTGCGCTCCCGCCTCGAGTACAACCTCGAGGAGGAGCAGCTCGGCTTCCAGCTCCTCGAGGGGATGGTCGAGCTGCAGCGCGAAGTGCGGCGGCTGCGTGCGATCCCGATGCCCACCGCGGCGCAGCTCGCCGAGTTGCGCGCCCAGGAGCGCAACCTCAACCAGGCGGAGAGCTACCTCGAGTACCTGATCGAGATCCAGCGCCGCTACGGCATCAGCAACTACTTCTATTGACCCGGGGACACGCTCCCCGTGCGTAATCGCGCGAAGTCACGCGCGAAAATGGCAGTAGTGTAATCGGGCTGCGGGAACTGGTCATCGCCGGTCCCGCGGCCCGACGAAGCCGCCGCGGTCCGTCGTCGACCGCCGACTGTGCGGACCGAGCCTGTCCCGGTCGAGCGAACGGACCTAGGTGGGGGGCTGGGTCATGACCCCGACCGGCGACGTTCTGCTGCCCCTGTATCGTCAGATGCTGCTGATCCGCCGCTTCGAGGAAGAGGCGGCGCGCGCCTACGCCCAGGGCGCCATCGGCGGCTTCCTTCACCTCTACATCGGCCAAGAAGCCATCGCCGTCGGCGCCAACGCGGCGTTGCGTCCCGACGATCCCGTCTTTCAGACCTACCGCGATCACGGCACGGCCCTCGCCCGCGGCACGACCGCCCGTGCTGCCATGGCCGAGCTCTTCGGCCGGGACACGGGCTGCTCTCGTGGTCTCGGTGGCTCCATGCACCTCTTTGACCCGGACCGCGGCTTCTACGGCGGCTACGGCATCGTCGGTGGCCACGTGGCCTTGGCTGCGGGGGCGGCCTTCAAGTCCCGCTACGCCAGCGAGGACACCGTCACCGTCTGCTTCTTCGGCGAGGGGGCCACCAACATCGGCGGCTTCCACGAGGCCTGTTCTCTCGCCGGCCTCTGGAAGCTCCCCCTCGTACTCGTGTGCGAGAACAACTCCTACGCGATGGGCACGCCCTTCTCGCGCACCTCGCCGGTCTCGGACATCACCTTCAAGGCCTACGGCTACGGCATGGCCGCCGATCGCTTCGAGGGCCACGACGTCCTGCTCGTGCGTGACCGCATCGCAGACGCGGTCGAGAGGGCCCGAAGCGGCGGCGGACCCACCCTCATCGAAGCGCTCACCTATCGCTTTCGGGGCCACTCCATGAGCGACCCCGCCAAGTATCGAACCCGCAACGAGCTCGACGAGCGCAAGCAGCGCGACCCCGTCAAGCTCGCGCGTGCACGGTTGCTGGCCGAGGGCGCGACGACGGCCGACGTCAACGCGATCGACGGCGCAGTGGAGGCCGAGATCACCGACGCGGTCGCCTTCGCTCGCGAGAGCGCGCCCGCGTCGGAGCAGATCATGCTGGACACCGTCCACACCGCGAAGGGCCGCTGACGTGCGCAGGATCCGCTACCGCGAGGCTGTGCGCGAGGCCATGGTGGAAGAGATGGAGCGGGACGGCGCGGTCTTCCTCATCGGCGAGGAGGTGGGCCACTATCAGGGCGCCTACAAGGTGAGCGAGGGAATGCTCGAGCGCTTCGGCGAGCGACGCGTCGTCGATGCGCCCATCGCGGAGGCCGGGTTCGCCGGGCTCGGCATTGGCGCGGCGATGCTGGGGCTCAGGCCCATCGTGGAGTTCATGACCTGGAACTTCTCGTTCGTCGCCTTCGACCAAATCGTCCAGAACGCCGCCAAGATCCACCCCATGAGCGCCGGCCGGCTGCGCGTGCCCATCGTCTTTCGCGGTCCCAACGGCGCGGCCATGCAGGTGGCGGCCCAGCACAGCCACGCCGTCGAGCCCTTCTACGCGAGCGTTCCGGGCCTCGTGGTCTGCGCCCCGTCGACACCCAGGGACGCCAAGGGGCTCCTCAAGAGCGCCATCCGTGATGACGATCCGGTGATCTTCCTCGAGGGCGAGACGCTCTACGGCGTCGAGGGCGACGTGCCGGACGAGGGCGTCGAGGAGCTCGTGCCCATCGGCCGCGCTCGCATCGCCCGGCCGGGCACCGACGTCACGATCGTCGTCTGGGGGCGTCCCTACTACGTCGTCATGGAGGCGGCCGAACGCCTGGCCGCGGATGGAATCGATTGCGAGGTGGTCGATCCGCGAACGCTCCGGCCCCTCGACACCGACACCCTCGTCGAGAGCGTGTGCAAGACCAACCGCTGCGTGATCGTGCACGAGCATTGGCCCTACGGCGGTCCGGGTGCCGAGATCGTGGATGTGATTCAGCGCGAGGCCTTCGACCATCTCGACGCACCCGTGCTCAGGGTGGCGAGCCGCGATGTGCCCATGCCCTATGCGGCGAATCTCGAAGGACTCGTGCTCCCCACCGCCGACCGGATCGTCGAGGCGGTCCGCCGCGTCTGCTACGAGGGCTGACCTGATGGCGAAGATCATCGGACTGCCGCGACTCTCGCCCACGATGGAGCAAGGCACGCTCGTCGCGTGGGCAAAGAAGAAGGGCGACCGCGTCGAGGTGGACGACCTGCTCGCCGAGGTCGAAACCGACAAGGCCACGATGGAGTTCCGGTCCTTCGACGCTGGCGTGCTGCTCGAGATCTTGGTGACTGAAGGGCAAGCCCTCGCCCCCGACGCGCCCGTGGCGATTCTCGGTGAGCCGGGCGAAGACATCTCGGCGCTGCTCGAGGAGGCTCGCCTCTTCGCGGCAGCGTCGGCCGCTCCGTCGCCGCGCGCGGACCCCCCGGCCGTCAGCGACGCTGCGCAGGCGCGTCCGGCCTCGTCCGGCTCGACGCCGAAGGCCGCACCGACCAGCGGCCGCATCGTCGCCTCCCCGTTGGTCCGCCGGCTCGCGCGCGAGCAGGATCTGGACCTCGGGCAGCTCACGGGCTCGGGTCCCCGCGGACGCATCATCAAGCGCGACCTCGACCAGGCGCCGGCAGCCCCCCTTTCCCCGAGCGTATCTCCCGGGCGGGAGCCCCGGGTCGAGCCCCTCTCCCCGATGCGCTGCACGATCGCTCGTCGGCTCACCCAGGCGAAGCAGCAGATCCCGCACTACTACCTCACGATCGACATCGACGCGGAGCCGCTGCTGGACGCGCGCCGGGTCATCAACGCCGAGCTCGAGTGGGACGGCGAGAAGGCGTCCCTCAACGATCTGCTCATCAAGGCATGCGCGGTCGCCCTTCGGCGCTATCCACGGGCAAACGCGTCCTTCATGGGCGACGCGATTCACTATCACCAGCGGGTCGACATCTCGGTCGCCGTGGCCGTGCCTGATGGCCTGGTCACCCCCGTGATTCGCGATGCGGACCGCAAAGGCGTGGCGGAGATCGCGCGCGAGATCCGCGAGCTCGCCACCCGCGCGAAGGCCAAGCGTCTGCGACCCGAGGAGATGGTGGACGGCACCTTCTCGATCAGCAACCTCGGCATGTACGGCATCGAGCAGTTCGCGGCGGTCATCAACCCGCCTGAGGGGGCAATCCTCGCCGTTGGGACCGTGCGTGACGAACCCGTGGTTCGTGGAGCAGACGTCGTTCCGGGCAAGCGCATGCGCCTGACCCTGTCGTGTGATCACCGTGTCATCGACGGAGCCGTGGGCGCCGAGTACCTGGCGCTGCTGCGCAGGCTCCTCGAGAGCCCCGCGACCATGATCGCCTGAGGGGATGGGCTCCGCTCAACAGGGCCCGTGGAATCGTCGATCGCCGGTGAAGATCTTCCCGGGGTTGAGGATGCCCTTCGGATCGAAGATGGCTTTGATGCGTCGCTGCAGCGCGATCAGCTCGGAGCTCTGCTCGAGGTGGAGGTAGGGCGCCTTTTTGGCACCCACGCCGTGCTCGCCCGCAATGGTGCCACCGAGCGCCACGACCTCGCGCAAGAGCCCCTCCACGCCGCGCTCGACGCGTTCCCAGTCGGAGTCCCCGTTCCAGAGGAAGTTGATGTGGAGATTCCCGTCGCCCGCGTGTCCGTAGGACGGCATCCGCACGCCCGTGCGCCCCGCAATATCCCGCGTTCGCTCCAGCAACTCGGCCAGCCGCGTGCGCGGCACCACCACGTCCTCGCTCATGCGATGCGGTGCGACGCCGCGAAGCGAGTGCGACAAGTCTCGCCGCGACGCCCACAGGCGCTCGCGCTCACTGCCGTTCTTGGCGACGATCACCTCGAGAGCGCCCGCGTCGTCCATGGCGTTGCCGCACGTCTCGAGCTGCGCGTCGATACCCCCGGCGTCGCCGTCCAGCTCCAGCAACAGCATGGCCCGAGCGCCCGGCGGGATGGGCAGCGCCGTCTCCGGTCGGATGATCTCGAGCGTTTCGGCGTCCATGAGCTCGATGCAGCGCGGCGCGAGGCGGTGCGCGATCGAGGAGGTCACGGCGCGCTCGATCGCCTCTTCGGACGGCAGCATGACCAGCAGCGTGACGGTGTGCTCGGGCAGCGGGACGAGCCGCAGGATCGCCTCCGTCACCACGCCGAGCGTGCCTTCGCTGCCGACCATCAATGCCGTGAGGTCGTACCCGGTCACGCCCTTGCGCGTTCTGCGGCCCAGACGCAGCACCGTCCCATCGCCCGTGACGACCTCCATCCCGAGCACGTACTCCCGAGTCACGCCGTACTTGAAGGCACGTGGGCCGCCCGCGTTCGCGGCGATGTTGCCGCCGATGGCGCATGTGGCCCACGAGTTCGGGTCGGGTGGATAGAAGAGGCCCGCGGCCTCGGCGGCGGCGTGTAGGTCGCCGGTGACGACGCCAGGCTCGACGACAGCCAGCATCTCCTCGGGTTCGATGCCCTTGATCGCGCCCATCCGCTCCAGGGTGAGCACGATGCCGCCTTCGACGGGGACAGCCCCACCCACCCGTCCGGTGCCCGCGGCGCGCGGTGTGACTGGGATGCCGCGCGCACTCGAGACCCGGAGCACGGCCGAGACCTCGGCCGTCGACGTCGCGCGCACGGCCGCGGCCGGCATGCACGGCGCGACCTCGCTCTCGTCGTGGGAGTACTGCTCGAGGATGTCGGGGTCCGTGACGACCGTTCCCCCGGTCAAGGCGCCCTCGATTTCGATCAGCGCCTTGTCGATGGCGGCCACGCCGGGAACCTCCTCCCCCGCGAGGCAGGCGTCAAGCTGCGAAGGTGCGTGTTGCACCAGCGCGCGCTACCATGAGCGGCCATGGACCACGGGTGGCTTCGCTTCTCCCTTCTCGCGTTAGCGCCATGTTTGCTCTCCGCCTGCGGCGACGACCGGCCGCCCCCGGTCCCAACCGACTCGGGCATCCGCTACGACGCCCGGCCGCCGGTGGACGGGGCCGTGGACGCGGGTCCCGCCATGGACTCGTCGACCGATGGTCCCACCCCCCTCGACGCCGGCATGCCCGACTCGGGCGACTTCCCGGTCTGCAGGACGGACCCGGATGATGCTTTCACCCTGGGTGTGGACATCGTGGCCCGAGAGCGCGTCGTGGCAGTCGCGGGCGCGGCCGACGGGTTCCTCGTGGCGTGGAGCGAGGCGCGGGTGGGCGTCCCCGATGTCTTCGTCCGGCCCATTCCGAGCACCGGCGTTCCGCCCGATGAAGCGCGCCTCACGGGGGGCACGGCCCTCTCCCAAGGACCGACCCTGCTCTCCCTCGGGACCAGCTTCTTGGCCGCCTGGTTCGACAACGCGCTCGGCAACTTCGAGATCCGCGCCCAGGCCGTGTCGTCGGCGGGCGTGGCGACTGGCACGACCCAGCGCCTCACCGACAACGCCCTGCGGGACGATAACCCCGCCCTGCTGCGCATGGGCTCGAATGTGCTGGCGGTGTGGGTCGAGGACGATCTCTTGGCGAGCACGCGCATCGCGCGCAGCCGCATCCTCTCCGCGAGCGGCATGCCCACGGGAGCCCCGCAGGCCGTGACCGTCCCGCCCGAGTCACCGACGCTGCCCATGCTCGCGCCGCTAGGCGACGGCGCGGCCATGGTGTGGGCCGAAAACCGCCTCGACACCTCGCACATCGTGCTGCGCCGGCTCGATGCGTCCGGCGCAGCCGTGGGCTCCGGCATCACGCTGGACACGGAGGCCAACGCCGACGGGACGGCCGACATCGCGACCACGACCACGGGAGGGGCGGTCGTGTTCGGCGCGCTCGTGGGCGGCGTGAGGCACGAGGTGCGCTTGCGGCGCGTGGACGACATGGGCATGCCCATCGGTGCCGAGCGCATCATCACGCTGCCTCCGCAGGCGGCCACGGGACCCTCCATCGTGCGCTTCGGCGGAGGCTACGCGGTGGCCTATCGCGTCTTGGCCGACACGGGGCTGACCGAGCCCATCGTTCGGGCCATCTTCATCGACAGCGTGGGGGATCTGGTCGACAGCTTCGACCTCGGGACGGCGACCGCCGCCGGGGGACGGGTCACCATTCGCGCCTCGGCCGACGGGTCCTTGCTGGTGGCCTGGGCCGACGTGGCGGGCGGCACTACGGAAATGAAGGCGGTGAGGATACGATGCGGGCTGTGATCCACCTTCGCCACGTTGCAACGACGTTGCTCTGTGCCCTGGTCCTGTCGTCCTTGTCCGCCTGCGGGGACGACAAGCCGCCCGGTGTGCCCGGCGTCGATTCCGGGCCACGCCGCGACACGGGCATGCGCGACGGTGGGCCGTCTCCCATCGACGCCGCCGTGGATGCGGGTCCGGCGATCGACGCCGGCCCCGGCGAAGACGCGGGTCCCGTCATGGACTCCGGACCCGGCGTGGACTCGGGACCCGTCATGGACGCGGGGCGCACGGACGCGCCCTTCGTCCCGCGCGACTCGGGCCCGCTGCCGGACACGGGCCCCCCGATCGACGTGGGCCCGTTTCCCTCTCCCGATTCCGGCCCGTTCGATCCCTGCGGGGCGATCGGCACCGTCACGCCGTGCGGGACCGGCTGCGCAGCGGGCACGCGGTGCGTCGACAACGGCTGCGGGTCCATGGTGTGCGTCCCGGCGGGACACGCCTGCGCCGAGCCGGCCGACTGCGCCGCCGGCAGCGACTGCATCACGGGATCCGTGGGGAAGGTCTGTCAGGCGACCAGCGGCTGCGGAGACTCGCGCGACTGCCCCGGGGGCTTCAACTGCGAGTCGGGCGCGTGCGTCGACCGGCGCATCGGCTGCGGGCTGACCGACGTCTGTCCGCAGGGCTTCGTGTGCCGCGGCAGCGGCACGGGCACCGCCCCCTTCTGCCAGAAGCTCTACCAGCGCTGCGCGAACGACACGGCATGTCCGTTCTTCGGCCGGTGCCGCGACGTGGACGGGGACGGAAGCTCCCAGTGCACGCTCAATGGTTTGTGCGCCGTCAACGGGGACTGCGGTACGGGCGAGGTGTGCGGCGTGGATCCCGAGCGCGCCGTCGGCGTCTGCAGCGGCTACGGCCCCTGTGCCGGGGGCGGGGATTGCGCCACGGGCTTCACCTGCACGGACCCCTGGGGCGACGGCCTGACCGAGTGCGTTCCGACCGGGGGCACCTGCGCCACGACGAGCGCGTGCTCGGGTACGGCCGTGTGCGCCAGCCCCGCGGCGGGAGGCTCGCTCCGGTGCATCGCCCGCCCCTTCGGGACCTGATTCGTGCCGCTGGTCCGCAACTTTTTCACGGATCCGCACTTCCATGCACCGCGATCCAGGGCCGGACGCATCTATTATCCAATGATTTCGGCCGCTAGGCTCGGGCCCGGAGGTTGCAACGGTGGGGCGCGGGCCGGTGTGGGCCACGACCGCCACCGGGCTGGGCAAGCGGGAGGATTCATGAAGAGGCTGTCCCCACTCATCGTCGCCGCCGCCGTCCTCGCGGGCTGCACGGGCGAGCCCGCGGAGTCCGGACCGACGGGCGGTCCCTTCCCGCTCGCCGGCGACGCCGGAGCGTGCACGGTGCCGGAGGAGGGCTGTGCTTGCGATCCCGGGAGCGAGCCCATCGACTGCTACCTCGATCCGGTCGAGGTCGACGGCATGCTCGTGTGTAACGCGGGCACGCGCTTCTGCCGCGCGGGCGCCTGGTCGTCCTGCGAGTCGCTCAGGAGCTACACCATCGGCAACCCGATGGCGCTCATCGACGGGCCCTCCGAGTGCAATCCGTGTAACCCCGACTGCTCGGTCGCGCGGGACTACCCGACGGATCGGGACATCGGTCCGGGTAACAGCACCGACGTGAGCTACGACCCGACGGCCCCGGGCCTCGTGATCACCGCGATGCCGCCGCCCGTGCCCTTGCCCGACGCGGACGGGGACCTGGTGCCCGACGTGGCCGACGAGTGCCCGGGTCCGGGCTGGCGCGCCCCCTGCGACGGGAGCGCAACCGACGACGGCTTCTATCACGCGCTGCCCTTCGGCGGCGCGAGCGCCATCGACCCGCTCGACATCACCACGCAGGTCCGCACCGCGGACGTGTACTTCCTGGTGGACACGACGGGCTCCATGGGCGGCGAGATCAACAACCTCCGAACGGCGCTCACGACCGGCACGCTCCTCGCGGGCTGCGGCGGCGGCATCATCGGCGCCATCCGGTGCACCATTCCAGATGCCTGGTTCGGCGTCGGGCGCCACGACGACTACCCGGTGAACCCCTACGGGGACAGCGGCACGTCCGACTACGTCTACCAGAACCTGCTCGACATCACGCCCGACACCGCCGCGGCGCAGGCCGCCGTCACCTCGCTGGGTCTGCACTGGGGCTACGACTGGCCGGAGAGCCAGAGCCAGGCCCTGTGGGCCGTCGCCACGGGTGGGGGCCTGGGCCCCTACCTCGCGCCCAAGGCCGCGTGCCCTGCGGGCCGCTGGGGCTACCCCTGCTTCCGGCCCGGCACCATCCCGATCGTGATTCTCTTCACCGACGCGACGTTCCACAACGGGTCGTTGGCAGCCTACGACTACGCCCCGATGGCGCCGCTTCCAGCCGCTACCGCAGTGGCCAATACCAACGAGACGTTCGCCACCGCGTATGGTGCCGGCGACGTGACGGCGGCGTGGGTCGGATTCAGCGGCAGCACCCAGACGATGGCCCACGATGTATCGCCGGGTTGCGGCAGCACGACCGCGCGTGACGCCGTGTACTCATTCACGCTGACGGCGACGACGACGGTGACCATCACGCTCCAAGGCTCGAGCTTCAATACGGTCCTGGGTCTCTACAATGGCGCAATGGCACTCATCCAGTGCAACGACAATGCCCCGGGTCTGGGTACTCGGTCCGCCATCACACGGTCCCTGGCCGCGGGCACATACTACGTGGTGGTCGATGGGAATGGCACGTCGCGGGGGAGCTACAGGCTGAGCCTGGGCGTGCCGCCGTACCCCGTGACCTGGGCGCAGGCCCTCGCGGCCCTCAACGCGCGGGGCGTCAAGACCATCGTCATCGAGTCCTGCGGGAGCGGCGGGTGGTGTCCGGAGACCGTGGCGGACGCGATCGCGCTCGCCAACGCGACGGGCTCCGTCGATGGGACGGGCAGCCCGTTCGTGTTCTCGATCAGCGACACGGGGACCGGGCTCTCCACCGCGGTCGTCGACGCCGTGCGAGACCTGGCGAACTACTCGCGCATGGACGTCTCGGCGGTGGCCGTCGACAACCCGGCCACGGCGGCCATCGACGAGCGCGGCTTCGTCAACTCCATCACGGCCGTGTCCTATCCGGCGGGCCGGTGCACGGGCATCAGCGGCGGAACGGTGTTCACCGCGTGCCTGCCCGGCACGACCGTGAACTTCCGCGTGACCTTCCGGAACGACTTCGTGATGCCCACGATGGTCCCGCAGGTCTTCGACTTCTGGGTGCAGGTCCTGGGCGACGGCATCTACGAGCTCGCGCTCGTCCCGGTGCGCATCGTCGTCCCGCCGCTCGTGCCCATCTATCCAGCCGAGGGCCGATACTGGCGCGACTACGACTCGACCGCGCGGTGCGTCGTGCCGCCGCAGCGCCCGGACTGGAACGCGTTCCGCTGGACGGCCACGACGCCCGCGGGCACGAGCATTCGGTTCGAGATCCGCACCGCGTCGACCCTCGCGGGCCTGCCGGGGGCCACGCCTGTCTCCATCAACGTGCCGGGCTCGGCGCCGCCGGTGGACATCGGCAACCTGTTGATCGCGGGCGGGCAGCCCAACCAGCTCCCGTACCTGCGGGTCACATCTCGGCTCTTTGCCGATCCGACACGCACGATCACCCCGGTCCTGTCGGGGTTCGAGCTCGACTGGATCTGCACCTCCGCAGAGTGATCAGCACTGCACAGGCGGGGCGGCGAGGAGCGGGCCCCGCGCAAGGCCCCATTTGACTCGGCCGGCGCAACGCCAGACGATGCGCGTCGCATGGCCACGAGCGCCACGTCCGGTCTGTCCGCGCCGCTGACGCCGTCGCCCGCCCGATTCCGGCGAGGAAGCGGGAATGCCCGTCGCGCGGGGATCGGCTGGTTGCTGATCCTCGGCATCGCCGTCATCGAAGTCTTCGGGCACTTCGTGATCCTCAGCCGTGTCCCTCCCGAGGCGGATTGGGCGCGCGCCGCCGAGCACGTCCGGTCCGCCTGGCGAGAGCGCGATCTCGTGGTCTCCGCGCCGCGGTGGACCGATCCCCTGCTCCGGCAGGTCCTCGGCGACCGCATCGCCTTCTCGGATGCCGGACGCAGCGATCTGGCGGCCTACGAACGCCTCTGGGTCGTGTCCATCCGGGGCGCCGACGCGGAGGAGGCTCCGCGCGGGCGACCCGCATTCGAGCGGGCGTTCGGCCGCGTCCGCGTGCGGCGTTGGGATCTGGGCGCGTCCGAGGTGCTCTACGACTTCGTGACGCACGTGGAGGGCGCCCGCGTGACATGGGCGCAGCCCGGCGCAGAGCAACCGTGTCCCTTCCGGGGCACCGGAGTCGCCACCGGCGGCGGGCTCGGTGCCGGAGCGATGACGCCGGCGCGCCGTCACGTGTGTGACCCGCGTCGCCCCTGGCTGTGGGTCGGCGCGACCGTCACCGAGGACCTGGACCTTCGGCCCCGCTACTGCATCTGGCAGCACCCCGCGGGCACCGAACCCATCGTCGCGCGATTCGAATCGGTCCCGCTCGGTGAGCGGATGGTCCTCTACGGCGGCCTCTACTACGAGCACGAGCGCATGCGCGAGCACGGCCCCATCGAGGTGAACGTGCGCGTGGACGGAGTGCCCGTCGGGCACATGACGCACAGGGACGGCGACGGCTGGAAGCGCATCGAGATGCTCACCCGTTCGGCCGAGGAGGCGGGCGCGGATCCCGCGCGGCGCGGGACGGTGACGGTCGAGGTGATCGCTCCGAACCCGCAGCTGAGGACGTTCTGTTGGGCAGGGACGACGCGAACGGCCCCGCGCCAGGAGGAGCCGTGAGGCAGATCCCGGGCGTGGTCGGGTGGCGCGACCACCTCCTGGGGCTCGCCCTCGCCGTGTCCTATGTGGCCCTGCTTCTGCCGACGTCCCGTGACCTGGCCATGTCGAGGGACGAGAGCTTCTACGTCGTCGCGGCCGAGCGCTACGGGGCTTGGTTCGAGCAGGCCTGGGACGATGTGGGCGCGGCGACCGAGCAGAGCGCGATCGACGCAGCCTGGGGCTACAACCACGAGCATCCGTCGCTGGTGAAGTCGGCGTTTGCCCTGTCGAACCTGATACAGGAGCGCTTCGAGCCGTTTCCGACACCGGGCATGGCCATCCGGTTTCCCGGCATGGTCTCGGCGGGGCTTCTGCTGTGGCTGATCTACATCTTCGGAGCGCGCCTCTTCGGGCGATCGGTCGGCGCGTTCGCGGCGATGACGATGGCCCTGTTGCCGCGGGTCTTCTACCACGCGCACCTCGGTGCCTTCGACGTGCCCATCACCCTCATGCTGACGCTGGTGACGTATTGCTACTGGCGTTCCCTGTCGGAGCGCAGATGGGCCATTTGGCTCGGCATCGCCTTCGGCCTGGCGCTCGCGACGAAGCACAACACGTGGATGATGCCCGCCGTGCTTCTGGTTCACTGGCTCTGGGTTGCGTGGGGAGAGGTGCGGGCGCGCCGTTTGGGCGAGGGGAGGCGCTTGAGCCTAGTGCCGTGGTGGCTCCTCGCCATGGCCCTGCTCGGGCCGCCCGTATTCGTCGGCTCGTGGCCGTGGCTGTGGAACGACACGTGGAGCCGCATCGGGGAGTACGTCGGGTTCCACATGAACCACGAGTACTACAACATGGCTTACTTCGGCGTGAACCACTTCTGGCCGCCGTTTCCCGTGTCCTTCCCCTGGGTGATGACGGCCTACACGGTTCCGCTCGTGACGCTGGCTCTCGCCGCGTGCGGGCTCTACGTGCGTGCATGGTCGCTGCTGCCCCCGGGCCTCGAGGCGAAGTGGGCCCCTCCGGGTCGGCCTCCGGTGGACCGGTTCCGCGCGGAGGTGTTGCTCGTCGGCTGCCTGCTAGCGCCGCTGGTGGCTATCTCGCTACCATCGTCGCCCATCTTCGGCGGCACCAAGCACTGGTTTCCTGCCTATCCGTTCCTCGCCCTGTTCGCCGGCCTCGGCTTCAGGCGCGTCCTACGAGTCGCGCTTCGAGTCGTTCGCAAGCGTGTGCCGGTACCGCGAGCCGCCATGCGTGCGGCCGTGGCTGCGATCCTGCTCCTGCCGAATGTCGCGCAGACGGTCCACGCCCATCCCTTCGGCCTGTCGTACTACGGCTTCGTTGCCGGGGGCGTGCCCGGTGCGGCCGACGACGGGATGAACCGCCAGTTCTGGGGCTTCACCCAAGGTTCGCTCGCCGGCTGGCTCCGCGAGCGGATGCCCCAGGGCGGCACCGTGTGGATCTGCGACGCCACGTTTCAGGCGTGGGAGATGATGCAGCGCGACGGCATGATCCCCGAGAACATCCGCGCGACGCCCAACATGGCGACAGCGGACTACGTCATCGTTCATCACGAGCACCACTTTGACGAGGTGGACTTCCAGGCCTGGGTCGCCTTCGGATCTGTCGCGCCGGTCCACGTCCTCACCTACGACGGCGTCCCCATCATCTCGGTATATAGTAGGGACAGGTAAATTCCTGAACCG
>Ga0214473_10007151_pt1 | contig 13276 bp, 10 predicted proteins | sample RVTome_7_FD_203509 | JGI IMG/M metagenome (GOLD analysis project Ga0214473, IMG submission 203509) | Soil microbial communities from uranium-contaminated site in the Upper Colorado River Basin, Wyoming, United States - RVT98D197 | ecosystem: Environmental > Terrestrial > Soil > Contaminated >...
CGATGAAGCCCCAGGTCACCATTGATGACGGAGCCGATCTCGTGAGCGCCCTGCACCACGAGAGCAAGAACGGGGTTGCCGCGGGTATCTGGGGCGGCTTGGAAGAAACCACGACCGGGGTCATCCGCCTGCGCGCGATGGCCAAGGAGGGTGTCCTCAAGTTCCCCATGGTGGCCATCAACGATTCGCAAACTAAGCACTTCTTCGACAATCGCTACGGCACCGGTCAATCTACCATTGACGGAATCCTACGCGCCACCAACCACCTGCTGGCGGGCTCGACCGTCGTCATCGTCGGGTACGGCTGGTGTGGACGCGGAGTGGCTGTGCGCGCCCGCGGTATGGGCGCCGATGTTGTCGTCTGCGAGATCGAGCCGGTGAAGGCGATCGAAGCGGTGATGGATGGATTCCGTGTTATGCCGATGGCGCAAGCGGCCAAAGAGGGCGATGTGTTCATCACGCTCACCGGCAACTTGGCCGTCATCCGCAAGGAACACTTCGCGAAGATGAAAAACGGCGCCGTGGTCGCCAACTCCGGCCATTTTAACGTCGAGATCGACATTGAAGCCCTCGAGAAGATGTCCAGGGGCAAACGCAAGGTCCGCCACGAAGTCGAGGAGTACGTTCTGAAAGATGGCCGTCGCATCCACTTGCTGGGCGAGGGACGTCTCATCAACCTTGCCGCAGCCGAAGGACACCCGGCGATGGTGATGGACATGTCCTTCGCCAACCAGGCGCTCGGCGTTGAGTTCATCGTGAAGAACCGGGGCAAGCTCCCCTTGGGCGTGCATGCTCTCCCCGAAAAGATTGACCGCGAAATCGCGCGGCTGAAACTGAAGTCGATGGGTGTGAAGATCGATTCGCTCACTCCGGCGCAGAAAAAGTACCTCGCCGAGTGGACAATGGGGACATAACCTGTCGGACCAATCTCTCCGGGCGGACCCAAGGCAGGGCATATCTGATTTCAACGACGTTGGTTAAACGCACAGGAGGACGATATGATTCTGATCCGCAACACATTTCAACTTCATTTCGGCAAAGCCAAAGAGGCCAAAGCAGTCGTCAAAGATGGTCTCAAAGCGTTGAAAGCGCTGGGCTTGATCGAGAACCGCGCCTACATCGATTTCACCGGGCCGTTCTACACGCTGGTTCTTGAAAACACATGGGACAGTCTCGCCGTGTTCGAAAAGGCGATGGCCGAAATGGGCACAAACAAAGAGTGGCAGGAATGGTACGCCAAGCTCGTGCCGCTCGTGAAATCGGGCCATCGTGAGATTTACTCGGTGATCGAATGAAAAGTCTTGCCGACGTCCGGGCGCTGACCTTCGATTGCTATGGCACCCTGATCGATTGGGAATCCGGCATCCTCTCCGCACTGCGTCCACTGATGCACCGGGACGGCCTGGCCATCGAAGACCACCGGCTGCTCGAAGAGTTCGGCAAAGCCGAAAGCCGCATCGAACGGGACAATCCACATCTTCCGTACACCGATGTTCTGCGTCATGTCCACCATGCGCTATCACGCCAATTCGGACTTGCCGAAGACATCGATGAGGCGACCCGCTTCGCCAATTCGGTCGGAGACTGGCCGCCGTTCCCGGATACCATCGGCGCGTTGCGTGATCTGCAGAAACACTACAAACTGGTGATCGTCTCCAACACCGACAATACCTCGTTTTCACGCACCCAGCAACGCCTCGGTGTGACATTCGATGCGGCGGTGATCGCCGAAGAGGTCGGCGCCTACAAACCCGATCATCGGATGTTCGCTCGCGCCTTTGAAGTCATTGCGGAAATGGGCATTACCAAAGACCATATTCTCCATGTCGCGCAAAGTCTGTACCACGATCATGTCCCCGCCAAGGAACTCGGTCTGACCACCGTCTGGGTCGACCGCTATCGGGGCAGGCCCGGTCACGGGGCGGCGGTCGGTCCGGTTGCTGATGTCCAGCCCGACTACACGGTCACGACTCTCCGGGAACTTACCGTTCTCCTCGGCGTTTCGTCTGTCTAACAGCACGACAGTGCGAACCACAACCGAAGGACCTAAAACCACGGGAGGCGCGATGATCAAGGTCATCCCCGCGAAAGATCGGCGTTTCAACGATTTCGGCTGGCTCAAGACATACTGGCTGTTCTCGTTCGACCAGTATCACGATCCACTGAACATGAACTTCGGATCGTTGCGCGTTTTCAATGACGATACCGTCGATCCCGGATCCGGCTTCCCGCCACACCCTCATGGTGAGATGGAAATCATAACAATCGTTCTCTCGGGCGCGGTGACCCACTCCGACAGCATGGGCAACAAGACCGTGATCCGAGCAGGCGACGTCCAACGTATGACCGCCGGCGCCGGAGTGCGTCATTCCGAATTCAACTTCGAGGATGAGCCGCTGCATCTCTACCAGATCTGGATTACGCCCGACGAGCGGGGTCTTGCGCCCAGCTACGAGCAGAAGTCAACGAAAGTGACCGACTATAAGAACCGCCTTCTTCCGGTCGCCTCAAGCTCAAGTGTCGATGGGGCGATCCATCTCAACACCGAGGCGGCGATCTATCTGTCCGACCTCGATGCGGGAGTTGGCATCACACATGAGAACGCCGCCGGGCGTCGTCTCTTCCTGTATGTCACTTCAGGGGCGCTGGAGGTCAATGCGGTCCGTCTGAATGAGAATGATCAGGGACGGATCGAGGGGGAGAAGTCCCTGGCAGTCAAAGCGCTCGAGAACGCTCGCTTCATCGTCGTTGAGATTCCGTAGGGCCCCGGCAGGATGGTAGGGGCGTATTGCATACGCTCCTACTTCCTCACCCTCGACAACGCAATCAAACCCGCAATCAGGCAAATGGCATTCGGCGCCCATGCCGCAATCGTCGAGGCATGCGGCACCCATGCCGGCGCTACCTCGGCGAGAAAAGGCCGTAGTGAGCCGCTCTGCCCCAGAGATCGAAAAATCTCGTAGAGGACACGCACTACAAACGTGACCATCATCGCAATCCCAAAATTGAGCGCCATTCCCGACTGCTTCGTGCGTGCGGCAATCGGGAATCCTATCATTACGACAATCAGATTGATGAAAGGGAAGGCGATCTTGAGCGCCAGTTCGGTTTCTTCCAAGGTTGGGTCGCCACCGGTTCCGCGCAAACGCACGACCGTTTGCTTTAGCTCGCGGTAGGTCATTTGTTGAGGATTGACACGCTTGCGCACGACGTCTTCTGGCGTCTCTTTCCATTCCGGAAAGAGCGTCATGTTGAACGTTTCATATCCGGCGACGCTGTCGCTGAATGGCGCGAAGGATCGAATCCCGCCGTCCTCGCCCACCCAGATCGAATCCTGATACCACATCCGCTTCATCTCGACGGTCTGCGACAGGCGCCCATTCTCGATGGTCTGCACGGTAACATCCGTCCCGAGGTTCTGCTTGGTGTTGAAGGTGCGGAAGTGGTAGATCCGTCCACCGGCGCCGACCATGAAGACGTTTTGCAGCAGCATGCGCGCGGGTTCCACCGACCCTTTGATTAGCCGTTCACGCAGGTCTGCCCGCTTTCGCTCAAATTGTGGATACACCGTCTCTCCCGCCGTGAAGATCACCGTCGTCACAACCAGCCCCATCGCCAGAAAGGGAAGAGACAACCGCCACAACGACATTCCGGCGGCCCGCATGGCCAAAAGCTCGTTCGTCTTCGCAAGAAACCCGACGGCAAAGAGCGTGGCCAGCAGCACGCCAACAGGAGCGACGAGTATTAGTACATAGGGAGAGTAGTAGAGGTAATACAGCGCGACATAGACAAATGGAACGCCTTTGTCGATGAACTTGTCGAGATTCTCGATCAGGTCAACGATGATGAAGACCGCCCAAAAGGCCATCATCCCCCAAAAGAGACTAAAGAGAAACCTGCCGATGAGATAGCGGTCGATACGGATCAGCACAAACGCTCATTCCTTTTGTAACTCATCGTCGCAGCCAATTCCGGATCGCCCTTGGTGAAAGGGCCGTTTCGTTGCTCCCTGTCCACAGAAGCACCAGTCCTGCCGCTCCAATCAGGAAATCCGCGCTCCACATGGCCCAAAACGGCGAGACAAACCCCCGGTCGGCCAAGTCTTCGCCGCCAATTAGAAAGGCCCAAAACAAGAGAAAGAGCCCAATCGATACCCCGATCGCCGTCGCGATCCCGCCTCGCCGCGCCCGCACGGCCAGTGGACAACCGATCAAGGCGAAGACCACGCATGCGGCTGGAATCGAGTACTTCTTATAGATTTCGATCTTGTACTGATTGATGAGCCGCCTCTGGTTGTCCATTGCCGCGCGCTCCCGTTCGATCATCGCCACAACGCGTCCGGCACGTTCGAAGGCCCGCTGAATCGCATTCGATTCGTCACCGGCGGGCAGAAAGCCGGCACGATCCACGGGCATCGGATAGGCGACAGTCTGCGAATCGGGAGCACGGAGGAAGACGGCGGAGACCCACGATGAACACGTGTTGTTGATCGTTCGCCAGCGCGAGTCGATGGACGCCTGCCACGTGGCAATATCCCCCTGCATCTGCGCGGACGATTTCTCACGGTCGGTGCGGTACTCCGTATCGGTCCGCGTCCACTCGTCGCCGACTCCGCCAAGATAGAACGTCTGGTGCTCAAACCGCGTCCGACGGTACTTGACCCGCTCCTCGGGATCGGGTTCATGGATCTCGCCGTCGTAGAGTTCCAGAATGAGGGTGTTACCATCATCCGAGTTGCGCATCGTGCCGGTTTTGGCTGTGACTGTACGCGGCTCGGTGCGGTTCTTGTGGTCGAAAACCGTGACATCGGCTATGTCTGACGATTGTTCATCGAGCGACTTGATGAGGAGGTGATACCCGGCGATCCGGTCCTCCAGGACATTCGCTTTCAGATCGAGCGTCGGTCTCTTTCTGCGTATATCCGACATGAGCTTGCGCGCCTGATGATTTGCGTCGGGCAGGACCTCGTTGTTGAACACGACCAGTGCGGCGGCGAGGAGTCCCGCGACAACGAGTACGGGGGCGATCAGCCGGTACAGCGAGACACCCGCCGCCTTCATCGCCACAGTCTCCGAGTCCCCGGCCATGCGGCCGAAGGCCATGAGCGTTCCTGACAAGACCGCCATTGGTACCGCCAGAGCAAACATCCACGCCAGATTCAGGACAAAAACCTGAACAATAACCCAGGCCGGAAGGCCTTTCGATACGACCATTTTCACCACATCCGGCACAAAGTCGACCACCAAGACCAATGTCACCACGATCAGCGCGAAGACAAATGGACCATAGTGCTCGCGGAGGATGTAGCGGTCGAGGCGGGACATGACGCGTGAATATAGACCCCCTCCGGTGCTTCCGACAGGTGATAACACTCGGCGCATTTCGCTTCAGTCCGGGCTTTCTGCTTGACTTTGTCTCCGGTCAAAGAGATTATCTGCGCTTACGGAACCCATTGGGGTCCAGCGAGTTTAAGAGAGAGACATGGCGATCCATGACCTTGTGCCCGGCGACCGGGTGGAAGAATTCTTCGCGTTGCGAAAAATCGAACGCAAGGAACATCCGGGCGGAGAACGTCTCTCTTTGGAGTTTGGTGATGCTTCAGGGCGCATCGAGGGCGTCATGTGGGATGGATACGACGGTGTGCTGGATCAATTGAGTACTGGGGGAATCGTCAAAGTGCGTGGCCAGGTGGGTCTATACCGCGAACGGCTGCAGATCAAAGTCGAGCGTATCCGCGCCGCGACCGACGAAGACGCTGTTGATCTCTCCAGCTTCGTTCCACGCGCGCCAGTCGATCCCCAAACCTTGGCGTCCGAGCTTGATCGGTTCGTCGAATCAATCACCGACGAATACCTCTCGCTGTTGCTCAAGAACCTCTTGGCCGAGGGATCGGCACGCGACGCCTACCTTCGAGCCGCAGGAGGGAAACGCTGGCACCACGACTCGCTCGGAGGGCTGGCGGAACACTCGCTCAACATGGCACGCATCGTCGACCTGATGTGCCAGGTCTACCCCGATCTGGATCGTGACCTCTTGATCAGCGGCGCCTTGCTGCACGATATCGGCAAGATCGAACAGTACGACATCGGGGCGATGATTGATTACTCAGATGAGGGACGGCTGGTCGGGCACATCAACTCAGGGGATTTCCGTGTCACGACCGCGATTCGCGCGATTGAAGGATTCCCGCCCAAGACTGAGCAACTCCTGCGTCACTTGATCGTCTCCCATCAGGGGCAGATGGAAACGGGCTCACCCGTGGTCCCGCAGACACGCGAAGCGTTCATTCTTTACTACGCGGACGAAATGGATTCGAAGATGGGCGCCCTGCGTCATGTTGCCGAAAAGACCGGCGACAGGCCGTGGAGCGACTACGTAAACCTGATCGGACGGCACATATACTTTGGCGGACGCGCCAACGGCTTGAAGGCCGGGGAAGAATAGGATGGGGCAGTGGGATTCTTCGATCTGATTTCGTCCGACATCGGCATCGATCTCGGCACGGCCAACACGCTCGTGTGGGTGCGCGGTGTTGGAATCGTCCTGAACGAGCCGTCTGTCGTCGCCATCGAAGTGAACAGCGGACGCATTCTCGCCGTCGGCTCAGCCGCCAAGGAAATGCTCGGACGCACCCCCGATGAAATCCGTGCTGTCCGCCCGCTCAAAGATGGCGTGATCGCTGATTTCGAGATCACCGAGAAGCTCCTGTCCGACTTCATTCGTCGTGTCATCCGTCACCGTTACCTGATGAAGCCGAAAGTGGTGATCTCCGTTCCTTCGGGCATCACCGAGGTGGAAAAGCGCGCCGTGCGCGATTCGGCGCAGAGCGCCGGCGCCCGTGAGGTCTTTCTGCTTCAGGAACCAATGGCCGCGGCGATCGGTGTCGGGCTTCCGGTCGATCAGCCCTCCGGAAACATGGTGATCGATATCGGCGGCGGCACTTCGGAGATTGCCGTCATCGCCCTTTCCGGCATCGTCAACAACATGTCGATCCGTATTGCCGGCGACGAAATGAATGAGGCGGTTGTCCTCTATCTGAAAAAAAACTACAACCTGCTCATTGGCGAATTGACCGCAGAAGAGATCAAGATTCGCATTGGCTCTGCGGCGCCGCTGGATCGTGAAGAATCAATCGAGATCAAAGGACGCGACCTGATCGCCGGTGTCCCCAAGACAATGAAGCTGTCCTCGGTGCAGGTGCGGGAAGCGCTCGCGGAGCCCATCGATGCCATCATTGAGGCGGTGCGCCAGTCACTCGAACGCACCCCGCCCGAACTGTCCTCCGATATTCTGGACCGTGGCATCATCCTTACCGGCGGCGGCGCGCTCATCCGAGGACTGGATCGCCGCCTGCGCCAGGAAACCAATTTGCCGGTCAATGTCGCAGACGACCCGCTCACCTGCGTCGTGCGTGGCACCGGACGCGTCCTCGAGAACATGCCGATGTTCAGCAAGGTGCTGATCAAGAGCCGTCGCGATTGATGGACGACTTCGGCCACGCCACAGGGCTTGGCAAACGAGGGGCTTCAACCCCTTGTTCGCCGTTTGAGCATTAAGTTCCTCTCCCATGACGATCACACCCGACAGCATCATCCACTTTCTCGTCCATGACGTTGGGCGCCCGGTCAAGTTGCGCGAACTCGCACATCTGATGAAAGTGCCCGAACGCGACTATCCCAAGCTCCGCAGTGAGGTCAAGGGAATGCTCGCGTCTGGACGGCTCGTGGAGCTCAAGCGCGGACGCATCGCGCCGCCGGATCCGCTTAACCTCGTCACCGGGACCGTCTTCGTAAAACGCGGTCAGCACTTATTCGTGCGCGTCGATCCTCCCGAAGATGATCCAAGCGCCCCACGTCGTGAGATTTTCATTCGGCCGCGTGATCGCATGACGGCTCTGGATGGCGACCGTGTGATGGTACGCCTCTATTCAGAAAAAGATGGCCCGTCGGAGGAAGGAGCGATCATCCGCATCCTCAAACGCGCGCTCAAGCCGATTGTCGGGATCTATCACAAGGCGAAGCACTTCTCCTATGTTGTCCCCGATCCGCCGCATCCTCTGCGCGAAATCTATGTTCCTCCCCAGTATGCCAACAAGGCCGAGGTCGGTCAGCAGGTCGTGATTCAGATCACCGACTGGGATTCGCCCGATGCGACGCCATCCGGGAAAATTATCGAGATCTTGGGATTCCCCGATGATCCGGGTGTCGATATCGAACGTGTCATCGGCGCATTCAATCTGCCGCGTCGTTTCCCCGCCGAAGCGCTCCATGAGGCCAAGGCCTATTCGGAAGAACTGACACCCGGGGACTTGGAGGGCAGGGAAGACTTCCGCGATGCGATTGCCTTCACCATTGATCCCGTCGACGCCAAGGATCACGATGATGCCGTCTCGATTGAGCGAATCGGCAACCACTGGCGGCTCGCCGTTCACATCGCCGATGTTAGCCACTATGTGACGGAAGGCAGCGCGCTCGACCGGGAAGCGTACGAGCGCGGCACATCGGTCTACCTTGTTGACCGCGTCATCCCCATGCTCCCGGAACGGCTCTCCAACGATCTGTGCAGTTTGCGTCCAAAGGTAGATCGTCTCACCCTCAGTTGTGTGATGGAAGTTTCCGATTCCGGAGAGGTGACCAGGTACCGCTTTACCGACGGTGTCATCCGTTCGCACGCCAAGCTCAGCTACGAAATGGTGATGGACTATTTCCGCACGGGGGAGAAAACCCGCACGGTTGCGCCGCTGGCTGCAACACTCGACGACATGCGCACAGTGGCGCGAATCTTGCGAAAGCGACGCTTCGCCAACGGCAGTCTCGATCTCGATGTTCCCGAAGCCAAGGTCATCCTCGATGAGGAAGGGCATCCGATCGAGATCCGCCTGCGCCACTCCGATGAATCACATCAATTGGTCGAAGATTTCATGCTCGTTGCCAACCAGTGCGCCGCGCACCGGTTCCTTCGCCAAAATCTACCCTCCCTCTACCGCGTGCACGCCCCCCCATCTCCTGAGAAAATGGAGGAGTTTGCCGGATTCGCCGAGACTCTCGGATTCCGTTTCGCTGTCGATGGTGGCGTCACGCCAAAGAAGGTCGCCCAATTCCTGGAACAGTTTCACGATGACCCGCGCAAGGATATGATCCACCAGATGCTCTTACGTTCGCTCATGAAGGCGGTCTACCAGCCGGAAAATGTCGGTCATTTCGGTCTGGCGTTTCCCCATTACACACATTTCACGTCACCTATACGTCGCTATCCCGATTTGTGGATTCACCGCTACATCAAGAAAATTGAAGCGAATTCATGGAAGGTCCCGCAGCAGAACAAAATGCGCGGTACGCTCCCGGCGATCGGACGTCAGACGTCCGACCGTGAACGCCAGGCCGAAGAGGCCGAACGCGAATCGGTGCGCATCAAGCAACTTGAGTATCTGTCATCCCATCTGGGCGATGAATTTTCCGGCAAGATTTCTGGCTTTCTTGAGTTCGGGATGTTTGTCTCGCTCGATGACATCGGCGCCGATGGCCTCGTGCGATTCTCCGGCATCGATGATGACTTCTATGTCTGGGACCGCGAACGCTTCCAGGTACGAGGACGCCGTCTTGGACGTACCTTCAAGCTCGGCGAGGCGGTCCGTGTCCGCCTGATCCGCACCGACGCCGAAAGACGCGAAATCGATCTTGAGATCGTGGGCGCTGATCGCCCGATTGACGCCAAGACACCAGCAAATCGTCTTCGCCGACAACGCCACACCCGCCGCCGCCGCTAAGCTAAGTCGAGTATTGAAAACTCGGTAAACGAGGGCTTCAACACCTAACTTGGAAACGAGAATCCTGTTCACTTGCCGTTCTGGCAGCGATCTGCTATTATGGCAGAAGGGAAAATCCTGAAAGATGGCTCTGCTTCTGCCCCACATATATACGGTCACCGCCGACGGACCTCTGGGCGAGCTTTGGCGCACTGCCATTGAGTCACTCGGTGGTTCTCATGCGGCTTTCGATGGGCTGGTCACGGCGCTGCGACGACTCGCCGACCACGCTCCGGACATCATCCTTGTCGATTCCTCCTCCGCCGACATCAGCCATGATCAACTCGCCCTCAAACTACGTCACCGGGGACCCTTCTCCGACCTGCTGGTCGTAGACGATACCGATCGAAATGTAGGGTGGGTTTGGCCCGAGCAGAGTCGAGGCCCTCAGCCCACCTCTCCCAAGGATGCGACTACGGCTTGGGGCATAACTCCCATCCCGCACGAGTGTGAGGCGTCGCAACTACGGGCGCGTCTGAAGACCATTCTGGACGAACGCGCCCAGGTCAGGAAGTGCGGCTGGATCGGGATCACTCGGGAGATACGCGCCGCATCCAGTCTCCTTCTGGCCGCTGCCAATTCCGATGCCACTGTCCTCATCGAAGGAGAATCGGGCACGGGGAAGGAACTGGCCGCGCTCGCCGTCCATCGTAACAGCACACGTTCGACGAAACCCTTTCTCGCATTGAACTGCTCGGCGCTCCCTGAGACATTGCTCGAAAGCGAACTCTTCGGCCATGAGAAAGGCGCCTTCACCGATGCCTTCGGACGCAAGAAGGGAATCTTCGAAGCGGTCGAAGGCGGGACAATCTTCCTCGATGAGATCGGCGAGACGACGCCGGCGGTGCAATCGCGTCTCTTGCGCGTGCTCGAAGAACGCCAGGTCCGCCCGGTTGGCGCGACGAAGGGGCTTTCGGTGGACTTCCGCGTTGTCGCTGCCACCAACCGGAATCTCCATCACGCCGTCAGTGAGGGACACTTTCGCCGTGACCTGTACTTCCGCCTCGCCGTTATCCAATTGATGCTCCCGCCCCTGCGCGAACGGCGCGGCGACATTCCGGCGTTGCTCTTGCATCATCTGGCGGGCACACAATCATCGCTGACATCATTCCTGAACGAAGAGGCGCTGTCCCGTCTGGTCGACTACGACTGGCCGGGCAATATCCGCGAACTGCGCAACTTCGTCGAACGCGCTGGGATCCGTTTTCCAAATCAGACACTCGATCACGACATGGTCGGCTCATTGCTCGAAACCGTCCGTCCCGGAATCAATCTCCCTGTCGCCACCGGCTTGCGCGCCGACAATGTCGAACGCGAGATGATCTTCGCCGCCCTCTCCGAACTGAAACGTGATCTCGACTATCTCAAGCGCCGTGTCGACCGGATCCCCGGTGTCGATCACATAACTTCCGGCGCCACGACCCCCGAAGACCGCTTCGCCTCGATGCGCGAAATCGAACGCGACCGCATCGCGCTGGCGCTCAAGCAAACACACGGCAACCGAGCGCAGGCGGCGAGGATGTTGGGGATCGGGGAACGCACCCTCTACCGCAAGATCCGCGAGTATGGTCTCTGATCCCCCCGTGCGAGCCATCCGCCCTCGGGCGGCGCTTCCGGCAGGCCTCGCGGTTCTGCCATTTCTATCGGCCCTATTGGTCCTATATGTCCTATCCAATTCGGCCTCCGCCCAACAACCCTCCATCCGGCCATACCAAACCGAAGAAGACCTCTGGGAAGCGCTGAACGACGGCGAGATCACCTTCGATGATTTTCTCGAACTGCTCGATCTCGCCCGTTCCGGCGCTGATAGTCTTGTGATTCCGCCATCGGATTGGGAGGCGCTCCCCGGCTCTGAAGCGGGCTACCTCGTGTCCCCTGATTCGACCGAGAATCTGAACCTTGAAGTCGTGCCGAGCGCGACGCGACATGCCCGGATACCGGTATCTTGGTCAATGCGCGGAGGTGTCGATGCCGACTTGGATAATCCGACCGGAAGCGACGGGTACTCCGTTTTGCGTTTCCATGGTGGACGTTTCCGCGGCATCCTCGATTGGTCGCACGACGATGGGGACGGCGGAAAGTGGCGACGACGGACGCTGGTCTACCGCGACCGCCTTCTCACCGCGCAACTCGGCACTATCGAACCACGGTGGGGACGCGGGCTGGTTGTGGGACGGCGCTCACGCATCCTCAGCGCATCCGACCTCGATGGCTCCTTCGCGCATCCGACACGCGGCAGGTTCAATGGCATCTGGCTGGCGTCAAATGAACGCCGTCGCTTCTCCGCACAAGCGCTGTACTCCGACCTGCGCAATGACGCCATAAGCGAGCGCGCACTCGCGGTCGATGGCGTGGTATATTTAGGGCAGTTCAATCTCGGTGTGAGTGCTCTGACCGGGGCCGTCGAATTCGAGACAAGTCTGCCGCGTTATGAAGAGCAAGTACTCGGCGTGCATGCGCAATACGGAGGCGGTAAGCGAGCACTCCTCGCCGAGGCGGCGGTCGACGACCACGGGGCATCGTCCAAGGCCGTCGAGTTGGTCTGGCCTCTCTCAAGCGGCCGATTTCATGCTCGCGCCTGGTCAAATGGCGCCGGATTCGTAAACCCCTGGGGAGGCGGCCCCGGACACAGCGACACACGCTCCATCGATCTCGACAGCATCGATCTCACATTCGCCTCCCGGATCGCAGGCGAACGCGGTTTCGACTTCACCACGAGCATTGCCGTGGCGCCACAGGTCAACCTGCGCTGGGATTGGATGAGTCACCGCGAAGAGCCTGGCGCGGCGTTGGAACACAGTGGTGTTTTCCGCGCCGAGATCAAGCGACCATCATTCCGTACTACACCATTTGTCCGCGCGCGAGTTGATGAAGACGAAACAGAATCGTTCTCTCTCGGCAATTACCTATGGATTGGGCCAGATCATCGTGAACTGAATGTCCGCCTCGAATTCGGCACACATTACGTCGACGAAGTCCAGTTTGTCCGCGCCGGCCTCGGCGTCAAAATCCAGATCAATCGCGTCGTCCGTCTCGCCCCCGCCCTGCGCTGGACCGACCCGAATCTTGACATTCCTGCAGATGGGTACTGGTACTTCTATTTCACCGAAGTGATTGTCCCGATCTCACACGCGCGAATCGAGATGGCGTTGGTCTGGAAGAAGTACGAAGATTCGGCCAAGGATGATCTGGTTGAATTGAGGGTGAGGTTTGTTGCTAATTAGTGTGTGGAGTACCCTAAACCCGTGAGGAGCAAAATGAGGACTGCCACCAAGGTTGTCGTGCTCTCTGTGCTGGCTGTAGTACTCTTTACTGTACCGGGATCCGCGGAAGACGAATCTGAACGAGAGCTGGGACGTTGGGGTATCGGGTGGGACAACGGGCTCGGTGGGCGTTATAGGCTGACTCCCGGATGGGAACTCGGATTTCGTCTGTCAGGGGATCTTGACGATTTCGATCATGAGGAGCACA
>Ga0214473_10007153_pt1 | contig 13273 bp, 8 predicted proteins | sample RVTome_7_FD_203509 | JGI IMG/M metagenome (GOLD analysis project Ga0214473, IMG submission 203509) | Soil microbial communities from uranium-contaminated site in the Upper Colorado River Basin, Wyoming, United States - RVT98D197 | ecosystem: Environmental > Terrestrial > Soil > Contaminated >...
AGGACGTCTCCGCCGCGGAAGTGGCGGCCGCCACGATGGCGCCGACGCGGATCGGGGCGGCGCTGCTCGGGTCCTTCGGAGTGCTGGCATTGCTGCTCGCCGCCGTGGGCCTCTACGGCGTCATCGCTTACTCCGTCAGCCTGAGGACGCGCGAGGTCGGCGTTCGCATGGCGCTCGGCGCGCGGCCGCGAGACGTGCTGGGTCTGGTGCTCCGCCAGGGTGACCGGCTGGCGCTCGCGGGAGTCGGCATCGGCGCCGTGCTGGCCGCGAGCGTGGGGAAGGTGCTCGAGTCGCTGCTCTACGGCGTCGGCGCCTTCGACCCGCTCGCCTACGCGGCGGCGGCCGCGCTGCTGTTGGGCGTCGCCACGGCCGCGAACCTGATTCCCGCGCTGCAAGCCGCGCGCGTGGACCCGATGCGCGCACTGCGCAGCGAGTAGCGCCTGGCCTTCAGCGCAGCGTCTGGTTGAAGAAGTCCAGCGTCCGCTGCCACGCCAGCTTCGCCGCGGCCTCGTCGAACCTCGGAGTCGTGTCGTTGTGAAACCCGTGGTTCGCGCCGTCGTAGAAGTGGACGCTGTAGCTCACCTTGCTGGACTTGAGCGCCGCTTCGTACGCCGGCCAGCCGGCATTGACACGTTCGTCGAGCCCCGCGTAATGGATCAGCAGCGTCGCCTTGATCTTCGAGACGTCGGCCGCGGCCGGCTGCCCGCCGTAGAACGGCACGGCGGCCAGTAGATCCGGCAGCCGCACGGCGAGTTCGTTGGCCACGGCGCCGCCGAAGCAGAAACCGACGACCCCGATCTTTCCGGTGCAGGCAGCGTGCCCCTTCAGGTACGCCGCTCCGGCGGCCATGTCTTCGATGATCTTGCCGCGATCGAGCGAAGCCTGCAGCTCACGGCCCTTGTCGTCGTTGCCGGGGTAGCCGCCGAGCGGCGTGAGGGCGTCCGGTGCGAAAGCCAGGAAGCCTGCAACGCCGAGACGGCGGGTCACGTCTTCGACGTAGGGGTTGAGGCCGCGGTTCTCGTGTACGACCAGCACGCCGGGCAGCTTGCCGGAGGCACTCGCCGGCCGCACGAGATAGCCCTTCACCGTGCCATGTCCCTGCGCTGAGGCGTAGCTCACGTATTCCGCCCGAAGGCGGGTATCGCTGGCCGGCACCTGCTGCGCCCAGGCATAGCGGGGGCTGAGGCTCTCGAGCAGAGCGGCGGCGGTGACACCCCCAGCCGCGAAGCGCGACGCGCGGTCCAGGAACTCGCGCCGGTTCACGCCGCCGTGGACGTACTGATCGTACAGGTCGAGCAACCTGGGATCGAACTCGGACGCGTTCCTTCGTTCCACGCCGTCACCTCCTTGCGCACTCACGCTCGTCCTCGACCCACCATCGAACGCCCGCCGCCTCGTCGCCATCTCGTACAGCACCGCGCCGAGATCACGACTCGACGAGCGCGAGCCAGTTCTGAACGACGACGAGCCCGGGCGGGCGTTCGACCGGTCGCACCATGATGAACGTCTCCCCTCCGGCGCCGAGCGCGAAGCCCGGCGGGTCGAAAGGGGACGCTGGCGCCTGGGCGAAGCTGAACAGCTTCCTCGGCATTCCGATGCGAACGTCCGTCGCCGTGTTGAGCGAGACCTCCATCATGTCGTTGCCGGAAAGGAAGAAGAGGCGACCGCCATCGCGGCTCCAGCGAGGCTTCGAGGCACCCCCCGTCGCGACCTGCCAGGGGCCGCCCATTCCGGGGAACGTGCGAACCAGAATATCCCCGTCCTTGTCGTACGCCAGAAAGCGGCCGTCCGGAGAGACCGCTGGATGCAATTCCCAGCCGGGATCGGTGAGCAAGGGATCCCCGGGCTTCTGGTCACCGAGCTCCTTCCGCCAGAGATTCCAGTTGAAGCCCTTCGCATGAAGGTTGTAGAGGATCGATTTCCCATCGCCCAGGAACGCGATCGGCCCCATTCCCGGCCCGAGCTGGCGCGTTTCGCTCCGGTCTACCTTCACTGCTCGCAGTGAGATGTCCTCGCTCGTGCTCGACCAGGTATAGACGATCTCGTTCCCGACCGGAACCCAGACAGGCGCGCCAACATCGGAGTTCCCGTGGAATGTGAGCCGGGCCGGCTCCCCGCTCGCGACTTCATACAGCCAAAGATCGGAGCCGGTCAGCTCGACGACAGGAACCACCAGCCGGCGGCCATCGGGCGAGAGCGCCGGCGACGGGTACAGACCCCGGCGGGGAGCGCCGATCGTCCGAACGACCTGACCGTTGCGATCAACCTCGACGATCTCGGAGAGGATGGGCGGAACGACGGGCGCATAGACGAGCGTCGATCCAGCCACGGAGGGATTGGTGCCGAGGGGCGCCACTGGGAAGGGTTCGCCGGTCGCCTCCAACCGATCGAGCGAGAACGGCAGCGCCCACACTCCTCTGGCCTGCGGTGACCGGTCGAAAAGGACATGCCCGCTCGTGGCGTAGACCGGGCTGCCAAGGTTCATGCCGGGAAGCCGCAGAACGGTCTTCCGCTCCTTCCCGGTCCAGAGCGTGATGTTGTCGAAGCGGTCTCCTTCATGGAGAACGAAGAGGAAGCCCTTCCCGTCCGGAAGCGCGCTCAGGTAGTGAAAGTCCGCTTCGTTCTCTTTCAAGTCGAGGATCAGGCGTGGATCGCCGCCGCGATCGCGGACCTCGTAGAGGCCAGAGTCGCCCGTGTCGAAGACGATCCTCCCATCCGGAGGCCATACCGCCCCGCCCGCGATCTCTCCGGGAGCGACCGAGCAGAGAAGCGTCTTCCCGCTTCCGTCGAGACGGCTCTTCCAGAGTTTCTGGTCGGCGGTGAATCCCAGCCATGCGCCGTCCGGCGACCAGAAGGGGACACTCCCTCCCTCGGTTCCCGGGATCGCAACCGGCTCGAGCCGCTGGAGATCGCGCACGTGGATGACGCCGTCCCGGGCATAGGCGATGCTCCTCCCGTCAGGAGAAAGCGCGGGCCTGCTGTCGGCCATGCTCCCGTATTCGATGACGTACTGCAGCGCCTGCGGTGACGGGGTCGCCCGCCCGGCAAACCACCGATGCCCCGCGGCTCCGATGAGGATGCCCGCCCCGAGCATCGCCGACGCGATCGCTCTGCGGCGAAGGCCACGTCTGATTCCAAAGGTCGCGACGCCCACCTGCGACCCCGCCTGGCTGATCCACTGAAGCTCGCTCGCGACGTCGTGTGCCGACTGCCAGCGGTACTCGCGGTCTTTCTCCAGGCACTTGCGCACCACGTGGTCGAGCGCCGGCGGCGCCATCGTCACGACACTCGAGATCGGCGCCGGCTGCGACGATACGATCGCCGCGATCAGGCTCGTCTTCGAGCCTCCCTCGAACGCCCGCCGGCCCGTCGCCATCTCGTAGAGGACCGCCCCGAGCGCGAAGATGTCCGTCCGCGCGTCCGCCTCCTGACCCTCGAGCTGTTCCGGCGCCATGTACTGGAGCGTCCCCAGGATCGTTCCCTCGGTCGTGAGGGGCTTGGCTTCCGTGGGCAACGCCGACAAACCGTCGAGCGGGGCCGAACCCTCATGCGCCGCCCGCGCCAGGCCGAAGTCGAGCAGCTTCGCCCCCGACTTCGTCAGCATCACGTTGCCGGGCTTCAGGTCCCGGTGCACGATCCCGTGACGGTGCGCCGCATCCAGCGCCGAGGCGATCTGCTGCCCGAGCTTCAGCACCTGCTCGAGAGGCAGCGCGCCCTTCTTCAGACGGTCCGCCAGCGACTCGCCCTCCAGCATCTCCATGACCAGGAAGTGAAGATCGCCTTCCTGGCCCACGTCGAACAGCGTGCAGACGTGGGGGTGGCTGAGCTGGGAGATGACCTTCGCCTCCCGCTCGAAGCGGGCCCGGAACTGCTGGTTCTCGGCGAGGCCGGCGGGCAGCACCTTGACCGCCACTTCGCGCTCGAGGCGCGTGTCCTTCGCGCGCCACACCTCGCCCATGCCACCCGCGCCCACGGGGGCGAGGATCTCGTAGGGACCGAGGCGTAGACCGGCCTTGAGGCTCAGGGCGCCACTCTGCAATACCTGGCCGTTCCACGCAACTCGCCGTCCCGCCGCACGCCCTGCCTCAGCGCTTGCGCGCGCGCGAGATCAAGCTATTGCGCACTCCCGGCCCGAGTCTTGCTCAGTCGGCGCCGAGGCGGCTCGCCAGGAAGCGCAGGCTGCGCGGCAGCACGCCCCGCACGTACTCGTAGCCGTGGTCGCCCGGGGGCAGGGCGAACTCGTGGGTGATGCCGCGCGCGTCGAGTGCGCGGTGCAACGCCTCGTTGCCCGCGAACAGGCCGAAGCGGTCCTGCGCGCCACAGTCGAACGCCAGCGCGGGGGCCGTCTTCGCGTCGGCCATTTGCGCCAGCTGTAGCGGGTCCGCGGCCGACCAAAGCGCGGCGTCGATCGGGTCGCCGAAGGCGCCGTGGAAGGCGTCCATGTGCCAGCGCCCGGCTCCGTCCTCGCGAGCCGGCGGCTGGGTCAGCAGCATCGCGCTGTGGGCCGCCACGGCGGCGAACAGGCCAGGCTCCTTGAGCGCGATGCGTAGCGCCGCGTAGCCACCCATCGAGACGCCCAGCAGTGCGCGGGCGCCGCGTCCGCGCGCCACGCGATACGTCGCCTCGACGTGGGCCGGAAGGTCCCGCACGACGAGATCCTCGTAGCGGCCTTCCGGCCCGTTCAGGAAGAACGAGTTGCCGCCGTCGACCGCCACGACCAAGAACTCGGACAGCTCGCCCCGGCCGCGCATCCCGGCCAGCATCTCCGCAAGCCCGCGGCGCTCCCAGAACGCGTGGCTCTCGAAGAGGCCGTGCAGCGCGTACACGACCGGAAACGTCCGCGCAGCGTCGGCGTAGGACGGAGGTAGATCCACGGCGTAGGCGACGTCGCGGCCCAGGCTGGGTGAAGCGAACGAGGCGTAACGGACCTCCGCGTGGAGCGGCGCCGCCAGCAGCCAGAGGGCGGCGAGCGCGTATCTCATCGGGCTCCCGTCGCGTGCCGGCCCAGATGGCGGTTGATGGCGGCGAGCACGAGATCGAGGCGCGCCGGCGTCAGCTTCCCCGTGAACGTGTTCTGCTGCGACGGGTGGTACGAAGCGAACAGCCGGAGCTCTTCGCCCAGGTCGTGCGAGACCCCGTGCCCGAAGGCGTAGGCCTTCCGAGGGGGCAGGCGTCCTTCCTCGCGGAGCAGCGCGACGAAGCCGTCCAGCGCGAGCTTGCCGAGCGCGAGCACGGCTCGCACCTCGCACAACAGGCGCCACTCGCGTGCCAGGTACTCGCGGCAGCGGCCGATCTCGGAGCGCGTCGGCTTGTTGGCGGGAGGCGCGCAGCGAGCCAGCGGCGCCACGTAGCAGTCGGCGAGCCGTAGACCGTCCTCGCGCCCCACGGACGTCGGCTGGTTCGCGAAGCCGGCTCGGTGCAGCGCGGCGAACAGGAAATCGCCGGACCGATCGCCGGTGAACACGCGGCCGGTGCGGTTGCCGCCGTGGGCCGCCGGCGCCAGCCCGACGACCAGCAGCCGTGCCCGCGGGTCCCCGAAGCCGGGCACTGGCCGTCCCCAGTACTCCTCGTTCCGGAAGCGCTTCACCTTCAGCCGCGCCACTCGCCGGCACCAGGCCCGCAGCCGCGGGCAGCGCTCGCAGCCCACGACCTCGCGTGCCACGCGACCCAGTGAGTCCCTCATGAACGCTCAATCGTACCCGACGCCGGCACCTGGTCCGCACGGGTCTGCTACGATGGCCGCCCCGCAGGAGGAGAGATGCAGATCCAGCGAGTTGGACGCGCGCTGATGGCGCTGATCGTGGCTCTAGCTGCGCCGGCACTTGCGGTGGCCGCGGGGTCGAAGCGGCCGTCGAAGCAGTACACGATCGAACAGTTCATGAGCACGACGTCACTGACCGGGGCGTCGTTCTCGGCCGACGAAAACCGGATCCTGTTCTCCTCCAACCAGACGGGCATCTTCAACGCCTACACGGTTCCCGTCGCTGGCGGCCCGGCGATTCCGGTGACGCAGTCCACGACCGATACGACCTACGCGGTCTCGTTCTTCCCCAAGGACGACCGCATCCTGTACACGCGCGACAAGGGCGGCGACGAGAACAATCACCTGTACGTGCGCGAGCGCGACGGCTCCGAGCGCGACCTGACGCCGGGCGACAAGCTGAAGGCCAGCTTCGAGGGTTGGTCGCGGGATGACCGGGCCTTCTACGTGCTCAGCAACGAGCGCGATGCGCGCTTCTTCGACCTCTACCGATACGATGCCGGCAGCTACGAGCGCACGCTGCTCTACAAGGACGAGGTCGGCTACGACCTGGGCGCGATCTCGGGCGACGAGCGCTTCATCGCTTTCCGGAAATCCGGGGCGGCCACCTCCGACAGCGACATCTACCTGTGGGACCTCGTCGAGCGGGAGATGAAGCACCTGACGCCGCACCAGGGGATGGCCGACCACTCGCCCCAGGACTTCGATCCCGAGTCGAAGTCGCTCTACTACCTCAGCAATGACGCTGCGGAGTTCACGCGCGTGCGGCGCTACGACCTCGCCGCCGGGACCCATGCGGACGTCGAGCAGGCCGGATGGGACGTGCTCTACACGAGCTTCTCGCGCAACGGCCGCTACCGGGTGACCGCGGTCAACGACGACGGCCGCACCGTGATCCGCGTGCACGACACGCGGAGCGGGAGCCTGCTGCCGCTGCCGAATCTCCCCGAAGGGGACATCACTTCGGTTCGGATCTCGCGCAGCGAGGCGCGCATGGCCTTCTACGTGAACGGCGACCGCGCGCCCAGCAACCTCTACACGCTTGTCTTCGGCGACAAGGACGCGACGCGTCTCAGCGACACGCTGAACAAGGAGATCGACGCCTTGGACCTCGTCGCGACAGAGGTCGTCCGCTTCAAGTCCTTCGACGGCATGGCGATCCCGTCGATCTTCTACAAGCCGCACCAGGCGAGCCCGGAGGCCAAGGCGCCCGCGCTGGTCTTCGTGCACGGCGGCCCGGGAGGACAGACGCGCAAAGGCTACAGCGCGCTGCTCCAGTACTTGACCAACCACGGCTACGTGATCCTGGGCATCAACAACCGCGGCAGCTCGGGCTACGGCAAGAGCTTCTACACCGCCGACGACGGCAAGCACGGCCGCGAGCCGCTCTGGGACTGTGTCGAGGGCAAGAAGTACCTGGCGAGCCTGCCCTACGTGGACGCGGACCGCATCGGCATCATCGGCGGCAGCTACGGCGGCTACATGGTGCTGGCGGCGCTGGCCTACCAGCCCGAGGTCTTCGCGGCCGGCGTCGACATCTTCGGAGTCGCCAACTGGATTCGGACACTCGAGAGCATCCCGCCCTACTGGGAGTCGTTCCGGCTGGCGCTCTACCAGGAAATCGGCGACCCGACCAAGGAACGCAAGAAGCTCGAGGAGACCTCGCCGCTCTTCGCGGCGGACAGGATCCGCAAGCCGCTCCTGGTGCTGCAGGGCGCCAACGATCCGCGCGTGATCAAGCCCGAGTCCGACGACATCGTGGCCGCGGTGAAGAAGAACGGCGTCCCCGTCGAGTATGTCGTCTTCCCCGACGAGGGACACGGCTTCTCGAAGCGCAAGAACCAGATCGAGGGGTACGGGAAGATCCGCGAGTTTCTCGACCAGCACCTGAAGAACGCGCCGATCGCGAAGGGCCAGCCGTAGCGCGCAAGCGCGCCGCCAGGGCAGCGCGCGCCAGAGACCGCGAAGGGCACCTATCCCCGCTCGCCCGGATCTGTGCGGGGGCACCGTCCAACCGGCCCTACCGCGATCGTCCAACGTCAGCACGGCGTACGGGTGGTGCAGGAGTATACTCGCGCCACTTCCCTTACGTCGTCAGCCCAGTAACCGGGACAGACAGGATGTCCGCGAGCGCAACTGGCGGGGATCTCGGCCGGTATCGAATGGTCCGAGCGTTGGGCCACGGTGGCATGGGTGAGGTGTACCTGGCCCGGGACCTGATGCTGGAGCGCGATGTCGCTATCAAGCTCCTGCCGGCGAGTCGCGGCGCCCGGGACGCTGCGCGCAAGCGTGTCCTCCGCGAAGCCCAGTTGGCCGCGGCCCTCGACCATCCCAACATCTGCGCCACCTACGAGGTGGGTGAAGCCCCTGACGGTCGCGGCTTCATCGTCATGCAGTACGTCGAGGGCGAGACGCTGGCCGCCGCCCTGCGGCGCGGCCCGCTGCCGGAGGGTGACGTCCTGGCGTTGTGCGTGCACATCGCCGATGCCCTTGCGGCCGCCCACAAGCGCGGCATCGTCCACCGGGACCTGAAGCCGCAGAACGTGATGATGACGCCCTCCGGCCGACCGAAGCTGCTCGACTTCGGCTTGGCCAAAGTGCTCTCGGCTCCTCCATCGTCGCCGGACGTTCCCACGAAGTCGGCCCAGACCGCAATCGGGATCATCAAGGGCACGCCCGCCTACATGTCACCCGAGCAGGTCCAACAACGCCCCGTGGATGGCCGCAGTGACCTGTTCGCGCTCGGTGCCGTGCTCTTCGAATGCCTGACAGGTCGACGTGCGTTCGACGGCATCAACACCGTCGATACGCTGGCGCAGATCCTCCACGTGCATCCACCTCCGGTGTCGCGCCTGCGTCCCGAGCTGACGGAGCGATACGACGAGTTGTGTCGCCGGCTGTTGGCCAAGGGCCCGCCGGACCGCTTCCAATCGGCCGACGAGGTGGTGGGAGCGTTGCGGCTTCTCATGTCCGACTCCGCGCGGGACGTCGGCAGGGTTGTCGAGCCGCCGTTGTCACGCCTCTCGAACGGGAAGGGGGCTTCGGGCGTGGGCGCCGGGTCCTTCTCCCTTCGGGGTCTGGTGTCGGACTGGCGATCCGCGTGGCCGTTGGCCGGCGTCGTGCTGGCGCTCGTCGGATTGTCGATCGCGGGATCCCGGTACTGGGTGAAGTCCCGTACCCTGCCCTCCATCCCGGCAGAGGCCGCGCGTTGGTATGAGCGCGGCGCGGAAGCCATTCGCGAGGGCGCGTACCACAGCGGCCAGTTGGCGCTCCAGGAAGCCATTCGAGTGTACCCGGCCTACGCGCTCGCCCACGCGAGGCTCGCCGAGGCGCGAGCCGAACTGGACGACGAGCGCGCAGCACAGGAGGAACTGCTACGCGTGTCGTCGCTGTTGCCCGACGAGTCGCGGTTGCCCGAGGCGGAGCGACTGCGGCTTTCAGGGATACGGGCGCTCGTGCTGCGCGACGTGGATGCCTCGCTCACGGCCTATGGCCGACTCGTCGAGCGAGACGCGGGGGACCCCACGGCGTGGGTGGACCTTGGCCGCGCGCAGGAGGCAGCGGAATTACGGGCAGACGCGCTCGTTTCCTACGAACGCGCGGTGTCGATCGACCGCCAGTTCGCCGCTGCGCACCTGCGGCTGGCCTCCGTCCAGGCGCAGGAACTGCGTCGCGCGAAGGCACTTTCCGCCTTCGGGGAGTCGGAGCGCCTCTACCGCGCGGCCGCCAACACCGAGGGCGAGACGGAAGTACTGCTCCGGCGGGGCGAGTTTTACGATGCTCTGGGCGAGCTCAAGGAGGCGCGGGCCGACCTTGAACGGGCGCTGGCGCTCGCGGTCACCCTGCGGGGGACTCACCAGATCGTGCGCGCGCGGCTGGCCTTGAGCAGCGTCACGGCATCCGAGGGGAGCTTCTCGGAGTCGGAGCGGCTCGCCTCGGCCGTCGTGCAGCAGGCGATCGAGGCCGGCCTCGACACGGTGGCCGCCAATGGGCTCGTAGACCTGGCCGCCACGCTGATGCAGGCGACGCGCCTTGAGGAGGCCGACGCGCAGGGGCAGCGCGCACTGCAGACGGCCGAGCGACGTGGCGCGCGGCGCACGACGGCACGGGCGCAGCTTCAGCTGGCAGCGATTCGTCTCGAGCAAAACCGGCCGCAGGACGCGATGGCCACGGCGGAGCAGGCGGTCGCCTTCTTCAAGCCGCGTCGATATCGCCGATACGAGCTCGTCGGGCTGTCGGTGATGTCGCGGGCCCAGCAGGCTCTGGATGACATCGCGCGCGCGCGCGTGATCTCCGCTGACGCCCTTGCCTCGGCCGAGGCGCTCAAGGACGACGAGCAAGTAGGGATCGCGCTGTCCAGTCTCGCCAGCCTCGCCACCGCCCTCGGGCAGTTCCCAGAAGCGCTGGCCTTTCGCGAACGCGCCGAGCGGATGCGGCGGGAGCGAAACGACGCGTCCGCGTTGCCATATGACCTGGCGAATCGCGCGGAGCTCCTGATTCACCTGGGCCGGCTCGACGAGGCATCACGAGCCCTGGAAGAACTGGAGGTCGGCGTCAGGGCGGGCATCGACGCCTACGTGGGGCGGGCCCGCCGCGCGATGTTCCTTCGCGGCCTGGCCGCGGTCGTGGCGCTACGGCATGACGAAGCCGAGCGACTGCTGCTGAGGGTCGAGCCTTCCAGTGACGGCAGCGACTCGGCCGCCGCCTTAGGACCTGTGCTTCTTGAGTACTCGCGGGCAAGCCTGGGACGTCGCCCCGCGGGCAAACCGAGCGCCGCCGGTGCCGCCGCTGTCGAGACGATGGCCCCGGTCCTGGCGCGCGAACGACAATACTGGCTGGCCGCGACGGCTCTTGCGCGCGGCCGCGCGCGTGACGCCCTGGCCGAGGCCGAACGGGGGCTGCAGATGGCGGGGGACGCCTCGAACGACGAGCGCCGCTGGCGGCTCGCGGCCGTCGGCGCCATTGCTGCACAGACGCTGGGTGACGCGGGGCGAGCGCGCGAGCTGCGCCGCCGGACGACGGAGGCGCTCGGTCGCCTGCGCGCCAGCTGGCGGGGGGATATCAAGGAGTACGAGCGTCGACCCGACCTGTCGGAACTGAAGACACGAACGGGGTGGCTGTGACCTCTACAAGGAGGATCCGCACATGGGACAGAGCGACCGACCTGGGATGACGGTGGGACGGAAGGTGGCGTACGCGATTGCAGTCCTCGTCATACTTCTGCTGGCCGCGTATCTGTTCGGCCTGTATTACCCGCTTGGCGACGAGCCACCCATTCGGGTGAAGAACGGGTCTCTCGTCATCGAGCTGGGGGAGGGTGAGTGGGAGAATGGTGGCGACGACAGTTGGTCTCCGTCCAAGGGCAGTCACACGGGCAATTTCTTGGTCCGAGTCGACGGCCCGGGAAAAGGTGACTGCCAGAAGACATCAACTGCGACGGGAAAGATGGTTGACCTGTCGTACAGCGCCGGCGGCGGAGTCTCTTTCCAGGCCGGCAAGAAATTCCCTTGGATCGGCCGCCCCTGGCAGACCCAGGTGCGGCCGAGGAAGGACCTGGTCCGGTCGGGGCGAACCCTCACGTACAACCCCGCCGAAGGCTACATCAAAGAGATCGTAGTCAAAGGCGGCGGAACGCCTTGGACGTGCACCTTCGATCAGAAGTACGACGACGACGCGTTGATGATATACATTTGCTCGTCCCCGGACGCGACAGAGTGCAAGTAACTAAAGCGCCCGACGAACGACATCAACGGGACCGTCAATTGCGTCGGTCTGTTCCAGAAAGTGCAGACCGCGTTAACGCAGGGTGGCGTGAAACCGATAGATGAGATGAAGCGGCTCGCCACCCTGCGTTGACGCAGTATGTCAAGGGCTCGGCCCTTAGCCCAAATCCTGATCGAGCTTCCGAGTGAGCTCCTCGGAGATCGCGTGTCGCTCGATCAGGTGCGCCAAGGCGCTCGCGGAACAGCTTCATCACCGTCTCGCCGCCCCGTCGCGAGGGGGTGGAATGCGCGGCCGCGCCGTCAGGGCGTTCGCAGCAGCGCGCGGTAGGCCTTGAGGTGCCGGAACGCGGCGGCCTTGCGTCCCTTGGCCTCGTGCAGCCGCGACGCGTTGTAGTGGGCGTCGGCGTTGCCGGGGTCGCTCAAGAGCGCCTGTTCGTAGGCGCGGACCGCATCCTCCGCGCGTCCCAGGTCCTCGAGGGCCACGCCCAGATTGAAGGCCGCCGTCGCGTGACGCGGCTCGACGGCCAGCGCCAGGCGGTAGTGGGTCTCGGCTTCGCGCGGGTGCCCGGCCTCGTGCAGCAGGCGCCCGAGGTTGACGTGCGCGTCTGCATGGTCGGGGTTCCGCTCCAGGGCGCGCCGGTAGGCATCGCGCGCCAGCTCCGGCTCGCTGGTCTCGAGGTCGCAGGCGATCTCGTACCAGTCCTGGGCGCCGGGCAGCGCACCGGCCGCGCGCGCGGCCTCGGCGGCACGCCGCGCCAGCGGCGCCACCTGCGCCGCGAGCTCCGCCACCTCGAAGTCGAGCAGCCGCTGGCCGAAGTCGGCTTCCCAGGCGGCGTGTCCTTCGCGCACCACCACGTCGTCGCCCACGACCGTGACGCGCAGGCCGGTCAGCGGCCGCCCGCTCGGAAGCTGCTCGCGGAGCCGGCGCAGCGCCCGCGCCACCCGGCGCGCCGGGACACGCTGCGACAGCTCCTTGGCGCTGCGCAGCAGCACGAGGTCCTGCAGCGTGAAGCGAGTGGCGCCGCGCGGGCCGCGGCGCGGCGACAGGAAGCCGGCGCGTACGTAGGCCTGGATCTGCCGCGAGCTGAGGCCCAGGAGCTGCGCGACCTCCCGGGTGCTGTAGCCGCTCCGGAAGCCCGGTCTGCTCAGCCCTTCCTGCCGCCGGCGATCGCGCGCTGCGGACCGCGAACGGTCTTGTCCTCGGCCTCGCGGGGGGCGCGCTTGGCGGGCTTGCGATCCTCGGCCGCTTCGGCTCGCACGCCCTGCGCCTTGCCTGCGAGGCTGGCCTTGAGCGCCTCCATGATGTCGATGATCTGGGCCCGCGGCTGCTCCGGCGCCGCGGTAATCTCCTGGCCCTCCACCTTGCGCTGGATGGCCTCGTGCATCCGCTTGCGGACCTCGTCCTCGTAGCTGTCGGGCCGGAACTCGTCCGAGGCGATCTGCTCGACGAGCTGCACCGCCAGCTTCAGTTCGCCGTCCTTGACGTCTGCATCGCCGACCGGCACTTCGGAGAACGCGCGCACCTCGTCGGCGTAGAGGAGCTGCTGCATCACGAGACCGTTCTTCACGGCGCGCACCAACACCAGGTACTGCTTGCCGCGCGCGGCCCACTTCGCGAGCGCCGAGCGCCCGGTCTTGCGCATGGCCTCGGCCAGCAGGTGATAGGCCCGCTCGCCGCCCTTATCGGGGCCCAGGTAGTAGGCGCCGTCGAAGTAGATCGGATCGACCGTCTGCGCGGGGACGAACTCCGTGATCTCGATCGCGCGGTTCGACTCCTCCAGCATCGCCT
>Ga0214473_10007154_pt1 | contig 13272 bp, 10 predicted proteins | sample RVTome_7_FD_203509 | JGI IMG/M metagenome (GOLD analysis project Ga0214473, IMG submission 203509) | Soil microbial communities from uranium-contaminated site in the Upper Colorado River Basin, Wyoming, United States - RVT98D197 | ecosystem: Environmental > Terrestrial > Soil > Contaminated >...
CGAGCTTTGCAACCGCGAGCTCCACGAGGTTCGGCGCGAGCCCCGTCGCCGCGGCGAGCTCCGCCTGCGTCGTCGGGCCGCAGAGGTCGAGGTGGCCGCGCACCACGGCCGTGGCGGCCGCGTCGGGGTCCGGCCGCAGGGCGGCGAGCGCCTCCGGAAGCCGCAGGTCGGGAAGGATCCGCGCGCCGGGGAAGAGGGCCAGGACGGCCGGGCGGCACTCCGCCGCGAGCCAGAGCGGCCCCGCCGGCGTCTGCGCCAGCGCGGCCCGCCCGTCGCGCGCGAGCGCCTCCTGCCAGGGCGTGAGCTCGGGCACCGGCCGCAGCACGACGAGCGCCTGCAGCGCGTCGTGCAGCTCCTCCGCGTCGCGCGGCGCGAGCCGCGCCTCGTCGCGCACGCGCAGGATCGCGTCCGGATCGAGCTTCGCGAGGTCGCGGACGTCCTCGGGAAGGCCGCGGCGCAGCGCCACCGCGCGCGTGCGGCGCTCCTCGAGCGGAGCGTCGTCGAGGAAGGTGTAGGGCTTGCCGTTCAGGATCTCGTGGCAGAGCGGCGAGGGCTCGGTCGTCTCGCAGGCGTGGACGCGCACGCCTCCGGCCTCGATCGCCTCGAGGAGAGCCACCAGCGCCTCCGCGTCCATCGCCTCGCGCAGGCAGTCGTCCACGGTCTGCCGCACGATCGGGTGGTCGGGGATCTCGATCGGGCCGGTCGCGTTCTCCTGGCACTGCGCGAGGCCCGGGAAGACCGCCGCCATCAGGTCGTCGGCCTCCATGCGCTGGATCGGCGGGGGGTTGCGGCGCCCGCCCTTCATGCGCAGCACGGCGAGCGAGCGGCCGAGGTTCCAGCGCCAGCGCGCCTTGAACATGGGCGAGAGCAGGGCGGCCTGCGCAAGCGTCTCGGGGACCGCCTGTGGACGCAGCATCTGGACGAAGTCCGCGAGCGGGAAGCTGTGCTGCGGGCCGAGCGAGAGCACGACGGCGTCGTCGCTCGCGGCCGCCTGGAGCTCGAAGTCGAAGCTCCGGCAGATGCGCTTGCGCACCGTGAGGCCGAGCGCGCGGTTCACGCGGCCGCCGAAGGGCGCGTGGATCACGAGCTGTTGACCTCCCGTCTCGTCGAAGAAGCGCTCGAGCACGACGTCCGAGAGGGTCGGCAGACGGCCGAGCGCCGCCCGCGCGGCCGCGAGGTAGCGCACGATCTGCAGCGCGGCGGGCCGCGGTGCCCCGGCCTCGGCCTCGAGCCAGGCGGTGGCCCCGCCAGCGTCCTCGCGGGCCAGGAAGGCATCGACCTCGGAGCGCAGCCGCGACACCTCGGCCGAGAGCTCCTTCGTGCGAGCAGGCGCCTCGCCGAGCCAGAACGGGATGGTGGGCGGGAGCCCACCGGCGTCGCGCACGCGCACGATGCCGGCCTCGACCCGCCGGATCTGCCACGAGGTCGTCCCGAGCAGGAAGATGTCGCCGGCCATGCTCTCGATGGCCCAGTCCTCGTTCACGGTTCCGACGAAGGTGTCGTCCGGATCGGCGACGACGCGGTAGTCCGCCGTCTCCGGGATGGCCCCGCCGGAGGTGAGCGCGGCGAGGCGCGCGCCCCGCCGCGCGCGCAGCCAGCCGTGGATGCGGTCGCGGTGGAGATACGCGGCGCGCCGCCCGCGCCCCGTCTGGATGCCCAGCGAGAGCATCTCGACCACCGCGTCGAAGTCGGCGCGCGCGAGCTCCGCGAAGGGTGCGGCGCGGCGCACCAGCGCGAAGAGCTCCTCCTCCTTCCAGTCGCCGGCCGCGCAGGCCGCGACGATCTGTTGCGCGAGGATGTCGAGGGGCGCCTTCGGGGGGATCACGCGGTCGAGATCGCCGCGGTGCACCGCCGCGAGCAGCGCCGCGCACTCGACGAGCTCGTCGCGGCTCGTCGGATACAGGCGACCCTTGGGGATGCCGCGCCGCTGGTGGCCGGAGCGCCCGACCCGCTGCAGGAAGGTCGCGATCGAGCGCGGCGAGCCGATCTGGCAGACGAGCTCGACGGGGCCGACGTCGATCCCGAGCTCGAGCGACGCCGTCGCGACCAGCACACCGAGGTCGCCCGCGCGCAGCCGCTCCTCCACGCGGAGCCTGCGCTCCTTCGAGAGGCTCCCGTGGTGGGCAGCGACCCCCCCTTCACCGAGGCGCTCCCCGAGGAGGTGGGCCACGCGCTCTGCCAGCCGGCGCGTGTTCACGAACACGAGCGTCGTGCGGTGCGCGCGCACGTGCGCCGCGATCCCGTCGAGGATCTCGCCCCACTGCTCGCCCGAGGCGACCGCCTCGAGCTCGCTGTCCGGCACCTCGATCGCGACGTCGAGGGCCCGGCGGTGGCCGACGTCGACGATCGCGCAGAGCGGCCTTCCATCCGCCTGCGATCTGTTTTCCCCGGCGCCAACGAGCAGACGCGCCACCGTCTCGATCGGGCGCTGGGTCGCGGAGAGCGCGATCCGCACCGGGCGCGCCTCGCAGAGCGCATCGAGGCGCTCGAGCGAGAGTGCCAAGTGCGAGCCGCGCTTGTCGCGGGCCAGCGCGTGGATCTCGTCGACGATGAGCGTCCCCACGCGCCGCAGCATCGCGCGGCTGCGCTCGGCCGTGAGCAGCAGGTAGAGCGACTCGGGCGTCGTGATGAGCAGATGCGGCGGACGCTTCCGCATCGCCGCGCGCTCGGAGGCAGGCGTGTCGCCGCTGCGCACGACGACGCGGATGCTGGGCGCGGGGAAGCCCTGCTCGAGGGCGATGTCGGCGATCTCGCGGAGCGGGCGCTCGAGGTTCTGCCGGATGTCCACGCCGAGGGCCTTGAGCGGCGAGACGTACACGAGCTGCGTCTCGTCCGGGAGCGCGCCAAGGGCCTCGAAGCGGCGATAGAGGCGGTCGATGCAGACGAGGAACGCCGCCAGCGTCTTGCCCGTACCGGTCGGCGCGGCGATCAGCGTGTCGCGCCCCTGCGCGATGGCGGGCCAGCCCTGGGCCTGCGCCTCCGTCGGGCCGTCCGGGAAGCGACGCTCGAACCAGGCGCGGACGGCGGGATGGAACGGGGCGAGCGATTCCATGGCCGGGGGTCGAGCCTAGCGCGGCCCCCTGGCGAAAACCAGACGAAACCAGCGCGGGCGCCCGGCCGGCCGTAGGGACCGCGCTGCGAAGAAAGGGACGGCGCTGCGCGTGTAGGGACGGCGCTGCGCGTGTAGGGTTGCGCCACCGGCGGCTGCGAGGCGCCGGGGGCAGGGAGGCTCCGATGGCAGAGGTCCACGGGTTCGTCGAGGCCGGTTTCGAGGCGGTGCGCGAGGCCTTCGCGGCGAACTTCGACCGGCACCGCGAGGTCGGCGCCGCGTGCAGCCTGTACCGGCGGGGACGCCCGGTCGTCGACCTGTGGGGGGGGCTCGCCGACCGCGCGGCCGGGCGCCCGTGGCAGCAGGACACGCTCGTGCTCGTGTTCTCCGCCACGAAGGGAGTGACGGCGATCTGCGTGCATCGTCTCGCCGAGCGCGGGGAGATCGATCTCGACGCGCCGATCGCCGACGCCTGGCCCGAGTTCGCGGCGCACGGCAAGGGTGCGATCACACCGCGCCAGGTGCTGTGCCACCGCGCGGGCCTCGCCGCGGTCGACGGAGATCTGAGCCTCCCGCAGGTGCTGGCCTGGGAGCCGGTCGTGGCCGCGATCGCCGCGCAGGAGCCGAACTGGGAGCCGGGTACGGCACACGGCTACCACGCGCGATCCTTCGGCTGGATCCTCGGCGAGGTCGTGCGCCGCGCGACGGGTCGCTCGCTCGGCGCGTGGCTCGCGGACGAGATCGCGAAGCCGCTCGACCTCGACCTCTGGGTCGGTCTCCCGGCGCGGCTGCTGCGCCGCACCGCCCGCATCCTCCCGCCCGAGGGCGGGAGCGACCGGGTGGCCGAGATCCTCGGCTCCTCGTCGCTCACCGTGCGGGTGATGAACGGCCCGTCGGACCTCTTTCGCTACGACGAGATGTGGAACCGCCCCGATCTGCTCGCGGCGGAGATGCCCTCCTCGAACGGGGTCGCCGACGCGCGCTCTCTGGCGCGCCTGTACGCGGCCACGATCGGTCCGGTCGACGGGGTTCGACTGCTCGCGCCCGCGACCGTGGAGGCGGCCTGCGTCCCGCACTCCGAGGGACCGGACCGCGTGATCCTGGTGCCCTCGCGCTTCGGCGCGGGCTTCGGGCTCCCGCCCTTCCTGTCCCCGGCCTGTGGCGCGCGCGCCTTCGGCCACTCGGGCGCCGGAGGCTCGCTGGCCTTCGCCGATCCGGAGGCGGAGATCGGCTTCGGCTACGTCATGAACGAGATGCGCTTCGACCCGCGCGGCGACCCGCGCGCGGCAGGCGTCGTCGAGGCGGTGTATCGCTCGCTCGCCTAATTCAGTCCACCTCGACCCACACGACGATCACGCGCTCTTCGCGCGAGCGATCGCTGCCGACGCCCGAGAAGAGGCTCCCGCGGCTCGAGGCGGAGTCGCGCACGAGACTCCCCACGGCGACCCTCTCGCCCGGCACGACCGAGACGCTCATCTCCGAGCCGGTGCGCAGGACCACCGGTCCCCCGACGACCCGCCCGGCGACGCGGTCGTCGAAGGGGGCGATGTCGAGCCGCACGCGCCCGTCGCCCATCACGTGCGGGATCACCTCGAAGCCGGACGCCACCTGCACGGGGGTCGTGTCCTCGCGCACGCCGTAGGGCGTCAGCGTCCGCGTCGTCACGGGAAGCTCGACTCCCGCCGCGATCCGGCCGGGCCGCCCTTCGAGGACGCGCAGCATCCCCTGCACGCCCCCCTGCTCGCGCCCATGGCCGGCCTCGGGTCGCACGGCCACGACGCTGTCGCGGCGCGGCAGCGCGAGGTTGCCGACGCGCACGTCCCCGGCGACGACCTGCCAGGCCACGCGCACGCCCTCCGACTCGAGCTCGTCCAGGCGGCGCGACTCGTAGTGGACGACGACGTTGCGCAGCGCGCGATCCTGCTGGGCCAGGAGCTCGAGCGCGCGGTCGAGCGCGGGGCCAGGACCGACGAGGACGAGGCTGTTCGTCCCGGCGTCGGCGGCGGCCGTGCCCTCGCCGGCGAGCGCCACCTGCGCGAGCGGCAGGAGCTCCGACGCAAGCCGCTGCTTCGGGCGGTAGACGAGCGAGTCCGCGACGGCCGGCGCCGAGACGAGCGCGGCGAGCGCCAGGACGAGCGCGCATCCGAGGGCGCGCGGGCCCCGCCTCGCACGCGCGGGCTGGCTCACGGCCGGTCCTCGAGCAGCTCCGATGCCCGGGCGACGGCCTCGCCGCCTGCGCACCACGATCGCACGCGGATCGGCTCCACGCGCAGCAGCGTCGGGGGCTCGCGCAGCACCGGCAACGAGACGTACTGCGGGTACTTGGCGCGCAGCGCCGCGACGGCCGCGGCGGCCTCCGCATCCGCGAGCGCCCCGACGGGCTGCACCACCCGCGCATCGCCGGCGATTCCGATCCACCAGAGGCAACGCCAGTCCTCCTCGTAGTGATCGAGCAGCAGACTCACGCGCGGGTTCGCGCGCACGTGTCGCACGCGCACGAGCTCCGTCGTTCCCTTCGGCTTCCCGTCGATGGGCGACCACAGCAGCGCCCCCGTCCGCGCGAAGACGACCGGGACCTGGTGCGGACCGGCGGGCCCGAGCGTCGCGAGGCGCGCCACGGGCCAGCGATCGAGCAGGCGCTCGACGATCGCCGGCGAGAACTCCACGACCCCGGAGCATACCCGCGCGGGGTCGCGAGCGGGACCCCGTGGGTCGGGGTGAACTAGCGACGGCGCCGCGCCGCGGCGAAGCCCGCGAGCCCGAGACCGAGGAGCGCGGCCGTGCCCGGCTCGGGGACGGTCTGGGCGTCGTGCGTGAACGGCGCGTTGGCGAAGACCTGGTCCGTGGGTCCCAGCTGGCCGGAGCCCTGGATCGTGAAGACGTCGAAGTGCAGGAACTGGACGCTGCTGTCCAGCGAGTCGATCGTGACGTCGAAGAGCTCCTGGTAGCCCTGGGCCGGGTCGAAGCCGGTCTGCGTGTTGGTGATCCCGACGAGCGAGCCGTCGAAGTTGAACTCGTAGATCTCGAAGTAGGTGTCGAAGATCCCGTGCGGCGTGAGGTCGTTCGGGTCGGAGAGCGGCGGCGCTCCGTTGCCCGAGGTGTAGAGCGAGAGGGTTGCCGCGTCGTTGTCGAGCGTGACGTCGAAGAGCGACGGAGGCTCGCTCCCGGTGTTCTTGGGGACCGCCGAGATCACGAGGTACGCGATCTGGCCCGTGCCGGTCGTCGTCCACGCGTAGCCGCCGTTGCCGCCGTCCGCCGGCGTGGCGTTCGCGAACGCGAGGAGCTGGAGCGGGTTGTCCGGCGTGACCCAGGTCCCGGTTCCGACGTCGTAGGACCAGATCCCCGCGCCGGGGCCCAGCTGGAGCGCCGGCAGCGCCTTCGCGGACGACGCCGCCACGACCAGTGCAAATACCACCAACGGAAGCCGGTGCGCACGAGGCACCAGGATCCTCCTTCCCGAGGCCCATGCGATTAGGCAAGACTCGTACCAACCCATATCCACAAATTCAACTGTTTGAAATCATTGATGATTTCAGATCAGTACGATCTCCCGGTCCGACCACGTTGGGTGAAAAAAAACTCGCTCGAATGGGAAATCTTCTTCCAATCCCATTGGAACTCGCGCAACCAAGGGAACTTTCCCTCGGCCGCGAGCTCCCGGCGCTCTCCTCGCGCGAGGAGTGGCGCGGGCTGCGAGCCGTGCGCTGAGCCGCTCGCGGGGGGTTGCCACGCGGGTGCGTTCTTGCCGTACTGCCGTACGTACGATATTCCCAGCCATACGATGAAGACGACCCTCAACATCGACGACACGGTGATCGAGCGCCTGCGCCGCGAAGCGGCTCGCGAGGGGCGGACGATGTCCGAGCTCGTCGAAGCCGCGCTCCGCCTGCTCTTCCAGATGCGGCGGCAGCGCCCCGAGCTGCCCCCGCTGCCGAGCTTCGACGGAGGGGGGACGCTGGTCGACGTCGCCGATCGCGATGCGCTCTACCAGGCGATGGAGGGCCGCTAGCTGTTCGTGGTGGACACGAACGTCCTGGTCTATGCGGCCCATCGCGGCGCGCCGGAGCACCCCCAGTGTCGCGAGCGGTTGCTCGCATGGCGGACGCAGCCCGAGCCCTGGTACCTGACCTGGGGGATCCTCTACGAGTACCTCCGGGTGGTGACGCACCCGCGCGTCTTCCGGCGGCCATGGTCCGCGGGCGAGGCGTGGAGCTTCGTAGAGTCCGTGCTCGCGGCGCCGGCGCTCTCGCTGCTCCAGGAGACCGAGCGACATGCCGCGGTGCTGGCCGAGCTCGTCGGGGGCGTCCCGCAGCTCGGCGGCAATCTCGTCCACAACGCGCACACGGCGGCGCTCATGCGCGAACACGGCGTCCGGATCGTCTACACGCGGGATACGGACTTCCATCGCTTTCCAGGTATCGAGGTTTGCGATCCGCTGCGCGACGCCTGACGCGGACATCGCGTGAGCCGACTCCTCGCGCCGCCGCTTCCGCCCGGCTGTCCCTGGAGCGGCTTTACCCCGCCGAACGTCGACTGGTGCGAGGAGGAGCTCTGCGCCTGGGTCACGAACCCGGCGAACACCTGGTCGAACCTGCTCTACGTCGCCCTCGGTCTCCTGATGTGGCGCCAGGCTCGACGCGACGGGCTTCGCACGCTGGCCCTCTTCGGCCCCACCAGCATCGCCGTCGGAGCCTTCTCCTTCGCGTACCACGCCTCCTACACCTGGTTCCTCCAGTTCTTCGACTTCGTCGGCATGTTCCTCTTCTGCTTCACGGTGCTCGCGCGCAACGCTCTCCGGCTCGGCTGGATCGGCGCCGGGCACCAGACGGCCCTCTTCGTGGGCGGCGTCGCGGTGGCGAGCGCCCTCGTGCCCGCGCTCTTCGAGGCGGGCATTCCGATCCAGGGGATCGTGCTGCTGCTCGTGCTCGCGATGATCGGCCAGGAGCTCATGCTCCGGCGCCGCGACGGGGTCCGCCCGGCCCATCGCATCTGGTGGACGGCGGTCGGGCTGATCGCGGTCGCCGCCGCGTTCTCGGCGCTCGACGTCACGCGGACCTGGTGCGACCCCGCGAACCACTGGCTCCAGGGCCACGCCGTGTGGCACCTGCTCTCCGCGGCCAGCCTCTACGCACTCTTCCGCTTCTACGCGGAGCTCGAGCCCACCGAGAGGCCGTAGAGCTCGGCGTACTTGCGTCGCAGCGCGCCCACGAGCGGCCCGGGCTCGGGAGGCCGCCCCGTCACCCGCTCGACGAGGCGCGCGGCCGAGAGCCTTCCGCCCGGGCGATGGATGCGCTCGCGCAGCCAGGCGCGCAGCCCGCCGAACTCGCCGGTCGCGAGCTGCGCCTCGAGGTCGCCGAGCTCGGCTGCGGCGGCCTCGTAGAGCTGTGCCGCGACGACGTCGCCGAGCACGTAGGTCGGGAAGTAGCCGATCAGCCCCTCCGCCCAGTGGCCGTCCTGGAGGCAGCCCTCCGCGTCGCTAGCGGGCTCGATCCCGAGGTGGCGGCGGTAGGCCTCGCGCCACGCGGCCGGCACGTCCGGCACGGCGAGATCCCCGCGCACGAGCGCCCGCTCGATCTCGAAGCGCGCGAGGATGTGCAGGCCGTAGGTCACCTCGTCGGCGTCGACGCGGATCAGCGAAGGGGCGACCGCGTGGATCGCGAAGTGGAACTCGTCGAGCGAGACGCCGCGCAGCGCGCTGCGGAAGGTCGCCTGGGCGCGCGGGTAGAAGTGCTCCCAGAAGCCACGGGAGAGGCCCACGCGGTTCTCCCAGAGGCGCGACTGGGATTCGTGCATCCCGACCGAGGCCGCCTCCCCGGCGGGCGTACCTCGCCACTGCGGATCGAGGCCCTGATCGTAGAGCGCGTGTCCCACCTCGTGCAGGATGGCGAAGAAGCCGTCGCAGAAGTTGTGCGCATCGAAGCGCGTGGTGATGCGGCAGTCGCCCGGCCCGATCGAGGTCGAGAAGGGATGCGCGCTCACGTCGAGCCGACCGCGCTCGAAGTCGAAGCCGACCGCGGCCGCCACCTCCTCGCCGAAGGCGCGCTGCCGGTCGATCGGGAAGTCGCGGCGCAGCACCGCCGTGCGCGGCCTGCGGTTGGCGCCCCGGATCGCCGCCGCGAGCGGCACGAGCTCGCGGCGCAGTCGTTCGAAGAGGTGCTCGAGCTCGGCGCTCCGGGCCCCGGGCTCGTAGCCGTCGAGGAGCGCGTCGTAGGCCTCCTCCCCCACGCCGAGACAGGCGGCCTCCTCGCGCTTCAAGCGCACGATCCGCTCGAGCCAGGGCTCGAAGCGCCCGAAGTCCGCCTGCTCGCGCGCCGCTACCCACTCCTGCTGGGCCAGAGACGTCACGCGGGCTGTCTCCTCGGCGAGCCGCCGGGGGAGGCGGCAGCGGCGCTCGAAGACGCGGCGCAGCTCCCGCACGTTCGCGGCCTGCGGCGCTTCGGGATCCGCGCACAGCGCCGAGCCCTCGATCATCGCGAGGAGCTCGCCTCGCCTCGGATGGGTGGCTTGCTCGTGCAACAGGCCGGCGAGCAGCGCCCGCTGGCGACTGCGCTGCTCGACCCCGCCGGGCGGCATCTGCGTGAGCTCGTCCCACTCGAGCAGCGCCTCGCAGGACGCGAGCAGCGACTCGTCGCGCGCGAGCCGCACGAGCTCCTCGTAGGCCTCCTCCGCGCGCATGCCTCGCCCCCTCCGCGGCGCTCCCTGCCCTTCGGCCGGAGCGCCGGCAGGATACACTCCCGCCACTCGCGACGGTGCGGAGGCCCGATCCTCGTTGCTCACTCCCGCGGAAGCGCTCGGTCTCCAGGGCCTGCGGCTCGCGAGCCGCGTGCGGCGCGCCTTCTATCGCATCCCCGCGTCGGAGCTCTCGGGCCTGATCGGGCGTATCGAGGCGGCCGCCGCCGAGCGGCGCCTCGTCTACGCGCACGACGGGGAGATCGAGGCCGTGCGCCTGCTGCCCTCCCCGCTCGCCGTGCTCCCGGACCAGCTGGCCTACGTGCACTTCGTCTCGGTCACCGTCCAGAACGCGCTCAAGCGCCTGCCCGAGATCTACGCCGAAGACCCGGCGGTGCGCGAGCTGCTGCGCATCCCGCCCGAGGAGGAGGAGTGGCTCTGGCATTGCTGGGGCCCGAGCCACGAGGCGAGCAATCCGATCTTCGGCCGCCTCGACGCGGTGATCGACTTCACCAGCGCGATGTGGAAGGACTCGCTCTTCTTCGTCGAGCCGAACCTCTCCGGGATCGGCGGCCTGCACATGGTGCCGAGCTGCGAGGCCATCCTGCGCGAGGTGGTGCTGCCCGCGCTCGCCGCCGCCGACCCGACGCTGCGGCTCGAGCTCGGGACCGACGTGCGGGAGCTCCTGATGCAGGAGGTACTCGACCACCTCGAGGCGATCGGCCGGCGCGGACAGAACCTCTGCTTCATCGATCCGAAGTACGCGGCGAGCGGACCCGAGGAGCAGGAGGAGATCGCGCGCTGGCTGCACGACCGCCACGGGCTCCGCGCGATGCACGCCGACCCGGCCGAGCTCGTCCTGCGGGGCGACGAGGTCTACTACGAGGGGACGCCGGTCGACCTCGCCTACCGGGACTACGCCGTGACGGACCTCCTGCGTCTCTCGCGCGAGGGCGCCGACGTGGAGCCGATGCGCGCCCTGCTGCGCCAGAACCGGATGGTCTCGTCGATCGCGGCGGAGCTCGACCAGAAGGCCTGCTTCGAGCTCCTCGGCGACGAGAAGCTGGCAAAGCGGCACTTCACCGCCGACGAGCGCCAGGTCTTCCGGCGCCACGTCCCGTGGACGCGCCTGCTCTTCCCGCGACGCACGACCCTGCCCGAGGGCAAGAGCGGCGACCTCCTCGACCACGCGCGGCGCGCGAGGGAGTCGCTCGTGCTCAAGCCCAACCGCGGCTACGGAGGCGAAGGCGTGACCCTCGGGTGTGCCGTCTCCGAGAGCGATTGGGAGGCGCTGCTCGCACGCGCGCTCGCCGACCCGGAGCGCTGGGTGCTACAGAAGCTCGTGACCCTGCCGGTGCAGGAGTTCCCGGTGCGCGGGCCCGACGGCGCCCTCCACCCGGAGCCCTTCTACACGGTGATGGGTTTCGTCCCGAGCCGCTACGGCGTCGCGATCCTCGGCCGCGCCTCGCAGAAGCAGGTGGTGAACGTGGCGCAGCGCGGCGGCCTGTGCGGAATCCTGCTCGGGCACCCGCCCGAGGACCCCCACGCCGATTGAGAGGCGCAGGGCACGGCGCCCGGCGTTCAGTGCGTGAAGGTCACCGCTCCGGAGATGGCCAGCGCGCCGAGGGTCCCCGCGAGTACCACGCGGTACCAGCCGAAGGGCGCGAGACCGTGGCGCTCGAGGAAGGCCACGAGCCAGCGCACGGCCACGGCCGCCGAGACGGCGGCCACCGCGAAGCCGAGCAGGACCGGCGCCACGCCGAGGGCCTCGAAGAGGGTCTGCCCCTCTCCCCGGTGCGCGGCGAGGAGGTTCTTCGCGAGCTTGAAGGCGCAGGCCGCGCCGAGCGTCGGGACCCCCAGCAGGAACGAGAACTCGGCGGCCGCGGGCGCGCGCAGGCCGAGCAGGACGCCGCCCGCGATCGTCATCATCGAGCGCGAGGTCCCCGGCCACATCGCGACGCACTGGAAGAGCCCGATGCCGAGCGCGGCGCCGGTGCCCAGCGCCTCGATGCCGCCGCCGGCATGCGGGTCGCGGCTCTTGTCGAGCCAGATCATCCACACGCCGCCCACGAGCAGCGCGAAGAGCACCGGCCCCGCGCTAAACAGGTGCTCCTCGATCGGGTCGTCGAGGAAGGGTCCGAGGAGCGCCGCGGGGAGGAAGGCGAGCGCCACGTTCAGGAGCAGGCGTCTGCCCTCGGCATCGCGCCCCAGCAGCCCCAGGGTCATCTGCGCGACGCGCGCCCGGTAGAGTCCGAGCACGGCAAGGATCGCACCGCCCTGGATCGCGATCTCGAAGGTGGCGAGGGCCTCGCGGCTCTCGGGGCTCTCGAGCCCGAGCAGCCAGGAGGCGAGGATCAGATGCCCCGTCGACGAGACGGGCAGGTACTCGGTCACGCCCTCGACGAGGCCGAGGACGACGGACTGCCACCACTCCACGCGACGTCCCCCCCGGAGCGCATTCGGTACCGCATCACCGCCGCGCGCGCCAGGTTGCCCGCGGGCCGGCTAGAGTCATCCGAGCGATCGGAGGAGCGCTGCATGCCGCTTCGCGTGATCCAGTGGAGCACGGGCAACGTCGGGCGCTTCAGCCTGCGGGCGATCCTGGGCCATCCGGAGCTCGAGCTCGCGGGCGTCTGGGTGCACGGCGAGCAGAAGGACGGCCGCGACGCAGGCGAGCTGTGCGGAGTCGGTCGCGTCGGGGTCGCAGCGACGCGCGACGCGGACGCGCTCCTCGCCACGCCCGCCGACTGCGTCGTCTACACCGCCACCGCCGATCTTCGGCCCCAGGAGGCGATCGCCGACGTCTGCCGCATCCTGCGCTCCGGCAAGAACGTCGTCACGAGCTCGCTCGTGAGCCTGGTGCATCCGGACCATCTCGGGCCGGACGTGCGGCGCGCGCTCGATCAGGCCTGCCGACACGGCGGAGTCTCCTTCTTCGCGAGCGGAATCGATCCCGGCTTCGCGAACGACGTCCTGCCGCTCACGCTCTCGGGCCTGTGCGAGCGCTGGACGCAGATCCGCATCCGCGAGATCGTCAACTACGCGAGCTACGACCAGGCCGAAGTCCTCTTCGAAACGATGGGCTTCGGCAAGCCCCTGGACCACACGCCGCCGCTGCTGCGCCCGGCGACGCTCTCCTTCGCCTGGGGCGGCACGATCCGCCTGCTCGCGGAGGGGCTCGGCCTCCGGCTCGACGAGATCCGCTCGGTCCACGAGTCGCTCCCGGCGCCCCGCGACCTCGCGACCCCGATGGGCCCGCTCGCGAAGGGCACGCGCGCCGCGCTGCGCTTCGAGGTCCTGGGGATCGTCGGCGGAGAGCCTCGGCTCGTGTGCGAGCACGTGACGCGCATGCACGACGACCTCGCGCCCGACTGGCCGCGCAGCGAAGGCGGCTACGAGATCCTGATCGAGGGGGTCCCGCGCATGGTCTGCCGCCTCGACATGCAGGACGAGCGCGGCGACCACGCACTCGGCGGCCTGATCCTCACCGCGACGCGCCTCGTGAACGCCATTCCCGCCGTCTGCGCCGCCGCGCCCGGCCCGCTCTCGGCGCT
>Ga0214473_10007155_pt1 | contig 13271 bp, 18 predicted proteins | sample RVTome_7_FD_203509 | JGI IMG/M metagenome (GOLD analysis project Ga0214473, IMG submission 203509) | Soil microbial communities from uranium-contaminated site in the Upper Colorado River Basin, Wyoming, United States - RVT98D197 | ecosystem: Environmental > Terrestrial > Soil > Contaminated >...
TCTATTTTTCTCTTTTTTCCTCATCAATAGCGCGTGCTTCCTTTTACCCAGTCACCGAAAAAGGGCTAAACGCTTGCTTCGAATACGTCACAGAGATAGACGAAGTTAAGCTTTTCAGAAAGCGAAAATAGACTTGGTGCGCGCCAGCTTGTTGCTAAATTATTTGAATTGACATTTTCTTGCTTAACAGATTTGTTCTTGATTGAATAAGTAATCTAGTATGGAGAAGAATGAATGTTCTTGCTCCATTTTGCGGAGTTTAAACCTGGATGACATAGAAGAGGTTGTGTCTGAAGCCTATCATCAGAAAGGTGCAGGCAGACCTCCGAGAAAGCCTATTGGCATTTTCAAAGCTTTGATAGTTAAAAGAGTTAAGCAGATACCAAGCGACAGAGAGCTATACCGTCGATTATGGAACGATGCAGACTTGAGGGAAGTATGTGACATAGAAGATGAGCAGAAACCGTATCATCCCACACAGTTGACGCGTTTTAGGAACCGCATCGGAGTTGAAAGGCTTCAGAGAATTATGAATACTCTGTCTAATGAGCTGTTTAAGGGCAAACTGATTGTCGGCAAAACTGTGGTTTTGGATGCTACTTTCGTCAAAGCTTACAGCAAGCGTGATCTTCATGAGAACAATCGCGGAGGTTCAGATCCTGATGCTAGAGTGGGTAGGAACGGCAAGACATACAATCTTGGTTATAAGCTACATCTTGCGGTAGATGCGAAGTCTGAGTTGCCTTTGGCGGTTATTGTGGCTTCAGCTAATGATAACGAGAAGAAACATGTATCCTTGCTTTTTGAGAAGGCTTTGAAGGCTACTAAGAGGCGAATGATGGTCGTGGTGGCTGATTCGCAGTATTCCTGTCGAGGTCTAAGGGAACAGGCGTTGTACTCTGGCGTTAGGGTTGTGATTCCTTTTCCTGCAAATCAGATGCGAGGGCAGAAAAACTTGTTGAGGGTTGATCGGTATTTTAGAACTCATGGGCCAAAGGGTGAGCGGTGGATTTACAGGTTGAGGTCTTCGATTGAACGGGTTAATGCAAGGCTGAAGGATCAGTTGTGTCTGGAGCGGCATCGGGTGAGAGGTTTGAGGCGAATTACCATTCATGCGTTGTTTTGCTTGATTGCTATGCTTCTAAATGCGGTTGCTTCACTCAGGCTACATATGATGGAAAAGGCTCGATCCACGTCTTTACTCGCAAAATGAGCAGAAATAAACACGGAAAAGCTAATTTAGCAACGCACTGGCGCGCTGCATGTCTGGTGATGGATGTCTATATGCGCCGATTTTCACCAGCAATTAGGTAGTGTAAGCTTGCTCACGTTTTTTGTCGCTTGTGTTTTGAGTTGGTGTTGGCGGTGCTGGGGCAAAATACGTCTTGTCCTTTGTTTCTATCTCAATTCTGGGATTCAAGGCAAAATTGTAAATAGGCGTGCCATCGGGGGCTTTTCTATCTATAGCGACACCTACTCTTGTTAGTTCCATATGAATTTTTAGCAGATTCCCATCTTCTAAACGGAAATTGACAACGTTGCTTCCAACAAGCTTTGCAGAAATCTGTTTATACTTTATTTGTTCCTGAGCCATAGCACCACCAGTCTCCTATTGAGAATATGTTGTATAAAAAAACATTGGGAAATGGGTTCTGTGGAGCCCAAGCGCGCTGCCTTGCCCCGATATTATGTGTTGAAGTAGGTTGGTGATACTGCTTTGTCGAATCTTCCTAGGTTTTCTGCTGCTTCTCTATTCAGAACCAAGCATAGTATGCTGTAGAGAGCGTAAGTTGCAATGTTGCTTAATCCTCTCACTTTGTTCATGGCCATGCTGTATTGAGTTTTCAGAAAGCTGTAGACAGCTTCAATGTGCGGTCTCTTATGGTACTCGCTTTTCTGACTTGTTGGGCCATAGGTTCTAAACTTCTTATCCACCCTCAGCAAGCCCTCAACGCCTCGCTTCTGGTTTGCCGGGTACGGAATCACCGCTTCGCCAGCAGCAGACCTAAAGCTTCTCATCGCTATACTGAGTATCAGCTATTACACTTCTGAACTTCTTTCCAGCCTTCCCAAGAACATCTTTTGTTTTTGCGAGCAACGTCAGAGAATGCTTCTTCTCGTTCTGGTTGGCAGAAGCAAACAGACTCGATAAAGGAAGCATCGTTTCAGAATCTATCGACAAATGAAGCTTGTAGCCTAAACCGAACGTTTTGCCAGTTCTTCCAACTCTTGCGTCTGCATCCGAATATCCTATTTGGTTGTTTGTTGGGTTTCGTGTGCTCCAAGCTTTAATGAATGAAGCATCTAACACGGCGTCAATTTCTCGTGTCTGGTTGGTTTTGAGGAGCGTGACAACTTTCTCGTCTATTATCTTGAGTTTGTCTTCGCCTACTTTTCTTGTGAACCTGCTTAGTACGCTTCTTGGGTAGCCTGCCTCGTTTTGCTTGATGAGGCAGAGCTTTCTTAGTCTTGGATTGGTGTTGAGTAGTCTTGTCATTTCTCTTAGGCTGCGAACACCTTTCATGCGCATGATGATGAAGGTTCTGAAGAGGCCTAATGGGTTTCTAGGGTGCCTGCCTGGTCCAGAAGTGTGGAAGCAATCGCGTAAAACGTTTTGGGCAAAGCTTAAGTCGATGTTTCTAAAGAGGGTTTCTAGGGTCTCGTGTTCATCTTGTCCCGCTTGGGCTCACCTCCTAAGCTTGGACGTACTCATTTGATACGAGACCCCTCTTCTCAAAATAAGCTTTTCAATTTAGGGACAAACCAGCGCGCTAAGTAGAAAGTCATAAAATTAGACTAAGGTCAAAATCAAACAATGCAACACAAATACGACTATAGAAGTAGTGAACTGGTCGTCAATAATATAGTACACAATTACTTTCTTGGCTCTTCCACTAGTTGCCCATCCATCTCGTAGAAAGTTGGTATTTTCGCAATCTCTTTGATTATTGATGCAGGTCTTGACCATTTGTAGGTTGTGTCGGGTAGGTATCGTCTCAGGTAACGACAGTCTCGATTAGTACATCTGGCGAAAATTTCCCAGTAATGCTCATTTTCATTTTCCACTTTGTTAAAGGTGAAAGAGTAAACCCTTCCTCCGCAGATGCAACGCGGCGGTAACGGAATAAGCTGCTTCACTAAACCAGTAATTTTATCTAACTTTGACAGAAGATTCTTCTTTCCCTTTTCCTCGAATTGGTTTTTCATCATATCTTTGATGGTAGACCAATGAGCATGGGGATTCTGCGTTTTCAGTTCAGCCGCGATTCTATAAACTTGTGTGATTTCCTCATCTAAAGCCCATTCTTGCGGGCGCCCCGGTTTTCTAGCTTGGTTCATCAATCAAGAATGCAGAAACGCAAATTTAAACGCATATTGCTCTGCTACCCGGCAATTCAATCGCCTGTTCCCAGACGGGGTTAACATTTTTGAAGAATTATTAACGTGAACCCGAAATGATTCCTCCAATGCGTTCTGGTCGGTTGCAAAGCTTTTTAAGCCTAATTTGCCATTACTATTGCCATAGAGGCGTAAAAAATGACTGAAATAGAAAAAGAACCCCAAAGAGGTTTCTGCGCTGCACAAAATGCAACTACACGTTCAGAGAATACAGCTAACCGCTTCCCTTTGCAAGCAGCATACGTAAGCAAAAACAGTCTATCTTTGTTAAGGACACTTTTATTCATGAGCATTCTGATTAAGTGAGTAAATCTTTATAACCCCACTGCACATGCATTAACAGAGAGGAAAAAGACATGTTCAAACTCAAAGTAGCTGACGCTAAACTCCTAAGAGACATGACAACAGCCATATCCATACTCGTAGACGAAGCCACCTTCAAAATCGAACCCGAAGGCATAAAACTCCGAGCAATGGACCCCTCCCGCGTCGCCATGATCGACTTCGAATGGCCAAAAACAGCCTTCGACGAATACGTATGTGCAGAACCCACAAAAATGTGCATAAACATAAGCGAACTGCTGAAACTGCTCAAAAGAGCAGGCAAAGACGAGGCAGTCGAGCTGTCGCTTGACGAAAAAACAGCGCGGCTTGAAATCAAAATAACAGGCAAGTACAGCCGCAACTTCACCATGCCCACGCTTGAAGCTTCAGAAGAAGAAGTGCCCACGCCGAAGATAACCTTCAACGTGAAAGCTAAAACCACCACGCAAGGCTTGAGCCAAGCAATAGAAGACGCTCAACTCGTAAGCGATCACGTGCGTGTAGAGGCAGACGCGGAGAAACTGGTTTTAAACGCCGCGGGCGACTTGATGGGCGCAACAATAACGCTTCAGAAAGGAAGCGACGCGCTGCTGGATTTGGAGGTCAAAGAAAACGCGAAGGCAACCTTCAGCCTGAGCTACCTGTCAGAAATAATAAAAGCCGCATCAGCAACATCTGACATCGCCACGCTGGAATTTTCATCAGACATGCCTATACGCATTGACTTTCAGCAGACAAAAGAGGGCAAGCTGACTTTCTTCCTCGCGCCGAGAATCGAAACCGAATAACGAGAAAAACAAGTATGCAGCTAGAAACGCTGGGATTTACCAAAAACGATTTGGCGAAATATCCTTTCCTGAAAAAAACCGCGGAGCATGTGAAGGAACTGGAGTTAAAACTTGAAGAATTGACAACTCCTGACATGGAGCCAATTCTCAACCGCGCTGAAGAAAGAGTGAAAAACGCGATTCTATTTGTTTACGTTGGAAAAAAACACGAGAAGGACGACGTGGAAATCCCGTCTTTTCCTGTCGCAATAATGCTAGCGATAGCCACAAAAAACTCCTTCATTAAAAAACGGTACGCTCTAGCCGAGGCAAAACAAGCTTTCAGCAGCATGCAACTTGAAAGCCGCGAAAAAATTTTAGCCATAGCAGCAGACTTCAACTGGAACCTTACGCCGAACCGAAACACTGCGCTTCCTCTTGAATTCGCACTTAGCTTTGCTGATTACCTGAGAAACACCGTGCATTTGCGGGACGCCAATTGGAAGCTTGTCAACCGCCTTTTAGTGCAGGGAACGGTTTACCTGAATCAGCATGACGTTGCGCGGCTACTGCAAGAAGAAGTTCAAAGGCGCATTGAAAAAAGGCTAGAAACAACGGAACTTCCCATTTTTCCCGAGAAAATAACTCAGATAGCAGAACAGCTAACGGCGTTAGCCAAAGAAAGAATCGGCGCGGAAGAAATGGAAGGCTTCCCTAAAGTTATAGCGCAATCAGCTTTTCCACCGTGCATTGTAGCCCTTTACGAGGCTGCCTCAAAAGGACGCCATCTTTCACATGTAGGCCGCTTCACGTTGACTTCTTTCCTTGTAAACATCGGCATGCCCCCTGAAAAAGTGAATGAACTGTTCAAAAGCTTCTCAGATTACAACGAACGATTAACTCGCTATCAAGTTGAGCACATCGCGGGGGAAAGAGGCTCCAGAACACGGTATACCCCGCCGCAGTGCGCTACTCTGCAGACTCATGGTATTTGCACAAACAGCGACGACTTATGCCGCAGAATTAGCCATCCTCTCAAGTATTATAAACTGAAACAGAGGCGCTAAACCAACAAAAGCAAGTTTGCAATTTGGCACGTTTATGAAAAACTTATTAACCAACAGGGCTTCATATGAGTGAAGGAGCATTAATGTCTTACCAGTTGACTGGCGATTTGGGTGTTTACTCAGATGTCGGTGTCATTCTTCCCACATACTGCGAAGCGGGAAACATCGGAAAACTAATTGTTGAAATTGAAAATCTCCCGCTGAACGCCTCCATATTGGTTATGGATGATTCTAGCCCCGACAAAACAGCAGAAATCGTAAAAAAACTGCAGAGAAAGTACCGCAATATTCTCCTCTGCGTCAGACCAGAAAAAAGCGGGTTGGGCACCGCGATAACAGACGGCTTCAAAATTTTTCTGTCCTTGAAAAACTCGCCGCGGTTTATCGTGACGATGGATGCTGATTACTCGCATAACCCGAAAGCCATATTGCAGTTGTTGACCCGTATGCAGTGCGGCTGCGGAATTGCCATAGGCAGTCGATACTGTAGGGGCGGCGGAACAGTCGGCTGGCCATTTACCCGAAAAATAATCAGCCGCACCGCGAACGCTGTCGCCAAATCTGTGGTTGGCTTCAAGCTTGATGACTGCACTAATGGTTTCCGCTGTTATTCATCAAGTTTCCTGAGAGAAGCTATTGGCAGTTTGCACAGCGAAACTTACGAGATTCAAATTGAAACCATCAAGCAGGCTCTTTCGAGAGGATTCGATATCAAAGAAGTTCCAATAACCTTTGTTAACAGAAAACGCGGGAAGTCAAAACTTACTTTGGTTGAGGTTGAAAGTTATATTTCCTACATTTTAAAGACAGCAGCGTACGGGCGAAATAGGTAAATTTTCAAAAAATTAGCTTTTGATTTTCCGCATAGACACACCAATTCTGCGAATACCAACAGAACTTAATGGTTAAATTTGCGGAAGTAAATGACTTACTGGTATGGCAGGCGGAAGCGGTGGCGATGTTCTCCCAAGATTTCGTGTACGCAAAATTCTCCGAGTTTTACAATAGTTCCTCCGCAGAGATTCCTCTTCCCAGTTCGGTTAGCCAGAGAGAATTTGCTTTCTTGCTCTTTAAAGGGCGGGTCATGATGAGGCACAAAGGTTTCGCAGACATGAACCGTTTCAGGTCGTTTCTAATCGATCCCAAGAATCTGCCTTCGGACGTTTACCACTCTTGCGCTTACTACGAGAATCCTGAAGCTGAGATGGATAAGAAAGGCTGGCTTGGCGCTGACTTGGTTTTTGACATAGACGCTGACCACATTCCCACGTCCTGCAACAAAATTCATGATGAATGGACCTGCGGCAAGTGCGGTTTCAGCGGAAAAGGCATTACGCCTGAATCCTGCCCAATTTGTGAAGGCCAAAAGTTTGACGCTAAGACTTGGCCTTGCGACCTTTGCTTAGGCTCAGCTAAAGAGGAAACTGTGAAGCTTGTTGATATGTTGGAGAAAGATTTTGGGTTTTCCCGCAAAGAATTACACGTGTTCTTTTCAGGTCACCGTGGATACCATGTCCACGTTGAGAATGAGGCTGTTAGGACGCTAGATGCTGTAGCGCGAAAGGAAATTGTTGATTACGTTTCTGGAATAGGCTTAACCGTGTTGACTGAAAAAGCAAAGGGGAAACATAAAGGAAAGCGCGCTTCCAGCGTTTTCGGCCTGCATGATTTCGGCTGGAACAAGCGTTTAAAGTTAGGAATGCAGAAATTCATCCTTAACGCTACAAAAGAGGATTTGCGGAGCGCCGGCGTCAGAAGTTACGCTGCTGTGCTGCAGAATAAAGAGGCAATTCTGAAGCGTTGCTTGGAGGAAGGTCGCTGGGGCAGCGTTAAAGGCGTGAGCGTTGAAACTTGGGCGAAAATAGCGGAGTACGTGAAGAATTTGGAGTCTGCTAAAATTGACACGGTTGTCACCACTGACATTCACCGCCTTATACGGATGGCTGGAACCCTGCACGGCAAAACCGGCTTGAAGAAAATAGAGTTTCCAGTTGCTCGCTTAGCGGATTTCGACCCATTCAAGGAAGCAGTAGCTTTTAAAGACGGCGTGGTGAAAGTGTGTGTCTCTGATGTGCCAGAATTCAGGTTGGGTGGAAACGTGTATGGTCCTTATAGGCGCCAAGTGGTTGAGTTGCCGACTGCTGCGGCTGTGCTGCTCATCTGCAAAGGCAGAGCTGAGGTGGTAAAATAGCGTGTACGCTGAACTGTGTGTTGCGTGGCAGCAGGAGATTGAAGGCTCTGAGCTTGGGCGTTTGCCGCCTGACTTTTACGCGAAAGTTGCGGATTACGTGAGGCGAATCAAAGAAGAAAGTAGGATGCTTGATAAGAAGTCGGTGAAAGCTGGGCTGCTTGAACGCGAGTTAAAGAATGTCAAGCGTATGCTGCGCGAGCTGGTTTGGGCGCGGTATAAAAAGCTGGTTAAAGTGGTTGGCGAAGGTCAGAAGATGCCTTCAGACTTGTTAACTGCTGAGGAGACGGAGATATGCACGGGTTACGTTTCTTTTGCTGAAGCGTATCAAAAGTTTGCGCAGAACCTTCTGCAGGGTCAAGTTGTAAAGGCTACTGTGACTAAAGTGCATAAGAGGGTTGCTTTACGTTTCGTCAAGGCTATCCCGGCAGTAATCGGCGCAGACATGAAGGCTTATGGACCTTTTATGGCTGAAGATGTGGGGTCTCTGCCTGTTGAGAACGCGAAGGTTTTGGTTAAGCAGGGTTTGGCTGTAGCGGTTGAGGTTCCATAGGGCGCGTTCTGCTTTTCTTAAGTTTGCGCCAGAGGCTTTGGCTTCCGAGAATTATCAACGGATAAGCCACTATCCACGCGATTGCGTATAACGGGCCATAGTAAAAATGGAATGATTGTATGTCCTGTCCGTCCATGCCTATCATGAAAATGGCCACTATTCTCAGAATGTTGATAACATACGTAACTGCGGCACCAACGGCGAAATAGCCTATTTTCGCTTTCCAAGAAATAGGCATCCTTTTCAAAAATAACAAAACTACTACGGTGAAAATCAGGAGGCTTTCGATGCCTGCGCATGGCCATGCTACTGCGAACGTGGCGCTCCTCACTGGGTTGTTTGGGTCTGTTGCTGTTAACAGCGGCAAGGTGCCTTGAAGTGGGTTTGTTTGGGTTGTTAATGTTGTGTTGTAGCCCATTAGGTTGAGGACTGCTGCTGCAAGCGTGGTTGTCGTGGGGACAAGAAACTGGAACAGGGTGAACTGCCCGTAAGGGTAAAGGTTGTCTATGGTGTATAGCGTTCCAACAACTAGTAGGAAGAATAGTGGAACGGAGAAACTTTTCAAGCCTTTAACGCCGAAGGGCAACAAAACTATTAGGCAGTAGAAAACTGCGAAGACGAGGTATTCGATTGCGAGCGCCATCAGATCCCACCATTGAACGCCGCTTTGTCTCGCTACGTCTGTTATGATGGCGTTTAATCCAAGGTAATTGGAAATCCACACGTAGATGGTGGGCAGCGCCAGCGTGATGATGAACGCGAAGGTTCTGGCTGAAAATAACTTGGTGATTTTGCTTGTTTGCAGTTTTTCCCAGTCGAGGATTAGTTCCAAGGCTATTAGCCATATAAAGAACAGTTGGAAGGTTCTGCCTTTCCACATCAACTCAAACGAGCCTGGATGCAAATAGTACAACCAAATGAACGGAACTGCAAAAGCCAACAGCGGTAACAGCCTCAATAGCGTGCTCGCATGTTCTTTGAGGATGGACAGAATGTTTTGCATTCTACGCTACCAAACCCGACTTGATGGTAGTATAAGGGTGAACCACGGTTTAAAAAAGGCTATGCATCCTGTAAGATAATCCTTCCATGAGCATATGCGACCATCAACAATGGACACTATCCATACTCTTGGGTTAAGTTTTGATGTTGCGGTTGACATTTTATTTGTGGTCTTTTTTGTGTGTTGGGGAACGCGTGTTTTCGGTGTAGACGCGGAAAAAGTATAAGAGTGCGTATGTTTTCTCTATTGCAAAGTTAGATGTGACGTGTATGAATGTTCCTAAGGAAGTGCGGACGTACTGTCCGAAGTGTAAGGTGCATCAAGCTCATGCTATTAGTTTGTATAAGCCTGGGAAGCGTAGGGCTTTGGCTAAGGGTGAGCGTCATCATGAGCGTGAGAAGAAGGGCTATGGTGGGCAGAAGTATCCTTTGCAGCATGAGTTTGCTAAGACTACTAAGAAGCAGACTTTACGTGTGAAGTGTAAAGTGTGTGGTTTTATGCGTCATAAAGATGGTATACGTTTGCGGAAGCTGGTTATAGGTTAGAGGGAGGGGAGATTTTGTCTGAGTGGAATGATCTTATTCCTAAGCCGACTAGTTCTTTTGTGCGTGTTGTGTGTTCTAAGTGTGGCAATGAACAGTTGCTTTTCAGTCATGCTGTGAATGTTGTTAAGTGTAATGTGTGCGGTGAAGTGTTGGCTAAGCCGACTGGTGGCAAGGTTAAGGTTAAAGGTGAAGTAACTGGTACTTTTGAGTAGGAGTGGTGGTGGCGAGAGTGGCTGAGCGTAAGCCAGAGTGGCCTGAGCCTGGGGATTTGGTGATTGCTACTGTTGAGACTGTTACTGATTATGGTGCTTATGTGAAGTTGGATGAGTTTGGTAAGCGTGGTTTGTTGCATGTTTCTGAGATTTCTAGTTCGTGGATTCGGAATATCAGGGATTTTGTGCGTGAGAATCAGAAGTTGGTTTTGAAGGTTTTGCGGGTTGATTTGGAGAAGGGTCATATTGATTTGTCTTTGAGGCGTGTGACTAAGCGGGAGAAGATTGAGAAGATTAAGTCTTGGAAGAAGGAGCGGAAGGCTGATGCGTTGTTGCGTGGTGTGGCGGAGAAGTTGGGTTTGTCTGTTGATGAGGTTTATGAGCAGGCTGGGCGGGTTGTTGATGAGCATTTTGGTTTGTATGAGGGTTTGGAGAAGGCTGCGTTTGAGGGTTTTGAGGTTTTAACCGCGGTTGGTGTGGCTGAGAACGTTGCGAAGGTGTTTGCGGAGGTTGCGGCTGAGCGTATTCATGTGAAGTTGGTGAAGGTTAAGGGTGTGCTTGAGGTTCGTTGTGTGAAGCCTAATGGTGTTCGGGTGATTCAGGAAGCGTTTCTTGGTGCTGTGAAGGCTGAGAAGCCGAAGGATGCTGCTGTGCGGTTTTATGTGGTTGCTGCGCCCAAGTATAGTGTTGAGGTGGCGGCGGAGAATTATAAGCGTGCTGAGGAAGTGTTGCAGAAGGTTAGTCAGCGTGTTGTGGATAATGTTGTTGCGGCTGGTGGGCAGGGCAGTTTTCGAAGGGAGAAGTAGTGGATGGTTTGGTTGTTGAGGAAATGCGCGAGTTGCGAGAAGTACACGTTGCACACGGACAGTTGTCCTTACTGTGGCGGCAAAGTGCATGTTCCGCATCCTGCGAAGTTTTCTCCTGATGATAAGTATTTGAGGTATCGTGTGGCTATGAGGATGGAGCGTGCGTCTGCGTGAAGGGGACTTATATCAAAGAGCGTGTTTCGGTTGAGCTTCGGGAGCCTGTTTTGGTTGCTGGGTTGCCGGGTTTGGGTTTGGTTGGTAAGATTGCGATTCGTTTTTTGATTCGGCAGTTGAAGGCGCAGCGGTTTGCGCATTTGTATTCGGAGCATTTTCCGTATTTTGTTTTGGTGAATAAGAAGGGCAGTGTTCGTTTGTTGCGTGGTGTGTTTTATTATTGGAAGGATCCTGCTGGGGTGAATGATTACATCTTTTTTACGGGTGACAGTCAATCGCAGACTATTGAGGGGCAGTATGAGATTGCGGATTGTATGTTGGATTTTGCTAAGCGGCATGGTGTGCGGGTGATTGTGACTATTGGTGGTTATCGTGTGGAGACGAAGGATAAGCCGAAGGTGTATGTTGCTGCTACTGGGCAAGCGGTGCTGGACAAGGCGTTGGGTGCTGGTGCGGTTGTGAGTGCTTCGGGTAGTCCGATTGTTGGTACTGCGGGTTTGATTTTGGGGTTGGCGCGGTTTAAGCGGATTGACGCGTTGTGCCTTTTGGGTGAGACTCGTGGTTATTTGCCTGATCCTCTGGCTGCTCGGAGCGTTTTGGAAGTGTTGACGGGCACGTTTGGGTTTGGTGTGGATTTGGCGGGTTTGGATGAGGACATTGCCAAAGCGGAGAAGATGGTGTCGCGGTTGCAGAGGATTGAGGAGCAGCGGGTTTTGCAGGCTGAGGAATCGCGGAAGCAGGATGTTAAGAAAACCACGTACATATCATAAGCGCTGTTGTGCTCGGTTTTGTCTATAGCCCCCTTTTATGTAGTTTCCACTTATGGGGGTTTCTAATCAGCTTTTTGAGCTTTTGCAGCCCCATTAGTAGATGTCAATATCTTGGTAATTAGAGTTATCTTGAGATTCTTTAGCTGTAAACCATGCGGGAAACATCGTTTTCAGCCCGAAGAGAAAAAGCATCCGCTAAAAAACAGCTATCCTCTATGTTGTTCCCAATTAGCTACTACCTGAGGAACGCCTGACTCGTCAACGCCTTAAACGCGCCATTCTGCACCTTTACGCAGGCAGTTGCGGCTTCACTTAACATGCAAAGAGCGGTATGCAGTCTTGCCTTGTGCAGCCCCTTCACCTTGAGGTTGTCCAGATCCAGCCAATCCTTCTGATGCCCATGAGATCCCTCAACTACGCTTCGCATCGGAACATAACATCCAAGCCAGCCATTCCTGTCATTGTGAAACTCGGTTAAACTTTGGTTGCGATAGTAAGCGCCGACGTATTCATGCTGGCCTGCAATGGCCAACGCACAAAGAATGTCCTCCAAACCGTTCTTGTCCGGATCTGATTGCATGCCTAACCCCTTGAGCTGCATAGCGCTCAGTTTTTCAGCTTTGACCATTTTCCTGAAGCGGAGCTTGAGCGTTTTTGGTTTGCCCCTCCAACTTAGCTTTGCACGTCTGCGAAAGCCTATTTGCAGTTTGATGCCCAGTAGATTTGGAATTTCATAGTTCCAGTAGCTGGCATAGCCGTTGTCGAAGACTGCGTGTGTTGGCTTGATGCCGTCAAATAGGGCTTTTGCGAGCAGCGGCATCATCAGTTGGCCTTCGTCGACGTTTCCTGGAGTGACAAGCCACTCAAGCGTCAGATTGGTTGTGGCGCAGACTAAGCTGTGAACGAGGTAGCAGTGCTTCTTGTAGTAGCCGTTGTATGCAGCTTCTTTGTCTACTCGTTTGGCTTGGATTGGCGTGGCGTCGCCTGCAACCTTCTCGCCTAATTTGATGCCCTGCGCTTTGAGGGATTGATCTATGGTTTTGAGGAGCGCGGATTGTATGGCTTCTATTCCTTCGGGTCCCAGTCTCTTGTTTAGCCAGTGCCATACGGTCTTGTAGCTTGGTTTGTGTTTGAAGCCCAGCTGCTTTGTTGTTTTGTCGTTGAGTTGTCTCCAAAGTTCGGTAAGAAACCTGTACCGCTTTAACTTGTAGAGGGCGAGAAGTCTGAGCATGGCGTCTGGTGGGTGTTTGCTTCGCCAGGACTGGCAGTAAAACTCTTTGAGCAAGGTAGAGACGGATGTCAAATCCAGAAGGCTTAAGAATTCAACGGCGTCAACAGGTTTATTCGGGGTAGGGTCGATGAAACCTTCCATTGTTGCTTCAATAATAATGTATGTGTGAAGGCCCGATCCCCTCAATTATCAGCTAAAGAAAGCTGATTAGAAACCCCCTATAAATAAGAAT
>Ga0214473_10007156_pt1 | contig 13270 bp, 6 predicted proteins | sample RVTome_7_FD_203509 | JGI IMG/M metagenome (GOLD analysis project Ga0214473, IMG submission 203509) | Soil microbial communities from uranium-contaminated site in the Upper Colorado River Basin, Wyoming, United States - RVT98D197 | ecosystem: Environmental > Terrestrial > Soil > Contaminated >...
TAAAAAACCTTGAATTCGACCATTCCAGAGCTCTTTTTCGCCTGGCCATAGGCTATAAGAGATTCCGACAATCATCTCAAGGATAGCCTTCAGAAAACGGTTGCATCTTATTGAAGCAATTGATATACTTGGGTCACATCATTGCCTTAATGAGGAGCACGATGACCCAGCTCGAACAGATTTTGGAGGGCATAACGGGTGGATTTTTTGCCCTCGACAGGGATTTTCGCCTGACGTACTGGAACAAGGCAGCCGAAGACGGTACGGGGTTGCCGCGGGAATCCGTGCTCGGCAAACTCGTGTTCGATGTTTTTCCGAACGCCCGCTCGGCTGAATTGGGAGAGAAGTATCGTGTTGCCATGAAAACGAAGACGTTCCAAAGCATCGAAACGTCGTACAGAGACGAGCGATTCGAGGCATGGTATGATGTACGTATTTATCCCACCAGGGACGGTCTCTCGGTTTTCTTCCAGGACATTACACCGAAAAAGCGGGAGCAGAGGGAGAAAGAGGCACTCATGGCCGTCTCGCACGTCGTCAATACTTCGCAGTTCCTGGATGAGATGTGCGTTGCCGCGGCGGAAAAGATCGCCCAGTTCTTTGACGTTCCGTCGAAGTTCGTCTGTATTTACCAGTTCGACTCCCGTCGGTCGTTGCTTCACCTTCTCGCTCCGTCCGCCGGCGAGATCCCGAACATCACCGACGACGTCTCGCACAAGATCGTTGACAAAGCGGACTCCAGCGCCGTCGTCGCGACGGCGCTTTCCCACCAAGACCTCATTACCGACGAATTGACGCGGAGCTCGATCGCCCCGTTCTTCATCAGGGAGATCGAAGACCTGAAACTGAAATCGCTCATTACCCTTCCACTTCACGTGCAGGATGAGCTCCAGGGTGTCCTGGAGGTTCTCTCGACGAAAGTCGATACCTCTGCCGAGGGTGAGCTCGGCCTCCTCTCGGTCGTTGCCAACGAACTCGCCATCGGAATGAGCCGGAAGAAGTTGATGGATGAGATCACCGTGAAGAACGTTCAACTGGATAACGAGAAACACAGGACCGAGGAAGCAAACGAAACCCTGAAACGTTTCCTGGCCACGTTCAGCCACGAACTCCGCACGCCGTTGAATTCCATCGTGGGCTTTTCGGAGATTCTCTCCGAAGACGTCAACACGCTGACGCCGGAGCAGGTTCAGGAGTTCATGAAGAACATTCATGTGAGCGGAAAACATCTCCAGCAACTCATTAACGATATCCTCGACCTTTCGAAGATCGAAGCGGGGAAGATGGATCTTCACGTGAGCGACTATCCGGTGTCGTATTTCACGGACGCTCTCCACCGGGTATTTCAGGGTGATCTTGCGCGCAAGAAGGTCGACCTGGTTTTTGATATCGGGAACGATCTGGACCAGATCACGGTGGACCAGATGCGGATGAAACAGATCCTCGTGAATCTCGTTTCCAACGCCCTGAAATACAGTCCGGCAGGGGGGAAAATCACCGTCCGGTTCGGTCGCTTGGAGGGGGACATCCGGATCGCTGTGCGTGACGAAGGGGTCGGCATGTCTCCCGAGGACCTCCGGAGGCTCTTTCAGCCGTTTTTCCAGGTGAAGAAGAACGGGCTTGCGAAGGACGGAACCGGGCTAGGACTCGCCATTACGAAGCGCCTCGTCGAGCTGCACGGCGGTCGGATCTGGGCCGAGAGCGAACAGGGCAATGGGAGTACGTTCAGCGTCACGGTACCCATTATGGTCACATCCGGGCCCGAATTGGAGATGAAGACTGCCGAAAAACCGGCGAAGAGCCCGCGCGATGAGGGCCTTATCCTAATTATAGAAGACAACCCCGACGCGGCAGAACTGCTGGAGCGATATCTCCGCAGTGCGGGCTACAGAACCGAAATCGCTCGTGACGGCGCCGAAGGGGTCGAGAAGGCGAAGCGTTTGAAACCGAAGGTCATCACGCTCGACATTCTCCTCCCTCTCAAAGACGGCTGGCGCGTCATGAAGGAGTTGAAGAATCATCCCATCTGCAAGAACATTCCCGTCATAATTGTTTCCGTGGTCGATGAGCAGCATCTGGCGTTCGGCCTTGGCGCGGTCGACTATTTCGTGAAGCCGGTCGGCAGAGAGGAGCTGGTTGACGCGGTGCGGCGAATCCCGATCAGAAAAGGGACGGGAAACCGTTCGCCGAAGGTACTGGTGATCGACGACGACCGGACGGCGGTGGAATTGATCGAGGTTATTCTTGAGGCCGAAGGGTATCGCGTTGTCACGTGCCTTGATGGTAACGACGCGGTACAGATTTCCATTGACGAGCAGCCCGACCTGATTATCCTCGACCTTCTCATGCCGGAGCTGAACGGGTTCAGTGTCGGCGCCCAGTTGAAACAAGAAGAAAAGACCCGGAACATCCCCATCATCGTTCTCACCTCGATGGACGTCGACGCGGACGCGCGGCACCAGCTGGAAACCTTCACGACGAGCGTCATGACAAAGTCCCGCTTTACGAAGAACGACCTGCTTCGGGAAATCGGCTCGATCGAACGAATGCGGTAGGCCTCACCGGACCAACAACATCTTGTTGACGCGCGTGAATACCTGGGAGGGTTTGCCTGTCGTCGTCGCTTCCACCCGGTAAAAATACACGCCGCTCGAAACGGGAGCCCCCGCACTGTTCGTTCCATCCCAGACCACCGACCGGTACCGCGCCGTTTGAATTTCATCGACGAGCGTTCGGACAAGTTGACCAAGGATGTTGTACACCCTGACCGTAACGCGACTGTCCGCTGGCATGTCGTACTCGATCGTCGTAACGGGGTTGAAGGGATTGGGATAGTTCTGGGCGACGTTGAAGACGGGCGGTACGATCTGATCAAGAGTTGGAGTGAACGTCCACACGTCGTTGGGACCAATGCCGCGCTGGGCGATGATCTTCAATTTGGCTGCAACGAACAATGCCGCGCGGCGCGGCGCTCCCCACCACATGATGGGCAACGTGTCGCGGGAGATGTCTGTCTGAAGCGTCGAATCGGGAGTCTGGCTGAACGGCACATTGAATATGAAAAAGAACTCCTGTGGGCCGAGTGAGTCACTATTCGAAATGCCGGATGTTCGCGGAGGCCAATATTTGCCATCGACAAGGCCATCGGTCACGTTATTCTCCAGAAAGCCGACCGCGAGGCGCCGCGGCGGGTCTGTCTCCACGTCGTACGCTGCAATCGGCATTTTCCGACCGAAATCCTGATAGGCAAATCCTCCGGATGCGCTCGTTATGAACGGCGCAAACGATGGATGCGCTGGAGGCAGCGAGGCATTTCGCAAGTACCGGTACGCCGGGGAAGCCGCCGTATCGCTCGTGTCCACAAGGTTGCCGTTGAGGTCGGTGCGCGCGAAATGCACGAGGACAGATCGGACTCGATCCGGCGTTACGCTGGAACTACTGAACCACGTCCCGAACGCGGTGCCGATGCGCCCGTTATATCCTTCCAGATGGAATGTCGTATCGATAGATGATTCCTGTACCCAGTCCGGAAACGTCAAGACGACGCCGCTCACCATTCCGTACCGTGGATCGAAATCCTTCCTTCTCACCTTGAACCCATCGGTCTGGGGTGTCGTGTGTCCGAGGGAATCGGGGATGGGGAAATTCCGCAGGAGAATCCTTCCGTCGGTCGAATCTTTCAGCGTTATCCCTCCGTACTGATCGTCGATGAACTCGTTAACGCCTCGAATAACGTAAATGTGTTTCTTCATCGCCGTTGGGTCGACGAGGACAATGTCGAAATCGCCATTGACCCCTCCGGAAATTTTCGTTATCGCCACGGTATCGACGCGGCGGGCAAAAGCGGTCACAGGGAAGTCGAGGGTGTCCGTCCACGCATTCGCGCTTGAATCTGAAACAAAGACCACGAGTTGTACGATGGTATCGACAGTGGCTGCGGGAAGATTCAGCACGAAGTAGCTTGTGATATTGTTTGGAGAATATGCCATGCTATCGCTGGCCCCACTCGCGAGAGACGAGACGGAGAAGTAACTCCGGTTGGGCTCGTTACTTGGTCTCACCGTAATCTGGCTGAGGGGGAAGGGCGTTGTGTTTTGTATCGTCAGGCCGTACTGGATGTTCTCGCCCGCGTCAGCCTTCCCGTTATTGTTGAAGTTGTCGGAGAAAATCGAGGGACCCAACACCGTGACCTGACCCGCAACCGGCAATCGGTCGGCAATGCGACCCCACGCTAGGCTCCGACTCTGATTATCGGTGGAACTCGCGTCCAGATAGATGCCTTCCGGCGTCCTTGCAAGCGTTAGGGAATTGGCGAAGATCCCATCGTTGGCAAGACTGTCGCCATGGAGACCGTCGTCAAAGAGGAACATGCTGTCGATGGCCGAGCCGTTCTGGCGCCGGGCAGTGATACATATGGATGTCGTTTGGGATCGATTCGCTTTGGCGACAACTGAAACTGTTGCCTGGGCTGTGTTAGGGTAGGTGAGATCGACGGAGAACTCCGGTGATTGCAGATCGAAGAACGTATCGTACACTGATTTTGCCACCTGGATTCTCGCCTTCATCACCGGGATGCTGAAGATGTTGGTGGCGCCGATTCCTCCCGCCATCGCAACGATGATTTCCTGCGTATCGCCAAGCGCCATGGTAAACGGTCCCGAACATACCATGAGTCGCCTGTCGCCAGCACCGGCGATCGATCTTGAATCACCTGTGTGCCCGGAAACGTTGCCATCTAACCAGCCGCTCTGTGTGACGGGATCACCGCTGAACACATACGTTGTTACCCTCCCTTGATCGTCAACCCAGGGGCTGGGATCGGGTGGCCCCTCCGGCCATAAGGGTAGACCTCGAAGGACTTGGTATATCGACCTGGCGCCCGGAGGATCGGGGAAAGGAATAATTGGACTTACGATGAACGGAGAGTACGCGGTCATCGGTAGGTTCCTTGCCCCCGCGATCTTACGGAATCCGGTAATTGCCGTGTCGGAAAGGTCGTTGGTTCGAACTACAGGGCCTTGCAGAAGGGCGTATCCGAAGGAAGGAGGCGGCAGGTTGAACATCGCGTATTCCTCGTCCGAGGAACGGCCGTTGTAACCGTATCCAAGGTTCAGCAGTGTGTCACACCCCACCAGGTCGTCGCCATACTCCCCCAGGTCAACATCCGACCATTGGGCGATGTACATGCTATCGATTCTCGCCGTGTCCGCCGTCGATGCCGTTCCTTTGTAGATAAGTCGAAACCGCTTGAAGACGACATCGCTCAGCTGGCCATTACCCGCATACGCCCAGATCGCCGTTTGTTCTTCAATGCCGCTCTCGGGACATGACCAAGGTTGAATCACGCCAATGTCGTTGCACGCATACCAGATGACCTGGTCGGCGTTCGCCAGACCGGGAGATTCGGCATCCAACGTTCCGTTGCAGTTGACATCTTCACCCTGATCAAGGATGCCGTTGCGGTTGGTATCTTCTCCCCAGTCAAGGATTCCGTTGTTCGTTCCCACAAGAACTCCTGCCGGATCACGATACCCGGTGTCGTAGAATGGCGCGCCTTTCTGCCACGGCCACTCTCGCCAGTCCCGCGCGTACTGACTTCGTATGGAGTCGATCGACGACTGGTTTGGTTCCGGCGGTGGACCGTGGATATCGAGAGCGCTCATTTCTCTCGCGTCATCGGTGAGATCGGCTGTCAGGTAGTCTTTCCGGATTCGCCAGATGCGCACGTCGGGAGCGCTGGGGTTTTCGGATATCCCCGTGCGTATCCCGAGGATCGTCCCGGGTTTCGTTCCGTTGTTGTACATCTGTCCGTTCACGCGAAGAACGGGGAGAATACCGTCGCGGAACATGCCTCCCCAAATGATCCCGGCGGAATACACAACTGCAGCTGTGCCTCTCGGAAAGAACGTGCCCGCGTTGCCTGTCAGGGGGTTTCTCTCTTGCTCGCCGTTCGCAGCATACCAGGCAGAAACGTGGTTGGTGTTGATGAGGGTCGCGGTGGGTGCCCCAAGAGGTGAGAGTCGAGGTTGGGACTCGCGGCGCAGGTGTTTACCGTCGTCGTCGGCTTGCGCCAGGAGGGAGGTGAAAACAATGAAGATTATGTGAAAGCAAAAGATGACTCTTTTCATCGCGCTCCGCTTGAATTGCTTTCGCTCCAAAGGTAACACTCGCATCATGAAAAGTCAACGGCGAACCACATTCCCCATAAGACCAACCATCCGTTGATTTTACCCTTTATCCGACGTATCTTTACAGGAAATGGATCCCCGGTGACAATTCTTCCCTCCGCAGTGCTCAAGAGCATCCTTACGCGAGCAGCATTTGTCTCGCTGGTCTTTCTCATCGCCTTTTGTGACGAGTCGTTGCCTCCACATTCCGATCCAAACAAGGTCTTTCAACTAACTCTCAAGGCGGAATACGTTTTGCTTCCGGCTGCGAACGATGTCGTCATCAGCATGAAATTTGTCAATATTTTCGATGAAACGCTGGTGGGGCGGCAGGGGATTTCCGGCAGAGTTGAGCTTACCTGGGAGAGATTCTCATACGTGAAAAAGGTGATCAACCTCAATTCGACGAACCTCAACTTCGCGCGCAACTACAACAATCTTACTGGTGAACTCATCGTGGCTCCCGGTGATTCCGTGATACTGAGCTGCGCCTGGCATGTCATGGCCGACAGCGAAAAAGTGTTACGGAATCAGATTTTCCTGTTGAATCCGGACAACACGTGCGCGGAGCCCGGAGGATATCCCGCCCGGCGTTTTCTCGCGGAGCCCGAGACGTTTCTTATAACGGGAGATGTCAGAGTGTTCCGAGACACCGCCCCCTTGAATCTCGGTTCGAATGAGTTTACATTCTGCCTCGTCAGTGCATGGATACCCGTGGGCAGTATTTATCCTAAATGCCTCCCGCCGGTTACGCCATGTTCGATCGGGCCGCCATGAACACGGCGATGCTCAAACACAAGGATACGCGCGGAGTTCTCCCGGACGCACTGCTGTTATTGCGGCGGTACATCTTCTTTTCCCTTCTTAATCTTCTCGCTGTCGCAAGTCTGTTCGCGGGTACGACGGGGATTCTGCGCGGGCGGGTACTGGATAAAGAGAGCAACCGGGCCCTTCCAGGCGTCAACGTGACGCTCGTGGGGACCACGCTCGGAACGATCACCGACGCAGAGGGCTCGTTCCAGATAAACGACATTCGCGCCGGCTTGTACAGCGTCCAATTGAGTCTCCTCGGTTACAAAAAGACCGTGTTCGAAAAGGTCGCCATTATCCCCGACCTCAGGACGCAGCTCGACGTTTCTCTGGAGCCGAGCCCCATCGAGCTGCAGGCGGTGGAAATCACCTATCAGCGGCCTCTGATTCAGAAGGACCAGGCGGCGACGGCGTATTCGATCGGAGAAATCAAACTGGAGAAACTGCCGGTGACCGCGTTCCGCGACGTCTTGTCGTTGCAGCCGGGCACGACGATCGAAGGCAATGTCCGCGGGGGAAAATCCAACGAAGTCGTGTTCCTCGTCGACGGCCTTCCCGTGCAGGACGTGATCGGCGGCGGCCTCGGAACGGAACTTCCGAAGAGCTCGATAACCGGAATGACCATTTACACGGGAGGATACGAAGCGGAATACGGGAACGCTCTCTCGGGCGTCGTGAACGTCGTTACAAAAACCGGTACCGACCGCCAGACGCTGGGCGTTCGGCTGGAACGCGACAGCTGGCTTCCGCAGAGTGTCAATAAACAACAAGATCGCGCCTCCGAGCTCGAAATCTCTGCGAGCGGGCCGTTGGTCGAGGACAAACTGTCGTATTTCACGGCGAACACATTCACGCTAAGCGACACCCGGTGGTGGCAGGATCTGCAGTACTATTTCTATTCCCCGATGATGGAGGAAGCGTCCGGCTTCGGCAAAGTGGAGTACATCACATCGTCGACGACGCGCCTGAGCGCGCAGGGAATCTACTCCCACCGCAAGTGGCACGATTACGAGTTCAGCTGGCGGTTTAATCTGGGCGGACTTCCCATCAGGGAACGGAATTCTTATCGCGCGGCTTTGATGTTCACAAACACGCTGTCGGACAAGACATCGCTCACGGCCAGCCTTTCGACCTTCTACAACCGGTCCCGCATCGGAAATCCCATCGGAGCCGACGTCGAGCTCGTGCCGTACGAATACGACTTTTACCTTCGCTATGTCCTGACCGGCCAGCGGTACTGGTGGGCCGATACGCGGCAGCACGTCTACACGCTGAAAGCGGATCTCAACTCCCAGATCGGTCGGTTTCATCTTCTCAAGGGCGGCTTTGAATTCAACCAGTACGTGATCTCCTCAGATCTCCTGAAGTTCGAGCCGCAGACGACATATTTCGGAAAGCCGGTTGTGGATGCCCCGCTCCTGAACTACAGCAATACGTACCGATATTGGCCCCGGTCGGGAAGCGTGTACCTCCAGGACAAGCTGGAGTTGGAAAAGGACGGATCGAATCTGAGCGTGGGAGTTCGTTGGGACTTTCTTGACCCGACGGCAGAACGACCGGTCGTGGAGTTCGTTCCCACCAACCCCAATGAATACCAGGAACGCATCGTCGGGTCCACGAAAGCCCGATTCAAGCACCAGTTCAGTCCACGCGTCGGATTCTCGTCGCCATTGACACCCGACGTGTTCTTTTTCGCCAACGTCGGACGGTACTTTCAGTATCCTTTGTTCAATTATCTCTACTCCGGCATCAACCCCGCCCAGCTCAGGACGGGAACGCGCAACGTCCTCACGGGCAACCCGGACCTCGAGCCGGAACGCACGCTCGCCTGGGAGATCGGAATCAAACACAGCATCGGGGACAACTACGTCGGCTCGGTGACATTCTTTAAGAAGGAATTTCAAAACCAGATCGACACCAAGACACTGATTCCTTTCGACAGCAAAGCGGGGGGAGATTACGGCTTTGCGTCGTACGTCAACAACGCCGCGGCGAACGCGACCGGACTGGAACTTGTACTGAGTCGTGAACGAGACGAAGACCTCTCGGGGAGTATTTCGTATTCGTACATGATTACGGAGGGAGTCAGCGAGTACGCCGACCAGACCATTAATTATGCTCAATGGGGATTTCCGCTGGCGCATCAGACGTTTCCCCTGAGCTGGGACCAGCGCCATACCGTGAAGGTCGATGTTGAAGCAAGAATAGTGTGGGGTGTCACGGCGAATGTTATCGTCATGTACAATTCCCCGAGACCGTACACGTATTACCCGACCCGGGATGGGTTCACGCCGGCCGACTCCAGCCTCGCGTTCTTACCCAACAACGAACGTATGCAGGAGAATCTTTTCGTCAATCTGAAGATCTCCCGGCAGATCGAATTAAGCTCAACAAATCACACGGCGCTTTCGCTGTACGCGGACATCCGCAACCTGTTGAACCGATCGAACGTCCGATGGGTCGATTCGAACGGCCGTATTGGGGGGGAGTTGGAAGACCCCGGCGCTTACTATGATCTCAGGAGAGTGAAAGTCGGTGCGAAGATTGAGTTCTGACATACGACGGTGGGACTGGATTGTCGCCCTGCTCCCGGGTATGGTCCTTTTCTCTTGTGTGCAGGACGCGCCCACCAACCTCCCGCCCCCCGTCCGGGGTCCCAACGTTTCGATCGTTTCGCCGGCAAACAACGCGGTAGTCCGGGATACGACAACGGTCGAGGTGGAGGCGACAAGCGACAAAGGAGTGAGTCGTGTAGAGATCTACATCGATTATCGTATCGATACCAGCCGCATCTTCTTCAGCAAGCCGTACCGGTGGCGGTGGGACGCCCGAACTCTGGTCGACAGCACCTATCATAAGGTCAATGTGATAGCGTACGACGGGGAAGGGACCCAGACGGCTTCGCCGCTCGTGAGTGTTCTTGTTCGTGTGACGAACACCCCCGCGGCCCCCTCAGGTTTGAATATCGTCTTGATGAATTCGAGTTCCGTCACTTTGAGCTGGCAGGACAACAGCGACTTCGAGACGGCCTTCGATCTTCTTATGAGCACCGATGAAGAACGCAACTACGTGACGGTGAAGAGTGTGAGCGCGAATCAAACAAGTGCGGCGTTACAGGGATCGTTCAGTTCTTCTGTGGCCTACATCTTCCGTGTGCGCGCAAGATCGGGGTCCAATCTCGGCGGCCGCTCGAACGGGGTGAGAGCGGCGAATTATCCGGGATTGTATGCGGGGGGAATGTTTTCGACGGCGGGCGGAAGTGGGGCGGCGAACATCGCCCGATGGGACGGATCGTCGTGGCGGGATGTCGGAGGTGGCATGAACGGGGAAGTGAGGGCTCTTTCATCCTTCAGCGGCGAGTTGTACGCCGGGGGTTCATTTAGCTCTGCGGGCGGTGTGCCGGTCAACAACATCGCTCGATGGAATGGGCGGTCATGGTCTGCGGTGGCGGCGGGGGTGAATGGCACCGTCTACGCGCTTGCCGCGTATGCGACCTTGGTGTCGGACAACCTGTTCGTCGGGGGTGTCTTTACTTCTGCCGGAGGTTTGCCTGCAATGCGAATCGCGAAGTGGAGTGGCACCTCGTGGAGTCCCGTCAGTACGGGAGTCGATTATCCTTCCGGCTCTTTTCGGAGAAATCAAGCAAACGAATCTCTCATCCAAATCGCTGTTTTCAGCCTTTCTGCGTCCGCGCAGCTGGTTGTGGGCGGTCGCTTCACCGTGGCGGGTGGACTGGATGCACACAACGTTGCCCTGACTGATGGAGAAAACTTCAGGCCGTTGGGAGAGGGAATGGACGGCCCAGTGTACACCGTCAAGAGTTTTCCAGTTGCGTGCGGAGATTTCGATAACGCCGACGGACTGCCCGTGAACAACGTCGCGATCTGGAATAGCCGAACGCGTCCGACGCAGTGGGATTCCATCGGTCGCGGTACGAGCGGGCCTGTTTATGCATGCGCGGATGCCGCCGGTTCGGGTTTTTTTGTCGGCGGCAACTTCACCGGCGCGGGCGACACGACGGCGAATTACGTGGCACGGTGGGATGGCGCGGCTTGGTCTGAGGCAGGCGGGGGGGCGAACGGCCCGGTACGAACATTCGTGATTTTCGATAACGCTTTGTACATGGGTGGAGACTTCACGATTGCCGGAGGTGTCCCGGCAGGTTCCGTTGCGCGCTGGGATGGTTCGACGTGGCTGCCAGTGGGGAGCGGCACGGACGGGTCGGTAAACGCTCTTGCTGGGTTTAGTTATTGGGATTGGTCGGTCGTCCCCTGACGGCTCCGGGGAGGCAAGAAACCCGATTTTCCCCTTGACAAGGAAACGAAATTTTGTTATTGTAAACGCATCATGGCCAGATGCTAATTTTTCAAACGCTTATCCGTCTTGCGTCACTCATCAGTACTCTATAGTTTCCTCGCTGTCTGTCTGGCGGTCGGATCCTTTTCGTGCGAGCAGTACGATTATACGTCCCCCCTGCCAGGCATCCTGGAAGTTCGACTTCGCGTTGTCAACAACAGGCCTGGGCTTACTCCGTTCGGTCCCTACAATCAATTTGCGCTAACACTTACCGACCTTGCGGTTTTTCGATCGGGGAACATTAAGTTTCCGATCTATTCGGACCTCTACGCGATCCGGAGGAATTCCAAAGGGGATAGATTCAACTGCCTTGATACTCTTTCGCGCGACTCGATGAAGATTCTCGGCCAGGTCTACGCGCCACCCGGGACGTACAGGGCTCTTGAACTGATTATTACGCCCGATCCCGCCGTGCTGGTCAACTACGGCTTTTACAGTAATTTCATCGGGGTTTTTTATAACCCGCCGCTGCAGGCACTGCAGCATTTTCCTTCTTCGGGCCAGCAATTCCAGATTGAGATCCAGGAGAATCGTCTTACGCGTGTAACCGTTGCCATCGATCTCGATAGCTCTCTGGTTCGGCACACGGAGGAGTTTGAATACAAGCCAAAATTCTATGTTTCGTCGATTCAGACCTTCTGAATGCTTTTTTGCAATAATCCCCGCCGCAAGGACGTACGCGGTTACGGCCGGGCTTGTGCTGTCGGCTACCTTGTTGCTGACGGGAACATGGAGTTGCAAGAACCCCGTTGGCGCTCCTCATCCTAACTCGCCTCCCGAGACGCGGCTTGCGAACGTTCCCGTGGATGATATCGACACACTCTATATTCGTTTGGGGGCGATTCCTCAGCAAACGCTCTATTGGATCGGTGACGATCCCGATGGGTTTATCGTTGCATACAGATATCGATGGACGGATTTCTACGCCGGGGATTCGTCCGTGTCGGAATACTCGACCGTACTCAATCTTACGACTCTTGCCGGAGTCGCGATCGACACCCTTCTCATGATCAAAGGGAATCCGTCGTCGCTGTTCAAGATTTACAATTTCCTTGCGACGCTTAACAGTACGACGGACGCGGATCTGCGAGAAGAAATCAGGGATTCGCTGAGCACGGGGCGGGCGTTTGCGGTCCCCTACAAAACCGGTGTTGTGCCGGGGGATTCCCTCGCGGGCGCAAACCCCGTTGTCATTGAGGCTCCGACAAAGGGGACGTTTATTTTTTATTCTCCGAGTGTAAGCAACAGGCATAAGTTCGAAATCGCATCGATCGATAATAGCGATGCTCTGGATCCCACTCCCGCCGTTGTCAATTTTTGGACGCTGGAATCGCCGGGGCCACTTATCTACTTTCCTCAGTTTCAGCCAGACGGTCTGTTGATCCTCAGGTACCCGACGGAGCTGAACCCGGGGTTGAGGTTCACGTTTGGGGCGCTTGACCCGAGCACAGACCAGCGGGACTTCAAGTGGCAGGTGGACGACACGGCCGACGCTCGCTGGTCCGCGTGGGACCCCACGCCCGCGGCGATCGTGAATGCCATCAACTTCGGCTTCATCAACCCCGGAGTTCTGGACACTCACACGATCTACGTTCAAGCGAAGAACAAGTGGGGAGTCCTCAGCCCCATCGCCTCACGCAAATTCACGGCCATCGTGCCCTTCATCGACGACCCGACGTGGCCGAAACGGACGCTTATTATTAACAACGACAGGATCACGGGGACTGGCGCGATCGATACGACGGTTGTCAACGCATTCTACAGCGAGATCATGGATTCGTTGGGGAAGGATTTCGACATCTGGACGACATCGTCCCACAGGGGCCCGCCGCCGCCGCTTGGGTCTTTTCTGTTCCCGACGCGCGACATCATCAGCAGGTACTCGGCGGTGATCATTCTTATGGAGCAGCGTCTCCTGACGCCAAGCCCGGGAATCG
>Ga0214473_10007157_pt1 | contig 13269 bp, 9 predicted proteins | sample RVTome_7_FD_203509 | JGI IMG/M metagenome (GOLD analysis project Ga0214473, IMG submission 203509) | Soil microbial communities from uranium-contaminated site in the Upper Colorado River Basin, Wyoming, United States - RVT98D197 | ecosystem: Environmental > Terrestrial > Soil > Contaminated >...
ACATATTCGTTTATTCCAGCCAAAGGCGAATATATTAACTTTCAATTCATTTACAGTTCCACTATGGGTCTGGGCCCCGCAAGCGAAGTTTACCTTCGAGCCGAGGACTGCAATCACGAACTTGTATATATTTCTCCGGTCGCCATTCCGCCGCCGATGGAGGGCGATCCCAATGAATGGGGTCTGCCGTTCTTCGATTGGGGTTATATGCTTCCCGTCTCATGGAACGGCCGCAACAATTACGATGTTTTCGATTATAATCGTCTGCCCGAGCCTGACGACAATCCCTATCGCGCCTATATCATGGTGGAGGAAGGTGTCGGCCTTGAATCCAATTCCGAGCTGTTCAACGTAATTCCATTCGTCGATTCCATCCTCATTTCCCATACCCCCTGGTATCCCCCGCCCATAGAGGAGCATGACGCAACGCTCTATGCCCTTGCCAGAGCCCGTATACATGATACCGGCGACCCCGGCCGCTTCTTCCGCTATTATTATCCAGAGGGACAATCGTATCCGTATGGGCTCGACTTTTGGGATGGTCAATCGCATAAATTCTGGGACTTACAGCATGTCAGGCGTTTTTATGAAGATTTGAGTACCTTGGAGCCGTTGCCGGTCATTCCCTGGAATAGCGACCAGTGGGGAAACCTTTCTTATAAGTGGTTCGTTGAAAAAGATTATGGCCGTAAACCCCCCGGTAGTGTTCAGCAGATCTTCTTCGACGAGGTTGACACCACATTTTCGTGGGGAAGCGTCTGGAATCCCACGATTGTAAATAACGTTGTCTGGTGGCGCGCCGCCCCACTTTTCACAGGCTTTATGCGTATCCTGGTGGCAAGCCAAATAACAAACACCAAGAATGGCTATTTCATGCAGTTGAAAAAATCGGTTGATGATGAGAGGTCAGACCCCACCGAAGGCGCGCATAAGGTCATGTTTGGTTCCACCTGGAATTATTCCGGCCGGGATATTATTGACTGGGCCTCCTCCCAGATTGGCACGCCATACTGGTTGGGCGGCAAAGAGCCTTATAAGAAAATTGATTGCTCCGGTTTGGTGGTGGCCACCCGAATCCAAGACATCGGCCCGGAGTACAATAATAATTATATTTTGGATTGGATAAATGTGCAAAGCCTGGTTAACGGGTCTTACATTTTCAACAATCACGTCTACGATACCGAAACCACACCAATTACAGAAGCTGAGGCTGAAATCAATTGTGCGGTCGCGTTTGCGAGGGTGCCCAAGAATATTACGGATCCTCTTGCGTTCACCCATATCGGTCTCTTGGCCCAGGTGATACATGACCCAGAAACTTGGCAAATTAATGAGGCATATATCATTCACGCTTGGGGCCGTGCCGAATTTGAGCGCAGGAGAGTAAGATATGATAATTTGCTTCACCCACTTTTAAGGCCGAGAGAGCGTGGGGGCATATATATATACCAATTTTTGGAATTCGATTGAGAAAGGCGGTGTCAATATGATGAAAATATTACGCATGACCGCGCTTTTAGCCTTTTGCGCATATGAGTTTTCTTTTGCAGCTTATTTGTCTCAGGAGCTTTTCATTATAAATTGGGGGGAAGAACCCAACCAGTTGAAGATGGAAATCACATCCATTTCCGACAACAGCACTCCCGACGACCCTTATGACGATGAGGTAACTGCCGGAGCGGGGCCTAGCGACGCATTTGTAGATGCCGATGGCAATATCATATTTTCCTCTTATGAGTTCGGCCAACTAAAAGGATTTGATTCCCAAGGAAACCTTAGATTCGATTTTTCGCTCGCGAGCCCCCAATATAACTCAGAGATTTTCACCGGTTCCGTTGCGGCCATATACGTGGATGGTGACGCGCATCTATTCGTGCTTTCAGCGCCAAACAATGGCTCTGTCTCCGTAGTAGATTATAATGGAGATATCATATCGACGCTATATCCATTTCTCGATTCAAGCGGCGTGACGATTAGCCTTCTATCTTGGAGCTATGACGGAAAAATATTTTTTCACGATAGCGGTCGGGGTTGGCGTGCGTATTTAGGGGGGGATTTCGAGAATTGGGGCACTCCTGGGTTTCTCGCTATGAATGGAAGTTTCTACGCGGCGAAGGCGTTCACGTTGGATGCAAAAACCCCAACGGATTCAATCAAATTCAATAAATACGAATCGCCTGATAGCACGGGAGTTGCACATTCTCGTGAACTTAAAACCATAATATATCCATCCATGAATCTGTACTCAGCGTCACTGTTAAACGCTTTGGATGGCAGCTTCCTTTACAATTTCGTTTGCGTGGACGATTATAGTTCGTTCGAAGTCTGGGTGCATGACCTTGACTATGAAGTAAAATTTAGAATCGAATTAGAAGCGGTGGATGAAGATTTGGGGTGGTTCATCCCTCCCTTCGTAAGCTCTGACGGTTCTATCTACGAGTTCCGCTCCCTCAATGACGGCCTGCACGTGGTGAAATGGACGAAAGAATGAAGCGCGTTATGCCCCAAATATGCTTTGCCGCTTTCGTGTCGGTAGGCGTCGCTTTCGCCACCGAATATGCGCCTAACGAAATAGCTAACATCCCGTGGGGAAGTGCGGATGATGCCTTATCTATCACCGAGCCGCATATTGAGGGCGAGGGCACCGAAGAGGCATTCAGGGAACCGGGGATGGGGCCAAAAACTGCATGTGTAGACCGAAATGAAAATCTGATATTTTCATCGGCTGACCTAAATTATCTCAAGGGTTTTGACCTTGATGGGCAATTATTATTCGATTTGATGAAGGAAGGGATTCCAATTTGCCAAAGATTGTCAGGTAGCGCGGTTAAGTCCTTGATAGTGGATTCATCCTTCATTTATATTATAAGCGCCAGCGGCTTACCCATAATCCCCATCATTGATTACGAAGGCAATATAGTCGATAGCCTTACTCCCTATGGTGAGGAAACTACCATTGAAATAGGATATCTGGCCTTAAACTATGAGGGAAGCCTGAGCATCATGGGCTTTATTCGTGGGCAATTTCAGTCAGATATTTGGGTCGTGACACTCAGAGGCAACGAATATATTCCGGGCGGTTCATTGGCTTTCCTTGCTTCAAATGGCAGCTATTATTCTGCGGGGGCACCGCCGCCCAATACTCTTCGTTTCATTAAATATGAAAACCCCGACACTGCGGGCGTTACGCCCACAAAAGAAACTAAATATATCGAGTTCCCCGGCGATTCCTTAGACTCAGCCGGAATTATCAATGGCGGTGACGGCAGCAAGCTTTATGTTCATATTCGTAAGTTCATAAACGACGATTTCATGTTCGAAGTGTGGGAGTTCGATTTGCAATACAATCTCCTCGCTAAGGCCATCTTCCCGCTGGCCGAGAACAAGTACGATTGGTTTATCACGCCGTTTGTTTCCCGCGACGGCGCCATCTATGAGTTCCGCTGCCTGGACGACGGCCTGCACGTGGTAAAATGGACGAAAGAATGAGGCTGATTATGAAAAAGATAATACTTATCATGCTGCTGGCGCCAACTATTGCGTTTGCGCAGCTTCATCGAGAAACCGTTTTCGGCCTCGACCTGCCTTGCTACAATTGGGATGAGAGGGCAGACGTCGAGATTTTCGGAGCTGAGCCGTATAGGCAATTGGAATCGGTCTATGCCGTATCGAATCTGTGCTTCTCCAATGGCGCCGACAGCACCGATATCATATTGCTTCTCGAAGGAACGCCTCCCCGCGGGGCGATATATTGGATCCGAGCCCACTCCAACCGTTACCCCCGCCCCCTGCAGCATCTGGGATCGTTCGGTTTACTGGGAACGGACTCCAGCCATTTTTTCTCCCCTATTTCAATGGTGATTGCCAGTGACAACGGAATCTATGACCCCGAAATAGATCACATTTATGTTGGCGATCTCGGGCTCAACTGTATCGTGAAACTGAATTTCTTTTACGATCTCTCGAACCCGGCAAACGACGCCATGATATCGGAGACGCCCCTGACCGTCGATGAACAATTTGCTCCATTGGCTCTGGCCTATTTGAATCTGCGCACAGGAAACCTTCGTGATAACCGCCTTCTGGCCCTCGACTACTCCAACAATAGGATCGTCGCATTCAATCACGATGGAGATTTGGCCGCAATCATTCGCCTGCCCACGGATGCCGAACCGCTGACTCCTCAATATCAAGCGTTCGCCTGGAAACCCAACGATGACAACACCGTCACCTTGTTCATTTTGGATAGCAACAATAGTATGGTCAAACGCTACTTATACTCTCGTGATAGTCTCGTATTTCTGAATGGGCTTGCGTTGGGTGAACCTTACAACTCCTCATTTGGGCAAATCTACTGGCACCCGTCGCTCGGTCTATGGGTCTCCGATGGAAGAGTACCCCGATTCATAAAATTATCGGAGGACTTGGCCGAAATTCAGATGGAAATCAATAATGAATTTATCAACCGCTCGCAGATTCCGCGGCCTTATGGACTGGCGTTCTTGCCCAATCGCCTGGTTGTCATGGATTGCAAAAGATCCTCCTCAAACCTCATTACTTTTGCGCTCGAAGAGCCACCGCCCAGGCCGCTTTCACCGCAACCCGGAAATCTGCCATTAAGATTCGCTTTGCTTGACAATTACCCGAATCCGTTCAATCCAAATACCTCAATCGGGTTTACTTTAGATAACGGGGATTGGGTCAAGCTGGAAATATTCAATATTCTTGGTCAAAAGGTAAGGACGCTGGTAAATGCGTATCGCGGTCCGGGAAGGTATGACGTCAACTGGGATAGCAGAAATAATACCGGCAAGGAAGTTGCATCGGGGATTTACTTTGCAAAATTGACATCGGGAGATAACGTGGCTTCACAAAAAATGGCGCTATTGAAATAGCCCATTGTCATTATCTACTTATTTCAATATCCTTCTCCGCATCCGCAACAGGGCCAGCCAGTAGAAGAGCAATCCGCAGAAAATCATCCACAGCATGTCGTCCCAGATGCCCGCCAGGTTTCCCACGTTCAGGCCGCGGATGATATTGACCGTATGATACAGCGGCATGAACCACGCCACCTTCTGCGCCCAGGCAGGAAGCTGCTCTATCGGGAAAAACGTTCCCGCGAATATGAACATCGGCGTAATCACCAGCGTGAAAAAATAATCCACATAATTAATCGCCGGTATGAATGACGTGTATAGCATGGCAATCGGGCCAAATGCCAGGGCCAGAAGGAAACAGAGCGGAACGATAAGCAGGGCCAGCGGCGACTTTACCAGCCCGAACGCCAGTATGACTATGAAAATCGCTATCCCCTGAAGCAGGGCCCGGCCGGCGCCATAGAGAATATCCCCTGTTACAACGTCCTCCACCGACAATGGCGTCGATATCATCGCGTCGAATGTTTTCTGGTAATGCATCCGCACAAAGCTCCCGACCGTGCACTCGAAAAATGGCGCCGTCATTATCACCGATGCCACCAGCGCCGGGGCGATAAATTCCACGTAGCTCATGCCCTTGATGGGGCTTATCATGCTTCCCAGGCCGTACCCCATTCCCAAGAGATAAAAGAGCGGATCCAGAAACGGCGGTATCAGCGATGTCGACAGCGTTTTCATGAATACGTCGCGATGCCGCAGGAATACATAAAATGCCCTGTGCGACACGCCTGAATAAGGATTAATATTAAACATGATATTGTCTCAGTATGATATTACTCTCAATTGAAGCGACATGATCTTTGCCTATTGTAGGGGCGTCCCTACGGATCCGTATGGATATTGCCATACGCCCCATGCATTAACTAATTTCGAACTGGGGCGCACTCTCCGCAAGACTTGTTCCGAGCGTCATGCCTCGGAAAATTAATTATCGCCCAGAATTCCTTCCTGTCAGGAATATCCCAACGAATTTTCAATCTATCAAAGTCCTTCCCGTGAGTTTCAGGAAAACATCCTCCAGGCTCGCCTTCCGTTCCGATACCACCTTAAGGTCGAGGTGCTGCAACCGCGATGCTGTCTCATGCGCCGAGTCAGTGAAAATATATACCCTGTCGCCATAATGATCTATGTGATGGCCGTTACCGAGCGCCTTCCGAATTTCGCCGACAATGTTATCGTTCACATAATCAATCTCAAGGACCTCCTTGCCAATATGCCTTTTGACAAGATCGCTTGGCGCCCCCATGTCGAGAATTTTCCCGTTGTTCATCATCACCAATCGGTCGCACAGTCGGTCGGCCTCTTCCATGTAATGCGTGGTCAGCAATATGGTGATCCCCGAGCTCTTGAGCTCCTTCAATTTCGACCACACCATGTGCCTGGCCTGGGGATCGAGCCCGGTCGTCGGCTCATCCAATATTAATATCCGCGGATTGTTTACCAGGCCTCTGGCAATCAAGAGCCGCCGCTTCATTCCCCCGGAAAGGTTATCTATAATAACATCGCGTTTCTCGGTCAGCGACATCATTTCCAAAAGCCTGCTGGCGCGCTCTCTCGCCTGCTCCCTGGGCACCTCGTAATATCTCGAATATGTGATCAGATTGCCGTAAACCGTCAAATCGGGATCCAATGAATCGTCCTGGGGAACAACGCCGAGAAGCGATTTTATCCGGCGTGGCTCTCTGCTCACATCGAGCCCGTCGACCGCCAACTCGCCGGACGATGGCGCCACGAAACAGTAGACCATCTTCATGGTTGTAGTCTTGCCGGCGCCATTGGGCCCCAGAAATCCGAAAACCTCACCCTCATATATGGTGAAATCGATTTCATCGACCGCCGTCAAGTTGCCAAATCTCTTCACCAGCGATCTGGCCGTGATTATAGCTTTCATGAAAAAAGCTCTAAATTCAATCCTTCGCGTGGTGTATGATGATAACCAGAATTGAAATGCGCGGCCTCGGCCTTGAACCCGAGACGGCATAAATATTCTGCGATCTCAGGCGGGCCGAAAAGCGTGAATACTCTTCGCGGCCTGGCCTCCTCGACATACCGCACTATATCATCGAAACCGGCGTGATCCGAGAACGGTATGCCATACCCTCTATAGCCGCCCATCTCATAATTCCTGTCGAGCGTCCAGCCCGATAGAAAACATACCTTAAGACGCCCCCAGCCAAATGTATTAGTATGGCGCAATGCCCCGGGCGGCAATATTACGACTCTTCCCGGGGTCGGCTTATCATTCAGTAAATTCACATTCTTTATGTCCACCCCATGCCTGATATAAACCTGGGCCGCCTCAAATGCCTTGTGGTGGACATCCATTTCAAACCCCTCGTCGCCCAGCATCTTCATCGCCTCCTGGGCCTTTCCGAATGTATAGGCGATTATGATCGGCGTCGCTCCCCCCTTGAGCTGTTTATTGACGAAATCATTTAGCATCTCCCGGCATTCTTCCATCTTTGGGAATTTATACCGCGGCCGCCCATATGTGGAATCGATTAGAAGCATGTCGCATTGATGAATCTCCGCCCGTTCGCACGTCAGGTTGTCATCGAGTTTAAAATCGCCGGTATATACAATTTTCTCGCCGTGCCATTCGACTATCACCTGAGCCGACCCCAACATATGCCCGGCAGGCGCAAATTCCACCTTTGCCGGACCTATATTGATCGGCTCATGGTATCCCAGTTCGGCGCTTTCGAACTTCTTATAATTCAGCCGGGCCAAATCGATCGTTGGCGCCGTGGCAATCAGCTTTACATGCGCCTTCAGATGATCCGAATGCGCGTGGCTGACCACCGCCAGTTCGCTCTTGCATGTCGGGTCCACGGCGAAATGCTCGCCGAATCTGATGCCGTCCTCGAGCCTCACAGGTTACCTTTTGTATCCAATATCCCGCAGGAATTTCTTTCTGTCCTCGATGTCCGCCTCCGCCTCGATCCCCTTGGGCGCAAAACCATCCACCACCGCCATGATGCCACCCCCTTGCTCTGTCCTGGCGATTATCAGCCTCAGAGGGTTGGCCGTGGCGGCCATTATGTGGCAAACCTCGGGAACCGCATCGATGGCGCCCAGGAAATTGATCGGGAATGCATTTTTCAGAAATATCACGAATGTGTGGCCGCAGCCAATATCCATCAACGTTTTCGCCGCCAGCGTTTTCAGTTCGTTGTCGTTGCCGTCGAAACGCACCAGGCACGGTCCCGAGGCCTCCGAAAATGCCACGCCGAATTTCACTGTCCCGCTCGCCGTCACGATGGCCTCGTATAAATCCTCGACCGTTTTTATGAAATGCGAACGGCCCAGTATTACGTTGCACCCCTCGGGAATTGTTATATCGTATTCTTCCAGATTCATTGGGCGCTCCCTTCTTCTATCTCCACCGAAATTATTAAATCCCCGATTCCTATTCTATCCACTATCTCCATTCCTGCGATCACCTCGCCGAACGCCGTGTAGCGGCCATTGAGATGCGGCTGATCCGAGTGGCAGATAAAAAACTGCGAGCCGCCGGTGTCTCGCCCCGACGTTGCCATGCCGACCGCGCCTCGCTTGAATCGGATTGGATTGATCTCTTCTCGGATCATATACCCTGGCCCGCCGTATCCGTCTCCACGGGGACACCCCCCTTGTATGACAAAATTAGGGACTACTCGATGGAATAGCAGGCCGTCATAAAACCCATCCCGCCCCAGCTTTATAAAATTCGCCGCCGTCCGGGGAGCATTCTTGCAATCCAGACGAATCGTTATTTCACCCTGCGATGTTTGTATCCTGGCGAGGTGTGGCTCAAATCCGCTTATTATGTCAAATTCCTGCCTGTCGAATGACTCCCCATACTCGCCAATATCGAAATTGCCCGGCGCCCATTCCCTTACGAAGGACAAGGCCTCCTGGCGCACTATCCGATTTGAGTGCTCCAGGAACGGCAATATTGCCGAAATCGCCGTTTTTCCTCGCTCTGTCGTGTCGACATAATTACCCAGTGCGCCGACCATCGACCTGGCATAATCCACCTGGCACGACGAATCGCATTTTGACGCCGCCTCGACCAGCAGCGCCATGGCCGAGTCGCTCCTGGCCGTCCTCAATACGTCCGCCGCCGCCGCACGCAATATCGAATCGTTTGCCGCGAAGAGGGCGTTCGAAATTAGATCGAGGTTGGACCCGACGCTCAGTTCCCCCAGGCCCTCCAAAACTGCCAATCTCACACGGTCGTCATCGTCGGCAAACATGCTCCGCAGGCTCGACTCCGCGGTCAAATCCCGGGTCGATCCCAGCGCTCTGGCGACTGCCGCCCTGACCTGCCATGCGGGATCGAGCGCTAGCTCGTTCAATAGCGCTATCGATTTTCGAGCCGCAACCAGCGGTAACGCCGATATTGCAGCCAGCCTCACCTGTAGCGAATTATCCTGGAGACAATCTCTAATAATGTCGAAACTTGCTTCATCGCCGGTGGCCCCCAGCGCCGAGAAAGCCTCGCTCCTGAGCGCTATGTCGGAAATTTCGGGAATCATCGCTCTGATTTTATTGGCGCCAACCTTGAGCCTGCCAAGCGATCTGATAAATTCTATTTTGGTAAAGCGGTCCGATGAGCCATAATGCCTGTCGAACGCCAACAGGGCGGCGGTCACATCCTTTCCCGCCCCCAGGCCGCGCGCCGCGATAGATCTCGCCTGGTCATCCCGCGAGTTTTCCAGGATATATTTAAATGCTTCTATGCTCGATTCGGGCGCCAGCCTGAATAGGGAATAGACGGCATGATATCCCAGAAGGCTGTCACCAGACATAGCCAGATGTTTAAACCTCGATATGCTCGACGTGTCCGCCATGCGCCACAGCGCCAGCACTGCCTCGAACCGCAAATTCGAGACTGTGTCCTGCACTATTCTATACAGTATCTGTTTGTCAGCGCGTCGTCCTATTTTTCCTAATGCTGCAATGGCGTATTTGGCGACGATGCTATTCTCGTCGGTGACCAAATTGGAGATTCCCGCCGCGGCGCTCGTATCCTTAATCTCCCCCAGCGCGAATAATGCGGCCAATCTTACTTCTGCATCACTATCTCCAAGGAGACCTATGAGGCGCGGAGCGAATCTCGCATCGCGAACTACGCCGCATGTTTTCGCCGCGATTCTGCGAACCTCTCCGTCACCGGACGAAAGCGCCCCGGCCATCGCCAGAGAATCTATCCGCCCTCTGTCTTCCATCTTAAGCAGCTCGAATGCAATTTCGTTTGAGTTGCGCCCGCACGCAGCGAGTATGGCAATGCTGATTAGAATTGAAAATCTGAAGATGGTTCTCATGACTGAGACTATATAATACCTTCGGTAATTTCAGTCAAGGATGCTATGGCAAGACGATTGCCGTTTTCTTCTCGTTATGGCTGAAGCTACATCTGCGGCCAGATAAAACGGCCAACTCCCCCTATTGCCTGTTGCTTGTTGCCAGTTGCCTGCTGCCTGTTGCCTATTGCCTATTTCCATTTTTTTCTGGCAAACTCCAGATTCTTCTCAAACTGCTCATTAGACGGGTCCAGCCCTATCGCCTTCTCCCAGAGGGTAATCGCCGAATCTACTTTGCCCACTTGATATAACGTCCCCGCAAGATTGTTATATGCCACGCCATTATCGGGCGACAATTTCAACACCCGTTCGAACACGCCTGCCGCATCGGAATATTTTTTCTGCGCCTGGTAGGCGAATCCGAGATTATTCAATGCCGCAATGTCCTCGCTTTTCAACTTCAAGGCCGCCACGTAAAATTCCTCGGCCTGCGCGTATTGCCCCATGCCGGCGTGCATTTGTGCCCGCTCATACAGCGCTTCGAATGACGATGTCTCGCCTGCCTGCCCTGAAAATAGTCCCGCTTCTCGTCGCTCCAGTTCCGCCAATGCCTCTTCCGCAGATGTTCCAAACGGGGCCGCCTCCTTGGCCCTTTGATAATAATATCGCGCCGTATCCCCCATGCCCCGTACCATCGCCACTCGCCCCAGGTTCATCAAGGTTTTGTCGGAAAATGAATCCGCCGCCAGCGATCGCTGAAAATAATATGTCGCCGAATCGAGCATATTTCGCACATAAAATATAGTCCCGATATTATTCATGCTCTCCGAATTATTCCCCGAAATTTCCGCCGCCCGCCTGTACCATTCCTCGGCCTTGTCATAATTCCCCTTGAAATAGTAATAGACCCCGACATTATCATAAACCAGCGCGGATTTATGGCGCATATCAATCGGCCTTGGCGCCATCACCAAAACCAGTAACGCCAACGCCGAAACTGCCAGCATTGCTGTTCGCCTGATATCGCGCCGCCGAATCTCTTCAGCCAGAATCATTATTCCGACCCCGAACGATATCAAAAGTGGAATGGCTCCCAGCAATTTGAACCGCCCCAGCGAGAAAAATAATGCCACGCCTGCGATATTGGTTAGCAGCAGCAACGCCAGTATCCAGCGCCTGTCTTCGGTTTTTTGAAATACAAGCCCGATGATTCCGAAAATGAATATGGCGCCGAACCCAAATAATGGCAATTTGAAAATGGGGGAAAAGTAACTCTGGATATGAATCGATTCCGCCTGCGCTATATCGTAATGCCAGAGATATAGCCATACTTTCTTTACCAGCCCTCCGGCAAATCGCCACGGATTCCGCCCGATATCCCCAAGCGCCTCCTCGATCCAGAATGACGATACTTCTGAGCTTTTCAGGGGACGGCCCAGCCGCTTCTCGGCAATCTGCCGCCCCGAAAAGTCACTGAACAGATCCAGTCCTTTCGGTTCTTCATACGTGCCGTTCGAAATGGCGTTATTACCGATATAGAAATTAATTCCGGTATTCGACGATATCAGCACCAGATCGCCCTGCGCCATATTGTGCCACGTTGCTGGAAGAATTCCCAGCAAGACACCCGCGGTAAAGGCGAGCATTCTTTTCAAGTTCGCCCGGCGCTCTTTCCCTGCCCTTTTTTGGATGAAGTCAATCGCCCAATAAACAACCAGCGCTGCGGCAAATATCAGTATCGTTGCCCGACCCAATGCCGCCAACCCAATTAATACCCCTGCTGCGCCTGCAATAATCAAACTGAATTTTCTTGCGCGCATCGACAGCAGGTAAAGCGCCGAAATTACAATGACAATCTGAATCGATTCCGAGAGCAGCAATCCATCGTAAAATATGAATGGCGCATATAACGCCGTTACCATCCCCGAGATAATGGCGGCTCTTTCTTCAAAAATATTCCTGGCGATCGAATATACTAATACCGCCACCACCGCTCCCAGGATTGCCTGAATATATAAGGCCATCTGGAATTTCAGTCCCAGAACCGACACCATGGCCAAAAAATATGGGTAAAGCGGCCCCATCTGAAACACCGCTTCGCCGTACGTCATCCCATTGACGATTTTGCCGGCCCATACCTGGTATGTTGACGCATCCGAAAGCGCGTTGGCATAAAAATCATCGCCTATCGCCACGACATTCCAAATCCTGACCGTCAATGCCAGCGCGAATATCAAGATCGCCCAGGTAATTTTATGTCTGCGCTTTTTCATTTCTCAGGTAGCTCAATGCCTTCTCGATATCTTCGGGCAATTTTGATTCGAAACTCATCGGCCGGCCGTCTTCGGGGTGAGGAAGCTCCAGCCTGAATGCGTGCAGCGCCTGCCGCTCTAATATCCCCAGCAATGCCGCTGCAAACGACATCTCCTTTTTTCCGAGACGCTTGAGATATTTCGATCTTCCGCCATACGTGGGGTCTCCGATTATCGGGTGGCCGAAGTGTGAGAGATGCACTCTGATCTGGTGCGTTCTGCCGGTTTCAAGCTTGATGCTCAATAAATCCGCCATCAAAAATCGCTCCACAAGCTCATAATGCGTCACGGCGGAGCGTCCGTGGCGCGGATTGACCGTCATGACCTTGCGATCCCTTTCCGAACGACCCACCGGCAAGTCTATCTTGCCTTTCGAGGGCTCGATGTTGCCCCAGACCAGCGCTTTATATTTCCGGCCGATATTTCGCTCCTTCAAATTCGCTTGCAGGAATGCCAGCGCCCGTTCATCCTTGGCTACCACAAGCAGCCCCGATGTATCCTTGTCGAGCCTGTGCACCAGCCCTATCCTGGTCGGATCAAGCTCATCCCTCAATCCCGCGCCGAGATGAAAAAGTATGGCGTTCACAAGCGTCCCCTCGTAGTTGCCTGCCGCCGGATGAACCACCATGCCGGGTTTCTTATCGATAACCATTATCCGGTTATCCTCATAGATTATGTCGATCGGGATATTCTCGGCAGCGGCTTGCAACGGAGGCGGGGCCACTATTT
>Ga0214473_10007158_pt1 | contig 13269 bp, 10 predicted proteins | sample RVTome_7_FD_203509 | JGI IMG/M metagenome (GOLD analysis project Ga0214473, IMG submission 203509) | Soil microbial communities from uranium-contaminated site in the Upper Colorado River Basin, Wyoming, United States - RVT98D197 | ecosystem: Environmental > Terrestrial > Soil > Contaminated >...
AAACGCCGGCGGGCCACATTGCCTGAAATACGGGGTCACCAGCAACCACGTGCTGGCGCTCGAAGTCATCCTCGCCGACGGCCGGGTCGTCGAGCTGGGCAGCCCGGGGGGCGAGCCCTGGGGCCCCGACCTCGTCGGCCTGTTCGTGGGTTCCGAAGGCAACTTCGGCGTGGCGACCCGCATCACCGTCCGGCTCACGCCGACCCCCCGCGCGGTCCGCACGTTGCTGGCCGACTTCTCGAGCCTGCGCGCCGCGGGTGAGGCGGTGTCGGCGATCATCGCAAGCGGGGTGGTTGCCGCCGCGCTCGAAATGATGGACCAGTCCTGCATCAACGCCGTCGAGGATTCGGTGTACGCCGCCGGGTATCCGCGTGATGCCGCGGCCGTACTGTTGGTGGAGCTGGATGGCGGCGTCGCCGCGGCCGTCGACGCGGATGCCCGGTCGGTCCAGAGCCTCCTGACCGGCCGGGGCGCTCGATCCGTCCGGACCGCGGCCGACCCCAAGGAGCGCGAGCGGCTGTGGCAGGGACGCAAGAAGGCGTTCGGGGCGATGGGCCGGTTGTCGCGCGACCTCGTCGTGCAGGACGCCGTCGTCCCCCGCTCGTCCCTCCCCGACGTGCTGGAAACGATCAGCGCCATCGCCGCCCGATACCGTCTGGTGGTGAGCAACGTGTTTCACGCAGGCGACGGCAATCTCCACCCCAACATCTCCTTCGACGCCACCGACCTCGACTTGAAGGAACGGGTCGAAACCGCCTCCGCCGAAATCATGGAGGCCTGCATCGCCGCGGGCGGCACCATCACCGGTGAGCACGGCGTGGGACTCGACAAGCTCCGCTACATGCCGCTCATCTTCGACGGTGAGGCGCTCGCCGCGATGCGGGCGGTGCGGCGCGTATTCGACCCGCTCGAGCGGGTGAATCCCGGAAAGGTCGTGCCCGTGCACGCCTGCCGGGAATGGAGCGGCTGGGCTCCGGCATGAACGGCCTCCTGGACAAGGTCCGCGCCCTGCTCGGCCCCGAGGCGGTGCTCGATCCGGGCGCCGCCGGGGTCGCCCCGCGCATCGCGCCCCCGACCCCGGAGGCCGTGGCGCTACTGCTCCGCACCGCGACCGAGGAACGCTGGAAGGTGCGCGTCGAAGGCGCCGGGAGCTGGCAGCCAGCCGATGCCCCGGCGGATCTGGCGCTCACCACGCGCCGGCTCGATGCCGTGGAATCGGTCGAGCCGCAGGATCTCGTCGCCACCGCCCAGGCGGGCGTCGGTTGGGATCGCCTGCGCCACCAGCTCGCCGAGCGCGGCGTCTGGGTGGCGCTCGACCCCCCCGGACTCGCGGGTCGATCGGTTGGCTCCATCGTCGTGTGCGGCACCGCCGGCCCATTGCGCCAGGGTCTCGGGCCCGTGCGCGACCACCTGCTTGGCGTCTCCATCGTCACCGGCGACGGCCGCGTGATCTCGAGCGGCGGCCGCGTGGTGAAAAACGTCGCTGGCTACGACCTCACCCGGCTCCAGGCCGGCGGGTTCGGCGCCTTCGGGGTCGTCGTCCGCACCCATCTGCGACTGCGCGCGCTGCCGCGCGCCGACGTCACCCTGACGCTCGAGGGCACGCGCGAGGATCTGAGCCGGGTGGGCGACGAGGTGCGCGAGCGTGAGCTGGCGCCGGCCGCACTCGAGCTGCTCTCTCCCACGCTCGCCCGGCGGGATGGGTGGGTGCTCGCGGTCCGCTGCGCCGGCTCCGCCGCGCAGGTCGAAGCGGAGGAGGCCACCGTGCGCGCGCTCGCGGACGGGCGCTTCGCTCCGCTGCCGGCGGAAGAGACGCACGCCTTCTGGCAACGAGCCGCGGAGGCCCTCGCCACACGCCCGGTGACGTTACGATTGGGCGGTCTCCCCGATACCACCGACGACCTGCTCGACTTGCTCGCCCACCAGCTCGGCGACGAGTGGATCTCCGCCAGCCCCGGCCTCGGCGCGATCCGTTGGAGCGGCGAGGCCACCGCCGAACGACTGCGCCATCTGCGCCGCACCCTGGCCGCACGCGAAGTGCCGCTCACGCTCGAGCGCGCGCCCTGGGACCTGCGCCGCGCGGTCGGACACTTCGGGGCGTATCGCGAAGGGGTCGGGCCCCTGGTGCGGGATCTGCGACGGACGTTCGATCCCGCGTCCACCCTCGTCGTCCCGATCGCCGCCGAGGAATGACGACGGGCGTTCGCGGGGGTTTCGCCGCCCTGGATTCGTGCGTGCACTGCGGGTTCTGCCTGCAGGCCTGCCCCACCTACCTCGCGACCGGTGACGAAGCCGACGGGCCGCGCGGCCGCATCGAGCTGATGCGCGCCCTCGAGCGGGGCGAGCTGGACGAGGGCGACTCCGCGCTGGGCCGGCACCTCGACCGCTGCCTGGGTTGTCGCGGCTGCGAGCCCGTCTGTCCCTCCGGCGTCGGCTACGGCCTCGGCCTGGAGGCGGCGCGTGAGCGCCTCACCCACCGCCGTGGCGTCCCGCTGCTCGCCCGCCTGGCCCTTTCCGCCATGACCACCCCGAAGCTGTCACCGGCCGTCTACGCCCTGGCGCGAACGTTCCGGGCGACGGGGCTCCCCAGGAGCATCGCTGGTTGGAGCCGATGGCGGTTCGGGATGGGGATGCTGGCGGCGACAAAATCGCACCGGCGTGGGGAGCGGGGAGGCGTACCAGACGGTGCGCACCGTAGCCCCGTCGCGACCCGTCAGGAACCACTCCCCACTCCCCACTCCCGAGTCCTCTTGTTCCGCGGCTGCATCATGGACGGCCTCTTCTCGCACGTTCACGAAGCCACGATCCGGACACTCGAGGTCAATGGGTACGCGGTACAGGAAGTGGAGGCGCAGGGATGCTGCGGCGCCCTGCACGCACATGCCGGAATGCAGGAGGCTGCCCGATCGCTGGCGCGCATCAACGTGGCGGCGTTCGGCGCTGACGACGCGGCCGTCGTCGTCAACAGCGCGGGGTGCGGCGCCCAGCTCAAAGGCTATGGACATGTCCTGGGAGATCCGGCCGGCAGTCGATTCGCCGCCCGGGTGCGCGACGTGACCGAGCTGCTGGCCGAGCGCGGCCCGGTGCCGGGCGCACCGCTCGGGCGCCCGCTGCGCGTCGTCTATGATGCGCCGTGTCACCTGGCCCACGCCCAACGCGTGATCGAGCCGCCGCTCGCCGTCCTGCGCGCCATTCCGGGACTCGACCTCTCCGAGACCGCGGATTCGGTGCAGTGTTGCGGCAGCGCGGGGCTGTACACACTGCTCGAGCCGGCGCTGTCGCGCGACGTCCTCGACTCGAAGTTGTCCCGCCTGCTCGAAGCGCCGCCCGATGTCGTGGCGACCGGCAATCCCGGGTGCCTGATGCAGATCGGCGCCGGACTCCTGGCGGCGCGCGCCGCTGCGTCGGTGCGGCACCCGGTCGAGCTGCTGGATCTGTCGTATCGCACCGCCGGCCTTTACGGATGATCACCCGGACGGTGCGGGCCTCGGACGGCGTCGCGCTCGCCCTGCATCGCCTCGCCCCCGTCCGGCACGCAGACCGGCCACCGGTGCTGCTCGCACACGGCGCGTTCGCCTGTCACACCGTGTGGCTGCGCGGCGGCGCGAAGCGAATCGGGTTCGCACGCTTCCTCCTGGAGCGCGGTCACGACGTCTGGTTGGCCGATTTTCGCCACCATGGAGCGAGTGAACGCGAGCCACGGCCTTCCCACTGGCACTTCGAGGACGTGATCCGCCGCGACGCACCCGCGTTCCTGGACGAGGTGCGGCGCGAAACGGGTAGCGGGTCCTGCCTCTGGGTGGGCCACTCGATTGGCGGCGCGATCGGCTTGGCCTGGCTGGCGCGTGACCCCCGCGCCGGCCCCACCGCTATCCTCACCCTCGGCACCCCCGGTCCGGTGATGAACCCGTGGCGCCGGGCGCTCGCCCTGACCACGATCGGGATCTGCCGGACCATGGGACGCTTCCCCGCCCGCGCGCTGCGACTGGGCTCCGAAGACGAGCCCGCCCTGGTATTGTCCGAGTGGATGGCCTGGAACCTCCGTGGGAGCTGGATCGGGACGGACGGCTTCGATTACCTGGCCGCCCTGAAACGAGTCCACACGCCCTTTCTGTCGATCGCCGGAAACGGCGACTGGTTATTCGCGCCCGCACGCGCCTGCCGCGCGCTCCTCGACCACACGGGCGGCGACGCGACGTTCGCCGTCGTCGGCCCGGCGCTCGATCATCGCGGCCTGTTACTGGACGCGCGGGCGGACGAACACTGCTGGCCGCTCGCCGCCGACTGGATCGAAACGATCGCGACCCAACTCTCCATCCGGACGGCCCCATGACGGCGCTGCACCGGCTGCCGCCGGGGCCCTGGGCCGCCCCCGTAGTGCAGGCGCTGCGCGCCGGTGCCCTCGTCGCGCGGGCCGAAGCGGCGGTGCTGGAGCTGGTGGGAGCAGGCGCCGTGAGCTGCCTGCAGGGATTGCTCACCAACGACATCGAAAAACCGGGCGACGGGGCGTTCGTGTACGGCGCATTGTTGACGCCCAAGGGCATGATCGTCGTGGACGGATGGGCCGGACGCCGCGACACGACGGTGCGGTTTACGACTCCCGTTGCCGGACGCGAGCTGGCGCTCGGCATCTTCACGCGAACCGTGCCGCCGCGTCTCGCCCGCACGGCGGATCGGACGGCCGAGTTCACGGTGCTCCGCCTCGCGGGTCCGCACGCGATGGCGATCGCCGAAGTGGCGCGCCTGCCGGCGCCACTCACACCGGGTCGTGTCATGACCGCGACGATCGAGGAGATGCCATGCGAGATCGCACGGGCGGGCGAGGGCGCGCCGTTCGTGCTGCAGGTCCTCACTCCACCCGCGGCAGCCCCACGACTGGCGGCACGACTCGTTGCCGCAGGCGCGGTGGCCGCCGAGCCGCCGGCGCTCGAGCTGGCGCGGATCCTGTCGGGTTGGCCGGCGCTGGCGACGGAAGTGGACGAGCACACGCTCCCCCAGGAAGTCCGCCTGGACGCGATCGGCGGCGTTTCGTACACGAAGGGCTGTTACACGGGACAGGAAACGGTGAGTCGCCTGCACTTCCGGGGCCATACGAACCGCGAGCTCCTGGGACTCGAGTTCGACGCCGAACCGGGCCCCACCGACCCGATGCCCGTGCTGGGCGAGGATCGAGAGGTCGGCCGCGTGTCGAGTGTCGCGTGGCTGCCCGACGGCGGCACCTTGGCCTCGCCATCCGGACGATGGATCGGCCTCGCCATGCTGCGGCGTGAAGCCGGTCCAGGCACCCGGGTGCGTGCCGGCGGTGTCGGCGCCCGGGTCGTGGCGCTCCCGTTCGCCCTGCCCCGTTGGGATCCGGCATGACCGTCGTCGTCACCGGGGGGAGCGGACTCCTGGGCAGTCACGTGATCGAGGTGCTCCGGGCTCGTGACGTTCCGGTGCGGGCGCTGGTCCGGAGTGGCGCAGCGCCGGTCGTGCGCGACCTGGGAGCGGAGCCGGTGGTCGGCGTCGTCGCCGACCCCGCGACCTGGTCGCGAGCCACGGCCGGGGGCATCGCGGGGATCGTGCACGCAGCGGCAGTCGTGGATCAGGAGGCCGGCGCGGCCGCGTATGGGGTGAACGTCAGCGGGACTCGGTGCGCGATCGACGCGGCCCGCACGGCCGGCGTGCGGTTGGTGCACGTGTCATCAGTGTCCGTGTACGGCGGCTCGGCCGACTACAGCCCCGCACCGGAACGCCGCACCGAGGACTTCCCGTTTCGACCGCTCGCCCTTCGTGATGGCTACGCGCGCAGCAAGCGGGAAGCGGAGGAACTGGTCCGCCAGGCGGCGGAGACCGGCGCGCTCACGGCGATCGCGATCCGTCCCAATGTGATTTACGGGGAGCGGGACCGTCTCTTCACGCCGCGCCTGGTGCGCGCCATGCGCGCCCCGATCGTCCCCGTGATCGGCACTGGTGCCAATCACCTCTCGTGCGTGTATGCGGGCAACGTGGCCCAGGCGATCGTCGCGGCTCTCGATGCGCCGTGCGCGGGATTCCGCGCCTTCAACGTGACCGACGACGCGACCCCGCTGCTGACGATGCGCGAGTTTCTGGGGGCGATCGCGGAGGCGTGTGGGGTGCGGGCGCGCTTCATTCATCTCCCGGTGGGCGCCGCGCGCTTCGCCATCGCGCTGTGGACGGGACCGACGCTGGCGCGGGCGGCGCTCGCCTTCATCACCGGAGAAAACCCCCACTCGAGCGAGCGCGCGCGGGCCGAGCTCGCCTGGACGCCGGCCGTGTCGACGCGGGAGGGCATCGGCCGGGCGGTGCGGTGGGTACGGGCAAACGAAAAGCCCGGGTCGCGGCCCGGGCTCCGTCTATCCTGATGCGAGGCGACCTAGTGCTTGGTCGTGTCCATCATCTTCGTGCTGTCGGCCATCATGTGGGCCGAGTCCGACATCATCATCTTAGTGGTGTCGGCCGTACCACTCGCCGGCTGCTCGGCCTTCTTGCACGCGCCAACGACAGCGACCAGCGCCAGCGCGAAAACGAGACGCTTCATGCTTTCTCCTTAACTATGGTAGCGGTTGACGGGCCCCAAACGGGCGCAAAAGCTAGTGTTGGTGAGCCGGGAGTCAAGGCCACATGAGTGATCGCCGCACATTCCTCGAACGGCTTGTCGCCGGCGCTGCCGTACTCGCGCGCCCACCTCGTCCGGCGCGGCCGAGCGCCGCGGACCCGGTCATCATCGCGACCCCGAGCGCCCTGTACCAGCAACCCGACGGACGTCGCAATCTGGTGCGGGTCACCGTCGCGGGGCTCGCGGCGCCCGCCGCGCGTGCCCGCGTGACCGACCGTCGCGGAACCCTCGTTGGCAGCGCGGGGCTCTTGCCGACGAACGACGGACTGACCCTGAACGGGGAGGTGTGGGTCCCGCTTTCGGAGCCGACCGAGATCCAGATCGAGCTCGAGGTGGCCAAGAAAACGGTCGCGCGTCGGCGCATCCGGCTCTCGCCGCCGCGGCGCTGGACGTTGTACTGGCTCTCCACCAATCACACCGACGTCGGCTACACCGACCTGCAAGAGCGGTGTCTCGAAGTGCACCGTCGCAACCTGGACGCCGCACTCGCCCGTCTCGCCGCCCATCCCGAATATCGCTGGACCGCCGAGTGCGCCCTGCAGGTGCTGTCCTACCTCGAAAACCGGGCGCCGGCCGACGGCGACCGGCTGTTGCAGGCGATCCGCGACGGGAAGGTCGGCTTCCACGCTCTGTTCGCGAATCTGTTGGTCGGGTTGCTCGATCACGAGACGTCGGCTCGCATGGTCTGGCCCGCCGGCACCCTGGCGCGCGAGCGCGGACTGGGGTTCGTCACCGCCCAGATCACGGACGTCCCGGGGCAGCCGCTCACCTTCCCCATGGTTCTGGCCGCGAGCGGAGTGCGTTATCTGGTCAGTGGTGCCAATCCGGAGCGCGCCCTCCCCTTGTTGCCGAGACCCGAGGCGGATGCCCACCGCCTGGTCGGGGACTGGACCGCCTACCCCCAGCTCTACTGGTGGGAGGGTCCGGACGGCAGTCGGGTGCTGCATTGGCGCAGTTACCACTATGGCGACGCGTTGCGGTTCGGCTTCGACCGTGGAGCGGACGAGATGGCCCGCCGTCTGTCGGACTGGCTGCTGTCCAATCCGGTGTTCCAGTCGCCGGACTGGCCCTACGACGTCGCCCTCCTGTACGGGGCGCAATGGGACAACGCCCTGGTCGACGAGATGCTGATCGCGAGCATGGAGGACTTCAATCGGCGCTACGCGTTTCCCCGCATCGTGCCGGGCCGCGCCGAAGACTTCTTTCAGACCGTCGAGCGCCGCTACGGGCCACGCATTCCCGTGCGGCGCGGCGATACGGGGACGTACTGGGAGGACGGCGCGGCGTCGACCGCCGGAGAGCTGGCGCGGTTCCGCGCCGCGCAGCTCACCGCCCGCGCCGCCGACCTCGCGGCGCTGTGGGACGAGCGGGTGGAGCCCGCCGATGCCGCACGCGCCGGGCGCATCGCCGCCCGGGGCGATGAGCGCCGGCACATGTGGCGCGACGTGTTGCTGTTCGGGGAGCACACCTGGGGCGCCGCCGAGAGCGTGCGGGCGCCCGACGCGCGCCAGACGATCGAGCAATGGGCCTACAAGCGGCGCTACCTGGAAGGAGCCGAAGCCGCGGCTCAGTCGCAGCTCGCGGACGCGCTGCTGCGCATCGGCCGCGGCGCGGAAATCGGCCCGGGCCGCATCGTGTTCAACGCCGCCAATTGGTCTCGGACCGACGTGATCCGGGTGCCGGGCGGCGCCGGGACGGCGCTGCGCTACAACGGCCAGGCGTACCCGGCCGTCGACCTGGAAGACGGCGACGCGCTCGTCCTGTTCCGCGACGTCCCGGCCCTGGGCTACCTCGCCCTCCAGGCAGCCCCGCGTCCAGCGACGCCACCCCGCGACGAACCGGACGCCCTCGAAGCGAGCGCGGGCGGGTTCCACGTGCGCCTCGATCCAGGCACCGGGGCCATCGCCTCATGGACGGGGCCGGATGGGAAGGAGCGCGTCAAGCCGTCCCCCTGGGCCGGACTGAACCAGCTGCTGCACGTCACCGGGGGCGAGCGCACCGCACTCTGGACGGCCGAGGACCGCGAGGCTCTCCGGACCCCACCCGATCTGGACGTCGCGACCGCGACGCGCGTCGCCTCACGGCGCCGCACGCTCCCCGGCATCGGGGTGCGGCTCGAGGCCACGCGCACCCTGCGCGGCTGCGGATCGGTCAGCTCGAGCGTCACGCTGTACGACGAGCTGCCCTGGATCGACGTGGAAAACCGCCTGACCAAACTGCCCTCGCTCGACAAGGAGGCGGTGTACGTCGCGTTCCCGCTGGCCTTCGCGCAGCCGACCGTGGAGATCGAGGTGCCGTTGGGACGCATGACGGTGGAGCAGGATCAGCAACCCGGCAGCTGTCGCGACTGGTACTGCCATGCGCACTGGGTGTGGCTGCACGAGGGACAGGACGGCGTCCTGTGGAGCGCCCCCGATGCGCCCCTCCTGACCCTGAACGATCTGTTCCGGGGCGCGTGGCGTCGCACGATTGCGCCCGACGGAACGCTGTTCTCCTACGCCGCGAACAACTACTGGCACACGAACTACGCGGCACAACAGCAGGGCACGTTGACGCTCCGCTACCGGCTCTCGCTCCTGGCTCCGGGCGATCCCGCCGAGCCGGTGCGGCGCGGATGGGCGGCGTGTGATCCCCTCTACCTCAGCCCGCCGTACGTGAACACCACGCCGGGTCCGCTCATTGCCCGCGACTCGGCGTTGTTCATTCCCGATCGCAGCGTCCTGGTGGTCGGCGCGAAACCAGCCGATGATGGCGAGGGAATGATCCTCAAGCTGCTCGACGTGCGGGGCCTCGCCCGCTCGATCGGGGTGTGGCCCTCCGCATATCGATTTCAGCTGGCGCGCCGCGTCAATCTCGTGGAGATGAACGGGGAGGCGCTCCCCGTGGGCGGCGACCGGCGCGCCGGTGTGGATCTCAAGGCCTGGGGCATCGCCGCCGCCCGGCTCTTTACACCCCGAGAGACGGCGGGTTAACGTCCGGCCATGCATCCCACGAAACCCGCGACGCTGCGCGAGCTCAAGCAGACCGAATGGGCCGCGCCGTCCCGCATCCGCCGCACCGTTCACGATGAGCTCCGGGAGAACCTGATCTGCCTGCTCGAAAACGGCTCACCGCTGTTTCCGGGGATCATCGGTTACGAGGACACCGTCGTGCCGCAGCTGGCCAATGCCATTCTGTCGCGCCACAGCTTCATCCTGCTGGGGCTGCGCGGCCAGGCGAAGAGCCGCATCGTGCGGGGGCTCGTCGACCTCCTGGACGAGGAGATTCCCATCCTCGCCGGCAGCGAGGTCAACGACCATCCCTTCGCGCCGATCTCCAAGTACGGCCGGGAGCTGGTGGCCGAGCATGGCGATGCGGCGCCGATCGCCTGGCTGCCGCGGGAATCGCGTTTTGTGGAGAAGCTGGCCACGCCCGACGTCACCATCGCCGATATCATCGGGGACGTCGATCCCATCAAGGCCGCGCGCGGCGGCCACCTGCTCTCCGACGAGCTGACGATGCACTTCGGCCTGTTGCCGCGCGCCAATCGGGGCATCTTCGCGATCAATGAATTGCCGGACCTCGCCGGCAAGATCCAGGTGGGTTTGTTCAACATCATGCAGGAAGGCGACGTGCAGCTGAAGGGCTACCCGGTGCGCCTCAACCTGGACGTGGCCCTCGTGTTCACGGCGAACCCCGAGGATTACACGGCCCGGGGCAAGATCATCACCCCGCTGAAGGACCGCATCGGCTCGGAGATCCAGACGCACGACCCGCACACCGTCGAGCTGGGCGCGACGATCACGGCCCAGGAGGCATGGCTGGAGCGGGACGGCGGCAGCCGACCGCATCGCATCCCGGACTTCATCGCCGAGCTCGTGGAGCGGATCGCGTTCGAGGCGCGCACCGACAAGCGGGTGGACAAGAAGAGCGGCGTCTCACAGCGCCTCCCGATCAGCGTGCTCGAGAACGTCGTGTCCAACGCGGAGCGGCGCGCCCTCGCGACGAAAGAAAAGACCGTGGTGCCGCGCGTCTCCGACGTGTACGCCGCGCTGCCAGCCGTCACCGGCAAACTGGAGCTCGAGTATGAAGGCGAGCTCCAGGGCGCCGACGCCGTCGCCAAGGATCTGATCAAACGCGCCGCCGGTGCCACCTTCGAAGCGCGCGTGGGGGGAGCGAACGTGGACGACATCGTCCACTGGTTCGATGAAGGCGGTGCGCTCAAGATCGCCACTGACGAGCGGGCGGAGACCCTGCTCAAGGGCTTCAGCGTGGTGCCCGGCCTGCTCGATCTCGTGGACCGCGTGGGGCTGGCCGGAAAGAAGGACCCCGCGCACATGGTCGCGGCGTGCGAGCTCGTGCTGGAGGGGCTCGTCGCCGAGCGCCGCATTTCCCGCTCCGAAGAGCTGGGCTACGTCCGCGCCCGCTCGGAGCCGAAGGGACCCGGACACGGGAAACCGGGTCCCGGACCGAACCTCTTCACGTAGGCGGAGCGACCATGACCAAGCTCGTGTTCGGCGCCCTGCTCCTGTTCGGCGCTTTCGTATTGCGCTTCGCCCGCACGGCGACGAGCGGCGCCGGTGGGGCACGCGCCGGCACCGTGCTGCGCGCCCTGACGCTCGGCTTCGCCGCGCTGGGAGCCGTGTTGATCGCGTTTTCGATGATCGTCGTCATCGCGCCCGGCGAAGCGGGCGTGCAGCACTACTTCGGCTACGTGAACCCCAACACCCTGTTGCCGGGGATCCGCGTCGTCTATCCCTGGTCCTTGGTGGAGCGCTACTCGACGCGCGAGGAGCAGTATCCGTTCACCGGGGATCAGATCGAGGAGATCCAGGCCCTGTCGAGCGAGCAGATGGGCATGACGGTGGACGTGGGCGTACGCTGGCAGATCGACCCGCACGAGGCCTCCCGCATCTTCACCGAGATCGGCAACGAGGACCAGATCCGCAGCGCGGTCCGCAACGCGATCCGCAAGGGCGTGCGCGATGGGATGGTGCAGTATTCGATCAACGACATCTCCAAGCGCACGGCCATCGCCGCCACGATGGAGAACCTGGTCGACTCGGCGCTGGTTACGCGCCCGCGCGCGGGCGGCGGCGAGTTCCGCATCGCCACGGTGACCGCGTTCTTCCTGCGCGACCTCCAGCCGCCGGCGCAGGTGGTGCAGGCGATCAACAACAAGATCGCGCAGGAACAGCAGATCGAGACCGAGCGGCACCGGGTGGAGGTGGCGCGGCTGCAGGCGGAGCAACAACGGCTGCTCAACCAGACGCTCACCGCCGAGGCCCTCACCAAGCAATGGATCGAAGTGCTGCACGACATGCGGAACTCGAACAACCTGATCATTCTCGTGCCGACCGAAGGCGGCTTGCCGCTGCTCAACATCGGCGACCTGCGGAGGAACCTGCAGCGGCAGCCCTGATGGCGCCCCCGCTGATCACCATCACGCGGCAATACGCCTCCGGTGGCTCCCAGGTCGCCGCCCAGGTCGCGCAGGCCCTCGGCTGGACCGTGATCGACAACGAGTTCGTGGACGAGGTGGCGCGCCGGGCCGGCCTGCCGCCGGCCAAGGTCGCGCAGCGAGAAGAGCGCGCGCCGGGGCTCCTGGAGCGGCTGGCTCGCACGCTGGCCACGGCGTCTCCCGAGCTATTCATCACCGACACCGCCGTGTCGGATGCGGAGCGCGACGAGCGGACGATCGTCGGGCTCACCGAACGGATCATTCAAGAAGCGGCCGGTGAAGGTCGCGTGGTCCTGGTCGGTCGCGGGGCGCAGGCGATCCTCGCGCATCATCCCGACGCCCTGCACGTCTACGTCGTGGGATCGAAACCGTGGCGGCTGCGGCTCGCCGTCGAGCGGCTGGGCGTGGATCCGGCGAAGGTCGAGAAGGAGCTGGAGGAAACGGATCGGCGCCGCGATCAGTACACCAAGACGCACTACGGCCGGACGCGAGCGGACCCGACGAATTACGATCTGGTGATCAACGCGGAGAAGCTCGGGATCGAGGGGGCGGCCGCGCTGGTGGTGGCGGAGACGAAGCGCCGCGGCTGGAGCTGACTCAGGCGTTGCGCAGCTCCGGCACCCGCCACGCGGCGAGCGCCACCGCGACCGCGCAGATCAGCCCCCCGGCGCCCACCGCCCAGGGAGCGCCGAACCGCTCGGCAAACGTGCCGGCCTCGAACGCCCCGAGCGGCGACAGGCCCACGAACACGAAGGAATAGAACCCCATCACCCGCCCGCGCAGATGGTCGGGGACGCCGGTCTGCAGGATCGTGTTGGTGAGGGCGTTGTTCACGATCATCGCGCACCCGGCGAGCGCCAGCAGCACCAGCGACAGTAGGAAGCTGCGCGACCACGCGAACGAGAGCACCAGCAGCCCGAACGCCGTCCCGCCGAACGCCATCACCCGGCCGCGGCGCACAATGCGGCGGCTGTGCACCGCGATCACCAGCGCCCCGAGCATCCCGCCGCCGCCCACCGCGGCCGTGAGCGCTCCGTAACCCGCGGCGTTCACGTGCAGCACGTCGCGCGCGAACACGGGCATCATCACCAGGAACGGAAAGCCGAACACGCTCAGGATCGCCGTCAGCACCACCAGCGTCTCCACCCGCCGGTCGCTGTGTAGGAACGCGATGACCTCCCGTAGTCCTGTCCACGCCGATCCGGCGGCG
>Ga0214473_10007159_pt1 | contig 13268 bp, 12 predicted proteins | sample RVTome_7_FD_203509 | JGI IMG/M metagenome (GOLD analysis project Ga0214473, IMG submission 203509) | Soil microbial communities from uranium-contaminated site in the Upper Colorado River Basin, Wyoming, United States - RVT98D197 | ecosystem: Environmental > Terrestrial > Soil > Contaminated >...
GTTCAGCGCAGTTAATCAAGCTTTCGGATGACCAGGGAAACCACTTCTTATCCACGGTCAAGATGTCGAGGATCACATTACTGTCCACCAGGATGTCCATTCCTTACCCCCGCGTCAAGGCCATAATCTCGTCCGTAGTCATGCGCACGGTACCCTTGCCCCGCAGGCGAGAGATTAAATTGCGGCCGCGCCGAGACTGAGCCCCAGACTTTTTCAGGCGAACGGTTTGGCCATCGATTTGGAATTCAACCTCCGTGTCAGGAAGCAACCCCATTTTCTCTCTGATTTCCATCGGAATCGTCACCTGCCCCTTTGAAGTGATACGCATATTTATCCTCCTTTCGAACTCTTACCTTTATTACTCTTACCACATTTTCAAAAAAATGTCTTTCAAATTCATTCAGGCTCTCGTCTACCGGTTAAAAGGATATTTTTAGGTTCAAAAATGCCATTCTAAGGCCAAAAAACCGCCCTTTTAAATCGCTTTCCTGTTCGATTTCGAATTGTCAGGCAGGTCCGACCCAAGGTACAGGCAAGATACAGAAGGTACAGCGCCAGATGAGATCGAAGAGCCTCCAGGATTAACTCCGGATCATTGGGAAGCTTCTTATGGTCAACCCCGCTTCCCCTGCTTATTCATGACCGCCAAAAATTTTGTTGGAATGAAGATCCAAACCCACGTACAATGGCATAAGGCACCTCTTTGGTTAAGATTGACCTCTTTACCTAAGCATACCAGAAAAAACTCCTGGTGAGCTCAGGCGGCGCCTTTTATGTGATTATCAGGTCTTGAAACTTGATTCACATTTCAAGGCCTGACACCTTTTCCCTTTACGTTGACTCCGGCGTTATTGATCAAAATGTCAATATTATGGAAATGCCCCGCAGCCTCCCCCACAATTTTTCTAATGGATTCCCCATCCGCCACATCCCCGGAAAAAAACAGGCATTTCCTTCCTCTTTCCTGGATCTCTCGAACCACCTCATCTTTGTGGGTTTCATCTTTGTCGACCGCCGCAATGTCGCACCCAAAATCGGCCAATCCGTTGGCTAGAGCTCTGCCGATGCCCCTCCCTGCCCCCGTGATCAAATCGGTCTTCCCATGCAATCCGTAAATCTTTGTATAGTCCATCGCCGGATCTCTCTATCTCCTTCCAAACCTGACATTATTTCGGCGGAATCACCGGCAACAGCACGTATGACCGTCGGTCGCCACCGGTGAACACGGTTGTCGTGCCATCATACACCTGCGGGTCTCGATCCTCGGGGTCGTCATGTACGAACACCGAGCAGCCGCGCATCGGCCGGCCATAGATCTGCGGCATGGGCTCGGGCAGGCCGTGATCGTAGTCCTTGCCATGCACGGTGAAGGCGAGCCGATAGCCCTTCGGCAACACGATCGAGGTCGGCCAGATCTCGATGTCGAGTTCGTACGCCTGACCGGGATTCAACGGCGGCTGCTCGTTGTGGGCATGCCATGGCCGGTATTCGGTGCTCTTCTTCGGGTCAAGCCTGCGGTGCGAAGCGCGCAGCCAGCCGTGGGAAAGCGGCGCGTTAGGGTCCACCGCGGCCGCGAACAACACTTCCCGTCCGTTCGGACCGAAAGCGCGCAACGTGACGAAAATGTCGGCATCCGCGGTCGACGATGAGATGAAGAGCTTGGCGGCAACGGGACCGGTGATTTCGATTTCGCTTTTCAACGGCTCGGCCCAGAACGTGACTTGCTCCGACATGGCGCGGAAGCTCGCCTGCCCTGCCTGTGCCCCGGCTTCGCGGCCAAAGCTCTTATCGGTGGCATTGAGATAGAACTTCGTCCACTGGGTACGGGCGAGGGGCCACTCGTTCTCCGCACGTTCGATGAACTTGTCAAGATGCCGAACCTGGATCACAACGCGTGGCTGCTTGTCCCAGCCGTTGTCGATGCCCTTCAGAAAGTAGTCGTAGAACCGTTTCTGCAGATTGCGCCCGTAGCTCGTGTAGTATTCGGTCCAATGCTCGAGGCCGTGGATTTCCAGCCATTTCTGTTTGGAGCTGGCCTGCACGAATCCCTCGACGTTGCCGCGCAAATGGAGACCCTGCCCGCCGATGTTCGCGCAAGAGAGCAAAGGCACCTCGATATCGGACAGAACCGCCGAGCGGTCGCGAAACCACCCGTCGTCCAGCTTGTGCGAGCGATGGTCTTTCGGCAGATCGGCGCAGTTGGCTTTCAGTTCCTCTTCGCTCAGATTCTCCGGCCCGGCGATGTATTCGCCAGTATTCGGATTGATCCGGCCGCGCGTGCCCACGCCGTGCTGAACGCTCGTGACCTGGATCGGATACCAGCGGATCCAGAATGTGCTGAGGATGCCGCCGTGGCGAACGGCATCGCGATAGAAATCGGAAGCTCCTTCGAACGGGCAGATCGCTGCCAGATGAGGCGGGCGTTTCGCAGCGACCTGCCATTGGTTCATCGCATAGTACGAAACCCCGGATAGACCGACTTTGCCGTTGCACCATGGCTGGCGGGCCGCCCACTCGATACACTCATAGTAATCCTGCGTCTCGCGCGGGCTGAAGCAGTCGATTCTTCCGGGGGAGCGGCCCGCACCCCGTGAATCAACGCGAATGCACACATAGCCATGGGGCACCCAGCGTTCCGGATCGCAGGCCTCCCAAACCTGGTACTTGTTGGTCGAACCTTCGACGACGTCCGGATGGTCCCGTTCGATCGCCTGCCATTGCATCGGGTAGCCGACCTGAAACGGCAGACCCTTGGCGTAAGGTCCGTAGTTCATCAAGACCGGATAGCGCCCTTCCTCAATGGGGCGGTAGACGTCCGCACGGAGCACGATGCCATCGTCCAGCGGGATCGGTACGTCCCAGTCGATCCGCATCCCGTCCCGGATCTCGGACTTGTAGCTCCCGTGTTTCGTTTCGATCGTCTTCGCTGCGGTGTCGCTCATTGCCTTCCTCCTTTGGTCGTATTGCCAAAAGTTATCTGCCCTCTCCCCCTGGGGGAGAGGGTTAGGGTAAGGGGTGACAAGACGATCACGGATTATCTCCTACATACCTTCTATGCTGCTAAATACCTCGCTATCCGTAGAACCCTTTCCTAATGCTTTTGGTACGTCCCTCAGTTCTTTCACCCCCACCCTTTTCCCTCCCCCCTCAAGGGGGAGGGATGTATTTATCTATTCTATCTTTGTCTTCCTGATTGGTTTTCCATCCCTTTTTTGACATTACCTTCGATCATCTCTTTGCGGCCCTTTGATTCTCAAATTTCTTCAGGGCCGCCATATAGTAATCCCACACCTTCCGAGCTCCCGCATGCCCCTCGGACTCCTGCTTCTTGATGATAAAATCAGCGGCCCTTTGACCGGCTTCATTGAGGGCTTTCTGATCCTCCGGTGAAGGATATTTTACTTTCACACCCTGTTTTGTCTGCCAGTCCCGAAGGAAGCCAACTTCCAGCTCTTGAGTTCCTTTGCCATAACGCTCCATGAACTCTGGTCTGAGTTTGATCATCATTTCCTGGGTATCTTTGGGTAATTTATTAAAGACTTTCCGATTCATAAAGATGCCCCCCGCCAGAGCGCCGCCGGCATTGGTCATGTAGAGATACTTCGCAACCTCATAATGCTTAAAGGTTTGGCTGAGCAACATGACCATCTCAGCGGCATCGATGGTGCCCCGGTCAAGGGCCTCGTAAATTTCTCCATAAGCCATAAAGATAGGATTTAAACCGAACGCTTCCAGGTACTTTCCCCTTCCTCCGCCGTAAGTCCGAATCGTTCTTCCTTTCAAATCCTTAACCGAATCAATCGGTTTTTTGGACCCGATTTGCATCTGCCCGCTGATGTGAGGGCCGATCATAATGATGCTTTCCCTCTCCATTTCGGCTTTCAAGTTAGGCTCATTCTCTGTCGTATCAATGAGCGCAAATAGTGCAGCCACGTAATCTTGACGAAAATTGAAGGGGTTATCCAACATGAGAAACAGGGGTAAGTTGCTGGGATGGTAAGTGCTGCTGCCCCAGCCAATATCCGCGATGCCGGATTGGACTCCCCGCAGCATGTCTTTCCACTTGACCAGGGATTCCATCCAGAATATCTGGACTTTCACTTTCCCCCCCGTCCGTTTATCCACTTCGTTCCCCCACCACTGGAATTGTTGGCCAAACCATGAGTTTTGGGGTACAGGGTTCGCGAACTTCAATGTAACCGGTTTCCCCGCTTCCTGCGCCATACAGGTCGTTACGAATACAGCCGTGACGAATAATAAACCCACTCCTACCGCAACCAGCCGATCCATCTTTCTCATCTCCACTCTCCTTTTCTTAGTGTTATAGTGAGCCGCTTACAAAAACCGGCAAGAACGTCCGGGATCCACCCTCTCCCAAGAGGAAATTCCTAAAGGGAATGGGCCGTGATGAAACCATCTTCAGTCGCCAAGCGGATGTCCTGAGGATCTTTGGAGTCTCCGATCAAATGGACCTCGGGCACCTTTTCCTTTTTCGCGGCTCACAATATTTTTTCTGACTGCCATGCGTATGGCTCTTACTCTCCGCGCAGCGAAAAAATATTCGCGCCCGAAGGCTCGCCAGCCCTTTTCAGCGAAAGAGGCGGGAGAAAAATTGCGCGGGCCCTTTTCTAAGCTCTTGAACCAGGGGTTCAAGACTTATTTTTGCGGGTTCCCCGCCGCGCCTTTTTCATTTCTTCTACCAGCATGGGAACGCCCAGGGTGCAGGTGTGGATGCCCAGCACACTTACGCATTCCAAGACCTCCATGATCTCTTCCTTCGTCGCTCCGTATTTCAGCGCGTTGCGGATGTGCAGTCTGAGGCCGGGCCCAAAGAGGTGGGTGGTGGACGCATCGATGGCGATATAGATAAACTCCTTCACCTTGGGTGACAGAGCTCCCTTTCTCCAGGGGACAGCCGAAAAATTCCAGTAGGCTTCGAAAAAGTCCGGGTCCAGTCGGAGCAGCTGGCCTAGAAGTTTCTCGTCCCAATAGCCCCTCTCCTCCATGAACTTCTGCTTCAAATATTTCTGTCTCTTGCTCAGGTCTCCGCTCATACGATTTTTCTCCTATAGCAGGGCCGGGCATGCCCTCTGGAATCAGCCCATTTCCCCGGGTTTACTTCACTCGCATAAAATCAACGAGGTAGGTGATCGTCGGCGGGAAGATCATCATCACCGCCAGGGCCAGGACCTCCATAAAGAAAAAGGGCAGAACGCCCCGGAACACCTCTTCCAGGGTAACGTCGCTCTCGGCGACCCCCTTGACCGCGTAGACGTTGAGGCCCACCGGCGGCGTGATCAAACCGATCTCGATCGTGAAGATACAGATCGTGGAGAACCAGATGAGATCGAAACTGAAGGTGCGGGCAATCGGCATGACCAGCGGGATGGTGATGCAGATGATCGATGTGGAATCCAGAAAACACCCCATGATCAGATAGACCACCTGCAGGGCGATGAGGAAAACCCAGGGGGACATCTGATAGCCGCTGACGAGAGAAATCATGGCGCTGGCGACGCCCGAGGTGACCATGAGGTCGGAGAAGACGACAGCGCCCATCAGGATGAGAAAGATCATCGCCGTGATGGATGCGGTATCCAGAGTGACATTTGCCAGCGCGCCCCACCGCCCCGGGCCGTAGGTGAAAAGAATGATCAAAACCATCACGACGGCGGCAACTGCCGAGGCTTCTTCGGGGCTAAATGCTCCTGTAAAAACCCCCCCGAAAATAACGGCGGTGAGGATGAAGATCGGCCAGAACATCTTCAGGCCCGCGATCTTCTGCCGCCAGGTAGCCTTGGGAACATCGGCTTTCCCTCCCACCAGAGCGGGGTTTTTATAGGCCATAAACAGGATGCCGACGCTGAAAATCAGGGTCAATAAGAGGCCGGGGCCCGTTCCGGCCACCAGCAGCTCTCCCACGGACAGTTCCGCCACCATGGCAAAGACAATCGCCATTACGCTCGGGGGGATCAGCATCCCAATGACGCCGGCGGAGGAGCAGATGCCGTACGCCAGCAGTTTGTCATACCCGTGGCGCCTCATTTCCGGGGCGGAGACCCGGGCAAAGACGGAAGCCGTCACCAGGGAGGACCCACAAACCGTGCCAAAAGCGGCGCAGCTCAAGACCGTGGCAATCCCCAGCCCCCCGCGGATCCTCCCGACCAACAGGCTCAAAGAATCAAAGACATTCCGGCTGATTCCGCCCGTCGAGGCCAAAAGGCCCAGAAAAATAAACAAGGGCAGGGGGAGAAAGGCCGGGTTGGTAATTCTGCCGAAGCAGCTGCCCACGGTCGTCCAGAGCGCCGGGCTAAATCCTAAGATCGCCACATTGCCGAAAAAACCCGCCACCAGCAGGGCGATCCCGATGGGGATTCCCATGGCGATAAAAACCAAAAGGACCGCTGCCCCCAGGATGCCGACAAAAATAGGATCCATCCGCTATTCTCCTAGCCCTTATCCTTAGCCGTTCTGACCAATTTCAGTACGAGAACGAACGAAAACAGGGTAAGGCCGATTGGGAACCCCATCTTGCCCAGCCATAGCGGGATCCAATAGTCGCCCCCGGATGCCATTACTTCCCTGATGCCGAGCGATTCCAGGAAGTAGATCCAGGCCCCATAGGTGATGATGGCACAGCCCGCGATGCCGATGAGGTCGGCGATGATCTCATTGATCCTGCGAACCCTGGGGGGAAGCCTGTCCGTGACCAGGCTCACGCGCACATGGACCTTTTGCACGAAGGCATAGGCAAAGGCACAGAAACAGACGTAAGGCATCATCATCCTTTCAATCTCCAGGACCCCGGAAATCGGCGCCAGAAAAACATACCGCATGATGACGTCGACGGTGACCATCAAGGAAATGGTCAGCAGGAGAACGCCACTGATGAAGAAGGTAAAAAGGCTCAGTGTTCGATTCCACCCGCCGACCGCTCCCTCGGTAAAGAGCATTTCCGCTACCTCCCTCCTGATCCCGGATCGCCCCGAGAAAAGGCCCGTTTGAAAACGCCTAAAGTGCCGCGCGAAATTCGGGCACTTTAAGCCGCTCCAGACATTTCAGGTCCTGCCTTCAGCCCCGAGCTCGATGACCCCCCTTACCTTACCCCCCACTTGCGGGCCCACTTAAACCCCAGCTTTTCAACCTCCTTCTGGTAGCGGTCGACGATTTCCCAGGCCACGGGGAGGCCCTGTTTCTCCATTTCTTTGGCCCACCAGGCGGGTACATCCATACAGGCATTCGCCCATTTGACGACTTCCTCCCTGGGCATCTGCACAACGGCCAGCTTTTTCAGTTTTTCTTTCGTCTTGGCCCTGTTTTCCACAATGAACTCGGCATGGGCATTCTCAGCCTCAAGCCCGGCTTCCTTGAATACCTGCTGCTGCCTGGGAGAAAGGGACTTCCAAAAATCCATGCTCATCCATAGATCGGTGGGCAAAAAACTGCCCCAGAAACTGTCATCCCAGTACTTGGCTTGCTCGAACACGGAGTAGGCGGACGCCAAATCATTGGAGACAATGACCGCGTCGACCGTGCCGGCCCGCAGCCAGTCGTAATAATTCATGACCGCTCCGCTCACGAAGGCCGCTCCGGCGCCATCTAAGATTTTTCCCACATACGGGCCATAAGACCCAATTTTTTGTCCTTTCCAATCCGCCAGGCTTCTATAGGGCTTCGAACTGAAGACCGCATAACTGTCCAGGGCGACGTGCATGATACTCACAACGTTGTTCTTTTCACATTCTTGCCGAAATGCGGGAATGGCATCGTACGTTGCCCTTTTCGCCTTCGCGGTCATCCGGGGATCAGAGGGCCCAAAGGGGAAAACAAATTCAAATCCGCCCAGAGGGAATTTGCCGGGAGTGTATCCAGCCCCCGTAGAAACCAGGTCTACGGCCCCTTTGGAGGCCAAATCAATAAAGGTTGCCGGAGTTCCCAGGGTTCCCCAATAGACGGGATCAAAGGTGATTTTCCCGCCGCTCTTCTGCGTCACTTTGTGCATAAAAATATTCACCATGGAATCGCCCAGCAAGCTCTGGCGCGTATGCCAGGTAGCCGTTTTGACTTTTAAGGGTGGCAGTTCCTTTTCAGGCGCCTGAGCAAACGCCGGCCCAACCAAGCCTGCCATTAAGATGATCGCCCCGAAAATACACATTAATTTTTTCATAATTTTCAACCCTCCTTTGGGACTCGTAATCCTCAATTTCGTTCATCCAAAATAAACTCGCGGCAAGGTGGCCTCCGCCAACTCTACTTTCGCAGGGCCTAGGCGGGGTATTTCCCCCGCCCGCCAGCGTCGCCCTTGGGGATCCAAGCATCTTCTCCCCGGATGGATCAACCCCCAGGGGATAGAGCTGCTCCTCCCAGCCTGGAAATTCTTCAACGGGTACCGATCGCATATCCCCAGGATATTGTCGGAACTCAAACCGCACCATCGATGTCGAAACGATATTCATACAACGATAATCTCTTCGCGGGGATAGAAATCGATGAGCTCCGGACCGCTCTTGGTGACGACCAACATATTCTCCAGACGGACGCCCCCGACCATATGCTCGCCTTCGCAGCTCTCATAGGCGATGACCATCCCCTCTTCGAAAGGCTGCGGGTACTTTAACGACCACTGATTGTTGATCACGGGGTAGTTGTAGTGAACGCTCGCCGGCATCGGGCTGGCCAGCCCGATGCCGTGGCCGAACTCGATCGATAACACTTCAGCTTCGTCTTTATACCCCCACTTGGATGCCGGCGGGAAGGCCTTGGCCGCGTCAGCCGTCGTTTTGCCGATTCTCGTAACGTCTATGGCCTTATCGAGTGTATCTTTAACCCTTTTATACCAATCGTTCTCCTTGGCCGTGGGCTTCTGGCCGATCTTGAACGTCCGGTAGAGGCAGGAGGTATATCCCAAATAAGCGGTCCCGCACAAAGGATAATAAATAAGGTCCCCAAACTCGATGCGCCGGTTGATCGGCGTGATCATCCGTTCGAAGGTGGCCGGCCCGGACCACATCCAACCGGCCGGGTCTGCGCCCGCCTCGGCCATCGCCGTTTGGCACAGTTGATGGACTTGGGCGGTGCTCATGCCCGGGCGGCAAACATCCGTAAATTTTTGCCAACCCGTGCCGCAAAAGGAAGCGGCGAATTTCAGGCAGTTGATTTCGTCCACGGTCTTGCACTTTGAGGCCTCCAGGAGCGTCCACCAGCCTTCCACTAAATTCAGACCCGCCCTCTTCAGTGCTGACCTTGTCAGGTCATCGAAGTCGCAAACGCCCAGTTTCTCTTTTTCGAGCCCCCGCTCTTTCAGCTCGACGCGAATTTCCTGAGCCAGAAGATTCAGCTCTTCTTCATTGACCCGCGGGCCGCCAATATCACTCAGGGTAGAACGGGCGATGCGCCAGTTCTTGATCCAGGGCACCATCTCGGGAACTTGATAGCTCCCCGCATGGGCAAAAAGTATCGGCTCATGCTCGGCGAAGAAAAGAGCGTAGCAGAGGTACGGCTGAAAGACCCCCCAGGAAAACCCCACCAGATAGCGAATGTTGGGTTCGCTCGCCACCAGCAGGGCCGGAATGCCCATCTCTTTCATGACCTTTCTGGTCTTGGCCGCCCTCTCCTCCCGCATTCTGGGCAAATTGATCATTTCATGCTTGTCCGTTACACCCGGCCCGAAAGCCAATTTCGGCGCATATTTAATCATACCGACCTCCTTTTATGGTTAATTTTTCTTCAACGGACTTGGCGCGTCGCCCGGTAGGCGGCGGCCCCTCAATGGCATTTCATCCGATGATCACCCCCCTTTATTTCTCCATGGGGTTGCCCAAGGATCTGGTTCCCCTTTATCAATAGACTTGGCTCATAAAGGTTGGCTTTCCTTGCCATTCGCCCCAAACCTCCCGCAGGGCGTCGCAGATCTCCCCGATGGTAGCATAATTCTTCACCGCCTTCAGGATGGGGGCAAATAGATTTTCATCTTTTTGGGCCGCGGCTTTGATCGCGGCTAGACTGGTCCCCACCGCCCCCTGATCCCGCCGCGTCCTTAATTTCTTCAACTTGGCGACCTGTTTTTCTTCCACTGCGGGATCCACTTTAAAGTCCTTTTGGGGGACTCTTTCCTGCTGCTGGAATTTATTCACCGTGACGATCACCCGCTCGCCGCTCTCGATCGCCTTCTGATATTTATAAGCCCCCCGGGTGATGACCTGGTCAAAGTACCCTTTTTCGACCGCCGCGGTCGCTCCCCCGAGTTCGTCCACCTTGCGGATGATCGCCTCCACCTGCTTCTCGATCTCATGGGTCACGGACTCGATGTAATAAGAACCCCCCAGGGGGTCGATCGTGTCCGTCACGCCGGTTTCATAGGCGATGATCTGATTGGTCCGGAGGGCGATCTTGGCCGCTTCCACGGCGGGGATGCTTCGCGCTTCGTCGTAGGAGGGCAAGGCGATCGCCTGCGGACCGCTCAGGGCTAAGGCCAGGGCCTCGACGGTAATCCGGATGATGTTGTTGATGGGCTCCTGCGCGGTCAGCGGAAAGCCATAGCCATAGGCCTGATTCCTCATCTTAAGGGATTCGGGGTTGCGAGCCTTGAACCTTTCTTTTAGGATTTTGGCCCACACCTTCCGGGCCGCCCGGAACCGGGCGATCGCCTCCAGGAAGTCCATCTCGATCGCCAGGCTCCATTCAATTTTGGGGGCGATTTCATCAATGTCCAGCCCCCTGGCCAAACTGCTGTGCAGGTATTCGATGACCGTGCAGAAGGCGAAGGCCTGCGCTTCAACGGGCGGGGCGCCCATCTGCTTGAAATGGTAATCGGCGATCTGCAGGGGATACCAGGTCGGCTGATTCTTCACGCAATATTCGATCAGGTCCGTCGTGAAGCGGACCGAAGGCTTGCTGGGGAAGATCTGCGTCCCCCGGGCCACAATCTCCCGCAAGGGATCGTTTTGGACGACGGCCCGAAAACTGCTGGGGCTGATCCCCTGCTTCTCGCAAAGAGCCAGCAAAAAGGCCATCCATATGGGCGCGATGCACACCCCGGTCGTGCGCAGGGAGGTCAGCGTGTTGAGGGGAACGCCGTCAAAGATCTGTTCCATGTCCTCCAGGGAATCGACCGCCACCCCCACCTTGCCGACCTCTTTGCGCGCCAGGGGATGATCCGAATCCAACCCAACCTGCGTGGGCAGATCCAGGGCGATCGTCACTCCGGAAAGCCCTTCCCGCATGAGAAACTTCAAACGCTTGTTCATCTCTTCGGCCGAGCCCAAGCCCGTATACTGGGCCGTCTCCCACAACTGGCTGCGGTACATGTTTGGCTCGATGCCGCGGGTGTAGGGGTACCGGCCGGGGAAGCCGATATCCTTCACATAATCGATGCCCCTCTCCTCCAGGTCCAGTGGCGTATAAAGCCTCTTTACTTCGTAAGCCCCCTCCAGGGTCGGAAATCGATCCTTCCGTTCCCCATGTTTCCTAAGAGATTCTTTCAGCTCATTTTCTTCCCACAGCTTCTGTTCCTCCGCTATTTTTTTTGAATCCATCAGAACCTCCTATCTCTTCAGGATGGTGATGGTCGCAACCCCGGCTTCGTCCTCGACTATGCCACCGGTATTTTCCACCAGTCCAACCCTGGGGTCCGGAACTTGCCTGGGACCAGCCTCCCCCCTCAGTTGCCAGACGATTTCCCCTACCTGGGCCAATCCGGTTGCGCCGATGGGATGACCCCGGGCCACCAATCCGCCGCTCGGGTTCACCGGGATATCCCCCGTGATCTTGGTCCGGCCTTTTTCGATCATGAATGCCCCCTCGCCCTTCGGGCAGAAGCCAAGGTCCTCATAGTGGTAAAGCTCAGAAGGCGCCATGGCGTCGTGAACTTCGGCGAGATCGATGTCCTCCGGCCCCATCCCCGCCCGCTCATAAGCTTCTTTGGCGGCGACGGCCGTTATGCTGGGGCGCTCCGGATCCCGGGCATCCACAAACCTTCCGGACTTCAAAACGCAGGCCGCCACGGTGACTAAAGGTTTCCGGGTGTATTTCTTCGCCCTCTCCTTTTCGCACAAGATAACAGCCGCGCCGCCGTCGGCCATGGAGGCGCACATATAGAGAGTCAGGGGTTCGGCAACCAAACGGGAATTCAGGACTTGTTCTACCGTCAAGGGGGTGCGGTACTGCGCATAGGGGTTCAGGGAACCGTTGTAGCTGTTCTTTTCCACCACCATGGCCAGATGCTCTTTTTTCCAGCCATATTTTTTCATGTTCTTTCTGAGCTCCATGGCATACCAGGCGCTGAATTGAAACCCGATATTCTTCAGACGGAGCTCAGAGTCGGCCATAAGTATTTTGATGGAATCCGAGGTTTTGGGCAAAAAGAGTTTTTCCACGCCCAGGGCTAGGACCACATCATGCAGCCCCAGCGCGATCTCCATCCACCCCCCACGCAGGGCCGTGGTCCCGCTGGCGCAGGCATTCTCCACGTTCGTCACGGGAATCCCGGTAAAGCCCACGTCCCGTAGAATGACCTGCCCCCGGATCCCCTCCTGCCCGGTCACCAGGCCCCCCAGGGAATTGGCCACGTAGGCCGCTTCGATATCTTGCGGCGGGACCCCGGCGTCCTCAACGGCTTTCCACACGGCGACCCGGGAAAAATCCTCCAGGCGTTTGTCCAGGAATTTCCCAAACGGGGTCATCCCCACACCGATGATCGCTACTTCGCGCATGGCCGGCTATCTCCCCTTCCTCCCCCGCCGATCGGTCGGAATTTGTAGCCCCGGACTTCATTGCCTTGTTCATCCTCGCGAATCTTTTCGATGACCAGTTCCACTTCGTCTCCGATTTCCAGGGATTCTTCCTTCGGTTCGCAACCCGTAATCAGGGAAAGGACCTTCGCCCCCCCGATGAGGACATAAGCCAGGATATAGGGGGCTTTGAAATCAGGGGTCCCGATATGCAGGACCGAAAAAGTCTCAATTTTCCCCCTTGAGCCAAGCCGGATTTGTTCCATACTTCCCTTGGTCACACAGGCGGAACAAACCACTCTAGGGGGAAAGGTAACATATCCGCACTTGCCGCATTTACTCCCAATCAGATGGGGTTCCCCGCCAGGCGAGTCAAAGCCGTAACACTCAGCTTCTTGATAGATAATCTTTTTCTCCGGTTCTGCCATAGCTTTTTTCAATTCGATCCTAAGTTCTTATATTTTTCTTTCTCTGCCCGCCCAGTACGGATCGCGGATATCTTTTTTGGAAATCTTCCCGGCGGCGGTTTTGGGCAGCTCG
>Ga0214473_10007160_pt1 | contig 13267 bp, 12 predicted proteins | sample RVTome_7_FD_203509 | JGI IMG/M metagenome (GOLD analysis project Ga0214473, IMG submission 203509) | Soil microbial communities from uranium-contaminated site in the Upper Colorado River Basin, Wyoming, United States - RVT98D197 | ecosystem: Environmental > Terrestrial > Soil > Contaminated >...
TCCATACCTACGACTTCCTCTCCACCATCCCCTGGACGCGGGACCTCCAGGACATTCCGGAGCTCGCGCGAAGCCACCACGAGAAGCTCGACGGGAGCGGCTACCCCAGCGGTCTTCGGGCCGACGATATCCCGCCCCAGACCCGGATGATGACCATCTCCGATATCTACGACGCTCTCACCGCCAAGGACCGACCGTACAAGCCCGCCGTCCCCACGACGAAAGCCCTCGAGATTCTCGAGGAGGACGCGGGAAAACGTCGCATCGACCGAGACCTTCTCGACCTCTTCATCGAGGCAAAAGTCTTCCTGCACGGCCTCACCAGCTAGATGCTGGTGTAAGAAGGGGGATATGGAGATAGGAGGGGATATGGGGATTAAGAAGATTTCAATTCCAATCCCCCTTATCTCCTCCTAATCCCCACATCCCCCTGCATTTTTCCGCGCTCGCCTAGGCCGGATTGGCCTACCACGGTCTTATTGTCCTAGCACATTTGACGAATTCGAAGGCAATTGGTAGATCATTGGCATGGGCCAATGGGAGCGACTTCGGCTCGACCGGGACTCGAGCTCGCCTCTGTACCGCCAGATTTGCGAGCAGGTCCGGACGTGGATCGCCTCCGGCGATCTCGAGCCCGGCGAAAAGCTCCCTCCGAGCCGAGAGCTGGCGGAAAAGCTCGGCATCAATCGGAACACGATCGCGAGCGCCTACGAGGAGCTCTCGAAGACCGGGGACGTGCGCTCCCACGTGGGACAGGGAACGTTCGTCGCGGCAAGCTCCGTCGACTCCCGGCGAGAGCCCCTGCGGTTTCGATTCTCTCGAGCGGTGGAGGCCTCGGCGGAGCGGGTGCAGAAGCCGGCCGTCGCCTCCAGGCATCCCGACCCCATCGATTTCGGGAACCTGGTTCCGGACGAGGAGCTCTTTCCCGTCGAGCCTTTCCGGGCGGTGCTCGACAAGGTGCTTCGCCGGGAGGGAAAAACACTCCTCCAATACGGGCCGGCGGCGGGCCACCTACCGCTTCGCGCGTATATCGCCGAGCGGCTTCGAGACCGAGGAGTCGCCGCCGACGCCGAGAACGTCCTCATCGTGAACGGCTCCCAGCAAGGGCTCGACCTCGTTTGCCGGGGCCTCCTCGACCCGGGCGATCGCGTCGCGCTCGAAAGCCCGACCTACACCATCGTCCTCCCCCTCCTCGCGCAGTACCACGCGCAGATGGAGCCGATTCCGATGACCGATCGAGGCATGGATCTCGATGCCCTCGAGGCCGTCCTCGAGCGCTCGCGGCCGAAGCTCGTCTTCACCATGCCGACGTTCCACAACCCCACCGGCATCACCATGGACCTCGACTCCCGGAGGCGCCTCCTGGATCTCGCCTCGCGCTACGAAACTCCGGTGGTGGAAGACGATTTCGACTCCGAGCTCCGTTTCGACGGCGACCCCCTCCCGCCTCTGAAAGCGCTCGACAAGCGCGGCTCGGTCCTCCATATCGGCACCTTCTCCAAGGGTCTCTTTCCCGGGCTGCGACTGGGCTTCGTTGTCGCGCCGCCTCCGGTGGTCGCGATGCTCGGCCGTACCAAGCTCATCGCCGACTACCACACCAGTCTCCTGCTGCAGGCGGCGGTGCTCGAGTTCTGCCGCGAAGGTCACTACGACCGGCACCTGAAGCGGCTCGCCTCGATCTATCGAGACAAGAGTCGGACGTTGACCCGGGCCCTCGAGCGCTTCTTTCCCGCGAACGTCTCTTGGACCCGGCCCGAAGGAGGCTATGCCTTCTGGCTCACTCTTCCCGAGGCGCTCTCGGCGGAGGTACTTCTCGAGGAGAGCGCCAGGGCCGGCGTCCTCTTCACTCCCGGCTCGAACTTCTTCGCCCGCGGCGACGGCGATCGCTACTTGCGGCTCTCGATCTCGAGAGTGCCTTCGGAGCGCATCGCGGAAGGGATCGAACGGCTGGGAGTGATCCTCACGCGGCACGGACAGGAATCGAACGACAAGGGGCGGACTCGAGCGCTTCCGCGCGAGCCAGCCTTGCATATCTAAAGGAGGCAAAACGTGATGACCGAAACGAGTTTGAAGCTCAAAACCGGGCTCGCCGACATGCTGAAGGGCGGGGCCATCATGGACGTCACCAACGCCGAGCAGGCCAAGATCGCCGAGGACGCGGGCGCGGTCTCGGTCATGGCGCTCGAACGGGTCCCCTCGGACATCCGCAAGCACGGCGGCGTCGCGCGGATGTCGGCGGTCGACAAGATCCTCGAGATCCAGCAAACGGTGAGCATCCCGGTGATGGCCAAGGTGCGCATCGGGCATTTCGTCGAGGCCCAGATTCTTCAGGAGATGAAGGTCGACTTCATCGACGAGAGCGAGGTGCTGACGCCGGCGGACGAGGAGAACCACGTCGACAAGCACGCGTTCCGGGTTCCGTTCGTCTGCGGCTGCCGCGATCTCGGCGAGGCCCTGCGGCGCATCGGCGAGGGGGCGGCGCTCATCCGCACCAAGGGGGAGGCGGGCTCGGGGAATATCGTGGAAGCGGTGCGCCACCTCCGCCGGATCAACGGGGACATGCGCCGGCTCACGGTCGTCGCCGAGGAGGAGCTCATGTCCGAGGCGAAGCGGCTCGGCGCCCCTTACGAGCTCGTCCGGCTCGTCGCCCGTGCGGGGAAGCTTCCGGTGCCGAATTTCGCCGCCGGCGGGGTATCGACTCCCGCCGATGCCGCGCTCTGCATGCACCTCGGAGCGGAATCGGTCTTCGTGGGCTCCGGAATCTTCAAGTCCGAAGACCCGGCGAAGACCGCCGCGGCCATCGTGAAGGCGGTGACGCACTACCAGGACCCGAAGGCTCTGGTCGAAGCGTCTCGCGGCCTGGGCGAGCCGATGCCGGGAATCGACGTAAGACAGCTCGACGAAAAGGATCTCCTCCAGACGCGAGGCTGGTAAGACAATGGACCGGGTCGGGGTTCTCGCCCTCCAGGGCGACTATGCCCATCACCAGCGAATGCTCGAGCGCATCGGCCGTCGCGCGCGTCAGGTTCGCAAGGCCGACGAGCTCGAAGGTCTCGAGGCGCTGGTGATTCCAGGGGGTGAGAGCACGACGATGTTGAAGTTCATCGAGGGAGAGGGACTTCTAGAGCCGCTCCGTAAGCTTCACGCCGATGGAGCGGCTCTCTACGGGACATGCGCCGGGGTCATCCTCCTCGCGAAAGAAGTGACGTCACCGAGCCAAGTCTCGCTCGGCCTACTGGACGTGACCGTCGAGCGCAACGCCTACGGGCGGCAGGTGGATAGCCACATGAGCGAGGAGCCCTGCCCGGAGCTCGGCCCCGAGCCGCTCCCGATGGTCTTCATCCGAGCTCCCATCATTCGCCGCACCGGCCCCAGGGTTTCGGTCCTCGCCCGCCATCGAGGCGAGCCGGTGCTGGTGCGCGAAGGCCGTATCCTGGCGAGCACCTTCCATCCAGAACTGTCCGAGGACGAACGCGTTCACCGCTACTTCCTCGAGACCGTCGCATCCGATTCTAAAACCCGTTCTCGGTCCGTGTTAAAAGACGAACGTCGCTTGTAAGGAATCTGCATCCACTCATTCGCTCGTTCCGCGTTTTCGCAAAGACAATTGCCACTACCCGGGGGCCATCCTGGCACCGAAATTGCGTCTCTTGCAAAGGATTCGAGCTCGACGGTAATTGAAGACGATAGCAGGTCGTTCCCGGACGGCGTCCGAAGGCGGACACGGAACCACGACCGGTCGCATCTCGTCTAACCTGAACAAGGCTCAGTGCATTCCATGCCGGAAGAGTCCATCCTCATAGTCGGAAATACCCGGGCGTCGAGCGAGGCCGACGCCGCTCTCGCCTCCGAGTCCTGGATCGTGACCCTCGTCGATGGACTCGCGGACGCGATTCCCGAAATCGACAGCCGCCGCCACCAGGTCGTCCTTCTGGATACCGACTCGATCCCCGAGCCTCCCTGGCAGGCGCTCGAGATCCTTCGCGACCGAGACCCCCAGGCCACGGTGCTGCTCCTGGTGGGCTCGGAAACGCCCTGGTCCTCGTTCTCGAGCTATCGCCAGCGCCCCGCGGGGCTCGTCCTGAAGCCGCTCGATCGAACGGCCCTCTTGATGGCCGTCGACTCCGCGGTCGTCTACCGGCGACTCCTCGAGGAGAACCGCACCCTGAAGCGCCAGCTCGGAAGCGCGGTGAGCCTGGGCGACTGGGTGGGCTGCACCCCGGAGTCGATCGAGATCCGGAAGTCGATCGCGACCGCCGCGCTCGCGAATGGCAACGTGCTCCTTCTCGGCGAGGACGGCTCCGGAAGGCGTCTCGCCGCGGAGCTCCTGCACCGCCACGGGAGGAACCCCGGGGCGACGTTTCTTCCCGTGGACCTCGTCAGCCTCCCCGCGGGTGAGATCCGCCGGCTCTTCGACGAGGTCCTCGAGGCCGCGGATACCGGACGCGGCGCCTACGTCCACGGCGCCCGGCCCGGGACGCTCTATCTCGCGGAGCTCACCGCCCTTACTCCGGAAGACCAGAGGAGCCTCGCGCAGAAGCTCCTTCGGCCGCTCCCCTTTCGCGTCATGGCTTCGGCTCATCCCTCTCTGGTCGACGCCGTTCGACAGAACCGCTTCGACGAGGAGACGTTCCGCGCCGTCTCCAAGGTCCGCATCCAGATCCCTCCGCTGCGCGCCCGCCGCGCCGACATCCCGCTGCTCATCGACCATTTCCTGAAGCGCTCGTGCGAGCGGTTTCAGCTCAAGTCTCTCGGGATCCCGTCGACTTCGATCGAGAACTATTCGAGCTACGACTGGCCTGGGAACGTCGCGGAGCTGGCGATGATGATCGAGCGCGCTGTCGGAATCGCCTCGGCGGCCAAGTTCGACGGCACGACCCTTCCCGAGCACTTCTGTTCGCCGCCCTCTCTCACCGTTCCCGAGGGAGGCCGCCTGAAGAACATCTCCCTCCGCGAGCTCATCGCCGACATCGAAAAGCGAATCATCGTCCAGACGCTCGAGCGGGTCGACGGAAGCCAGAAGCGGGCGGCGGAGGAGCTCCGCCTCAACCCGACCACCCTCCACGAGAAGATGAAGCGCTACAAGATTCTGCCCGCCGTTCGCCGGCAAAGGGCCTGAAGAGAAGCGGCCTTTCCTGAGACCCTCTTACCTTTTCCCGAGGGCCGTTACGGGGCCGTATCCTTCACTTATCATTGACAACAAAAGGCTGCGGCGATTAGACTACACCGAGATCGAGGTCCTTTCCTCGTTGGTCCAGTTTGAAAAACAGCCCCCCTTCCTTTCCGAAAGCGCTCGGCGACGGAACCGGGGGCAAAACCATACCGCGCAGGAGGTGAGTTCGTGAAGAGATCTTGGTTGGCCCCGCTGGGATTGCTGATCGTCGCTTGCTTGCTGTTATTGGGGTTGGCCGGATGCGGAAAGGAGCCGCCGCCGCCCCCGCCACCACCCCCCGCCGCGGCACCGCCACCGCCGCCGCCGCCGCCGCCTCCGCCGCCCCCGCCGCCCCCGCCACCGGCCCGGACTCCTGCGGATGACTATCGGGACGCGACCATCGATGCGCTCCAGAGGAACCTGAACGACGTCCACTTCGACTACGACCAGGCGACCCTGCGAGACGACGCGAGGGGGACGTTGTCGAAGAACTCCGAATGGTTGAAGCTGCCCCATGTGACCGCAGTCATTCTGGTCGAGGGACACTGTGACGAGCGCGGAACCGAGCGGTACAACCTCGCCCTCGGCGAGCGCCGCGCCCGGGCGGCCATGGAGTACTTGCAGTCGCTGGGAATTCCCGCAAACCGCCTCAAGATGGTGAGCTACGGGAAGGAACGACCCCAGTGCACGGATTCGAACGAGAGCTGCTGGCAGAGTAACCGCAGGGCGCACTTCAAGATCGACGTCAAGTAGCCCAAGTAGGGCAAGCTCGAAGAGACTCTCGAAGAGCCCCGGGGCTCGCCTCGGGGCGCCTTTTTTTTGCGGCTAGAATTCGCGGCGGAGTCGGAGGCGCAGCTCCTGGACGGTCGCGCGGTGCTTGAACGCTTTGCTCCCGTTCACGAACAGCACCGGGATGTCGTTCCCGAATCGCCTTTCGAGCTCGCTGTCCTGCGAGATGTCGACTTCCCGCAGCCGGATTTCGAGTCCTCGGGCCGCCTGGGAGATCGCTTCCTTCATCTCTTCACAGAGATGACACCCCGGCCTGGTCATGAGCTCGAGCTCGACCGGGGCGAGCCTCACGCGCGCGACAGCTCCTCGAGGATGCGTTCCGCTGCCGCACGGGGCGAAGGGTCGAGCGCAATCGCACGTCCCACGACGACGTAGCTTGCCCCGAGGCGGGCGGCGTCGCCCGGAGTCGCAACCCGCTTCTGGTCGTGGCTGTCTTTCGACCACTCGGGTCGTACGCCGGCAACGAGTATCTGGAGCCCGTCGCCGAGAGTCTCCCGGATCGCTTCGACTTCCAGAGCTGAGGCGACGACTCCGTCGAGCCCGCTCTCCGCGGCGAGCCGGGCGAGCCGCAGGACCAGCTCGCGGCTCTTTTCCCGAAATCCCAGCGCCTCGAGGTCCTCGTCCCCTAGGTGGGTGAGAACGGTGACGCCGAGCACCACGGGCCCCTTGGCGCCCCCGCCGGCTTCACGCGCGGCGGCGGCCGCCGCCGTCATCATCGCTTTTCCGCCGGAGGCGTGAACGTCCACCATCGCGACCCCGTGCCGCGCGGCGGAGGCGACCGCACCGGCCACGGTCTTGGGAATGTCGTGGAACTTCAGGTCGAGGAACACCCGCGCGGGAGCGAGCTTCTGCAGGATCTCCGGGCCGACGGCGGTGAAGAGCTCGTTTCCCACCTTGAAGTACCCTACGACGGAGTCGAGCTTCTCTCGGAGCTCGAGCGCCTCAGAAAGCGACGGGACGTCGAGGGCGACGATGAGCTGGGGAGCCTTCTTCACCATCCCTGGGGAACCGCCTTGACGTCGGCGACGAGCGCCCCCGTGAGCGAGGAGAGGGATGCGACGCGGTGGCGTCGGCAGTAGTCCACGAGACCGTCCCGGGTTCTCCTCCATACCGAAGGATCGACGAAGCTCATGGTCCCGATCTGGACGGCGGAGGCGCCGGCGAGGATGAACTCGAGAGCGTCTTCATGATTGGTGATGCCGCCGATTCCCAGGATGGGGATCCGGACCGCCTGGCGCGCCTGGTGGACGAGCCGGACGGCGATGGGCCGGATTGCGGGACCGGAGAGGCCGCCCACTACGTTCGCGAGTCGCGGCTTCCGGGTCTCGACGTCGATGGCCATCGCGGGGATGGTGTTGATGAGCGAGATGGCCGAGGCGCCCGCGGCCTCGACCGCCCGCGCCACCACACCGATGTCGGTGACGTTCGGGGTGAGCTTCGGGATCACCGGAAGACTTGTCCTCGCGCGCACCGCCTCGGTGACCGAGGCCGCCATCAGTGGATCGCAGCCGAAGAGGATCCCGCCCTGGCGCACGTTGGGACAGGAGATGTTCATCTCGATTCCCGAGACCCCCTCGACGTCGTCGAGAATGCCCGCGAGCTCCGCGTACTCCTCGAGGGTGCTTCCGCAGATGTTGACCAGGATGGCGACACCCAGATCTCGAAGTCGGGGCATCTTTTCCTCGACGAAGCGTTCGATCCCGACTTCCTGGAGACCGATGGCGTTGAGCATTCCCGACGGGGTCTCCCAGATCCGGGGCGGCGGCGCGCCCTCCCTAGGGGCGAGGTACAAGCCCTTGACTGCAATGCCTCCGATTGCGTCGTAGTCGGCGACATCGAGGTACTCGGTGCCGTAGCCGAAGGTGCCGCTCGCGGCGATGAGGGGCGTGCGGAAGCGGATCCCCGCGACCTCTACCCTCAGATCGGGCTCAGCATTAATCGAGGGCATGAAGAGTTTCTTTTCTAGAGTGGATAAGGGTCGCGTTCCCAGGCGACCGAGTCGGCATCGAACACCGGGCCCTCGGTGCAGGAGCGCAGGTACTCGCCCCCCGACTCCGTGCGCGTGTATACGACGCAGCCGAGGCAGCACCCCATCCCGCAGCCCATCCGTCGCTCGAGAGAGACTTGATGAGGGATCCCGCGCTCTCTCGCCATCGCCGCCACCCGCAAGAGCATCGGCGTCGGGCCGCAGGAGTAGAGCTCCATGGGCTCGTCCTCCTCGAGAGCTTTCGCCAGAAGATCGGTCACGCGCCCGCGGTGGCCGTGGGTGCCGTCCTCGGTCGAAGTCCGTACGTTCATTCCCAGCGCGTCGAAGTCGGACCGGAGGTAGAGATCGTGAGCGCTGCGGCCCCCGAGGAGCACGGTGGCCGTGAGTCCGCGCTTCGCGAGCAACCGACAAAGCGCCACGAACGGAGCGACCCCGACGCCGCCGGCGACCACCACCGGCTTTCGGGCATCGTCGGGGAGTCGAAACGAGGAGCCGAGGGGTCCGAGGCAATCTACTCGGCCTCCGATCGGGAGCTCGGTGAGGGCCTTCGTTCCCTTCCCGACGATCTTCACCAGAAGACTGAAACTGCGGTTCTCGGGTCGCGAGTCGCAGAACGAGTAGGGACGGCGAAGGAGCAGGTCCGAACGATCGGGCACCCGGAGCATGGTGAACTGGCCCGGAAGAAAGCTCCGGGAAAGCGTCTCGGATTCGAAGTGGAGGAGAAAAGCGTCCGGGGAGAGCGACTCGCGGTGAACAAGAGCGGCGCTCTCGTCCCTTTTCATCGGGCCGAGTATAGCTCAGCCCCTCAGCCGTTGTAGACGAGGTCGTGGATGCGTCCGATCTTGCCCCGCTGGCTCAGGCGATAGAAGCTTCTTAGCTCGGCGAGAAGAGGGGCGAGACCACAGTCGCGCTCGAGCGACGATTGGACGACGTAGGAGCAGTAGCGGGAGGCGAGAGAGCTCGCGGCGGTATAGCGCTCCCGCCGCTCGCAGTCGAGATCGGGGCGGAGGCTGAAATCGGAGAACATCCGATCCAAGAGGTCGTTGGGAACGCGGCCCCGATTGCGCGACGCATGCAGCAGAGTGAAGGTGACGAATTTGTCGACCTCCGCCTGGAGCTCGAGCTCGAGCTCGGTCACCCGTCTCTCCCTGGATGCGCTGAAGGCGAGATAGGCGAAGTGACTGACCTCTTCGATTGCGAGGAGCAGGAGCTCGAACGAAGAGGCGGGCATCGGAGACGATGCGAGGTCGACCTCGGTCAGGCGCTCGAGGTCCTCCTCGCCGATATAGAGCCCGAGCTCGATCCCCTCGTCCCCACCCTCCTTCACCAGAACCGAGCCCCGGCTCGGGTCGGCGCCGAGCCGCGCGCAGGTCTCCCGGCTCACGAGGAAATCCCGGATGTCGACGTTTAGGTCGAGAACGTAGACCCGATCGATGTGATGGAGGATGGAGTCGAGCATCGCTTTTTCGACCGGCACGATTCAATGGAGGCGGCGTGAGGCGTCCCCGAGGAGGATTCCTTCGCGCCTCAAGAGAGCTTCGCTCCTTCGGCTCCCGGTCTGTCGCCATCTCTCGTAGAGCCGCAGAATTCCCGCGTTCTCCGTGAGAGCACTCTCTTCGCTGACCTCGTTGAGAACGTCGACGAAACGAACGAACTTGTGGGCCAGCTCCTCGAAGAGCGCCGCCGCCTCGAGAGCGCTGAGCCGGGCGGCGCCCCCATAGGCGTATCCGCCGAGACGGACGTAGTAGTCGATGTCGTTGAGCCGCCGCACGATGTTGTCCGAGAAAAACCCGGACATGAAGAGCGCCACGTCGCCGGTGAACTTCAGAAGCCGGAAGCGACGAGCTCCCTGACTCGCGAGCGCCCGGCAAAGAAGCTCGGCGAGCGGCGTCTCCTTGTCGACCTCCAACTCCGCGTACATTTGATCGAAGGCGACGAAGTTGTCCAGGAGCTGGACCAGGTAGTAGGAAGAGAGCTCGCTCGAGGAAACCCCCTGCCTCGCCATCGCTCTCTCCACGAGATCCCTGAAATACTCCGTGGATGTTTCCGGCCGCACCAGGTTTTCCATGGCGCCCCCCTTCATCTCAGTGCGCACTCGCTACTTTCAATCAGCGCGCTGGGGCCTCACCCTGCGCTCGGGGGTCGTGCTATCCGCGCGCGTCTGCTGAAGACCCATGCAAATCGCGTGCGCGGTCGTGGCAAATCAGCAACTTCGCCGTAAGCGACCGGATTTGCGGGTCTTACTCGATTCGAGGCGATTGGAAGAAACCCCCGGGGTGCAACGCCAAAATGACAAAAACTGTCCCTTAGGAGGCCCCACTTTTGCGATCAGCAGAGTCGCGTCCTGAGTGCCAGATCCGTCTTCGCCTCTGGGCTACGGCGGACCCGCCGAAGCTTCGCGAAAGCGGGTCACTCGACGAACGTGACCTTGTTGATGTCCGTGAGCGTGGTGATGCCGGCAAAGACGTTCTCGAGAGCGTGCTCGCGCACCGAGACCATTCCCTCTTCACGCGCCGCCTGCTTCAACTCCGAAGCGCTGCGGCGGTCGAGGATGAGCTGGCGCAGTCGATCGGAGAGGCTCAGGAGCTCCGCGACCGCCGTTCTCCCGCGGAAGCCGGTTCCGTGGCATTGATAACAGCCGCGGCCGGCGAAGAACGGACGGCGCTCGTCGGGGCGGAGCCCGGAGAGCTCCAGCTCCTCGGCGCTGGGCGCGACCTCCTCGCGGCATTCCTCGCAGATTCTTCGGACGAGGCGCTGCGCCATGATGCAGTTCAGAGCGGACACGAAATTGTACGGCTCGACGCCCATGTGGAGGAATCGGCCGATGACGTCGAAAGCGTTATTGGCGTGGACCGTGGTGAACACCAGATGCCCGGTGAGCGCGGCCTGGACGGCGATGGCTGCGGTCTCGGGATCGCGGACCTCGCCCACCATGATGGTGTCGGGATCGTGGCGGAGAATCGAGCGCAGCCCGCGGGCGAAGGAGAGTCCTTTCTTCTCGTTTACGGGGACCTGGGTGACGTGGGGTATGCGGTACTCCACGGGGTCCTCGATGGTGACGATCTTTCGCTCGGCGGAGGCTATCTCCGAGAGCGCCGCGTAGAGGGTCGTGGTCTTTCCGCTTCCCGTGGGCCCGGTAACCAGCACCATCCCGTACGGCTCGCGGATGAACTTCCGGAGCCGTTTCAGCTCGCGCTCGGGAATTCCCAGCACATCGAGGCTGAGCTCGCGGAACTGCTCGCTGATCGACTCCTTGTCGAGGATGCGGATGACCACATCTTCCCCATAGATACTCGGCATGATCGACACTCGGAAGTCGATCGGCCGTCCTCGTATCCTGAGCTTGAACCGTCCGTCCTGCGGAACGCGCCGCTCGGCGACGTCGAGCTCGGCCATGACTTTCAGCCGCGAGACGATGGTCTGGTGGTGCTTGTGATCCACGGCCTCCATCGCGGGGTAGAGAACACCGTCGATTCGGTACTTGAGAGCGACGTGGTCCTCCTTCGTCTCCACGTGGATGTCGCTCGCGCGGCGCTCGATGCCGTTGAGAAGGAGGGAGTGAACTAGCTTGATGACGGCGCTTCCGCTCTCCGCGATCTCCCCCTCGGAGCCGAGGTCGGGTTCATCGCCCTCCTCGTCGGACGAGGTCTCGAGCTTGAGCTCCTCTGAGGCCTTGTCGAGAAGGAAGCTCGAGCTGCGGTTCCTCGCGAGGATCTCCTCGATCTGGACTTCGCTCGCGACCGAAAGAACGAGCGGCCTTCCGAGGACCAGCTCCAGCTCGTCCATCTGGCGGAAGTTCTCGGGATGGGCGACGGCGATTTTAAGCCTTTCCCGCTCCTCCGCGAGCGGCACGAACCGATAGCGGAGGATGAAATCCATCGGGACCTGCCGCCAGAGCTCGACGTCCTCGCGAAAGCCGCTCAGATCGACGAAGGGGTAGCCGTACCGCTCCGCGAGCGCCCTCGCCTCGCCGTTCCCACTCATGTCAATTTGAGTTGAGCGGCGGCACGGAAGGGTTGCCGCCGATGCCAACTCCCACAAACCCTCTGACTCATTCCATGACGAAGCCCGGGTGCCGTCCGCTCCAACTCAATCACATTATATTCCTTCAGCGCCGCGGGCCCCTTCCCTCAGTGCTCCCTCGCGCTTCTATCAATGCCTCGCGCAATGCCGCTCCGCGCATTTCGCGCTGCGCGGCGGCTGACGGCTCCGCTCGGGCGCTCCGGCCGATAGCTCTCGCTCGCTGCGGCGGGCGCGGCTCCCGTAAACCTCTGAGACAACGCTCCTTTGACTTTGTCGCCGAGCGCATGCGAGAATGTTTCAAAACTCGTTTCCTACCCCGTCTTTTGACTGAGAATGGCTGAGCGCAAGGATGGATTTTCTCAAGAACTATCTGCCCGGGCCGGTGGTGGATATCTTTTTGCCGATCGTCATCGTGCTCGCCCTCGCCTATCTTCTGATCCCGAAGCTCATCGAGAAGCTCAAGGAGACCGGAGTCTGGGATCGCGCCGTCGACAAGGTGGGAGGCGAGAAGCTCCGCCTGATGCAGTTCGAGCGCGAGATCAGCCGGCTTACGAAGTCCGGCGACGTCCTCGGAGCCGCGCGGCTCTACGAGGAAGCGGAGTGGTACCCCGAAGCCATCAACCTCTACGTCGAAGCCGAGGAGTACGTCTCCGCGGGGACTCTCTACGAGCAGCTCGAGCAGTGGGATCGCGCCGCCGACATGTACATGAAGGCCGACGACTGGAAGCGCGCGGCCAAGATCCTCGCCAAAATGGGAAAGCACGCCGAGGCGGCGAAGCACTACGAGCAGCACGGGCAGAAGATCGACGCCGCCAAGCTCTACTTCGACGCGGGACAGTACGACCGCGCCGCGCAGCTCTACGAAGGCGTTTCTTACTTCCCCCAGGCGGCGAAGTGCTACGAGAAGCTCGGCCAGTACATCAAGGCCGCGGAGAACTACGAGCAGCAGTGGTTGGCGGCGACCGCCGTCGGGGGCGGGGGTCTCATCGCCTCGCCGTCGGATAAGGAGTCGAAGATCGCTCTCTACGCCGGGCAGCTCTACGAGAAGGGAGGAGCTCCGGAGCGCGCCGCCGATCTCTATAAACGCGCGGGGCTGTCGCGGGAGGCGGCGGTGCTCGCGGCCAAGGAAGGGCGGTTCCGAGACGCCGCGGAGATGCTGCTCAAAGAGGAGAAGCTTCCGGAGGCGGCAGCGATGTTCGAGAAGGCGGGTGACGTCCGCCGCGCGGCGCTCCTCCAGGGGGAGATCGCCTTTCACCAGGGCGACAGCGCCCTCGCCGCCGAGAAGTTTTCCGCGGGAGGAGACAACCTTCGGGCGG